>Ga0179593_1581611_pt1 | contig 13255 bp, 14 predicted proteins | sample CZODoug2_1_08_16_FD_185931 | JGI IMG/M metagenome (GOLD analysis project Ga0179593, IMG submission 185931) | Vadose zone soil fungal communities from Angelo Coast Range Reserve, California, USA - CZODoug2_1_08_16fungal (PacBio error correction) | ecosystem: Environmental > Terrestrial > Soil >... | reverse complement strand
CCTTTTTTCAGATGTTAGTTGGTGCTTAGGATGGAACTATTCCCCCCAGCTGATTCCGGGTGGTTCGCGGGCTCGTTGGACCGACTGAGTAGGGCGGGCCTTCGGCGCGGTCCCCCGAGGGCGCCCTTTCAGGGACCTCGACGCCCGTTTCCCACTGTGTAAGACTTCAACCCCCCCTTTTTTTTCCGATTTCCCCTTCTCGAGGGCCCTTGCGCGAGCCTTCCCTTCATCGGCAGCGCGCCCAGAGATCCGCATTAAAGGTCAGTCCCATTTCTTTTTCGGCGCACGGGCGGAGTCGATTTTTTTGACTCCGTGCCTTGCCACGACGCCCTCCAGGGGGGCGGAATTACAGTTCTTTTTTTTTCTCAAGCCGGCGCTTTTTTTTGCCGCCACTGGCAGCTTTTTGGGGCCCGGCGAACGGGGCGGTTCCTTTTTTACAAACGCCCGCCCTTTTTGGCAATCGACTGATTCATTTCGGGCTTGATGGGGCTGTCTTGACGTTGCTATCCTTCCTTTTTTTTTTCTCCCTCTGCCAGCAGTAGCGGTTTTCATGGGGGGGGGGGAGGCTCTTTCCTTTTCCTTCCACTTCGGCGCCAGTTCGGCGACGCTCCCTTTCCGTGAGCCTTCCGCGTCGTAAAGTGGTTCCAACCGGGTTTCCTCTTCTTCCCTCTTCGAATGGCGAGACATTTTTTTCCGGAATCGAACGCAATCTTTCTTCTTGCGTCCTCTCCGCTCCTTTTTTCCCCGCCAGGAAGGGGTTTCCCTTAGAAAAAATGGCGGAATTTTTCTTTGGTTTAAGTCCTTAGGTCCTGTATCAGGACAGGTATCCCCTCAATTCATCCCGAAAGTTCACCGGTCGAGAGGTCCCCCCGAAAAAAAGTAGCGGTCTGCCCGACTCGGTCCCCGCCAGAGGCCCCCATTTTTTTCCCCCGGGAGGCAAAGGCCGATTCCCTGGATCGCTTCGATGACCGATCTAGCGCACGGGGTTTTTCCCCGCTCGAGAATCAGTCCCCCTTCCCGACAGGAAGTTTTTTTCAACCTCTTGGCAAGGGGGCCGTTTTTTTCGTTTGATTTTCGAGGAGCGTTCCCGCTCAGGACAAGTCCCCGGCGTCCACCACTTACGCGAAACTCTGATTCTCATTTGCAAGCTCGAGAGCGCTTTTTCACCTTCACGACTTCAACTTTGTGTGACAGGACTTGGATTCCTTTTTTCCTCCCGCATTTTCTCTCAAACCCTGGAAGGGACTTTTTTTTTCCCCTGCGCAGCGTCAATTCCTTTCCCCCCCCCCAACTTCGCACTCATATTTTGACCGTGATTAAATTTTTTTGGGAGACCCTCTTACGTTCAGCGCCTTCTTTCACAGGCAGGCTCCCTTTCTCGGCTTCGATCAAGCTCCCGTCCTCACCAGATTTTTTTTTTCCGGTCTGCCGACCCTTTGGGCGCACCAGACGGTCCTTTTTTTTAGCCAGCTCGCCGACGAAGCACCCCCCGCCCCTTTACTTACTTTCTCCCTTTTTTTTTTCAACGCTCGAGTTTTCTCCCTTTTTCAGCGACTCCCCAGAGGGTCGTTCGGCGCTCTCAACTTTCGCCAGGTGACGCCTTTTTTTTTTCCGTTACGTGCTCTGACCCGCACTTTTTTTTTTTCCTGCTGCGCCGCCGCGCACGTACAATAACACGGCGCGCGGAGCCGTTCTTTTACTCGCTTCGAGGTTTTCCTTCTTCTCTGGCGCATCGAGTTTCCCCACGATCGGCCTTGTTCTTGTCGCGGCCCAAGGGGTTTTTTCCTGCATTTAAACACGTGGTGGCTCCCGGTATGCACGACGCCTCCTTTTCCCGGCCAGCAGGAAATCAGCCGCCTCTACTCGAGCCAGTGAGGCCCCCTCCCGTCGCCATCCCCAAGGATGTGCCTTTTTGTTGGCCCAGGTTTTTCCGTGCTTAGTCTCTCGCCCCGCCTGTAGGATTTGGGGATTTCTGTTCGGCTCTTTCCGCCTGATACGATTCGTGCTCTAGCACAAACTACGGGGTTTTCCTTTGGATGAGCACCCGCCTTTTCCTCCTCCTCCGTTGTTGTTTTCTTCTTCTTGTGCGGGTGCTCTCACGGAGTTGTCCGTCTGCGCCCCCTATCCTGCGGACAGGTGGGGATTGCGGCTTCTTTTTTCTTTTCGCGCGCGCCAGCTCTTCAGGGGCGCGAAAATTTCCCCCTTCCCCATTCTTGGGGGGGCCTGCCGCCCCGTCCTTTGGGGGCGACAAATTTTTCCTAGGCGGCGGATCCGGCTTGGGTTTTTTTTTTTTTCAGGAACAGTGCTGCTCCTTTTGATGTGACATACCCGCCTGAACGACCCGCCCTGGGCGCTCAACAGGCGATTTCTGCTGCGCGCGATGCGCCCTCTTTTTCTCGAAGCAGAGTCAGCGGATTTTTTTTTCCCGCTTTCGTTCTGTGCGCGGGAGGGCTCCCAAGGCCGGGGGACGACCCCTTGGGGAAAAGGGGTCCCTCCTTGTAGGGAGCGCCCGACGACTTTTCCTGGCGAGCGTGGTCCTGGCGCCGCCGGGGCGTTGGGGATTCCCCCGTGGGGAAGCATCTTTTTTTAGGGAGTACCGGCTGTTGCTCGGGCGGCGAGGTTTTTCCCGTGCGGGGTCGGGGGCGACAATCCCGGTCGCTGAGGGGATTTTGATCGAGGCTTCCCCCCCCCAACGAGCGAAGTTTTTTCTTTCCCCCCTTCCCGTCTTCGAGCTTGATCACTGTTCGATCCTTTTGCGAGTTGAAGTGCGTCCCCCTTTTTTCAGCGGCGCGGCCGGGGGGGCTTTTTTCCAAAGACGCCGTCAGCGCTTCTTTTTCCCCGGTCCACGAACTCCAAGTCTTTTTTCGCCGCAGGTTTTTCGAAAGTTTTCGTGTTTTTTTCTTTTCTATGATTCATCTCGAGTTCTTTTTTTTTTTGTTGACCGCCGGAACCGGAGCTGTCCCTTTCTGGTGCACGATTCCTTTCGAGATCCACGCACAGGCACGGGAATGCCCCCCCTCTTTTTCAGGTCGACGATCCCCCCTTCCCTGTTCTAGCGGCTGTTGTCGAGTTCCTTTGCGATAATCTCCTCTCGTTCGGCACGCTCTCCCTTTGCAAGCTAACTGTTTTTCTTTTGCGGGGTGACCGGCCGTCGCCCTGCACTTTAGTGCTTCTTTTTTCCCGGTTGCACGTTCTGTGGGGATGATTTGTGCCCTTTTTCTTAACCCTGTCATTGAGTCCTAGGACTTCACAAAACTTCCCAACAGTCCGCCATGTTTTTTTCCTCTTCTTCCCACCTTCCCTGGGCGGCCCCCAACTTTTAACCTACCTTCGCAGAGGGAAATTTTTTTTTTTTCGTTTTTCCCGCACGAAGGAGCTTGCTTCCCTTTCCTCGGCTCCTGTCGGCGCATCAGATCCGGGCCCTCATATTTCCCGGTTGGACCACTGTAAGCCTCTCCCTTTCTTTCGAAGTGAGCGTCGCGCCCTCCGAAGTGGAAGACATCGAGTGTTTTTTCCCCCCTCCCTGACCCCCCATCGGGGTCGGGCGGTCCCCTCTCTTCGCGACGTTCTCTCCTTTTTTGAGCAAGTCAGCGACCCTTTCTCAACGGTGTCGAATCGACATTTTCGCGTGGCGGGCCGTGCGTTTTTATTGCGAACAGAGCCCGTTTTTTCCCCCCAGATTGGCAGTGGCCGGCCCTTTTTCCGCCGGCTTTTTTTTTCTTCGTCCGGACGTGGCACGTGTCGTCGTTTGCAGGGCGGATCGCCCTTTTTTTTCCACGGCGGGCCCGGTGTTTTTTCCCCCCCCTGGAACGGAACGTATGTTTTTTTTCTCGCAAACAGCCTTTGGCGGTTTCCTTTTGCTCGCCCGCAACTGCCCCTTTTTTCTTCCTTCGCCCGCGACGGAAGGTTTTTTCCTTCCCCCGGGCGTCAAGGGGGTTTCTTTCTTTAAGAAAGGGCGCTCGCACCGCCCCTGCCGATCGCGGGGGCCTTTTTTTTTTTTTCTGAACCCCGATCAGATTCTTTTTCCCGAGGCCCCCCAGAATTTTTCCCCCATATCCCTTCAAAGACCTTTTCTTTTCCCTACTACCGTTTGTTGTTTTTTTTTCTTCCTTTATTGGGGGATCGTTTTTCCCCCCCCGGTCTTCATTGCTCACCATTGGTTCGTCTGCTCGACCTAACTAAGCAGGGGACTCGAATCGGGCTTGTGGAGATCTTTCCCTCCGCGCCGCGACGCCCCCGCACTGTGTAAAGGAATCACTCTTTTTTTTCTTTTTTTCTTTTTCTTGCAGTTTCCCCTCCACGTCCGACGGCTGTTCGAATCGTCGTTTCCGGCGCCCTCAGACGGCGAATACGTTCACGTCCCCCCTTTCTTTTCTTTTGCGCGTCGAGGTGGGGCGTCCCCCCCCTTTTTTTTCCGAACGGGGGTGACGTTGCCGTTTCCAGAGACTCCGTTTCGGCCCCTTTTTTCCCCCCTTTTTCCGGGCTTTTTCCCCCCCAATGGCAGCTGGTCCTTCTCCCCCGGGGCGCTGGGCCCTCTTTGCACCACGCCGGACACTTTTTTGGCAGATTGCAATCTCCCTTTTGACTTCGACAAAAGTTCGTCGCGGGCTGTTCTTGACGTTCTCGATGCGCGTCTTCCCCCGCCCGAGAGTCCCCTTCCCGCAACAGTTTTTTTTCGCAGCCCTCGAGCTCTTCCTCTGGTCCCTTTTTCCAAATTAGGCAGCCCTTTTTTCCCGCTCACTTCTGTGCGGTCACGCGGCTGTCCACAGTGGTCCAAACGGGGTCCTTTTTCTTCCGGCTGATGAGCGACCTTTCCCGGAGGTTTTTCCTTCTTTCTTCGAAACGCAACTCTCTTCTTGCGTTCCTCTCCCGCTGCCCTTCCAAAGCTTCTTCGCCAGGAAGGGGTTTTTTCACATTAGAAAAGAAAGCCAAACATGGCGACTTTTTTTTCCATGTCAGGGGTCCCGGTTTTTAAGTCCCTCTTTCCCCCCCCCCCTCAGGGCCAGGTATTCCTTTTCTTTGGAACAACATACATCAAAACTTTTTTCCCCCCTTTGTCATCGCGAGGGTTTTTTTTTTACTTCCGAAAAGCGGTCAATGCCAGAGGGCCCCTGTGGATGCCCTTGCACTTTTTTTTCCCTTGCCTTTTTTCAGGGGGCGACTCCCTGAGCGAAAATTCGATTTTTTACATTTAGAGCCCTTTCTTCCCCCCAGCCGCTCGAGACCTTTCTCCCATTTTTTACCGCTGCGGGAATCGTTCTGGAACTGATATCCTTTCCCTGCGGGGCGTGGATTTTTTTGGATCGGGGCCCAACAGCATCGCTTCCTTTTCCCCTTTTTTTTGTCGTCACCAGATTCGCCGTCCCCCATTTCCCCCTTTCGATTGGACTGCCCCTTTTGAGAGGGGGGTTTTTTGTCGGTCGGCTGGGAACTCACCGATCATTGCGACAGAAACTTCTTCTTTCCGTTTCTCTGGTAAGGCTTTTTTTTTGTGACGGGGGCTTTTTTTCAGCAAGCGCAGGGGCCCGCGCGCCGTCTTTGAGGCGTCAATCCGATTTTTTTTTTTTCTCCCCCCCCTTGCAACTTCGCAAATCACCCTTCTTTTTTTTTTTTGACCTGATTCAAGGCCGCGAGTTAAGTTTCCTTTTTCAAGAGTTTCTCCTTGCTTTTTTCTCGCCTTCGCTTCGATTTATCAGATTTGCAGACTAGAAGCTTTTTCACTTCGCCAAACACCCTTTTTCCCTCAACCCGGACGGCACTTCCTCAGCTCTCGCAGGACTCAAAACACTTCAGCCGCTTACTATTCTTACAAGTTCTTTTCCACTGCCTCCCTTTCCCACGGCCCGCGAGGAGCACCTTTTTCTTTTCCAGAGGTAGTTTTCGTCTTCCCAAAGCAGTTTTCCTTCTTGAAGCCCAGTTCACCCCCTTTTTTCGTTAGGGCCCCCTACGCCCAAGGCTTGAGCTCCCGCAGAAGCCCCCTTCCGTGGCGAGAGAGCTTTCCTTTTTTTTTCCGCTTCGAGTTGCTTAGCGGGACTCTGAGATCGAGCAGCCTTTTTTTTTCACGATAGAATCTTTTTTCTTGCTTTCGGGGGAATCAGCATACCCAAAGTTTTTTTTCCCAGTCCAAGGTTCTGTCTTCTTTTTTTCATTCGTTCGAAGCAAGCAGGCCTTTTTTTGCGCATTGTTGCTCAACGGAAGCCCTGGGTCGTCGACTCCCCATGAATGTGGATTTTTGGGCGCGGAAGTTTCTTTTTTTTTTTTCGCTGGGAACGCCGGCGCCGTTCGGGAGCGCCTCCCCCTCCTCGATGAGTTGAGCAGGCCCTCTTTAGAGCACCCCGCCAGGGATCCCTCCTTTTGTTGGTTTGAGTTGAGCGTTCGATGCCCCCGGGCGGGTAGCTCTCCCTTCCTTTTTCTTTCGCACGATCGGGCTGGAACCTTTTTTTTTTTGCGCCCCGAAAGCTCCTTCTTCCCAGGCGGGGGCGAGCGACTAGCGGCTCGCCATGGGCCACCCATACGGCCACCTTTTTTTTTTTTTTTGGGGCGCCGACAAGGCCCCTTTTTTTTTCCGCGAGATAGGGCTTCTTCCTCTGTGAAGCGGGGCGTGCACTCACGTGGCTGACGCCCACCACGTGGTTATGCTGACCTTCCCCCGCGACGAACCTGAAATGGCCTTTTTCCCCCCCCCCCTCGTTGCACGAGCTTGAATGGCCTTTTCCCTTCCTTCCCTCACCGTGCGAAGCACCTCGAAGCCGCGGCGGAGGCCGGCTATTTTCTCGCTGGAAGAGGCTTTTCTTTTCTAGTCCCTTTCCTTTAACGGAACCAGAGGCGGGGAAAAGGGTCCTGTCACTTTTCGTGGGAAGAGAGGTCCTCCTCCCCATCCTGCGCTCTTTTTTTTTTCCCGTCCTGGCGCGTTGGGAAATCGAGAGTGCTGTTTTGAAAGCAGACACGGGTTTTTTTGAGTACCGGGACTGCTGTTTTTTTTTTTTTCTTGTGGCCGTGCGTCGGGGGCGCTTTTCTTTTTTGTACGCGCGAGCGTGATAGAGCTGGATCGCCCCTGAGAGGCCCTTTTTTGTTTGCGCCTAGAGTTCCCCTCCCTTTTTTGATTTCACGGTCGATCTGGATTTTTCTCTCTTGCAAAAGCGGATTGGCCGCTACTGGGCTATGTCCGTCGGGCGCGGTATTCCCCCCTCCCCTTTCTTCAAGCCGGTCAGCGAGGACTTTTCTCCCTAAAAACGTCACGATCCCCCTTTTTCCCCTTTTTCTCGGTGAAGTCTGCGGCGCTGATTCCTGAGATGCTTTCATTAGATTTATTTTTCCTATTTCTTTGTGACGACGGATTTTTTTTAGGCGGGGGTGGCCCCCTTCCCCGATCAAACGCCACGCCCGGGCCGGTTTTACTTACACATCAGGTTCGCCTCTCCCCCCTTCCGGTCGGTGGACGGGCTGGTTTTTTTCTTTTTTTTGTTGAAGGGTATTTCCCCTCCCACGGCTGATTCTTGGGTACGCTAGCATGAGGGTTTCCCCCCCTTTTTTCACTCTCCCGGGCGGACTTTTTTTTTCTCGCGCGCAATTTCGTTTTTTTTTTTTTTTTTCTCTCGCCCAGGTGGCCCAACGTGTTCAAATGTTGGGTGATTGATTTTTTTCCCTTTTGTTATCCCTTCCTGGGGAATAGTTTTTCCCCCCCCCCTGGGAACATGAACCCCCCCCTCCCCCTTAAATGTGCATGAACCCGGCGGACCTCTTGTGGCACAACTCAAACGACTCGTTTTTTTTTCGATTGAAGCCCCCTCCTCTTGGCGTTGCGAGGAAGGCTACCCTCTTTTTTTCCTTTGCTCAAGAGAGCGTGGCCCCACATAGCCCGGTTGGAACCCCCTTTGACTCCTGCGCGAACGCCCTTTCCCTCCCTTTTTTTTCGCCGACACTGGGTCTTCTTTCTGCCCTCCGAGGAAAATACGGAGGGCTGAAAGCACCCCCCCCCCCCGTGTCTTGGGAGGCCTTTCTCATTCTTTTTGGTCGACCGCATAGCTTTCTTCTCAGCCCGCGCCGCAGAAGGTTGTTCGATTTCCCTTTGTGCATATTCTTTTTTCCCCCCTTTCTTGCCAGTCACCGTCAGACTAGTGCCAGCTGTGAAAGTGTTTTCCTTGCCGGATTGCCTTTTTTTGAACGGAGTCTTGTCCAACGGCTCCGTGGCAGGTTCTTTTTTCCCCCGCACATCACTTTCCCCTCTTGGGGCGGAGGGCAGGCCGGGCCGGACCCTCCTTCCGGCGTGCTTTTTTTTCTTTTTTTACGATCGAACAGTTTTTCTTTGGCTTCCGCGTCAAACTTTCACTGATGCTCGTTCCCTTTTTCGGGCCCTTCTTTTTTTTTTTTACACAGTTTGCCCTCTTATTTTCGCTGGCTTGCGGAGGTCCTGACAGGGGGCTCCTTCTTCCTCCTGGCGAAATCGATCGGCTGCCCCTGCTCGTCGCGTCGAGACACTTCCCACGATACATCCATTCGCATGAGAACGCTCCCCCCCCCTCTTCAGACCAACGCTACACCTAGGTCCGCACAGATTATCCCTTCTCTTTCCCCTTTCTTGTTTCCCTCTCCTGATTCTTTGCTGACTATGGGGAATCGTGTTTTTCTTCTTTGTTCGTGTCCTTTCCCTGTGCAGTTCATTGATTCGGGGGTTCCTCCTTCCTCCGAGGCACATGCCGCTTCCCCTCTTCTGGATGTTCTTTTTTGCCCTTTCAGGACCTCCGTCCCTCCCTACTGTGGGGCCACCGGAGAACTGTTTTCCCTCCCTTTCAGGGCCACGCTTTAGCGTTGAATATGCCGCGAATCTTTTTTTCCAGTTGCCTCTTCCCCCGGTAAGGCCTGCCTCTGAATCTGAGGCAGCTTCAGATACCGCCGATCATCCTTCTCCCTTTCCTTCCCTCATCCTGGGATGTATCGAGGTTCGGGAGTTTTTCCCCGACCCTGACAGGTTGACCCTTTTTTCCTCCGATCTAATCAGGCGTTGCTTTGGGAGACCCCACTGAAGATGGTCCCCCACTTGCATCTTCCCATCGGCAACGGACCCCACGCTTGTCCTATGGCAATAAGCCTTTGCCTCCTCCCCACAAGTGAGGCCCCCTTTCTTGTCGGTCTCCCTTTTCTTTCTTCGCTGAGGGGGCTCGGAAAGTCCCCCTCTTCGGGCCGCCGGAAACCGTAAATTTTTGGTAGCCTCGAGAATCTTTTTCTCTCATCTTTTTCCCCTGTCAGCCAGGTCGCGTACAGATCACTTTCTTTTCCCCTTTGTCTTCCCAGTGAGTGAAACCTTTTTCCTTCTCACCCGATCGATGAAGTTCCCCCTCTCTTTTTAGGTTATTTATTTTACTATGACGGGCCCTCCTGCTTTCTTTCCTTTGCGTAATCTCCCCCTCCTCCTTTTCAATGTAGTTTAGTTGCCTGCCAGTTTCCTTTCTTTTTTTTCCTTTTCCTCTTTCATGAACCTTTCTTTCTTCCACCTTGGGCGGGGAAGGGTGGTTTTTTCCTGTTTTTTTTTTTTTAAAGGTTCAGTCTTCCCTCTTTTTCTTCCCCCCCTTCTGACCTTGAACAACCCCTTACCACCCCCCCGGGTCACAGTGCCCCCCCTTTTTTCTCCTCAGGCGCTCGGCCCCCCGGTCCCTTTCCCCGGGGCAGTGTGAGACTTTTCCTCTCCCCCCGGTGCGCTTGCCCCCCGTTTTCCCCCCTGATTTTTTTTTCCTCCCCTGAGCGGAATTTCGATTAGCTCCCTTTTTTTTCCCCCCCTGCCCGCTCGGCTCTCTTCCTTCCTTTGGTTTCCACGTCCAACTCCCCTTCTTGCTCGGCGACATGATAGTGGTTTTCTTTTCTTCCTTTTTTCTTTGCTTTTGATCTTCGAGGACTTTCCCCACCCCTTCTTTCCCTTTACCAGATACGGGTCTGCGTACAAAAATCTCGACCACGGAGCAGCCTTCGCGGCTGTGAACGAAGCCTTCTTTCTATCTGACGAGAACCCTCCCCTTTCCTCTACAGACTTGGGCTTCCCTCTTTCCTCCTGGCATTCTAGCTGACTTCGTCTTTCTTTTTTTCCTACGCGCAAGGAACAGGTTTAGACTTTTCATAGAATTTCGCACTCCTCCTTGAAGCACTTCCCCCCCGCCCCTATCTACCCGTGATTGAATTTCCTCTGATGGGGGGAACTCACGTTTCTCCCCTCCGGCGCCCCTCCTTCCTGCTCCCCTTTTTCTTCATCTCGAGATAACTCTGTCTTCCCGGTCGCCGGACCACGATTTTTGTGCGAAAAGCTCTGCACCCCCTTCTTCGTCGCTCAGACCGCCTCATTCCCCCCCTTTTTGCCCTGCCTTCCTCTTCTCCACGTATTTCTGTCGTATACACATTTACCTTTCTGTTCCCCAACGAACGTCCTTCCTAATCCAAAGCTCTCCCCTCTTCCGTTGCGGGCCTCCCTTTTTTGGTGGTCCGGCCCCTCTTCCCCCCGCTGGTTACCGTTTCTCCTGCCTTGACGACGAAACGGCTGTCTCCTTCCCCCGCGACAACTGAAACGATCTTATTTCCTCCCCCAGGAGCTCTGATTTTTTCTTTTCCTCCTCTCGGGATTCTCCGTTTTTCCCCCGGGAAATCTGCTACGAGCTCAAGCTCGTGAACGATTCTCCTTTTTTTTTTGAAGGTCGGCCAGGGCGTTTCTTTTACTTCGTTTACAGCCTCACACGTGTGTGGCGCTGACAGGTATGAAAGGCCGCTTTCGCCCTTCAGCCATAGGCAATAAGCCGCCTCTCTTTTTTCTCCGTTAGTTTTTCCTTCTCTCCAAGCTGGGTCGGAGGACCCCTCCCCTATTTCTTTGAAAAGATTGGCGCGGCCTTTCCCCTTTCTCTTTGCCTGGCCATGCCCGCGTCTTCTTCGAGCAGGCCCCCTCCCTTCCACGGATTTCACGTTTTTTTTCTTCCCCCCCCCTCCTGGGGAGAGCCCCGCCCCTTCCCCCCGTTGTTGTTGTTGAAGATTGCCCCTTTTTTGCTTTTTTGCTTCCCCGGAGTTGGATTTCCTCGCTTCCCATTTTTTTTCGCGCACGCCTTTCCGCCTTTCTTCCTCCCTTTTCTCGCGGGGGGGGGTTTTTTTTGGCCGACGCCCACGTTTCCCACCGTCCATCTGGGTATTTCTATCTTTTTCTCCTGGGGAGAAACTTCGTTGCTAGTCTTGTTTTCCCCTTTTTTTTCTTTTTCTCCGAACGCGGGCGTGGCAGTTTTTTTTCCCACAACGGTGGTGACTGACCTTGCCCTCGACTTGAAAGCACCTTGTTTTTTCCCCCCTTTTTTTTTCGTGGGAACCGTCTTTTCTTCTCAGATTCCCGTGCCGAAGCCCCATTCCTCCCCTTTCGCCGGAGCCGGCTCTCGCTATTCTTTTCTTGCGAGGAGGAGACCGGGCCATTCCTTTTTTCTATCCTTGCGAACTGCACACCTTTTCCCCGGGAGTCACCTGCGGTTTTTTTTTTTTTTTCTTCCGACGGACCTCTGTTTTCGCCAGGGGCTTGGCTCCTGGGCAGTTGGGACTCGGGCTCTTTTCCTCCTTAGACCACGGGGATGGACCCTTCCTTGCATGCTGTTTGTTTTCCTTTTCGTTGCGTTACGGGGCTACTTCCCTTTGTTCTTGCGGACGGCTCAGAGCTCCTCTCTTCTTCAAGATGATCGGACTTTCCCCCGTAGCGCAGGCTGGGCTTCCCTTTTTCTTGACTTATCCGGCTTTGACTCCTTCTTTCTTTTGCGAGGTTGGGCAGTGCGGCCATTCCCTTCGAGGCCCGCGAGCGTTTTTTTTTCTCCCTTTTGGAAAGCCGGCAGGTATTTTCCCCTTTCTTCGGACGAGAACGTCACCCTTTTCCCCCCCCCCTTTTGTTCGGCAGGCATTTCTTTTGAAAGTTTTTCGCTGCTTCTTTGTCTTCATCTCGACCAGACTCTTGGTGATCTTTTCTTGGACGCCGGACCCTGGATTTCTTGAGCAGGGCGGGTTTTTTCTCTTCTCCCCCTCCGTCCTGCCTGCCTTACATAGTTAGGACGATCCCCCGCCCTTTTTGTCGTTGGCCGTTCTCCTTTTTTGTCGAGGTTCACGGGGTCTCCTAATTTCTTCTAGTTTCCTCTCCGTCGCCCGTTTCCCCCGGTGGGGGCAAATCCTTTTTTTTTTCGGGACGGGGACCTTCTTCTCTTTTTTTTTTTCGAGCGCCTCCTCGTCCCTCCACTTTCTGTGGTGGGGATGATTGTGCCCTTTTTCCGATACCTGTCCATGCTTTTTCCCCTTAACCCCCTCCCTGGGACAATTCCCACCTTTCCCCCCCCTGTTTCTAATGTGCATGAAACCGGGCTTTTTTTCCCCCAACCTCAAAAACGACTTCGTCTCTTCTCGCAAGAAGGATCCTTTTTTCCTTATAAAAACCTCTCTCTGTGTTCCCTTCCCTAGCAAGTGGACCTCAATAGCCCCTTCCTTTAAAGACGCATCCGCGGACGTCTCGTTCGACAGAACTGGGGCGTCCGTCCCTTCCCTCGAGAATTTATTGTTTTCCCCCTCAGGGGCGGGCGTTCCTTCTAGCGGTTAGAGCGCATCCTGCTCTTCAAGACAGCCCGCGCCGTCTTTTCCCTGATTTCGCCTCGGAATGTTTTCTTTTTTTCCAGGAGTGGCGGGGTCTTCTGCGCAGCGCCGTCGTTTTCGAATGCCAGTGTGGGCTTTTCCCTGCTTCCGGTGCGTCCTGCCGCGTGGCAATTCTTATCCCGGCACCCTCTTTCCGGGGCGCGAGTTCTCTTTTTACTTGAACGTATTCCTTCTTTTTCTTTGCTTCTCTTTCCAGCCGGGGCGGGGAGTCCACTGCACTCGATGCTCGCTCTCCGGGCCGAGTGACTCCTCTTTCTTTTCTCGGTGGGTTTTTCAAGGGAGGCTCGCACCCCCATCTGAACTTTCTTCACCCCCTCCTCTGTTTGCATTTTCCCCCCTACAAAGACTAAGCCCCCCCTTTCCCAAAAATATAGACCTTTTTTCCACTTGCTCTGGATATCCTTTGGGGGAATCTTTTTTTGCTCACTTCTGATCAGGGAAATTCTTGCTCGGGACATCTGGCAACGCTTCCTTGTCTTTTGCCGAGGCGCCCCCCCTTTGCCGCCCGCTCCTCCCCCCACTTCTTCCTTCGCCCGTCCGCGGCGAATTAAGAGGCATTTTTTAGTCTTCCCCACGGCGTCCCCTCACTATTCCCCATAACACCCCCTATTTTACA
>Ga0179593_1509485_pt1 | contig 13255 bp, 15 predicted proteins | sample CZODoug2_1_08_16_FD_185931 | JGI IMG/M metagenome (GOLD analysis project Ga0179593, IMG submission 185931) | Vadose zone soil fungal communities from Angelo Coast Range Reserve, California, USA - CZODoug2_1_08_16fungal (PacBio error correction) | ecosystem: Environmental > Terrestrial > Soil >... | reverse complement strand
ACCTGTTCGGAAAGGAAAGCCTTAGTTGAGAGATGGAAGGTTCTCTTAAGTTTAAGCAGGTAGCCTCCCCCATCGTTGCTTCTCTTCCCCCCCACTTCGACCGCCTCGAGCACATGGTGCCGTATTTTTTCTGTTCGGCCTCTTCTTCCTGTCTGCGAGTATCTGCACTGGATGATCCCTATGTTGCGTCGGTGCGTAGTCCTCCCAAGAGAGTGGAGTTTTTTCCCTGCCCACTGCAGGGAAGCTTTGATTGCCGCTTCCCTTTTGGCCCTTTTTCCAGACCACTGCCCGCATTTGACGGGCGTGCCCCCCTCTCTCGCGGCAGGTTTTTATCTCCGCGCCCGTGCTGGCACCAGAAGTCCTTTGTCCCCTCCCTTAAGAGTAATCCCCTTGGGCAAGAAGACTCCTTTCGAAATACGCATCAACCCTCCTCTCCCCCCCCTACAGTACTTCCAGATTTTCCGACCAGTTTTTCCCTCCAATTCCGAATCAAACAAGAATCTGACGACGTTTTTTCAGAACAAACGATTCGTCGCCTTTTCTCCATCGTGTCTGGCGATGAGGTGCTCTTTGACGGGGGACTGGGGTACTTGCGCCCCTTCTTTTCAAAACCAAAAGTGCCCCCCCGCTTATCTCGTCAGGTTGTGGAGAGACGCATTGGACGAACCCGCCCCCCTTCCCCCCCCCCCCCCCCCCCCTTTTCCTATGGGGCTGGCGGACTATCAGAGCGAGGGGTGGCTCTGCAGTACGTCCTCATTCTTTCTTCCGAAGCGTCATCCTCCCCACCGTTCAACCGAAAGTATGCAAGGACAATCCCTTGAATGAGACTGGGATGGGACTTTCTTGATCCCTTTCTTTGTAAGGCTTTTCTCAAGAGGTCACAGACGCCTCGATCATGCATATTCCCTTCTTTTCCCTCCCTCAAATTTTCCTGTCATTAAACACAAGACGTTTCCAGAGGAGATTAGACCTCGCCCTCCCACTTGCTGTTGCGAGCCCGTTACCATCATCTCGTCGTCTTTTGTTTTCAGCCTTTTTTCTGAATGCTTCTGACCCTCACTCTGCAGTTGTTTTAAAAAGGACAAAGACCCCTCCAGCGACTTCTTTAGTTCTCCAGTTACTATACGGAGGGCAGCCCTCCTAGCCGTTTTAGAGCCCTTTCCCCCCTCGTGTGATCCTCCCGTGAGGTTCCGATGATATAGAGAAAGATCTTTTGGCTCCCCTCAACCTAGCTGCTTCTTCTGCTGCGATCCGCATCAACATGGTCCCCGTCCTTCTTTCCGTCGTCTTTCGACTGCAAGTCATGGAAGCTCTTGCTAAGGATGATGAGTTTCTCTAGAGACCGTTCCTGAAAGTCCTCTTCCTCTTTTGTGCCCGTCCGGTGTTTGAGAAAACTCTTCTCACCTTTCCTCTAGAACACTGACGGTCACCGTTCCTAAGATTGGATAAAAGTCGCCCTTGGCTCGGCGCGGTCTGATCGCTCCTCCTGCACCCACGGCCCGTGTTTTTCCGCTTTTCGGCTCGGTGCCCTAGGAATAGAAAGGTGTCCGAAATGTCCCTTTTACCTTCTCTCTTTAGGACGTCCGCCCGCCGTCGTGATCTGCCCGCTTTTTTTTCCTTTGCGGTGAAGCGGAGAGGTTGGATAGTCCTTTTCCGAAAGAATCTGGACCCGGTAGGCGATCCCCTCTTCAGTAGGAACCCGACATTTCTCGTTCCAGCCCCCAGAATGTTATTATCACGACCCTTGGTTTTTCAGATAAAGAGGCAGAGTGTATTACCTATTTTTTGTTCCCACTACCCCCCCCTTTTGAGGAGAAAGAGTCGCAGGGGAGAAGTACTTCCCCCTCCCCCCCGAATCTCCCTCCCCCAGTCCCCAACAGATGCTAATGCTGGGGAGCCCTGAGTCGCGTTCTCGCGGCTAACTTGAGGTCTTTCTCTCGGCTCGATCCCTCTCTCTGGCCCCAGACCCTCAGGCATCCTTTCTTTCTTGTCGCGCTTTCACGCGGCGTTAGCCCCGGTGACAGAATTCTTCAGTGTCCCAATGCTCCCTTCGCTCTTTGGCCCTGCGAGGAGATTTTATTTCTTTCCTTTTTATTCATCGAACGGAGTTTTACTGCTGCCCGATCGCGTTAAGAAGACTCTAGTTTTCCCTCCACCGCTCGATCCAGATCGCGCCGACCTCTCTTGGTTCCTCCTCTTTTTCTTGAGACCTCATTTTTCATGGTGAGCACAACAATGCCCCACGTGGAACCTCGGTCGGCATCTTTTATTTTTTTCTGATTGGCGGTTCCCTTTTAACCCCCCGCCAACCCTCGCCGAGCCGGTTTTTCGTGGCCGAGGATGATTTTTCTATGGTTTACACTTTTTCCCCCGCTTGAGGGTTGGATCCGGGTGCCCTAAGAGATGTAAGCCGGCCTTCTTAAAAAAAATTCTTGCTTTCTTTTTTCTTTCCCCCCTGATCCCCTTTGGACGAGCCCAGACGGACCCCCTTTTTTCGGGCAAAGTAAGCACAACCCGCCCAGTTAACATCTTGGACACCTCCCCCCTCCATCTGTATCAACCCGATAGACCCGAGAAGCCCTAGATTTTTCGCTCCGGGCTAACCCTTTTTCCTTCTTCCTTGGCTTTCTTCCGCGGTGTTCTTAATCTATATTGTAAGATCCTAACGTTGTTGTGTTAGAGAGAGTAGGACCAGTATCCCTTCAAGCCTTTTCGGCAGCAGGGCCCGTGTAAGCCCCTTTCTTTCCAATTCCTGTCGCTCTGTGGATATAATGCCTGGTATGGGTTCCCTTGTATCGTTCCTTTCCCATTTTACCTCTTTTCACTAATGCCTGCAGTAACGGGCCTTAGTGCTCGTCAAAGGCTCTCCTTTGTGGTCCTCCCAGAATCCTTTCCTGTCATTTTTTTTTCCTTCCGTCAATCTCTTTTCTGGACCCCTGCACGTAACACCGCATCGGCGCATTTTCTTCGGCCCCCCCTCGCACTCTCTCCACGCGCACCGGCTCGAGCTTTCGTTTTTTTCTTTTTTCCCTCGCCGCTCTGGTCCCGCACCAGCGCCGAACCATGACCGCCTGCAGAGAACTTCTTCCCTTTGTTTCCTTTTTTGCGTTGATCTTTCTTCTAGCAGGTAATCCCTGCAGCACTCGTCGATTTTGATTTTGCTATATTTCTATATTCGTCTTCAGCTTTTGGGAGCTTGAAGCGAAGTAGTATTCCCTTTGAGTCCCTCCTTTTTCTCTCGTCTCTTTAAGAACCGGGGCATGGCCTCTCTCTCCCCGGGCCATTTTTCTCGCGCCTGATTCATAATGGCGGAAACCTCTTTAGGAAAAGCCCGGTCCCTTCACGTGCGGACTGCTGATCATGCCCAAACGCCTAGGTGCTTCCTCTCGGCCCCTTTAGTCTCCCCCGTATCGAGCGGGCGGACATGATGAGTCCGGTGCAGACAGTAGTCCCTTTCCTCTTTTTCCCCCCGGCCTCCTCTCTGCTAATAGGATCAAAAAGGAGAAGAGTTTTATTTTATACTTTCCCTTTTCGAGGACTTTTTAGTACTGCTCAAAGGTAGAGACTGTATCCCCTCTTTTCGAGATTATTTTCCCCCCGATCGTATTCAGAGCAGCGTGCATCCGAGATTCTTCAGGGTCTCCATGAGGACCCCGTTTCTAGAAGCGCTATTGTAGGATGTTCTCGTTCTTCCCCCTCCATTGCCAAAGAGAGTTACAGTTGACCATAAGGTTCCCAAGAGTAAGTTGGAACCACTTTTTTAACTTCTTTTCTCCACTTATCGAGCAGACGATCCCCGACGGCCTCGTTTTACGTCCTTTTGTAGTTTCCCTGCAAGGCGTCCACCTTCTCGGGGTGCCTGGCGCAGTTTTCCAGAAAAGGGAATGTTTGAGCTTGGACGTGGTGGCGGATTCGATAGACTCCCTTCTTACCCGTCGGAACAATCGCGTGATCACTCTAGGACGGACATTGTTCCCGGTAGATGACTTTTTCAGCCCTTTGCACGGTCACCAGCTGATCCCAAAGTGACTGAGTCATATCGGTTGTGAGCCTGATTTCTGGAAGAAGGGTTTTCTCTACTCTCTTTATTCTCGAGTTTTGATGAAAGGAACTAAGCTTCCCCTTCGCCTTCCTTTCATAGGGCATAAATCGTGGACCCTGATGCTGGATCACGGGCTTTTTTAACCTCTCCTTTTCGGAGTGTGGCGGCCTGAAGCCACGTTCTCGAGGGTGAGCATATCCTTCCTGTTTTCATGAGTTCTTTCCGAAGATCTAGCCCGACCATCTACCGTAGGAGGCAGGGCTTGCATTTTCCCCCCTTTATTGAGGGAGACAGCAAGAAGTAAGTCAAGAGTCCAGCTCCCTCCCCCCCCCCTGTGTCTTGGCGGTCAATAGGACGACCCCTTTTCGCGTGATGGGCATTTTTCCTTTTCTCAGGAACCGTCCAAAGCCGACGAGTATGTACGGCCAGGAAAACCCCCCTTGTAGATAAAGCAGAGTTCTTTTTTTTATGCTCTCTTAGGAGGAGAAACTTATGGTTTTTTTTCTTTTTTTTCTTCCCATTGGAGCGGACGTCCACCCCGGCAGATCTGCTTCCTCTCCTCTTCCTTCAGCCTATGCGACATCCCTTCACGATGCGGCCTCGTACCTTCGTGTGGCGAGATTGACAGGCTTATTCGTTCGATAGAGGGTGCAGACTCTCCTACTTAACGTGATTCGTTAAGCCCCTTCTCTCCTCGTTTTCTCTATCGCGGGCCAGCCCATCGTCCCTTTTCCAAGTCAGGGTTCTCCCCCCCCCGACCGAAGTTTGAAGCGTTGCGGCACCTCGGGGTTGAATTCCTTTTGTTCCTTTTGTTCGTCCGTCCCCCTCTTGATTTTTCCGTATTTCTCATCTTGCGGGCCTGTTCGACTTTCCTTCTGGGCTGGAAAATCGTAGAGCGATCAGATGAGTTTTTTGACCTCCGTTTTCTGTCCTTTAGTTTCAAACGCGCGTCTGATGTTGAGAACTGTCTGGTTTCCTCTTTTCTGGCGCCCCGATGGCCCCAGATTGGATCGTTTTCTGTCTGGCCGTACGTCTGCTGGCCAGTGACCCGCCGCGGTCGATAAGATAACACTCCTTGCCGTCCCTCTGTTGGTCGCCGCATCCGCATGGCCCGTCTCCCTTCCCCTTTGCTTCTTTCAACCAGTGTGCTTCCGCCAGATTCCCAACCTCCTCCCTGCTCGTGAGATCATCAGCACCCTTCCTCAAGAGGATCCGAACCTCCGCGTTTTTTTTCCACTGGCCTTCCCCCCCGATGAGCATTCAGGATGCGGGTCATCTCTTTTCTTACACACCATTTCGTTCGGTCGGATGGGGTTCCCATGTCTCCGAGATGAGAAGTCCTACTGAACTCCCCCTGGACGAAAAAGTAAGATTCCCTTTCCTTTCCGGTAACCGGTTTCCTCCTCCTCGTTTGTTAGAGAGATGGAACGCCTCTTCCGCTTTTTTTTTCTCCATATATTTCTTTCCCGCATTACATAGACGCTTCCGATGGACCATCACACTCCTGTTCAGAGAAATTTTTTTTGTGGCTCTTTACCAGAGCCCCCCCCCCTTTCCTCCTTTCCCCGCCTTCCAGAATGCGGCCGGTTTCGTGGAGCGCTCTGGCCTTTTTTTTTTTTATTATTCTCCTTGGTTTGAGTACGATGTGAATCTGGACCGTGCCCATGCAGGCCGTCGGTGCCGCTCAGAATAATTCGTTACCTTTTTAGGGCCCTTTCTTTGCCCGACGCTCCTTTCTCCTTCGGCCTGCAACAAATAGCGGCGTGCGTTTCTTTTCCTTTCGCCCCTCCTCTTTTTTTTCGTCAAAAGCGAAGAAGATAACGCGTGGGTCCTCCAGTTCTCCCTACAGATCCCTTAGACATCTTCCCTTTCCCCCCTCTACCGCTTCCATGGTGACCAAGGGCGAACCCTTTCTTCCTTCCCTGATACGCTTTTTTCCCTCTATTAAGCCACCCCCCCGTCATGTTCGTATCATGTGGAGGACTTCGATGGAGGGGTGGTTTCCTGGCCGTTACGGCCCCGAACTAAGCCGTACACTTGAACCACTAGTTCCTCGGTTTGCGCGACCTCTTTCGGTAAAATGAAATCCTTGATTTTTTCCCTTCTCTATCGCGAGGGGATATATACGCGTAAGTACGTCCGCGAGCACGTTCTGGCTTGCCGCGAGTCGCCCCAGACCCCTTTTCCAAGGACACTCCACACGGCCTGCAGCTGCCTTTCATCCTCTAACGACGCTCATCCTGGAGCTGTAGCAGAGGTCCTAGCCCCCCCTCCTCCTTCGATCGGTGCTTTTTTTCCCCGCCTGGCGCCATGTCCCTTTTGCTTTCACCCACCCACCTTTTTCTTCCCTATTTGCGCTCGAAGAGTTCCCCCCGTTCAAGGCTGGAGAGAGACATTAAGGAATTTTCCTTAGCTCCCTTTTTCGGGGTTCTTTGACGCACGGGGATCGACACTTTGGGTGCCCCCCCCCCTCCCTTTCTAAAGGTCCCCCACACCCTTTTTTTTGGTATGGCCTGTTTCTGCCCTTTTTTCCAAGATGTACTATCGGGGACAGCCCGAGCCGATCCATTCAGCCGGGCCGGAGAAATTCAGTCCTCCTTCTTTTCTCCGCGGCGGGGATTTCACCCGCGAGCCCTTCCTGCGGCAGTGCCTCCCCTTCCCGAGGCTCGAGCTGATTTCGGTTGATCATCCTTCAAACAAGGGTTTGCAAAGGATTTCAATTCTGCCCCTTTCAGTTGCCGTCGGTCGACTTTGACAAGTCCTTGGTCAGCCTTTCTTTCGATCCTGAGTACTGCGGCTAAATGTGAGTTGAAAGACAATGTCCCCTCCTATGTCTAATTGAGGATCCCTATTTTCCTTTTTTTTGAGACCGTGAATTAGGCCTGATCGGTCATCGACCTTTTAAGGGAAGAGCCTATTTTTTCCTAGAGGATCCTGCCGACTTCTCCCTTTCAGCCCGACCACCACGTCCAATTTTAGGAGAAGGAGAATAAATTTCTGACACTAGCCAGGTTATACCCCTCTCCCCCCTCCCTTGGACGACCTGGCATAATCTACCTTTTGACCCCTCCCTATCCCCTTTGAAGTCCTTCGTGTCGCTGCTCTTTCTAGATTTGATAGCGCAGCCCATGGCCGGACTTCCTTGATCCTTTTTTCCCTGGTCAATTTTAGAGAATCTTTTTTAACTTTTTTTTTAGATCCAACGAATCTCGCGCTACAAGTTTTGACGAGTACTCCCCGTTTCCCCCCATGTTAAAGACTCGGCTTCCGCTTTTTTCCGAAGCTGTTGGAAGTTTCATCTTAAATAGGATTTCGTTTTTATTTTCCCCCCCCCCCCCGCACACCCCCCCCCCCCCTATTCCAAGTCGAGAGAGGCTGAAAGGTTCACATCCCCCCCCCCTTTCTTTCTTGAGGTGGAATACGCTTAGTGCAGTCCTGATTAATACGGGGAGTCCTGGACTTTTTCTCGGGTTTTATATTTCCTTTGAAACTTTCCGACTCGATAAGAATTCGGCTCTTCCTTGCGAGATCCCTCTCGTTAGAAATGACTTTTGACTCTTTCACCTCCTTTCTCCGACAGGGGCCGGCGCGAGGTCTGACCCTTTTTTCTTATTTTGAAAGGACCAGCAGAGAAGATATGCGAAGAGAGGGTACTTAAGAGCATTTCCAACCCCCCCGCTATACGCTCCTCTCCTTGCGCAGACATCTATCGGGTCATCGACGAGTGGCTGCCCTTTCCCTTGATTTTTCCTAAGATCCCCCCCGACGGCAACCCGTGTAACCCAGTGACCCCAGATAGATGGGCGAGCTGGGGCGGTTTTCAGATAGGAGAGAATGGATCAAGTCCCCCCCTTCCCACCTGCGTTCTTTGCGCGTGGCGAGGATGATGGCGATGGTGGACGTTCTTTCGGTAGACTAGTTTGTTTTCTTTTGTGAATACGAGATGTCGCCTTCCCCATCTTCCCAAAAAATGACGAGATTATGGGTTTTAACCCAGTCCCCGTGGACGAGCCCGAAGGACCCTTCACCTGGGCTTTTCCCACTTCCCCCCCCTGTGAAAATGACCCGAAGGTCCCATTCGCCCCATACCCCCCCGATCTGGATTCTCCGCCCCCTTTGCGCTCCTTTGAGGAGCGGTTTTACACTGTTTTCCTTGAGGGAAGAAGGAGTCTCCACTCTATTTTCTCCCCCCCCCCTTTTTGCGGGAGCTTCGAACCCTTCTTCGTGCCCCTAAAGCCCTTGGCCCTTTTAGACGCAGGCACACCTACGGTCTCTTTTGCAGGCAGCGCGGTTCATACATGACGGGTATGGCCTTTTGGCTTGTTCAAATCGTGCGTGACAATCCATTCCGCGTGGCCCACGCATGATTAACTTTTTTTTAACCGCGACCCTGATGTGTGCTGGACTATGTTTGGAAGGAGGGACCTCCTTAGGAAACCCATTTGCCCCTTTTGAACCCCCCTCTTGCCAGAGCGAGTAACATCGCCTTTTTTCCCACTTTTCCGGCTAGATGCGGGGTTGCCGAGGAGAGCAGTTTTAGAATCTCTGAGTCCCCTTTCCGCCTCCGCCGACGGTTCCCTGTTGGTGGCCGTCTGTGTTTTTCTTGCCCTTTTAGCCCATTTTTTTGCCTCAAACCGATGAAGTATTCTTCTCATATCTAGGATCGTCGAGGTTGTTTTTTCTGGCTTCGAGCTATTTCCGCAGGTGATACCCTCGTTCTAGATGAAGACCCATTTTTCGCCCCTTTCCCATAGACTCCTTTTTTTTAGGAAGAGGAAGGGAAATTTTCATAACTTCCTTTTTTTTGAAACTCTTCGTCCCCTCTGGAGACCGTCTCCCTTTTCGGCCCTCTCCCGGTCTGATCTTAGGAAAGGTGTACCTTTTACCTTTTAGTGAGCCGGGTATGACAGTTCACAGCGACTAGTAGAGGACCGATGATTGACTTTCTTTCGCCCACAGGTGCAGAGTGGGCGGTGATCGTTCATAGTTTTCCTCTCTGTTTCTTGTTTCCCAGGCAAGGCCAAGGTTATGAGCTCCTTTAGAATAGAATCCCTTTTTCAACCCCCCTCTTTTTTTTTAGTCATCCAGAGGAAGAGTGATATCACTTTTTCGCCTCGTCCCCATGAGGCGTATTTTGACCTTCTTCTGGGGTGTGTTTTTTTTGTAGCGCGAAGATGCGTGGCGTTCCTTATTTTCCATCCGAGAGGCCGTCTTTCCCAGGAACCAACCTTTGCCCAGTCTGCCCTACACCCCCCCCCCCTGAAAGACCTCCGAGAGATTAAAGTCCCCCCCTCCCCCCCTTTTTTCAGTTTAGGCTTTGAGACTAGGTCCCCTATCTCTTACCACGTTGTGTAGAGGATATTCCCTCGGTCTTTTTTTAGTTCGCCTACGGGTGCGACAATCCTGAGACCTGTTTCCCCGTTTGGTGGCGAGTCGCTAGCCCGGCGTCCCTTTAATAGATTTACTAACGTGGGAACGAGGATCGTACTTCCCTTGTACCCCTTGGAGATGAATAGTTTTTTTCTTCACTCCCTGCACTTTCAACAAGCTCTCATCGTTATCTTCGGACTCTCGGTTTTTTTTGTTTTGGCACGGACAGTTACCTTGTCAGATAATAAGATGAAGAAGATTTCGCTGCTTGCTTTTTCCCTGACGAGCAAGCTGCGCCTGTTAAGATCCGTGCACCCCGTGTTTTTCTTTCCTTCTAAAGTTCCTTCGAACTTCTCTTCCTGTTTTGGAGGTTCTTCCTGCGATAATTTTTATTAGAGGGTTCGAACGCCACTTCACTGCCAGTCTCCCTCTCTATGTTTAAGTCCTTTGGAATATGCGAGTTCGGGCTCTCCCCTCTTGTGAAAAGCACGGAAGTAGAGTCCCCCCCCTTTTTGCTCCCCTTGGGTCAGTGGGTACTTGACTCTTAAGAGTGAGGGCCGCTCCCCCGTCTGAGCCTTCTTACCGTCAGGCCCCAAGCCACCGACGACCCTTGACCTTTTCCCTTTTGCATTTCTGTAGCGCTCTTGATCAAGCGAAAGTCGCCTTCCGAGAAAGTATGTGTAGTCCTGGACTTTTGTCGAATAGGAAAGAGGCTTTCCCCTTCTCTCCTAGACCTTTTTGTGTAAACTATGTGCACAGCTACTTACGCATCTCTTCCTCGTGAATCTCTCCCCTGAAAAGGAGAAGGCTTTTTTTTTGTACTTGACGAATTTAGTCGGTATGATAGAGGCGAAGCAGGCGTCCTTTCCTCCGGTCTTTTTTTTTTCCTGTAACTTAGCGATCCTCACCTTTAATGATAGCTCTTATGGCCACTGCCCCCCCCCCCCTAGTTAAACGGTCCCGTTTCTCGCCCACTTCGTCGCTACCCTCCCCGAGGTAATAGATGCGGCACTTCTGTTCCTACCGTTCCTTTTTCCTAGTCGTCGCAGTACACTCTCCCCTTCCAATGACGTTCACCTAATTCCCCACTTTTCTTTCTGCTCGCGGTGGGTATGAGCGTAGTCGAGCGATCGTCCCCTCCGTTTCTCACCATATTTTTTTACGTCGATTGCTTTACGGGAGAAAGTGGCGCCTCTGTCGAACGGGCAGATGTAGGGCGATTTCCCTGCCCTTTTATTTTTCGGTGTGGGATTTATTAGGGCCAGTTGCAACCGAAGGTTTCGAGAATAACACCCTCGGCAGTTTCTCTTCCCTCCCTTCCCTCCGTTTTTTTTGTCGCATCACGCATGTCCGTCTCCCCCCTTAAATTGAGTCAGGACATAGTCCCCCCAAGACGGCTCCAAGATCTCGTACGCACGCGGTGAGATCTCCCCAATCCGAACAGGTCAAAAGAGATAACGTCGTTTGTCCCTCCGTAGATTTCTTCTCCTCCCTGCGGTCATTTTGCACCATGTGCGACCGTGAGGTCTGCGCGGGTCAATTTAGGAGATCGCCCCCCAAGTATATGATAAAGAATCCTACCTTCCCTCTCTCCCCCCTCCCCCGCCCCCCCTTCCTTCCCGAACCGGGGAAATAATTTAATCATCATAAGTTTTGTTTTCCGCTCCTTGGAACAGGTTCCTCAGTGAGAGCGACGGGTCACGGTTTGCTACTCTTCCTTTTCATCGCCGTTTAGGGCCACATCATTTCGCCCTTTTTGTTGGCCGGGGCCCGAGCTCCCGCATCCGGCGGGACTGTTTCTGTTTTTTTCTTTGGTGTCTGGTAGGGGGAGAGGATCTCACGCGCTTTGTCCGCTTTGAATCTTTTTCGGACGGCGCAAAATGGAGGAAGTCGTGATTTTCGAGAGGGACCTGTCTTCTCCCCCGTCGTACCCCCGACGAGCTCTGAAGGGGAGGCCCTCGACTTTTTTTTCGGTTCTCTCCCCCCATCTTCGAGTGCCTCCAGACGTACCGGCGGCGTCAAGCTCACGCCCGATCCCTCGGTTTTTTTTCTTTTGTGGGTTTGTTTGGTTTTGGTGTGGGGGGGGGTATGTTTTTTGTTTTGTTTGGCGATGTGTGTCCCTAAAGTGTCTTGAAATCGACAGCACGTTCCCTCCTTTCCGCGTCTTTTCCCCTCTTGGTGAACACAAGTTTCCCCCTAAATTTCGACCTCGTTCCCACCGCAGACTTTTCCTGCCATCCTCTGCTAGTGGAGGGAGATTTTCTTTTGTCTTTACGGAGACCCCGGCCGTACACCTTCCTTCCCCCTTCCCCGCATTTTTCAGGGCCGATCGTTTTTCGAAACTTCCCAATTACGTGTCCTCTGTTCCTTCGAGCTCTCTCCCGAACTTCCGAGAGCACGTCTCCGCTTTTCCCCTCCCCCGAACGTTTCATCGCCACGGCCTCTCGGCTTGGAGATTAGGAGCCCCCAGTAATCGTTTAGTCTTTTTTTTTTCACCATCTGATCGGCTCGGGACATTCGGGCCTCACTTTCCATTTTCTTCATCACCCCAGAAGTTCTTCCTTTTTTTCTTAGCAATTTTCCCGAACTCGGATGGAGCCTCCCCTTCTCGTCGGGCGGGGGTCCTGACGCCCGCCTTTCTCGGACAGGCGGCGGGACCATACCGCGCTTTCCGACACCAGTTGGCTGGGATCCGGTTCTTTCTCCGACCATGGAGTAACTAACCTGGAGCGGCCGACTCATAAGTAAGGGCTTCAGACGCAGCCCCTTATCTCCAGTGCGTTATCGCCACCCTCTCTCAAGTTGATTCCGGCAGGAAGAAAACGCAACCCTCGAGCTTCCTTGCCTTTCATTCCGCCTAAACCCTGGTGAAAAGGATTTTCTTTCATGCCCACATTCAGTTTTTCCCCGGTTCTCTACTGGCTATCCTCGGCATGGAAAGAGTATGACTCCTCCGGTTCAAGTAGTTCCAAATAGGAAACCCATCGATGCAGTCCGTTTTATCAACGCTGAGGTCTTTCTGAAAGTGAATGGAGGAAGCTAGTCCCCCGCCGTTCGGGCTTTTTCTGGCCCAAAAGGTTAGGTTGCTCTATACCTCTTGCCAGGGTGATCTTTGAATAGACACCTTTTTTTTCGCCTTTGCTAGACGGCTTTCTTAACACTGGAAGAAAGTCCCCTTTAACGGAAATACCCCTCTCCTTCAGAAGGAAGTACGTTCGTCCCTTTCTTTTTTTTTCTCGCTTTCCTCTTGTTCTTCGCAAGTCCCTTCGTGAAGTCCTTCTGGTGGCTTGTTATGCCGCTTAGGTCCAGTTTCTTCTACCAACTCTCTTTAAGAGACATTTTCATCCCCTCCCCTCGCCACACCCGAAGAGGTCAGAAGTGAAGTCTCACGCCGTAGCTTCTTCATCACTCCGCTGTCCTAAGGTATTTTTTTACCAGTCAATTAGTTCCAATAGGGAGGTATCGCCCTAATGAGCCGTACTGAACCTGAAAAAGAAGCTGATCCTCCCTTGCTTCCCCGTATCCACGATGCAGAGTTTTCTCCTCGAGATATTTTGTAGAGGCTCCCAGGTTCTTTTTGAAGATCCTGGTCGCCCGGATAGCAGATCGGAAGGGACTTCCCTTCCCGACCTCCCCTGATCCCCGTCCTTCATGGTGAAGGAGGAGTTCCCTCTTTGATCAAGGATTCCCATGCGTTCCTCTGCAGGTTTAGACATGGCCCTTTGTCCCTTTCCGGCCAAGGCGTGGAGAGTTCTTGACATGGTGGTATTAATGATCCTCTACCGCACCAAGCGTCGGGCCTATTGTCAACCCCCCCCCTCATATAATCCTCTAGGCCGAGAA
>Ga0179593_1477136_pt1 | contig 13255 bp, 13 predicted proteins | sample CZODoug2_1_08_16_FD_185931 | JGI IMG/M metagenome (GOLD analysis project Ga0179593, IMG submission 185931) | Vadose zone soil fungal communities from Angelo Coast Range Reserve, California, USA - CZODoug2_1_08_16fungal (PacBio error correction) | ecosystem: Environmental > Terrestrial > Soil >... | reverse complement strand
CCCCCCCCGCCATTTCTGCTTTCTCCCTGTTGCCCGCCTGGCAACTCTGGACTTGATTCCCCTTCTTTCTTTTTTATCTTGCGATGGCCTTGTAGTCTGCTCTTCTTTCCCCTCCCTCCATGGTAACTCCCCCCCCCCCTTAGATCGATCCTTCCCGCTTTCTGTCCGGTCGCGATCTTCGTTTTATGGGCACCCCTCCCGGTTTATAGGTTATAATTTCCTCCAGGCCCCTCGACCGCGGTCATTTCTCCCCCCCTTCTCGTTTTCCCTTTTCTCGGAAGCCCATGGCCCCACCTTCCAGGAACCTTCCATCAATGTTGGTTGGCCGTCACTTAATTGAGACTCTCTCTCCTTTCCCGCAAGTTGTCCTCCTCTGCGGGCCGAGACGAATATTGGCCGTCCCTGCCCGTAAATGGACTAGCCTAGGTCCTTCTCGGTAAAGCTGCCCGCAGCGACTTGGCAATCCTCCGCTTGCGGGGTAAGATCCGTTTTTCTCATACCTTTGACTTTTGATCCTTTCCCTCTCGTCTGCAATTATCTTGGCCACAAAGTCCCCGACGAGTGCCGCGTCACTGCAGCCTTTTCTTGCTTCCCTTCCCCTCGATTTTTGGGCCTGGTTTGGGTCGGCGGAGTCCCGCTATCCTGACCCCTTCCCCCCTATCGTTTACCCTCTCAGCCTCTTCCCTCCGAAATCCTTCCCTCCTGGGCTGAAGGACACAGAGGCAGGTCCCTGTTGCTATTGGAGTCCAAGGGTTGCAGTTCCCCTCACCTCTAGATGGGCTATTTGGAGCTCCCCCCGGAGCAGTGACGTCCCTTCCCACCATCCTTACTCTCCACCCTATCCCCTAGGAGGAATAGCCCCGACCACCTTCCGTACTACCTGTTCCAGGATTTAGTAGTCCCCGGTGCTATCTAGCTTTATTATTTTTTTCCACTTTCTTTTTCAGTAAGCTGCAGACAATTCAATCTTCCTCGACATTAGTCGCGCCTCACCCCATGACCCGTCTCCGCCACCCCCTGCCACGACAGCCGTTTTCCCCCTTACGCACTTTCCTTTTTGCAATTTTCGAGCTTTGACGTTCTGGCCCCCCTCGTGTTCCTTCCTTTCCCCCTGGAGTCAAGGCCTTGTTCCCCCCCCCCGCAACATGATACTGTTGGAGAAAGATTTAATCCCTCAGATCATCCGGAACCTTAAAGGGTTGTTTTTTTTTCCTCTTCCCGTTGTCTCCCTTCCCCCGAAGGAATCCTTATACCGATTCGTTTCCCGGACACTAAACCTTCGGGTCGCCGGTACCTTCCTCGACGTCTCTGAGGCCCCATTAGAGAGTCCCTCCCTACGAATCCTCGCCATTTTAAATACTTCCTCCTCCGCGCCTTTCCCCTGTACCGTCCGATTTGTTACCGAATGGCCCGTTACCTTTCCCCCCAGCAGCCACTTAGGTTGAAGATGCATTCCCATATCCCGGACGGCCTCATCCCTCTTTTTATATTTTTCGCCGAATGCTTTACGCAAGCTTGCCTTTTTGCCTCCGCTAGATTCGGCCGGAGCTTGCCTCCTCCAGCGCTTTTTCTGGTGACGAGCCGTGCGATTGTCCCCCTTTGATTGCTCTTCTCTGCACCCCTCCCCTGAACCTTTCGTAAGGGTGACGGGTCCCTGCCCCTTTTTAGTTAAGATGCCTTCTTCCAACCGGCCGTCCTGCGTACCCGCCCTTTCCCCTCTTCTCTCCCTAACTCCCAGAAGCATCGCCTCTTGCTTTTTTCCCTTCCGGCGGCGGGGACCTGGCCCCCACCCCCTCCTCCCCTTTCCTCTCGGGGTTCTCATGTCCTCCTCCTCTGCAAGGTGATGATCTTGAATCCAACGACTCCATTTTTCACGACGCCTTCCGTTCCCTTTGTGCCCTTTTTCTCACCTTTTCCCCGTTGGATTTTTCATCCTTCCCCCCCCTCCTTCCCCCCCACTTCCGCTTTTTTTAGTTATCACCCGGACATAGTTTTTAATCTCAGTTCCTCCCCGGAGATGATGTGTTGGTTTCCCCCCCGAAACCCTCTGCACTTGTCTTTTTTTTCCTGCCTCCATGTATCTCGCTAGGTGACAAGAGTCTCCCCTTAGATCGCCCGTTTCATCACGATTCCTTCCCTCACTTTATCGTACTTTTCTTTTGCACGCGTTCTTTTGACTCTTCGCTAACCGCCTCGCCAACAAGGTCGCACGCTTTCCCCTATCTAGGCCCGGCCGCGCTTCTTTCCCCTCACCCCCTCTTTCCCCGGATAAGAAATGTTACCGAAGAATCCTCCTCCAGCACCCTTGATCTGGCTTGCGCGCCGGCCTGATTCTTTTCCTTCTTTCCTTAAGGTGACCTCCCCCCCCCCCCCCCCAAACTTCCAAGGTTTGTTTTTCGACCGCTTCGAAATACACGAAGGCGCCTGCACCTGCATGGCTTTCCCCCCTTTCCCCCGAGTCCCTTCCAGATAAGGCGTAGGGGGCGCGCGCTCTCCCTCTTTGGACTCACCTTTGGCCGCGTGTGAGCCGGACCATTGGGGGTCACAGTTTTGCTTCGACACGGCAGAATAAGGGGATCTCGAGTGGATGCTATCGTAATGCGGGGAGGTATAGTGTAGAAATCATGAACCCCTCCTCCTTCTCGATCCCCGTTTGCTCACTAAAGGACGACCTGAAACTTGCAGTATGCCCCCGTTGTTTACCCCCCCCCTCCATCCCAGTTATGCTCAGACAATAGTCTCACCGAAATGCAGCGCGGTCCCTGATTGTTGCGCAAGGATCATTCCCCTCTTTCCCCCCGAACGCCCTCCATTTCTACGAGCCATACTGAACCTTGGCTGACCCGGGATCGCAGCTATTTGGATTGTTCTCCCCCCATTTTATTCGGTTTTCCATTTCAAAGGTATTTCTCCAGATGTTCGACTTCCCGGTGGTAGTGTTTCGACCTGCCTGACAGAGCCAAGTGATTCGTGCCCCTTTCCCCTCTAATGGAAACCCAGAATCTAGGCTTCCTTGCAGCTCAATTGTTTCCCCCCCCCTTCGACATGAAGCCCTGCGGCCCCCCTAACTTCAATTCGTTTTTCCTTGTACGAACCAACCCATCCCGCTTCCCGTTTTCCTTGTCCAGACTCGTGTAGATTCAGAGACCGGTTCCGTGCTCAAGGAGGCACGAATGGCTTTCCTCCGGTTTTTTTTTTCGTCGTAGGTTTTTGAATGACCTTTCTTTTTTGACGTGTAGAGATGCCCATGAAGATGACGATCTTTTGATGCACCTCTTTTCTTTGCTTTTCCCCCTCTGATCCCCGAAACAGGTTACTTTCCAGGATTAGAGAGTGATAAAGGGTCGTCGGTCCTTCGAAATGTCAAGTCAGAAAACCCCCCCGATCCCCCGTCCCCAAACAAACACCACACACCCTCCACCACTACTTTTGCCACTTTTTGTTGGCGTCTAGTGTTCTTGCTTTCCGAGATAGGTTTCTTTCCCGTGCAGTTCGCGGCCCCTCTCCCCCTCTCCCGCTTCCGACTTGGCCGCGTCTTTTTGTAATCAAGGATTGTTCCCCCCACACCCGCAGGGTTCCCCAGCTCTTTGACCTCTTCTTCCCCTGTAACTTCCTTTTTCCAGTTTTAATATGGCCCATGACATGACCCCAACGGTCGCGTCGCCGCTTCCGCGCCCTTTTTTTGAGCACTTCCCCTTCATTGCTTCCATGAAGAGTGCAGTATCCATGTCCTACCGATCTTCAAGTGCATGCTATTTTCCACCTGATTGGAATATGCCGGCTACCGAGCAGCTAGACGCTCACGGGTCCCCTATATCCACCGGGAGCTTGTCCGGCAGACTACTCTGATTTACAGGCTTTTTACCATTCCCCGGAAACCATCCCTGTTGGCAACTTTATGGAGAATGTACAGTTTCGGCCCTGCCCCCCAACCATTGCAGTCCCTGCCAAATACTTCCCCCTTCAGTTCAACAGTAATTGACCAGACCGACGTGGTTGAGACCGCCCGAGTTATAAAATAGCCTCTTACCGGGCCCATCTGGAGGCAGTAGGTCTGACCTTATAGAGGCTGCATTCCAGTCTCCATTCCTTACGACCGTTTCTTCCCATCCCCACCCCCCCCCCACCCCTCCCACCCTCTCCCCTTCCTTTTCCTGCTCCCCCACTCCAATCAACCCTACATCCCTCGCTCCCTCCACCCTCCTCTCACCCCTTCGTCGCATCTCTCTCCTCCCACCTCTACCCCCCGAGTTCAAGATGAGCCACCCGCTACCCTCCTTTCCTTTCTCGCGAACCCCACAGGCACCCCCAGATAGCCTTACCTTCGCGATCTTGCCCGTATTCCTATATCATAGTTTGTACCTGCGACTATCATATACCCCCGCCCCTGCATATGGTGACTTCTTTTCTGAGTGCCGTTTCTCAGCGGCCCCCGATAGATATTGTGCATTAGGTTTTTCTGTAATTCATCACGATGACCTGACCGAGAGACCGCTGTTTCCCTTCGGCTCTTCCTTGCCCCCACCTTTCTTCCTCTGCGGACAACTTCAGAGCCTCGGAGTAGACGTCCTTTGCTCCGCTGCCGTTTGCTCGTGTTTTGTTTTCCCATTTCTCTTATAACCCTTCCTAGCCCCTTCGTTATTCCGAAGCTGTTCGCGCTTTTTTTTTTGGGGTGTCTTCAGCTTGTGAGTCTTTCCACTCCCCCCGAAGAATTCTCTAGCAAGAAAATCGCGGTGTCGAGGTAGTGTAAAGGGTTATATTGGCCGAAAGGCTCTTTTTACCTCGTTGCCTCAGTCCCGGTGGCTACTCCTTTTTTTCTGGAGGGCCCCGGGTGGGTCTTACTTGTCTAGGTTTGCTTCCGCCGTGTCAAGCCCTGCGAGCATCAATGCATCTTCCCGCTGACCGATGAGTTTTATACCGGGGTTTACGCGCACCTGTCCGCCAGCGGCTTTCCAAGAGGAGTGCAGATGCTGGTTTTCCCTTTTCGTTTTACCCTCACAAACAACTCATTCCCGAGTTCTTCTCACGTCTATTGTTTTTTTTACGATGGTATTTCCGAGTCCTCAAAATCCCGCCTTTTCCGTGTTGCGTTCTTTCATGATCCACTTCCCTGCCACATCTTCCCAACGCAGGGTTGGTGCACCATCGATTTGGAGTACTTTGTAGACCTTCCCTGTTCTCTCCCTTCTTTCAGCGGACAAGAGAAAGCGCGGTGGCTTTCCCAGCCTGTCCGCCGCTCCGCCGCCTGAATTCGAAATGAGGGGTACTGTTAGGGAGAGCCCTGGTACCTTTTCGGTAGCGGTCACACATGATGCCCTTCTGCGGTTTCTTTTTTCCCGCCTTTTACTATTATCGTGGATCTGCTTTTTTAAAAGCTTTCACCCGACCCGTCTTTTATCGCGCCCCCCTCTTCTGCCGTTTCCCTTAAATTTTTTCTACTCGTTGTGAGCTCCCAACCAAGTACCCTAGGAGCCCTAGCATGCCGGCGAGCTGCCTGCTTTGCAGCCGCCCAAGCTTCTGCCGTCCGCGGAATCAGACTGCGTATAGCTTATTGGATGACCCATGTCATTGATTGATTTTGTCGAGTCCCAATATTCAAAATACTGGTTAATTGATCAGTAACTTGGCTGTACCTCGAAACTTCACGTTTGGTTCCCCAGTATCTCTTCCTATGGGTCCTCTCTTCTTTAGAGGAGACCTTCATCGATGCTGAACGACATCCCTTCCGGTGTCTTCCTCTTTTTCAGTCTAGTCCGTATTTTTTAAAAATACCTGTGCGAGTTTTCCACCATGTCGTCACTCCGTCAGGTCGTGAACCCGTTTCTTCAGTCCTCGTTCTTAAGACCCCATTTGAGGTTAGGCCCCTTTATCTATTAGCTTCTGGTATCCCACCCATATCAAGTGGCCGGTGAATAACTTCTTGATGTACTCCCCTAATTTAAACCTCGTTTCTACCCTTTGCATAAACTAGGAGCCGATTAGCGAAGAAGTAGTTGTTTCTCCTTGCCTCCTAGGCTCCATTGAGAAGTTTCCCTGTTTAGGCCGTGGCCCCTCGCCTCTCCTAGACAATTCTTCCTCTTCTCGTCCGACGACCTGTACGGCTCCCACTTCTTCCCCTTCAGTGAGCGAGAGAGCTATACACATTGACAAGAAACCTCCCTGGAAGCCGAGTCACCTTCTTTTTTTGCTAGACAGGGTGTGGGGGCCCCCTGAATACCATGGTTTCACAGAAATATCGCTGTTTGGAGAGCAGGCCTGGTTCCTTCTTTGACGCATAGAAAAAGCACAAGTCAAGATTCTCGGGAATTTACTCAGACCTTGTACTCAACGTACTCAAACTTTTCTAAACTTTCCTTTACCAGCCTACTATCGGGATTCTTGTCCCGGGATTGTCCCCTCCGGATTTTGCGACCCAAGATCTTTGATCTTTTTGGCCGGATTATTTGGGGAGATAGAAGTCCAGTCGCTTCGTACCCGCGCCGCCCTCCCCCCCCCCGTATCGCCCTCCCTAGAACTCTTGTTCTTTTGATTCATTACCCAATTCTGTGCAGCTGTGTGTTGGCCAACTTGATCCTCCTAGATCTTTCCCCGGACTGCCAGTCCTTCTAGTTATTCCCGTTTTCTCCTCATCTTCCTGATATTGGGCATTTCTTTGCGTTCCCGGTCCGCTTAACCGGTCCTGTTTTTATTTTCCCCCCTTTGCCCTCTTGTCGATTGCGCGAAAACTCCTTTCTTCGATTCTTCGTAGGGATTTTGCAATAGTTGTTCTCCAGATCATCGCCTTCTCCAAGGCCGTTCCGGTGTTTTTAGGTTTTTTGGATTTGGCAGGGATGCGTAATCGTCCCCCACTAAGCTAGTCTCCCCTTGCCTCCCTTCATCGTTGCATCGTTCTGTCGCTCCGAATTTCCTGTTCTATAGTTCCTATTGTATTTTAGTTCTACAGATGCGAGCGACGGCCGATTTTCCTTTATGTTGTGTTCGGTCTCACCGGCGTTTTGAGTCTCGTACTCGTCCGTTTAGATAGGCCCACCCTGACAAAATTTGGCGATTTCTCTGTTCTTTTTGCCATCTTTTCCGTGTCTGGCCATTGTCGCCAGTGCTTGTTATCCTCCTGATTTTTTGTGGAAGCTTACCCCTCTGGCTGACTTTCCAACCCCCCCGAATGCCACGCGATTCTCCATCTCTCTACTCCCTTTGTTTTCACAGGTTTTGGAGGTCCAGAGTCGGCTCCTTTGTCCGTCCGGTAAATACTCACTTTAAACGAGATCGTATACGGCTAGCTCTTCGCGTATATTCCCCGGCGGTCTTCAATGCTTCGTTTGCCTGACTCCAAGGTTAGCGCCCCCAAGATCCACTAAGGAGGCCGGCTCCTATATTACCTGGCCCTCGGAATTGTTAACCCCGACTGCATCACGCCTAAAAAACTTGGCTTCCTTTCTTCCTCCCTTCTCCATTCCGACAGTTTCGATTTTCCTCCAGCTCCTGATTCTTCCGTCTAATAACTTGCTTTACTCTGATTTCCAGAGTCGCCAGCTGCATTCCTTTGAATTCTTCGTCCTTCTCTTGCGCAGCCTTCACTTTAGCCTCTCTTTGAACAATCCTATTCCGCCCACACATTCTACCGCACTTTATGCTGCATCCAGTGGCCAACATCACGAAGGGCGCTCCTCTGCGCGCTTCATTTCCCCTGCAGAAGGGCTGGCTGGACAGGCGATCCTGATCTGCTGATTTGGGCAGGTCTCCTCTCATGGCACTATCCTTTTCCTCCTATCACTTTTCTTTTTCTCCAACACATGACCCTAGCCTCCTCCCCTCCCATAATTTTCGTTCATCTTTGCAGGCCCAATTGGGATCCCGCTGGAGAAACAATTCGGAGAAGGAGGGCAATCACCTCGGACATCTTGGACTCCCCTCCCTTCTCTCGGCTCAACGTAACCTATGATCTCCACCCTTCCCCTCTTCGTTCACGGCCTTACAACCCTATTACTGACCCCTGCCCTGTGTCGTCGCCGTTGAGATTTCGCTTTTTTCTCCTCCTTCCTTTGCCGTGTCCGGATTCGATCAGAACCCTGTAATTGTCGACCCCGGCCCAAAGTCCCGCTTTTTCCCCTCCCCCAGTTCAACAGTCTGACTAGATCCGCACCCAACATGTGGCGCCCCCGAAGTTTCTTCAAATCTGCGGCTGGGCTGCATTTGCGCCCCCCCCCAGTTCATGCGGCTTCGATACATCCTACGCTTGTCACGGAACCTGCATGCCGCTCTGTCGGGTGCGCCCGTCCCCCGCCAGATCTTCCCTGCTTTAAAGTCACCTGGCGTCAGGAAGAACAGGAAGAATGGAGGCTCGTCCACCGTTTGGCACCTTATCCCAAGAGAATAGTTCGAAACCCCCCACTGATTGGCTCACGGACGAAAGACTCACTGCCGTATTTTTTAGGTCTGCTAAGTTTTTTCAGGTCCAGCGTTTCAGAGATAGACTTCCCCCCCAGATTGTTGATAGACATGGCCCAAGGCGTTCTTCGAGTTGACCGACGGAGGCAATTGACCCAAAATGGTTCCCAATTGAGGTTCCCAGTTTCGAGAATCACGTCCAAGTACGTCATCAAACGAAGTATAATCGTCGTCTCTTTGGAAGGAGTTGTCTGACCTTACGCCTTATCCCTGATCTCTTTCCATCCCGCCACATAGCTTTTTACGGTAACTTGACACATCCCTCTTCCTCCAGGGATGAGTTCTACTACTTTTCCTTCTCCCCTCCAGGGACTTTTAGTTGTAAAGTGAAACGCCCGAGCAAAGATTCGTCTGAAGTTGACCGCGCTCCTCCGGCTGGTCCTCCCCTTTTGGTCCATTCAGAAAGATGATTATCCCGGTATTTAGTCACCGTGAGTTTATAGGCCGGGCCCTTCTGTGACCCCCCACCTCGACTCTTTATGTTTAGAGACGCATACGGCCTGCTTGACTTCACGATCTGTCCCCCCCTCCCCCGTCCCGAGAGTCCTTTTGTCAATAGCAACGTTAGTTGATCTGCGCACCCCCTGCCAACGTCAGCTTTTCTCCGCTCCCCCCCTGGAAATTTCATACCTAGCGTTATTTTTTTCCTCCTTGAAGATTGTGTGTGGTTCGTGACCCCTCCCCCCCTCAGAGGCACCTTTGCTTCCTTTTTCCGGGCCCTGTCTTCAGCATGCCAAGTCCGACTTCCCGACGCGGTCAAGATGATTTTCTTGGATGCCTCATTTCCTTAATGACTGCGTTGACTCCTTGTTTCCCAGCACCCTTTCTCGCCCCACCCCCCTTCCCCCGCAAGTTTCTCCACTTATGCCACTTCCTCAACTCTGATGCCTTTCGTTCGCCTACGGAAATTTCCTCTCCCCAACCTCAAATACCCTCGGCGGTTTATCTACGGATCCTTCTGCTCATACGATGAGGACTTCATGAGCAGCTTTCCTCCCCCTATGGATCCCTTCATGATGCTCCTTAACCTCTCCCCCCCTTCCCACTGAAATTTAGTCCTTACCATTGTAGAGACCCGCAACTTGTGTCATTTGGGGGCCCCGAACGTCCCTCTTTTGCCATTTCTTCTTTCCCCTTGTCTTTCTGCCTTTACTTACTACGTGATTTAATTTTACTTTTCCCCTTTAGTTCTGATTCTGTTCCGCCCATATGCCCATCCCCGCCTTTCCCCTTTCGTCCGATTTTTTCGAGTCTACTTGCTCCCTCGACATACCCGCCCTGGCGTGCCCCGATATAACTTTTCCACTCTTCTCCCTCTCGCAATTTTTCTCGGACTTCTTTTCTTTGCATTTGTGCCCTCCCTCCTCTCAAGTCATCGAACACGCCTCTCTTTTCCCGACTACGGCTCTTCTTTCGAAACCCTTTCCCCTGCGGGCTCCCCCCTAAGCGGCTTCTTTTCCCCCTGCGAGACGGTTCCAAGGGGAGGATGCTTTCGTGCAGCCGCCCGCAAACTGCCTTTTTCTACTATCCTGGCAAAGCACGTTTTTTTCCTCAGCCTCTCCGGTTGCCCTCCTCTGCTGCTCTACGCTTGGCCCCCAGACTTCTTTTCGGTCGACATCGACCTTTTGATTTCAACATTTTTTTTCTCGGACCATTTTTGTAGTGCCCGGATTCATTGCCTTCCCACGTCTTCCCCGACGGTCCTTCGACCCCCGCCCCTTTTTGTTTTTTTGTTTTTTTTTTTGTTTTTTTGGTTGGTGGTTGTGTGTGGTGTGTTGTGCCGGTGTTCATCCCGCATGGTTCGGCTGTATTCCCCTTCCTTTTTGGTCTGTCCTTTAAGTCCCCTACAGAGATTCCCTTCGTTTCTAAGATTTTCCTAAAGCCAGGCGCTGCACCCCCCTCATTGACTTTTTCTCAAGTTCGAGGCGCTAGGAGGATTTGGTTCGACACCCAAACCTACTCCCGACATCTACATCCAGAAAGTATAGATGTCGTTACTACCGTTTGTTGTCTTTGAGAGATTTTTTAGTGGGTTCTTATTTTTTCTAGGTTTTCCCTTAGTGCCTAGAAATAACCCTTGATAACCTCTTCTCATCTTGGGCGCGTATTCCTTTTGGATACCGAGGCTGATCCAACAACCTAAGGTGTAACATGACTCTCCTCTTTTTTTTCCATTTTCCAAGGCAAGTCTTTTGCTTTCCTCAGCTTTCCAAAGGCGTCTCCAGCTTTCGTGGCTCATTGTCAGCACCTTCCATTCTATACCTTCTTGGTTTTGCCCTGATCTTGAAGCAAAGGTTCGCACTGAGCCGTCCTTTTATTCTCTCCCGAAAATTTTTTTCGTCTCCGGGATAAAGTTTTTATCTGGCAAGCGCTTTCTTCCCCTTATCATGGGAACACCCGTTTAAATGTTGCATTTTTCTTTCATCCGTTTTTCTCCATACTCACTGGTAGAACCAGATAGCCGGGAATTTAGCTTTGCGGCCCCACGCTGTTTTTGATCCCCTCTCTATTACCATCGATCTCTCTTCCCAGAGGTGTGTCTTTCCTCCGGCGGTTTTTTCGTGGCTCTCATCTGTAGTATTGACTTATTGCTCGTTCTTTATTTCCTCCTCTTTTTCAAAGTTTTCGATCGGTTTGAATACCGGTAGAGCCTTTTCTTTCCCGCTCCCTTCCCATTTCGTCAATAATCTTGAGGTGATCTTTCTAACAGAAGTAATCGCCTTCCCCTGCTGCATTCCCGCTTCTCCTGATTGCCCTTCCTTTTTCCGAGTACCATCATTTTAAGGAATTTTCCCCAGTGTCCAATTTCTATCGAGTATTCCCTTCCCTCCTGAAGGATCTCTTGCGGTTTCTCTTTTTTCCCGGATTGCATTTTTAGCCTTGAGAAGTTTTCATTGAAGGGGTTTCTTAAGCGCCCCCCCCCCGTCAGCGGATGCTTAACCCCTTCTATCCTTATCAGACTCCGAAATTGTTTTTGGGTCTCCTTTCTTCTTGTCCCCCCAGTTTTCCCTCTCGGGCCCGAGATTCCGATTGTTTTCTTGGGCAAAGCTACTTTGCGGTCGTTGTGTGCTCGTCGGCACTTTGCTTCCCCTCCTTGAATTGACCACTCTTCTCTTTCCCACTCTTCCCCCTCTTCCTCCTTCTTCATCCCCCTCTTCCCTCCACGCCTCCACCATCATATTTTTTTCCTCAATTCCGACTTAAGACCCGTCTGACGATGACTCTCCGGACCGAAATTTTTCCCCACGAACTTGGTCGACTTTTCAGTACGGCCTTTTTTGTTCCTCTGAGGTGGGACGGGGGAAGCCCCAGCACTCGAACTCTGTGATGCAGTCTGCTTCTGACCTATTGAGTTCGTATGAATAGAACTAATCCCCCTCTTTACGTTGTGTTCCTCCTTCTTTCAGATGATCCACCTTTCGGCCCCTGCATGTTGTTCCACCCCACCCCCTCTTCGCTTTCTGTTCTCTTTGTTCCCTCAATTCGCTTTAGGTTTCGCTTCATCCCCCTTTCCGCTCTTTTCGTCGCCCCCAGAGAAACCCTGTCCGTCCCCCAGTTTAGTCGTACCCTCTTTGACTCTTTTCGCTTCTACACTCGGTGAACTCTTGACACCAAAGTTCTGCCCCCCTGAGAGAGAGGTGCTTTCAGTCCGGTTTGTCCTTTTTTATCCAAAAGTCTTTCCATCCCCTTTTAGGCCCATTCGTTAGCCATTCCCTGCCTTCTCTAGCCCCTTATCCTCTCTTACCAAGCCGTTATTCTTCCAACCCCCTGACGCCTATCTTTCTTCCACCGCGGACCCTGCTTACCCTCCCCCCAATTCCGACGTTATAGTTTGATGTGCTGTGGCCGATTTTTTCGCTTTTACAATCGGCCCCTTTGGTGAGCGCGTCCCCATGTGCTGCCGTCCTTTTTCTGTAATTAATCCTGCCAATTTTTTTCTAGCCATGATCGGCTTGTTGATGGCTAGCGCGAAATATCGATCTTTCTCAGAAGCATCAAAGGGGAGAGAACTGATCCCCCCACCGCCCGCCTGCCTGGCCCCACATTTGTGCGATTTAACCCCCCTGGTTTTTTTCCCTCCGGCAGGTCTTGCCAGTGTCGTCCCGGTGACGCCAAGCTTCCTGCATTCCCGCTTCTCGGATGCAGCGGGGTTTTCCCCTCACGGGAGCGGACGGTCTAGCCTCTCCCCTGCGGTTCCTCCCGTCCTGGTTTTAACACGATTTTCTATCCGGCCTTTCGCGCTTAGGCACCCGTCAGGTGTGGGTCGTTCCATCCTGTTGCCCGGAGTTGAAATTGTCTTGCGGCCGTTGTGCTCCCGCACGGACTCCTTTTTTTTTGCTTTTGCGCCGATTCCGGCTAAAGGCGAGACTTCGCTCTCACAGCTTTTATTGCCATTCTGCACCCGGCGACGACCTCGTGAACGGATCTTCCGGACGGGGGTAGGAGATTGGTCCCAGAATCGCGCTGGGATCTCATTATTTTCTTCTCCTTTTCCGTTTTTCTCGCGCGGCACCCCTTAGCCCCCCCCCCATGTTTCTTTCTTCTGCCGCCATTTCCCAGATCAACCGATCAGACCCCCCCCCTTTTTTTTCCGGAATCCCCCCGCCGCCATTCGCGGGCTCTCTGATTGTAGGAGGTCACCCCGGCTTCTTTCCCCGAAAACCCCTCTCTTGTCGGTTCCCCGTTCCGGCCAGTAGGTCTTTCCCTAAGAACGAAAGCATGAGGCCCGGTCTCCCGATCTCCGAGAAAGACAAAGATTGACATGTTTTTAAGCGTTCTCACTCTTTCCGGAGACTACTTTTTTTTC
>Ga0179593_1396806_pt1 | contig 13255 bp, 10 predicted proteins | sample CZODoug2_1_08_16_FD_185931 | JGI IMG/M metagenome (GOLD analysis project Ga0179593, IMG submission 185931) | Vadose zone soil fungal communities from Angelo Coast Range Reserve, California, USA - CZODoug2_1_08_16fungal (PacBio error correction) | ecosystem: Environmental > Terrestrial > Soil >... | reverse complement strand
CTCCCTTTCGTCAGTCTCTTATTTCGGTCCGGCGGTCGCCCTCGTCTAGAAGAGGAAGATTCGCTGCCTTTCTCGATCCTGGAACCTCCACCTGCCTCCGGCGCGATGCATTCTCCGGGGTTTGCCTGTCAGCTTGCGGCGGGAGACGACCCGGCCGCGATCCTTTTTAGTCACCGTTTCCCTGATGGCTGCCCACTGTCCTCCGGTTCCAGTCCTCCGACACGCGGGTTCTAGTCTTTTGAGGAGTCGAGGTAAATCCTTTCGATCTGTGATTGCTTCACGCTGACGGTACGGCAGTGGCTGGGAACTCACTCTGGCCTTTTCCGGTTCCCCTACTGCACAGCACACGTGGTTGATCCCCTCCTTGCTTTCTTTCCCCACTCCTCCCCCTGTGGCAAGCGTTGTGCCGAATCTCTCTGAGGAACGCAACACGCGGCTTGAGTGTCGAATGAAAGTCACAGCAGCGGAACGCATTTACCTCTTAGCGGGCTTTTCTTGTAGTCATTTCGGCTCTTTGTGAGTCAAAGAACCGGTTCCCCCCTTTTTTTTCCTGCGATAAGCGATTGACAATCCCCTTAGTTCCCTCTTAATTATGAAGTGTCCCATGCAAGCGTCTCAGCCTGGCCTCGCGGACCTGTCAGTGGCCGGCCGGGGGATTTCGTCTCGAGCCAAGCAAAGCTTTTGTGTTTCCAGAGCTTTCCCACGCTTCAGTCCCGCGTTCGGAGTTTGCCAGGAGATTTCCAGCACAGTAGACGTGATCGCGGCGCGGATGCGCGCGATGCTTGATACAAACCCCCCCCCCCCCCCCCAACAAAAGGCCTCAGGGCCGATTCCGGCTTAAAGACAACGCAACACTCTCAGCGGCGGCACTTTAGTTTTCAGTGAATTCTTTTTTCCCGGCGACAATCACCCACCGTTTCACTGAGATCCCGCGTGGCCAGCGTTGCACCGGACGTCCGCGCGTCTTTCCCTTTTTCCGTGCTTTTTTTTCCCCCTCTACCGCGGTCCTACGTTTCGGCCCTCTCAACGCAGACCGTCGGCCCGGACGATGCCGCACCCGATCGCCCTTGGTTGTCCTTTCCGTTACTATATGACTCTAGTCCAGCTCGGCGCGAGAGCTCCACTTTTCGGTTTTTCGTTTCCCCGGTTAGATCCGGCAGTTTCACTCGCTAGTGTGTTCGTCACCTTTTGTATTTCCGGACGCAGGGTCTCACTACTGTGTCATTGTAAGCGGCCACTTTACGTCTTGACTAAGATCATGTCTTTAGCGCTGTATCCCGGCGGTTTCCTCCCCCTCTGTTCCGACCGCGTTCCTCCTTGAGTGGCAACACTCAGCTGCCGGCAATGCAGTAGTCTTTAGTCTACTTTAGAGACGAGATTCGGCCTCAGCGCGTCCCCTCTCCCCTCTTCCGCCCCTTAAGCTCCTCCTTCCAAACGTGGCCTCGGATACTGCTCCTCGCGACCTCTCACGGTAGTTTATTTACGTGGTTTTGACACGGCCCGAGCGGAACCGGTTCGGCGCCAGGTTTAGGACATTCATTCCCCGCCTTCCCCCTCAGCAAACGTTGATGGCCAGTCATTTTCGGGTGCCCAGAAGAGTGGAGTTTTCCTTCTCATCAGCTGTGGCACGGCGGCGTTCCCTCCCCATCCCTTGCCTTGGCCCCTCCCATTTGTTCTTCCGGACGACGTTACGACCTTTCTGTTCCTCAGCTTAGATCCAAGCAACCCAACCCGCCTTCATAAGTAGCCCGGCGGTATCCCTTCCTCTTGGCGTCCTCACATCTTAAATTCTACCCCGGCGGTTTTTCCCTCACTTGCATAGAAACCCCTTCTGCTTCTAGATTCATCCGAGGAGCCGCATACCATCTCCTTTCCTTCGCCCCTTCCCCCATCACAGACTGCTCTTATTTCTGTCGGCCTTCCGTTTTTAGGATGGCGGAGGCACGAGGTGCCTGCCTGGTTCCGTCCCTCTCTCTTTTTACTCCGTTGTTTTTTGAGATTTTCAAGGCTCCTCTTTCCTGCAGCCGTACGAAGCCTTGGTGGACGAAGCTGTAAGTTGTCTTCTCTTTTTTTCCCGTGGCCTTTTTAAGATTGTTTTTGCAAGTTAAGGCGCAGTGCTCCCTGCCGTTCTGAGTGCCGCCTGTGCCGATTGGTTGTTTCTGAGACTAAAATGCCTTTATCCCGAAGAGATCCGGTGGGCTCTGGACGTACCCCTTCGTTGCCCTCACCCCTGTTTTGTAGCCCTTCTTTTTTTCCGGACGGAACTGCTTCGCCTCCCGAGGGATTTTTCGTTGCCCCGAGTTTAGAAATGCGTTCCCGCTGGCATCGTCTCACGTCGATGCGCCGATTGGGCCTTTCGTTGGCTCGGGCTCACTAATGGACTGAACGGACTTTGGTGGCTATCCGTGCCGCGAACTTCGCCGTTCTTCCTTCTCGTTTTGATTAGCGTCCGAGCCCCCGTGGAGACAGTGATTTGTCGGTTCCTGAGGGAGATGACGGCTCGCCTCTTTCTCTTCTCTGCTGCGCTCTGCCGAGGCCCGCCGAGTTTTCGAACTTCTTTTTCCCTCGCTCCCTTGGGCCCCGATTCACTGACTCAAGCTCAGAACGTTTGCTGGCCCCGACCTGGAGATCATTTCCTCCTTTTCCTGAACCCTTACTTCTGATCGCTCTTTTTCGAAGCAGACCCATGACGACAGCCACGCCGACCTTTTCGCACCGTTTTCAAATGGCCTTCCGTCGATTTGAGCTTTTCTTGGTCCCTAATAACTGATGAGTTCGCTCGAAGTGTTTTATCGTCTCTTTCTCTCTTTTTTGCTTTAGCGCCCTATCACGTACGCCGGCCCCGCCCCGGTCAGATAGTGATGAATGTAGGTCCGTATGTGGGGTGACGTTTAGCGTGCCGCCTTCCCTTTTGACCTTCTTTCCCGACCTTGCACCGTACCTTGCTTGAGCCTCCCTCTCATGATTGCGCGGCACGCCTCGCTCGACAGACCCTGAAGCCGGTCTTCTTTTTGATGTTGAGATCGTCTTCCTCCTCCGAACTCTGTGAAGCCGCTGGCGACGTGTGTAGGTTCGTTGCGTTCAGGAATATGTTTTGCCTCCCCCTCCTTGGCCTCTTCGCTCCCTTGACTCCGCTCTCGTTCTCTGCCTATGACTTTGAACGGAACATCTAAGCCGCTCACCTGCACCGGCGCCGCTGCTGTGCTCGTGACGTTTGTAGACACCCCCTTCTGATGACGGTCGTCTTTCGATCTTTTTCCCGCTCGCCCGTTGCGAAGAACTGTCCCGGAGCTCCGCGAGCGCTTTTTTGTCACCTCTTCAGATGACTTCTTTTCCCCCTTCCACCACCGAGTCACAGTTTCCTCTCTTGCTCCAAAGGATAAACGTCGTGCCTCCCCTGCTCCGCGTCTTTTGACCTTCGGTCCGTTTCTATGCCGTGTACACAGAGACAGTTTTTCACGTTGCACGAGATTGCTCCCCCCCTAGCCTTCGTCTCTTGCTCAGACCTGAGAATTCCGTCCTGCAAATATGGTGCTTCGTGGCCAGTCGCCGACATTCGTTTAACTGCGAATCCTTCTGTCCTTCGTTTCCCGCCGTAGCGTGAGAAACAGAGGACGTGTCACCAAGTGCCGTGACATACCCGCAGCCAGTGGATCCGATCTTCCCCCGCCCTCTCTGACGTGTTTGGTTAGATGGAACCCCTTTTCTCTGATAGGCTCCGATTTGAGCTGATCCGAGCTGAAAGAATGTCCGATCGCCAGCTCCCTCCCAGCCTTTCTTTTCCCTCCCCCCCTCTGACCTGTAGAACTGCCCTCTCTCGCTCTTTTTTTTCAAGGAGGGAGAGTTATCCCTGACGAACGTGATCGTCGTGACCCTTGGCGATTACGCCGCCCTATTTTTTAAGACTGGCTGATTCCGAAGTGGTATTCCGCCCTTTTCGATTTCTTTTTCTCTTCTCCAGTGTTGGTAATAGTTTCTCTTACTTTTTTTTGAGAGAGATCTTTTTTTACCAAAAATACGGTCCTCTCCCTTCTCGAGATCCTTCCTTTGTATAGACATCCTCAGTGGTATCCTTACGTTCTGATTTCTCTAGTTGCTTCCTCTCCATCTACACCTTAGAGAGAGGTTAGCCGGCGTCGATCCTGGAACATCCACTGCAATCCCCTCTCTCTTTTTCCGTTACTCTTTCCTCCTTTGGTGAGGGCACCGTCTAGGTTTTCTTCTATTGCGATCCAACGCAAGAGATGATCTCACCGTATCACGGGCCTACACCCCGCCACGACTCGGGGAACTCTGACCTGACCCACACAGCTGGGGATCCCGAGCCCGGCGTAAATGTATTCGGAGGATTAGAGGTCTTCTGAGATTTTGACTCGTCAGCCCCTTTCATGCTGGCTCAGGAGCAAAGTCGTAATCTTTTCTCTTAGCACCCTTTTTCCCATCTTGTCCTTCCCCCAACCCTGTTAAAGAGGACGTTTACCATTATTTTTCACCTAAATTCTTGGCAGTCCTCTTCCGTCGGAGCACGTAGAGTTTTGTAGTCAACGCGGTCCTCCAGTGTCTCTCACCCCGTTCGGTGTCGGCAGCGGCCCGCCAGAAGGAGTAACAAGACTTTGTCTCGGCCCGCACTCATTCGTTTCTCCATTTTTTTTGCAGGTCTCCCCGCCAGTTCTCTCAGCTTGATCGGTTAAGAGATGGTCAGTCTCCTTGCTAGAAAGTTGCGTTCGGAGGAACGTTCAGCCTGGCTTCTATCTGATTCCATCCTGAATTTACATCTGTGGTTTTCAATGTCCTGGAGGGAAAAGAAGCCAGGCGCGTTCTGTGAGCTGTTCTGGTCAGATTTTTACTGACTACCACGGCTGTTCTCCGCGAATTTTTGGCGAGGCGCTTCTCCATTCCTACCATCTCTTTTAGGCACAAGAAAAAAAGGTAGCAAAGCGTTTCCCGCGTATTAAGGGGTCATCTCTCTCCCCCCCCCCCCTCCCCCGCCCCTAAGGTTAATTGGTAATATAGACGGCCCGTTCGTCGCTTCCTCCCTCCCTCTCTCTTTTGGGTAACGGTACTGCACCGGTTAGCCAATACGGTTCTGTCGGCCTTCCCACTTCACCTTCCCCCGTACCAACCACCTTGCCCCCTCCGATGTGCGAACGCTGCCTTTCGGCGTTTCTTCTCTTTTTCCTATCCAGGTGATACGAGATACTCAAAATTTCGGCTTCTAGTCACCTTCACTTCCTGTACGGACTCTTAAGTCCTCTTCTTCCCCACTTCGCGAAAGCCGATAGAGCACGCTTTATAATGTTCGCCTGTTATCCCCCCGGTTTTTGCAGTACCTCGCGCGTCCCGTCAGACGGCGACAAGGCGACCCAAGCGGCTTTCCCCAGCTTTTTTCTTTAGCCCCCTGACTGTCCTGCACTTCCGTTTTTTGGCATGTCCGAAGGCCTGAAAGTGAATCGGCGGACTCTTTTCCCTGTCGCGGGTCCCCTAGTTAGTCTTCCTGTCTTAGGAATGGGGCAAGACCCTCTTCTTCAACGGTCGTCGTCCACGTTCCTTTCTTCCTCTGCGACGATCCGCCTCGCAAGGTGCGACTATCTCGTCGTTTCCTCCTGACCGTACCCCCTCAAAAGGGCGGCCGGAGAAGTGACCCGCGGCAAGGCGCTCCGCACCCCCCTTTCTAGGCAGGAGGACCCCCCACACGTTTCATCCCACTTTTCTCCCTGTGCAATGGGGAAAAAAGTACTGTCGGGCGGCCTATTCCGTCGCCCCTTGCCTTTTTATCGCCGCGGGCTCAGTTTTTCCCTCCTGGTTGTCGGCTCTCCGGTCCCTGGCCCCTTCGGACCCGAGTTCGTCTAGCTAAGAAGGAGAAAAAATTTCTAGGCATCCTTTTTCATCTCCAGGGCGGACTGCTTTCTGAGACCTTCCTTCTTCCCGCCCTTAGGGACCTAGACCCGCGCAGAGAAACGGCAGGGCAATAAGACACTTTTGCTAGATTCGTCACGTTGTATCTTCGATTTGACGGGCATCATCCCATCGACTTACAAGATTCCCTAACTCTCGGTCCCCGGCGGAAGGATCCTGTAGTCCACGAGGCGGAACTAGCGGTTAGTCGGTGATGGAGGTCCACCGACTGATTCCAGGCTCATATCCCTTTCCCTTCAGCCGTTTTGTTGTGTTTCTTCTCTCCCCTCGAATAGTGAGAATCCAAAAACGTGACGACAGAATAAGTGAAGCGATGTGGAGACATCGTTTCCTCCGGTTGTCCCTCTTCGTTTTTCTGTGAAGCGTTCTTCTAGATTCGTGAATAATAGCAGCCGATACCACCGTGCGCCCGTGACCGCTTGAGTGCCGAACGTTGCCCCCTCTTTTTCTTCCTTCTCCAGATTTCGGCAAATTCTTTTCTCCCTGACGCTGGATTTTCCTCTTTTTTCGCGGCCTTGGCTGACGTTGCTGAGTGCCATAGACAGTGTGTTCCCGTCTTGCTTTCTGAAGACGCCCAAGTTGGCTGCCCTCTCTTTTCGTTTCGCTCGCGTACGTAATTGCGTGCCGCCTTGGCTCTTCTTTCCGCTCGTCCCCCGTCGTGCTGCCTCCTTTCCTTGTTTCCAGTTTTCTCCAAGGTTTCTGACCGGAGGAGGCGGTTTTTTTGAGACCTCCGTCCTGCCTAGACTGGTGCCGCCGTAGCCCACTAAAAGAGAAGTTTGCCGGCACAGACATTTTTCACCCTTTTTTTTTAGTCGGTCCTCTGGCGGATAGAGAAGCACCGGTGGCTGATTTTCCTTCTTTTGGGGTTGCTCGTGGACGTTTCGCGTCTTCGATGGATATCTTTTCCCTTTCTCGCCTCAGAGAAATTTTTAAGTCGTTGCATCCCCTGGTCCGAGCGCCTGTTCCAGCACGTTCTGGTCTTTTTCCTCCATGTCGCTCTTCTTCTGGTGCCCAGCTTTTTGGAGGTTACCGGATTCGGATCCCCGCCTTTCGACCGTGTGCTCATCGCATCGCCGTCCCCTCATCTCTGATGCCCCCCCTCTCACTTGTTCGGTAGCTCTCCTTCTCGATTGACAAGCCAGGAGAAGCGTTCATGGCCTGCTGTCGGACTCGTCCCGTTTCTTTTCATCACTCGCCCCGTGTTGAAGTCTCTCCCTCCTTTCCAAGTCTCCCATCCCCTTTGAAAACAATACACTCAGAAGGACCTAGTGAGGCACTCGTCGTTTTAATTCGTGGCCGTTGATCGTGCAGCCTTCCCCCCTTCCCGTATTCCGAAGCTACGGAGTGTTAAGAAGAAAGAAGATGATGAATCTTGCCGTTTTTGCCAATAGACCAGCCCGCGATATCCTCCTCCGGATTGGATAGTTTTTTTTGAGTAACTAAAGAACTAGGTGCCGCTTTTGCCCTATTTTCCCTTTATCCTTTTCCGTTCTTCGGGCGCTTGATTACCATCGCGCGAGAGAAGAAGAGTCTTTTTCTAGCCTCCGGGCTATTTACCCTTTCCCTTCGTTGCGTCTTTCCCCTGAACGGTCCTTTTCCCGCTAGACCGCGGACGAGGATTTTCCCACCAACTTTTGACGCTGGTTTTTTTGCCTCAACGGCCCTCATCATGCCGCCCCGCTCGCAAGTGCAACGCAAAGCCGAAACGTTTTTTGCCGGAGGACAATCTTCCCCTGCTTTCCTGTCAACGCTTGAATTACTTTGCCGCCCCGGTTCCAACAAGGTCTCTGGCCGTTTGCCTCCTTCTCTCTTTTCTTTTTCCCGTTCTTCCCGTTGCCCCCCCTGATGTGCCCGGCCCGGAGAACAGTTCGTGCCCGTTGAATGACCGGGTCGAGCCTCCCCCTCCAGTCGCCCTTCTTCTTCGATTCTTTTTTTTTTCCCCCTGAGTAGATGGTTGAGAATGACGCCGATGTCTTGTTTTTTGGTTTTTTTGGGTAAGGTATCTTCCCGGTGCGTGTCTTCCCCCTCGTTTTCTTTCCGTTTCGGCTTAGACCTTTCCCCCGTGCGCTTCACCGACTGAGAGTGCCACTTCCTCGAGGGAGTTATCTTCCGGCCCGCGCCGTCTGACCGTTGTTTCCTGGACTGGCCACTCTCTTCTGTTTCTGGTACACCTAGACCCCCGGGGTTACGTTCATTCTTTTACCCGTCGATTCGCCATCGAAAAGAAGCCTTTCCGAGTCGCTCACCACGGTGCCTTATGTCCTGCACTCTTGCGCCGGGCAGTGGCTTGTCCGTTTCTTTCTTTCTTCGTCTCTTGTTTGGGATCTTGGCAGAGGCGAAGCTGAAGAGTATCCCGATGGGATCGCCGCGTCGACTCTAGCCTGACGTCGTCTCGTCCTCCCGTTTCCCCAGTAGCCGATTTTGATTTTTCCTTATTTTGGTAAAAACGATGACTCTCTTTGCCCTCCCTCCGTGTGTCTCTCTCTCGTTAAAAAATTTACTGCGGCATCGAGATCCTGCTCGGCGGTCTCGCAGTCGAGTGGTTTTTTTCTTTTTCTGCTTTGTTTTTTTCCCCCGGTTTTATTTTGCCGCGGCCCGTTTTCAGTCTTTTACGATTCGGATCTGTTCGCGCGACCGGGACAACCCCCCTGCCAATCTTTTTCGACGATCTGCGGTCGCTTTTTTTGATTCTTTTTGTCTGCTTCACAGGAATGCGTTTCTTTTCGTCTCCTGTCCCGGCTTCCGTCTCTCAGCATCTCTTGTCAGAATTTGTTTTCCTCTACGGTCAGGGACTCGTTTCCACTTGTGAGGCAGTGAGGCTGCACTTCTCTCCGGGCTTTTTTTTTTTTTTAGTTCTCGTTGACAGTTGCACGTTTGACGGTCTACTGCAAGCGGCTGAGCCCTCCGGAGGGGAAAACTTTTACTCTGTTGCGGCTTTCAAGCCACCCCCCCTTTCGCAGGGGCGGCTCTCCCTAGTTAGGTGGGCTTCGTTCTCTTCCTTTATCCACCTCGGCTGATCGCGAAAAGTTAGCGGCGGCGTTCGTCCACGGACACGTCTACCGAATGGCCCGCCATCCGTGTTATCTTTCTTCCTTCCCTCCTCACCCGCACGGTCCGTTCCCTACAGTCGGCACCCCAGAATAGTCTCAACGGAGAAACTCTGAGGGTTTAGCGGCGGCCCAGTTCATATTATCTGTTTCCATTTTTCAAGCTCGTCGCGATTGTCCTCTGCCCGCAGTCTTTCTGAGTGGCGTACTTCAGAGATTCATGATCGATTGCCCTTCCGGAACGCCCTTTTCTCTTAAGATGTTGTGTCGGACATACTGTACATCGGCTCGGCGGTCTTTGTCGGTTCCTCCTTTTCGCCGGGACATATCAGCGGTTCCTATAAACACTTCTCCCCTCGACCCATTCGCGTCTCTCGAGATTGATCAATGCTTGGTCCGCGCCCATATTCACGCTCAACCTCCCCCAGAACCAAGGTAGCATGCGGCAACTAGTTTAGGGAAGGAGGACATTCTCTACACCCGAACCCTTCTCCCTCTCTAGCGGCCCCTTCTTTACATCGGTTTCACTCCGACACGAGCGGCCCTGCTTGGATATCCCCAAAAAGCCTTACTGCTGTCTCCCACTCAGGTCGCCGTTTCACGCACACTTTCAAGCCAGATACAAAGCGGGTAGCACGATCGATCCCGGAGGTGGAGTCGTTTTCTCTGAGGCTGTGCCCTTCCGATCAGTCAACAGCGTTTTTTGACTCGTCGACATCCATCATCTCGTCTACCGCGAGCCACAGATCGGAGCGAGTCCATCCTCTAACGGGTTATTTTAATTTCCAAGGTGGGTGGGCAGTCCGTTCTGGGCTTCTTTGAGCGGGCTTTCCTCCCTTCTCATCCTATCCGTCCACGTTCGTGGACCTTCATGCTCCCATTAGGAGTCTCTTCTTTCCCGGCCCGGCCTCTGGCCCCCCCCGGTCAGCGGCGAACCAAGCAGTTCTCCTTCGTCTCGCGTCGTCCTGAGATTATTCGACGGCGAAGCGAAGTCATCTTGCCCCCTCCCTCTCACTCACTGCTTAGGTAAACGGTGGCTAAGTCGTCGTCCCCGGTAGAGACCCTCGACCGTTGTACCACGATGCCTTTCTCTTAACGTTCCTCTTTCCTTCATAGAGCGGCCACTGTCTCCGGACGAAGTTTTAAGAAATTTCATTTTTTCCGCCTAGCTAGTCAGCAACACTTTGTTCCCTTTCGGCACCCCCCGTCTGTACTTAGTGACTGCACGCGCGGTTTGCCCCACTCAGTTTACTGGTGGCACGTGAGACGCCCGACAATCTCCCTTTTCGGCCCTCCCTTTTTCTCCACACGGAAATCCGGTGACACACACCTGTGGTTTTCATGTCCCTCTAAAGGAACTCCTGCCAGCCTTCAGCGGAGGTTATTGCTGGGCTCTCCCTTCCTCCGCACCCCTCCTACGTGTTCACCTCTTTTTTTTTAGTGACAGCGGCGGCAGTCAGCCGGCCCCCCGAGTCTAAGAGTCACGGAACACTCTTCGCTTAGTCTGTCACCCCTCCCGACAGCTTCCCCCCCCGTCCTGAGGTCGTCCCCGCGGAGGACTAGGGTTCGTACTTTGGGGGATCCCCCTCGGTGCGAACGTCGCTCTCCCTCATCTGTTTTGTTTTTTTTCTTAGTCTCCTCTCTTTTTTTTCCCCCCGGCCCCCCCTGCAAGCCCGGTGCCGCCCGCATGCCAAGTGACACTTTATATCCACGCCGATTGCGACGAGAGGAATCCTTTCTGTCGTCTTGTTGATTGAGGAGCGAAGGTTCTCCTTTTTTCTTTGCCCTACTTGCTTCTTTTATCCTCGCCCCCCGACCTTGACGCCCCCGTCTCTAGCACCGTTATCTCCCTTTGCAGAGTGTGCCTCCTCTGTTCGAGGCCTCAGCCCAGGGTGGATCACTCTTTTTTTAATATTTGTCGTTTTGCGGTGACTGGAGATTGAAGTCAGGGGCCCCTTTGTCTCTAACTTGTGTCGGTAAGAAACGTGGCCGCCCTCCGACTGGTTAGAGCTCGCCTTATGCCCCTGATGATGACTGCTTTCCGACGTGTCGTATGCCTGCCTTTCCGTCTATTTAAAGAATTTCGGTTTACGACTTAGGTGATGGACCCTTATTTTTTTTAATTCCTATTGCCCCTCATTGACCCTTTTTCTTCTTCTCCGTAATCAGGAGTCCGATCTACCTTCTGCCTTTCCTCGCTTTTACAGAGCAGGTTAGCCCGAGGGGGATAAGAGTTCGGTCCCGGGTGCTCTAGTGATTGAGATGTATTGGGGGCGAAGGTCGTAGGACGCTTCAGCTGATGGTCATATCTTGCGCTCCCCGTAGCCTCAGAGGACGAACTTCTTCCGCGCTGACAGTGTCACCGGCCTTTTTTAGTCTTTTGCCCCGTCTTTGTTGCCTATTTTTTGTCCTGCCCCTGTGTTTTAATCCGCTAGCACCCGGATTCTGGTCCGCTATTTCGACTGGGCCGCTGAAATGAGGCCGTCCCTTCCCGGTTTCCGTCACCCCTACAGTGGCGAACAGGTCCTCGCTCCGTCTCTATGGGGGTGCCCCTCGTGCTCTTCTCACTGACGTGGATAGTTTTCCTCCGCGCCGTTTGGACGTGTATTTTAAGATCAAAGATCCCCAATATGCTAACACGCCTCTTCTCCCTTTTTTTCCCCCTTTCTACAGGTCTGTGCCGTTTAGTGGCCGTTGGGGGCCTCACGGGCTGACAGTATTTTGACGTTCGTTTTCTCCCTCCACGCCGCGCTTTTTTCTCGTTTCTTTTCCAGAAGCTCTGGACCATGAATGTCGTTGTGCGTTTGTCGATTCTGACCCCTTCACTCCCCCCCCCCTTTTTCCCCCTCCGTGTCTTTTCTTTTGGCCCTTTGGTTGCCGTCAAGGATATGTTCTTGCACATTACATTGATCATTCATGATGCCGCATTCTGATTTTTCTCTCTTTTGCTGATACGTGCCGACTGACCCAAGATGGGAGTAACCTCACCTTTCTCACATAGTGATTTCCGTGATGTATACCCCCCCCTTCATGATGATGTTCCGCCTGCCCCCCCCAGGGACGCCGAATCTCATTGACGCCACGACAAGTTGTATTGAGCTTCCCCTCGCTCTTTTGATTCCAAGCTGAAGTGAAATTTAGGTGCCGCACTCTGCGGAACCTCCCCCTCTGATGCAGGCCGCATGCTTATGGGTCCGCCGTTCTTTTCACCGCTTCGATGTCGTACGCAGAAGAGAATTGTTGCAGTTTGCATGACCCTTTTTTTGCGCAAGACAGTTTTGTCTTCTGCTTTCTTTGAGTCCGTTTTTTTTTCTTCCCCGGCTAGATGTTCCATGCCGTCCGTGAGACGTGGTGCGTTTGCAGGGCTCAGTCACGCATAACGCATTCATTTTCCTTATGTTTGTCGTTGATCCTCCTTCCCTTTAGACCGTCCTCGTTCATATGTAACGACGATCCTCTGACTCGACCTTCACGAGGAGACTCTTTCCCCCCCCGCCGTTCCTCTGCGACCTGTTTCTTTTTCTGCCGTTTTCTCGTTGTACTGTCTGACATCTCTCCCGTTTCCGCTTTATCGCGCTGACCTTTTTCTATCGGGTCAATTTTAAGCTCCTGACCTACGGCGCCCTGTCATCTCTCCACGCAGTTCTTCAGGTGTTATGTTTGTCTCCGATTTTCTGGCGTTAGATACTCGTTTTGACCCGCCGATGCTTTTCGTGAACGCTCCATTTAGCAACTTACGCGACCTGGACCTCCTCCCGACCGCTTGCGCTTTTCTTACCTACGCGAATCTCTCGCTTCTCCGATCTGTATTGTTGACTATGATGATATATCTCCCTCCCCTTTTGTTGTGTTGAGAGATTTCTAATATTACCCCTACTATCGGGATTAATCTCGAAAGTTAGTTCCCTCTGGAGCTCGCAGCTTATTTGTCGCATGCTTTCTTTTTCGCTGTCTCGTCCCCAAATTGCACTCCCTCAGCAGCGAGTCAAGAAGATGATTCGCTCCGGCCTTCCTTTCCACCTATACGTACGGTTTTCCTAGTTTGCGCTTTTTTTTTCCCTTCTTTTCAGGCGTCGTGGCGATCGGCACTAGTCAGACTCCCTATCTGCTTCACCGTGTCTTGGGAACTCGGGGTTAATCGCAGGTACTATCCCCTTCTTTTTTTTATGTCTTTCGTTTTTTTTTAGATTGAATCCTTCTTCGATCTTTTTTGCGAAGGACGGTATAAGGCTCGGCTCGGCGCTGCCCCTACTCCCCTCCCTTTATCATCGTCCGGGATTGATTTCGGTACC
>Ga0179593_1704657_pt1 | contig 13256 bp, 8 predicted proteins | sample CZODoug2_1_08_16_FD_185931 | JGI IMG/M metagenome (GOLD analysis project Ga0179593, IMG submission 185931) | Vadose zone soil fungal communities from Angelo Coast Range Reserve, California, USA - CZODoug2_1_08_16fungal (PacBio error correction) | ecosystem: Environmental > Terrestrial > Soil >... | reverse complement strand
GCGAACCCCTACCCTCCCCCCCCTGTTTCGCGGGAGTTGTGCCTCCGGCGAAGGTTTCTTCTTGCTCTCGAGCAAGAGGGCGTCCCCCTTTTTGCCCCGAGAGACATGGCTATCCTGTTATCTTGGGTGAGAGATTTTGCCTCCACGAAGCGATCCCGCATGAGAACGAACCGACAAGCCTTCACTTCCGAGAAAGTAGATCCTCTTCCACTGAGGAGCGCGCTTTTCTTTTCCCCTTTTCCTGAAGAGCTGCCTGAAAAAAGTCTGGTTTTTTCTTTCTTTCGTAGCAGGAGAAGTGTTCCCTGCCGTCCGGAGCTTCGCGACCCTCCCGAAATGAGAGCCTACCGGCTTTCCCCTTCTGAGAGAGAATGTCCGTAGCCGGCTCTTTCTTTTTCTAGCTGAGGAGGCTTTTGCTTTTGGTGCAGAGGTTCCCCCCTGCTAAAGAGAGAGAATAGGACCCCTTCCACTGTGCAGGTTCCCCCAAAGAGGATCTTTCCCCTTCCGTAAGATTTCGTTACCGCTCTCTGCCGCGGGGAGATCATAGTTTTCTTCGCTTAGATTTCTTCCCTCCCCCCGAACATAATGCTTGTTCTCCCTTCTCTTCTCGGGGAGCGGCGGTCTGAAGAATTTTCATTGTTTTTGCGTGCAGATGGCCGATTCTCCCTCCTCCTCCTTGGATACCCGAGTACTTCGAGCTGGCGTGCTTTTCATGTTCCCTTCTTTCTCCCTCCGAGGAAAACTTCCTGAACGAAGATCTCGCGCAGAAAGTCTCTTGCTCGCTTCTCGAGAGCTTTCGGCTGACGCCGGCTTATTGAATTTTTTCCTTTAACATTCGAAGGGGAAAGGACGCGGAGATAGGCATATACCCTTTTTCACATGTTGTAAGTCCGTTCCTCCCCCTATTCAGGCTCCTTCCACATGGCACTTCCCTTTAATGAAGGTAGATGCCCTGAAGCTCAAGCCTCCCGGCTGAGTTAACTTTTTTTTTTTCCGGCGGCTCCCCTTTACCCTAACAAGTTCAGCCGTGCTTTGTTGCGAGATTCTCGTGAACTTTTTTCTCGAACTCCGTAGTCTTCCTCCTGTTCTCCTTTCTGAAGCCGCTTGACCTTCCCCCGGTTGAGAAGGGTCCCCTTTTTAGAGATGCTTCACCCTCCCCTCCTCTTCGATTAGAAGAGTTCTTCCCTTTTTTTTCTCGGGGCTCCTCTCTGATGAAGAGAAGACCCCCAGTTCCTCTCTTTCGTAGCTTCTACCTTTTTCCCTGTTTGGGAGCCGCAAGCCGGCCAGCCCTTTTTTCCCCCTTTCCAAAGAATGGGTCCACGTCTTTTTCTGACTTGGCTACTGTCCGGGCTTCTCCCTCCCCTTGACAGAGATCGTTTTTCAATTGTGGGAGTATTTACGTTCTTTTTTTCCTTTCCCTAGACCCCTTCCAGGAGTTTTCTGACCTTTCTTTTCTACTGGAGTGCCAGTTTGGTTCCCCCCTCCGTTGAATTTAGCCAGGTCGTATACCCTTTGCAGTAGAGGAAGCGTAATTTTCGTGGCAGCCGTTCTTACGGTGTTTAGCTTTAGAGTATCCACTTCTTCCCCTATGTAGACGTTTCAGTTTTCTTTTTTCCTGACTAAGGTGGCCGTTTTCCACTTAGGGAGCGCCGAGGTACCTAAGTGCTTGCGTTAAGAGAATCAAACACTTTTTTCTTCCCTTTTTCCTGTGGATTAGGGGCCCAGGAGCAGTTCTTTCTCCCCTAAAGGGCAAAGGGCACCCCTCACCTATCGATTTTAGAAGGCCTTGCACCCCAATTCAGGGGTGAAGGCATTCCCTTCTCATCGCCGTCCTAATGGTTGTAGTTTTTTGCTTTCACCTTCGGGACTTCACCCGTTCTTTAAGAGGGAACCGAGTGGTTTTTTTCTCCTTCTTTTAGTCGGTTAATGAGAGGCTTTCTTCTTTTCCCCTTCAATGGAAAAGTCCTAGAGGGATTTCCAACACGGAACCTGTTCCCTTCCGCGGGATTTCGAGGGCCCCCCTTCTTTCCTTAAAGAAGGGCTCCCAGATCGCCAGATACGGAGGTATCTTTCCTGTAGGTGTGCTCTCCTTGGGTGGGCCTTGGTTCTCGGCAGAGAGTGCCTCAATCCTGAGGAAGACGCCATCTTTCCTCTTTCTGGTTGGTTGTCCTCTTTTCACAGAAGGACGGGGTTTCTTTTTCAGAGGTTCCCCCGTTCTCCCGGGAGAAATCCAGGGGGGGTCTTTCAAGGAAAAAGACAATTTACTTATGTTAGAAGGGAATCCCCCTGTGTTTTTGACTGATCTTGTAATATAGAGACCGGGTTTTTTTTATTCAAGATCTTTAGGTAGGGGTTCCTTACTCACTCTCCGCCCTCTAAAAGGGGAACTATTCTCAATGGAAGGCCGTAGTTTTCCCCCCCCCTTCGCGGAGGGTAACATTTTTTTATAAGGGGCAAGTTACCTCCCGTGCTGGTCTGTTTCCGGTGTCGGGAATGCCCCATGTGGAAAGGAATGAGGCAAGAGTGTTGGAGGTCTGGTGGTAAGGAGACAGTTCCCATTGACGGGATTTTTTCCCCGAGACAGCCCTCCTCTAAAGCGATCTGAACGAGCTCTTTTCTTCCTGCAATAGATTAACATGCCAGTAGCAGCACCTCCCCCTTTTCAATGAGAATGTTTTTTGTGATAGACCTTCTTTCCGTAGAACTCCTTTTGAGAAGAACCTTTTCTCTTATCAGCAATCTTTTTCTTCCGTCCCGGAAGAGACTTTAGTTTCGCGAAGATGCCCTTTTTTTTCCCCTTTTGTAGAGAACTCCTGGAGCTTCTTTTTCATACGAGCACGGTCGTCGATCTTCCCCTACAAGAAAGAGGTCTACCTGGTTAATCGGCGGATCTTTCTCTCGGTAGTCGAGTCTTCCCTCCACTCTTCTTTGAAGAGACGCTTCTCTCGACCATCTTCCTCTTCATTCCCTGAAGGAAGTTATTGGGTCTTTTTTCCTCTTGGGCGGCTGGGACGTCTTGCTTTTTTTCCCCCCATTTCCTCCTTCCGGTTGACGCGCTGGCTTCTTTTTTTTCCCTACATAAGACCTTCGCAACCCTTTCCCGTCGATGGTTGATGACTTGCTGTTTGTTCTTGGACTCTACTTTGACTCCCCCTCCTTCGTCGCTAGAGGTCGTGGCCTTCCTATGTTGCAAGGAAGGAGCTGACCCCCCTCTCTTTCCTAATACTACGTGTTTTTCTTTATCTGTAATAGAATAAGGAACATATTCCTTCCCCCTCCCTCTGAGCCGATACGAGAAGCGTGGTAGTCCCCCCCCTCTCCATTGGACCAAACAGAATTTACCATCTTTTCTCCCCTCGTTGTCGCCCGCTGATGAGTTAGGTTTCCCTTTCCCCCTCCCTCAAGCGACGTAACCCTTCCCCATCTTGGAAGAAGAGATGTCCCCCCCCTCCCTCCCGTAAAAAAAACCCCAGCTTCCCCCCCCCCTTCAACGGATGAGATGACGCTTGCCTTTTTTCTCCTCAGCTGTATCGGAGACCCGATCTTCTTTTTTTTCCCCCGCCGAAGAATAAAAGAGCCTCCGACTCGCCCTTGTCATGCAAGAAGGAGTCGAACTCTTTTTCTTTTTTTTTTTCCGAAGAGAAGAAATTTCTACTGTTTCCCCTCCAAGAAGGCCGTCTTCTCTTTTTCAATGATAGTGAGGTCCTTCCCCCGCCGTCGATGAATTCCTCCCCCTCAGCTGTCTTATCTTACCTCCTTTAGGAATAATTAAGCTGTTTCTTGGAGAGCCTTCTATCCCTAAAGAGATTGCTCTTTTCACATGCAGGAGGGCTTCCTCGTGAAGCTCGAGGCTCAGTCTGTGTGATAGATACGGTCCCCCTTCAGCGTGAGATTCTGTCCTTCCTCCCCCTTCTGGAAAAAGTCGGAGCCTCCCCCCTCCCCCTACCAAAAGACTTTCGGATGCTTGCGCAAGGGAAGGAAAGCAGGTTGCGTCTCTTACTCCAAAGGGGGAGCGCTCTTCCTCTCTTGCAAACTTCGCTATTTCTCTCCTATTACGATAAAGAGATCTCAAAGCCCTTCTGTTGATAAACTTATATTCTCTTCCGTTGATCGGAATACGGGCTCGGCCTTTCCTATAGAAGGGCAGGTTTCTCTTAACAGAAAATGCTCTTAAAACGTTTTCCTTCACCGAGATTATTCCAGCGTTCCTCCCCCCAACTAAAGAATTTCTATTTCCTAGTGAGAGTAGAAGAGTCATCCGGAGTACTTTTACGTCTTAGAAGACAGAATACCTTCGCGTCACACCTAAAAGAATAGACCCGCGACTTTTTCTTTCCCCTCCATGCTGGAATGATCTGCCCCTCCTCCGCCCACGGCAAGTACTATAACCCAGGTGTGCCGGGGAGAAGCCCGTCTCCCTCCTTGGAAATTGACGTTTAAAAGATACGGTTACCCTCCTAAAAGGAGCGCAAGAACCCCCGCCCCTTTCTTCCCTTAGGGTGAGCCCGGCGTTTTCAGTCAACACAAGGACCCCCCAAGGTCTCCCTCCCCCTATGAAGAAAAGCCGCATGACCTTTTTTTTTCCTTTTGCACGGTCAATGCTCGCAGCTTCTTTCTTCCATGGCAAAGGTAGGAAGTGGCTCCTCCTTCCTCTCTGGGCAATCAATCCCTTAATTCTCCCTATTAAAAGGGTGTGTTCTTTTCTTTCCCCCCCCTCCTCGTAGTTACCGTCCCTCCCCCCCCCCAGGAACGGCCCCCCCCTTTATAAAAGGACCTTCGACGGCAAAGTATACACTTCTTCTTTTTTCACCCTTTCATAATTCTACCGGCAGGGAAAGCCCCCCCCCTCCCTTCGCAAAACGATATGCGCCTCCGGTCAAGGAAGGTCTACACCCGTCTCAACTTTTTTTTCCACCAGGAGGCTTCCACACCTTCCTTTTTCGGTGTAAACGATGGTTACCCCTCTGTCAGATGTTTCCCTGAAATGCCCTTCGTAGAAAGGACCCCACCACCTTCTCCCCCAAAGATCTCGTCCTTTCTCCCCAGGTAGAACCAGGTCCCCCCTTCCCCTCAAAACAGAAGAGTCATGCTGTGGCCTTTCCTCCAAGGGCTGGCCTTTTTTCTCCAACCCTGGGTACCACATGTCTCCAGCCTCCTTCCCAACTACGATCCTTCCTTCCCCTTCCCCCTAAGCGCGCTCAGCCCCCTACCGAGTAATTCTCTTCCCAGCACAGAAGACCTCTTTCCTCCGCAGCTCTACCCCCCCCCTTCTTCCCGGGCGACTACTCCCTTCCCCTGAACCGCGAAGGAGCCTCTCGGTTCTTTTTCCCCCCTGTCGAGATCCCCCCCGCCAGGCGAGGCTTCTTGGGTCCCTTTCCCATACGAGAGAAGACCAACCACCTCCTCGGTCCGGTTACTCTTTTGTTCAGACAGCTCCTCCGTGAACGTTGCCGTTTCCCTTCCAGGTAGGCGAAACCCCTGAAAACCTTTGCAACTTTCTTACGACTGGATCCTTTTCCCCCCCTTTCCCTTTACGGTTTCCCTCCCCGAAAGGATCGTCCTAGCTCTCTGGAGAAAGAGGACCTTCCCTGGCGGTCGCTCTGAGATGCTTCTTGCCCTTTTCCGCGCGATGAACCATAATTCCCTTCTCCCGAAAGAGCGCCGTCTTTCACCCCCAGGAGAATAGCTGGGAACTAGGCATCGCACGGCACCCATATTCGTATAATGACCCTTAAATGTCCTTTCTCTCGAGACATGCTTCTTTTTATGAGGAAGAACTTTTTTCCTCAGAGTCGCCCCCAACGATGAGTCGCCCTCCTTCTTCCTCTGTAAACGAAAGGGTTTTTCCTCCGTAGAAAGAGGGTGCTCTTCCCCCGCTATGGAGATAGGGTCTTTCTAAAGCATGAAAACTCCTTCTCCTTCTCGTGTAAACGGCCTCTTTCCTCGAGCATTGCGCCCCCCCCCCGGCTCAAATAAGTTTCTTCTCTACCAAGTGAGGAAGGTAGTATTTTTCCTCTCTTCCTTTTCTTTTTCTTCAGGCCTCCGTCCACTACTACTTCTCCCCCCCCTTTTTGAAGAAGATAGGAGCAAACTGCTCTCTCCTTTCCCAGAGAGAGCTCCTTTCTGGAAGCTTGGAGCCTTCTTTTCCGAAGTGAAGAGAAGGCTGTTCGTTCTCATTTTATCCGGCGTAGGTAGAGGTAAAGGCTTCCCTCACTGATAGAATGAGCTGCCTTTTCTTTCTTATAATCGTGAAGCACATCACCCTTCGCGGAGCGTCCCTGTGAGCTCCCTCCCACTGCAGGATGGCATTTTTCCTTCTCCTTCTAAGTGTTGTTGTTGAGTTCTATGCGGACCCCCGCCGTATTATGATCGCGTCTTGAGCGACGGCTACAGGTGATGCTTAGACCTTTAGCAACGCTTGCCGTGCCATAAAGAGCCCGTTCTCCCCCTGACTAGAATGTGACTCTTTTCCACATAGGAACCATGCTCTTCTCCCTCCGAAAAGATCTCTCCTGAGGACGTCGATCTTCTTCCTTCGAGAGAGCTTTCTCTTTCTCCTAGAGGATTTTCCCCCCTCCTGCTGTGGAGAGTCGTCTTTTTCCGGAGAAGAGACGGCTATGAGAGAAATCTAACTGACGACCTTTTCCCCCCTAAAGGAGGAGATTTTTTTCATGATGAGAATCATGATGCTCCTCTCTGCGGAAAAGGATGGTGTCTTCCAGAGAACCTACGCATAGCGCCCTCTATTTTTTCTTTTCTCCCCCCCCGATGATAGGATTAAAGTGCCTACCTTGAGTTGACCTCCTTCGTTAAGAGGGAGATGCCTTTCCTCTTCTTTACGATCTTTCTCCTTTCCCTGAAAATAATGATGGAGCTTTTATTGCTTCAGGAGCTGTTCTCTTCCTGAAGATGCTGGTGGCCCTCCCTCGGAAGAGTTTCCTTAGCTTCATTTTTCCCCTAGGACTCTCTTGGGCGGCATCCCTTAGTATTCCAGCGAGTTTTTCTTCCCCCACATGCGAAGCTTCTCTCAGAAACGGTCTCCCTGTTAGAGTTCTTCACGAGAGCTTTATGACTTCTGATACAGGGAAAATTTTCCATTTTTTCTGGGAAAGGAGATCGTTTTTTCCCCTTCTGAACCTTTTTTTTTTTCAGGCCGTTCTCCTTTACTCCTTAGCGAAAACGGTTTCTCCTGCAGGCTAGTGATTTACTCTCTTCCTTTTTGTGTTCAAATTTGTTGGCTGATATCCCTTTTTCCTGTGTGAAAAGACGTCCTTTTTTTCCTTTTTTTGAGAGAGATCGACATCGATCTCCCCCCCTCAGAGCGCGGCTTCCCTCCCCAGACACTCATTGTTTCCTCCCCCTGGATGCGGTGTTTGTCCGGGGATAGAGCTGTTTTCCCCCTACGACTAGGTTCTCCTATGGCTGACGCCTTCTTGGGAATTGATTCCGATGCTTTCCCCTTTCTAGAGTTGAATTACGTTCCCCTTTCAACTGTTTGGAGAGTTCCCTTCCTCAAGTTGGGTGCCCCTCCCCCCGAATGGTGGACCTCTTGGCTTTTCTTCGCTTTTTTTTCCCTTGATCAGGGCTATCGTGTAGGCGAATGGGTTGGCGTCTTCTTCTTTTTCATCCCGCCTTTTTGGGGAACATCGTGCCCTTCTTTCCTTTCCAGGTTGGACTTTTGTCCGATTTTCCTCTCTTCTTAGAAATTCGTGACTTTTTCCCCTTATTTAGTGTGGAGAACGAAGTTTTTCGGGGCATTTAGAAGGTAGTATTTCCCTGCTAGGAAGGCCCTTCTCCCGGAGTCGTTAACGAAGTTGCCCTGCACTGGGAGGCGGCTTTTTTTCCTGGAAGATTTTTTAGTTCCCCCTTCAGTTAATTCTTCTTGATTAGGCTTTCCCCAGGAGAAGGAGATTTTCTTAAGACATGTCCCAGTCCCCCCCTGAAGAATATCTTTTATCAGGACTCCCCCCCCTCCTGGGTGGAATCTTTTTCAGGAATTCAGGATCAGGGGTGTCTTTTTTAAGCCTTTCCAAAAGAGGGCTTCTGTGGACCCATTGCATTTTTCGTATTGAGCGCCGTTTTTTCTCCTGTCCCCCCTTTCCAGAGGCGTCTGAAAAACTTCTTTTCGTACGCATTTCTCTCCCAAGGAACCGTTTAGCAGAAGCAGGGTTTTTGCCGCTATAAGGAACTTTTTTCCTTCCTTCCAGCTCGTCTAATCTTCCTTTTTGATAGGGACAAGTTTTTCCTCGGAGATCCTTCGCATAGCAGGTCTTCCCCTTTTTTTCCTTCGGAGGTTGGGCGACTTACTTGAAGAACGCGGGCCTCCCCCCCCCCTCCCCCTCCTGATGCCGAGAATTTTTTTTTTTTTCTTCTCAAAGCCCTTTTTCCCCCCCTTGTAGCCGGTTTCCCCTCTGAAGATCACTTCTTTCCTAAGAAGGCTCCGTAGTAGTCTTTCTTTCTGGATCGCCCCCGTCCAGAGCCTATAAGCAGCGTCCCCCCGAAGCGCCTTTTTCCCCTTGGCAGACAGTTTTTCTTCCCCTTGACCCTTCAGACTCTCCCCCCTAAGAAGAGAGATTTGTTTATTTCCTCCTTGCGGTAAGGAAGACTTCCCCCTTAAGGGGATGAACGAGTTTTTTTCATCGAAAGAGAGCTCTGACCGCATTTTCTCAGCCCCGAGATTACGCAGTAGAAGCCCTCTTCTTCCAATAGCAATTTTCTTTTGATACGCCCCCTTAAGTAAGAGGTACTTTTTCTCCGATTTTTTAATTTAGAAGAATCAGCCTTTTGAGAAGTTCCTCCCTGAAGGAGGCTCGAGAAAGAGCATGTTCTCCTCCCTTACGGGCTTCGTGGAGTTTCAGCCCCCCCTTTCTTTCGCTGCGGAGTCACCTCCCCTAGGTTCAGGACCTTTTTCCCTTCGGAGGAGATCTTTTCGGGTAGCCTTTCTTTCCCATCACGATAGGGTCTCCTTCCCCGTAAAAGAAGACGGCATCCTTTTTTTTTTCCCGTCGGCGGGCGGTTCTGGTTTAGTACTGTTTCGCGGGATGGCCTGGACATCGCCTTTCCGGCATCGGGTGACGCACGCTTTTCTTTTTGTGACCCTACTCCCCTCTTTGTGCTTCCCACCTCTTTTTGTCGTTTTTTCTCTTTTTGGGCTGGACTCGACTTCCTTTTCCGTAGCGATAGAGTTCTATTTGCCGTAGGAGATGGACACTATACCCTCCCTTTGTTTGTTGTGAGAGATCCCCCTCGGCAATAGAAGAGGGCCTACTTTTCCTTTCTCCGCGTGTAGTAAACGTCTTCCCCCAAACCCATTCACAAAGACACCTCTGTCTTGAGGGAGTTCGAATAAAAAGCATCCCCTTCCTCGCAGTCAGAGAGACATGCCCTTCATGTACAGACATAAATCCCCCCAAAAAGAGAGCACTTTCCTTATGAAGATGAAGCTGTTTTTTCTAAGTAAGTCCTAGTTCCCCCCTTCTTTCGATGGTCAACCTCCCCTCTCCCCCGAGAGAAAGAGAATGTTCCCCGTAGTAGAAATAGTTTTTCCTTTCAGCACGGATCCCTTTCTTGAGGATTAAACTGTCCCCCCCTTTTCAGAAAGTAGTGCTTTCTCCTTCCGTGATAGAGAGCGCTTTTCTTTTTGTTGGCGCAAGACGCTTTTTCACTGCGTGATCTTCCCTTGTATAGGACGAAGCAGGCTTCACGGAAGCCCCCTTCGCATGGTAACTTTTTTTTGCTGCGAGCCCACCGGAAAAGGGCACGTTTCTGATCGGTCATTCTATCGGAGGCGACCTCATGGGACCGAGTCCCAGAAATACACTTTCCTGAGGATGGGAAGGTTCCTCAAACCGTTTTTTTTCTATACCCTTTGGCTTACGAAGAGCTGCTTTCTAGAGGAGATCATTCTTAAAACTTTTAAAGTCTGAAAAATGATTCCCTTGATAGGAATCTTTTTCCCCGAAGGGAAGTACGACCGCTAATAGTCCTTTTCCTTTCCACGCTTCTCTTGTTTAAGAAAACTCCCTCTCAACGATTAGTTACCTTTTTCGAGGAGGACGCTCTCCGATTAAAAGGGGAACGATCCCTCCCGATAAAGAAAGCTGTTCGATGTCCCCTGATTGTTCTCCTCTAAAGAGGACTCTCCCCCCAGGTGCCAGGGCTCCCCCTCTGAAGAGTGGACCCTTTTTCCCTGCTCTTTCATAAAAAAACCTTTTCCCCCCAGAAGTTAAGATGTCCACCCTCTTGAAATGTAGTAAACCCAGGAGAAAGTTCCTACCCAGACTTGCGCAATGGTTTTCCTATAGAGTCTCTTGGAAATGGAAAGTACTCCCTTCCTTGCCCCACGAGAAAGAGAGAACTCTCCCCCAGGGGTGACCCAAGAATAGTAGTCCCCGGCGCATTTTTTGTGGTGTTTTTTTTTTTTCTCCTTTTCCTTTTTCTCCTTTTCCCCCTTCTTTCTCCGAAGTTTTTCTCCTCACTCGGGCAGGCCGTCTTCTAAAGAGAAAGAACCTTCCCACACGTAACACCTTTACGCCTAAGGTATAAAACAGGCTATCCCCACGGCGCGTCCAAAATGGCCTTCCTTTTCCCACCTCTCTTTCAGGAAAGGCCGGCAAGAAGCCCCCTCCCCCTAAAAAGATTTTTTATTTTACCAATGCGGCAAAGTTTTTTTAAGGTCCCATTCTGTTTTGGGAAGGAGGGTTCGGCGCACCAGAGAAGGAAACCTTCCGGAAATACTCCCCGAAAAAAGAAAGAGCCTTCTCCGAAGAACTGGCGACAGAATATACACTCTTGAAGAAAGGGCGTTCGGATTAATGTCTTTTCTTCTCTCCTTCTTATCTTTTTACCTTTTTTTTTCCACACGCGGGCGCGCGGTCACATGAACAAGGTCTCCGCCACACGACGCCGGGGCCTGTCTCTTCTGCACGACCGCCTGTTGGCCCTTGTGATGCGAATACAACCTTTGTCCAGGGTCTAAGGCCCTTTCCCGGGGAAATGCCTGTCCAAGGAGAGCCCCCCGTGCTGAAAATTATCGAGAACGCTAGAGCTCTTGGGTACGAGGAGTGCATGACTTCCGTTTCGCGACCCCCTGCTATATCCTCGGGCCTCCGGCACCAGCAATCTCCAGATATAGCCGTTCCCTGGCCTTTTTTGGACGAAACTTTTTTTGAGAAAGCTGCCCCTAAAAGCAGGACCCCTTATTACCAGTTGTCTATGAAAGAGGGAAGATTTCCCCCTAGGTCCTGGTGAAAATGTAGGCCCTATCTTCCCTTCGAAAGAAAATAAGCTCTCTCGGAATTTCTTTTGCCCCTGAGAGATAATCCTTCCCGCAATGTAGGAGAGACACCTCGTCCCTGCTCCTTCTGACCTTCTCTCCAAAAATGACGGTTTCCCCACAGCGAGAAGCCTAAAGTCCCCGATCTACTTTCCTTTTAATCGGTCGCAGCGAATCTTCGTGAGAGAAAGACTACATTTTTCTCCGGATCGTGATTTTCGTTACCATTCGACGGACTCAGCTTCAAGAATAAGGGTTTCCCTCTTTCATTTTCGAGAGATGCGAACATCCCGCTCTCCCCCCCCTGCGGGGCTCGTTTTTCTGTGGAGAAAGACGGGAGGAATTAACGATCCCCATGGAGAGAATTTATTCTCCCCCTTCATACCTCTCTGCAGAGCGATTTTCCCCTAGGAATAAAGGCTCCCGCTGCAGATCTCTTTTATGGATTGAGTTAGAGCCTTTCCTCCCCCCGCGCATCTCCCCTTCATCCTACATCCCCGTCTCTAGGGGCGAGGACCTCCCCCGATGAAAGAGGCATCTTTTCTCCCTACAAGGAAGCCAACTCCCCCCTCCCTTATCGCGAGGAAAGGATTCTGGAGAGAGATAGGAGCAGAGCCTGAGGGATTGTGACTCCTCTATCGGAAAAGGAGGAGTTCCACCTCCCCTGCCAGAAAGAAGAAAGCCTAGCGCCCCAGGAGCGAATCCCCCCCTGTCAGCCTTTTCCGGAAGACCTCTGACACGAGGAGATTTTCACGCAGAATCTTTTTCTTTTTTTTTATCTATACCCTTCTAAACCGAAGTGAGGGAGAGTGACCTGGGAGAGCGGGATAGAAGAAAGAGGAGGGCTTTATTCCTTTTTAGGTCCTTCCTTTGGGGATCCCAGAGTCCCTTGATGGCTTTTTTTTCTTTTTAGGAATAGAGAGGAACCTTCTCCTATTTCGAGCGCCCCGGTATAGGATGTACGCTTCCGAGAGATTCTTCTATTTCTAGGATGAACGGGACCCTTTCCCATTTGTGGGTTCACTTCAGTAGCGCAATAAGGACCCCTCCACCTGTTGTCATTCCTCGACCCCCCCAGGACTTCCCCTGTGCTTTGAATGAGGTCGTTTTTTTTTTCTTCAAAAATGCAAGAAGAGACTTCCCCCCCCGGAGCCTTCGTATTGAGACTCTTTTTTCCTTTTTAAAACCACCTTCCAGAAGTTTGATAGAGGTTGATCATACCATTTCTCAAGCCAGATCTATGCTCCGGCTGAGTTCTCCTTTTCAGCTGAGGATTTTGAACCTCTGGGTTCCCTTTTTGCTAGAGAGGAGTCTCCATCCTTATTTCTTAGGATTCGCCTATTCCGGTTTATTGGGGTTGCCGCTCTCGCAAGGATAGAGTGGACTTATCTTTTACCTGTTCACAAGGTTTGGAGATTCGGAAAGCAGTTGGGTTCAACTGCCCCCTTTGTTTACTTTGCCGACATGAGCAGGGTTATGTTATCATGGGCGGATACTGTTAAGCATGGGTTCCCTTTCTCGCAGGCTTTCTTCATACGAAAGGTGTAGCAAATCGGTGCTTTCTTAATTTGGTGACCCCCCAGCCCGGACGAGGGCGCCGTTCTTAAGTTTAGTGACGATCTTCTCCTTGGTTTTGCCTCCTTTTCTCTGTTCTTTCCGGACAGGTATCTCCTCAATGTCTCTGCCCGGACGATTTTCCTCCTTCCTGAGGAAGTTGTATACGTAGGTACGTTAACGGGATTCCTTTCCCTCGGAACAGAAGCTTTTTTTGAGTCTTTCCCCCTGATAGTCTCGGCTTCTCTTCCATTAGACAGGCAGAGGCGGCCTCCCTTTCCCCTCAGGGCCAGGTCCCCCCCTTCTCCTCAGAGAGAGAGAAGGCCGTGTTTTCCCCACAATTACTGTGTTTAGTGAAGGGAAGGACAGGTCCTTTCTAAAGAGGATCCTTGTTTTCTTTTTTCCCCCCGTGAAAAGAGGGCTCCACCCT
>Ga0179593_1701440_pt1 | contig 13256 bp, 22 predicted proteins | sample CZODoug2_1_08_16_FD_185931 | JGI IMG/M metagenome (GOLD analysis project Ga0179593, IMG submission 185931) | Vadose zone soil fungal communities from Angelo Coast Range Reserve, California, USA - CZODoug2_1_08_16fungal (PacBio error correction) | ecosystem: Environmental > Terrestrial > Soil >... | reverse complement strand
TTTTACTCCACAAAACGGTAAAGGCGCTTTTTCCTCCGAAATGCCCAATTTCCCCTGATCGGTTTCCTTTTTCCTTCTCAACCAGGTAAGAATGTTCAGACTCTTTTTTCTCAAAAAATTGGCAGCGCCTTCTTTTCAATCAATGCGGTTGATGCCATCATCCGGGAAACTTGATTTCTTTTCTCCTTTTTTTCAAGGAAGACGGGAGGTCCTTCCATTTTTGGAGTGGAGTACCACTTACCCTGTTTTTTTCCCTTCAACAGGACGAGGTTTCTTGGTTTTTCTGCTGCGCTCGTCGCTCTTCCCGCCCTCCGTTATTTTTCCCCCAAACGGAAAATTTTTCTCTTCTTACGTAGATCCCGGCGTCAACGTCCCCGAAGAGACCGGGTAGTTTTTTTTTCTCAAAGGCGTTCCCCGGAATCGAAATCAAGTTTTTTATGTTTCCTCCAGGAATATCTCGGAGAGAACCTCTGGCGACCCCATTTCGTTAGTTCTTTCATATTAGACGCCGTGTTCTTCCCTCCTGGTACATACCGCGCGGGATTGGGATTTCATCCCATACCTTTTCTCTGCTAAAGCAAACCCTTTCCCGCAGATGTTTCGGACTTTCTTGAGATTCTAACCCTTCCTTGCTTCTCCCCCTGATGCTCTCCTTTTTGAATAGTGGAAACGGCCCTCCTTTAAATAATTTCCGTCCTTTTGATGGTGCAAAAATCACTGTTTTGGCCTCGCTGTACCACTAATGTTTTCTTCACCAGATGGGAGGTAGAACACGTTCCTTTGAAGAAATCGTTCCCTCATGTCCTCCCCGAAAAACCTCCATAATAGTTGTTGTGTGTGATCATCTTTCTTCTTGCGAGTTAGTGCCCTCGGGCGGAAGGTATTTTCTTTTTTCCCCTTCCTGCACGTTTTCCCCCTCTCGACAAGACTTTCAGCAAGCAGATAGGTTTCTTCTTCCTTCACCAAGGCCCATGATTTTCTTTTTGTCCCCCCCCCCCCCATTTACTTTTTCTTTTTCCAAGTGATTTACGATGAGGGGTTTTCCTCTTCCTCTATGCAGAACAACTTCATCTTTTGTCGTGCGTGGGTTTGTGAGAATCCCTCCTCATTCCTTCCCCCTCTCTGAAGGTTTCTCCCACAAAGTTCGTGTCGATCTCAACCGGTCCAAAGCCCTCCTGCTTCTTTTGACCTTTCTCTCCCTCCCAAGGAGGTCTACATGATAAGGCTCTTTCTTTTTGCGCAAAACCCACCCCTCTTTCTGCGGTACCCCTTAAGCTGACCCCCCCCCCCTTCAGAAGGTGAGATTCTTCTTTGATGCCGGCCCCCCTTCTCCATTTCTTTCTGTTCCCTGCCTTTCCCCCCTTCTCCGTAAGCAGCGACGATGGCCTTTTTGTGGCGTCAGCCCTTCCTTTGCCTCGGGGGGGTTTTTGCCCTACCAACCCTTCCTCACCGAGTCTGGGGTTTTCTTCTCCCCCTCTCTCTGGGTTAATCGAGAGGTCCTCTTTTTTTGCTGACCCTCCGGTTCATCTCTCCGCCCACGTAGATAAAGGGGTAATTCTTCCTTTTTCTTTTACACTAAAGCAGCATTATTTCTCCCTCGGCCAAGGTTTGTGCTCATGTCTTGCCCCCTTGTATGAACTGGTGGAGCATTTCCTTCTCCCTTTTCTTCTTGTATAGCCAGTTGGGCCATCTCCTTTAACCGGTTGGGAGTCGAACCTTGCCCGCATGTAAGCAAGAATGGTTTGCCTTCCTTTTTTATTTTTTTTCCCGCCATTCATCCTTGTCACTTGCCCGTCCCTTTTGAGGTAAGAGAGGGTGGGGGTTTCCCCCCCCAAACGGGCAGGCCCCCGCCCTTTTCTTTCTGGCGGCTGGTGTTTTCCACCAGTATACCCCTTCCCTCTTTGCCATCATTAACGAGGAGGCTAGTTAATTTCGGAAATTTTGTGCAGGACCTCACCTTGAAGCTCTTCTCCAGTTTCAGCAAGTGATGAACCGTTCAGAAAATAAGAAAGACTTCTCCCCCTTGGGAATATTTGACGGTTCCCAGCCGCGAATGGGAACTTTTCCCCTAACCCTTCTTGCTCCATTCGGGCTCCCTCCCCCTTTTCCCCGCCAATCTTGACGTTCGTTGTTGACCCATTCCCTTTTTTCTTTGTCCTCTGGAGATGCGGTTTTGGCGTTTTTCCGCCGAGATGGACGCGATCTCTCCTCTCCCTCTTTCTCTATGCTCCCTCCTTCCCTCGACTAATAATGAAATGGAGAAAGTTCCCCTTTTTCCCTTGGGTGAGATAGCATGGGAAATAGTTTCGCTTCTTCTCTGTGTTGGGGAACGATGGGTCTTATCGGCTTTCACATTGGATGGTCTCTCCTTCCCCCTTCAGTTCGGTCTTGGAGATTTTCCTGGTCACCAAGGGATCTACACCAAGTCTTCCTTTTCCCTTCGAATGGCCCGCGGCTTGCCGAATGTTTTCCTTTCGATTTTTGTTCACTTTGACTCTTTCCTCTTTACTAAGTGGAAGAATTCAACCACTCTTTCCTTTCCTCCCCCAAAAAGTTTGAAAGGTCATGCCATTTCCTTTTTTTTTTCCCTCGCCGGCTCCATGCCCAAGTTTCGACCTTTTTGCCTCGGTCCCGAGCTTCAATTTTTTCTTGGAAACATGTGGGAGGTTTGTCCGGTTGGTACTCTCGTCCCTTTTTTCAAAGCCGGCCCTTAGCGCTTCTTGTTGGTTCCTCGCCAAGGCGGTCTTTTCTCCCCTCTTCTCCGGAAGCCTCTCTCCCCCTACCCAAAGCTAGGGTAACGGTAAATATATAGCTTTTCCTACTTTCCTCTTTTTCGGGGCCCGAGTCTTGAACGTATTTCTTCGTGGCCGTTCGAACGCTTTTCCCCAAGACGCCTGGGCGAGGGAACCGCCATTCCCCCTTTTTGGCTCTCCCTTTCCCCCGGGATTTTTTTTTCCCTCCCCCCAAAGGAAAAACTCACAAATGGGTCCAAGGGCTCACTTATTACGGATGCAGCCCTGACGAACCTGGGCATTGTCTTTTTTTTCGCAAAAACTATGGCATTTCCCCCCCTCCTTAGTGCCCTTTTTTTTCCCAATGTCCCCCTTTTCTTCTCCACGCAGGCTGTAGAACGGCTAACTTTCCTCTTTCGGAAACCTTCTGAAAGCCTCCTTTTACCGAATGCATCGTCTCGGCCTTTTTTTTTTTTTTTCTCCCCCGTACTCATTGTTTTCTCTCTATCACGAGAAGCTTGCAAAAGCATGCTTCCCCTCTTCCGGCTGCCCCATCGTTCCCGGCAAATCCCTTCTTTTAAGAACTCGCGAAATATTGCCCAGGCTATCTCCTTCAGTATTTCCCCCTATTTTTTCTGAATCAGTGTTCCCCCCTCCTTCGAAAATAGTTAGGACGAGGTTCTTTTCTTTCCATCCTCGGGCGCGTTCGTGTCCCCCCCCCTGGCAAAAACAGCATCCGCCTTTTACCCCCTTCACCTCTGGGTTTCTTTTTTCCTTCCTCTTGCTCAAGGAAATTACTGCTCGATCTTTTCTTTCTTTTGAAAAAGTTACATCGCGGCTTAGTCTTTTTTTCAAAGAGGCCAGGTAGCTGATGTAGCGCTTTTTCACCCCCTTCTCTTGTCTAGCCCCTCTCTTTCTTCTGGTTTGTGCGTGAAATAGGGATAGCCCGTTTCCTCCCGGCAGAAATTACGGACCTTCTTTGGAATGATGTAACCAAGCTCTCCTCCATCAGCTACCTTTTTCCTCCCTCGGCGGTTTTTTGTTTTTCTTCCCCTTTTGGGTCGTACTAGATGACCTCCCCGTCCTTCTTTCCTTTTTTTTTTCCTCTTTGAGGAAGCGATGAATTGCCCACTCCTTCCCCCCCCCCCCGTCTTTGGCGGACATGCAGCATTTCTTCCCTTCCAATGTGCTGTTCTTCTCATGACCCCCCTTCTCCCCCACAGCAATGAGAGGTTGAACTGTTTTCCTTTCTTCCGCAGATGATAGCTCTTGCCGCGCTGACCAGTGTTCTTTTCTTGATTTCCGTTCCGACAGTTTTCCCCCTCCCCTTTTCCGATGAAAAATGTCTTTCCTCCCCCTCTCCGTGTTACAGGCGCGGAGGCGCGGTTTTTCTTCTCCCGCTAGATGACCCCTAATTGTTGCGAAGTCTCTGTCTCGGTTTCTTCCCTGCTGACTTTTTCCCCCTTGTTCGGAGAGAAGGAGGAAGCCTCACCCCCTCGTAGTGAGTACGTAGTTTTTCCCGCGAAAGACTCCGACAGGGTATGTCCCTCCGCCCTCTTTTCGATCTTCCTTCTCCTTTTTTTTGAGTTCCCTTAATAATGGTACGTGGCGGCTTTTTTTCGTCACCGATTCCTTGAGGCAGCCCTTGTTTCTTTCTTTTCCTTCCATCCGAGATTTCCTTTTTTTTTTGACCGTTCTGAGAAGGTACGACCCCCCTTTCCTTTTCCCGCAAAAACAACGTAACAGATATTTGTTTTTCTTTCTACTTCAGACCAAGACTTGTAGACATTCCCTATTTTTTCCAAACGGGGGCCCCTCCTACCCCTTTCTTTTTACCCCCAATGGGTAGATGGTGCAAAATCACTTTTTCTTCCCTTCATAGCTGAGATCAACGATCTGCTTTTCCCTTACCCAAGTGCAGGGCGTGGACTGTTCATCCTTCCTCCCTCTTTTTGGCGCCACATTCCCTCTCTCTTGAATCCTACTAAGTTGTTGCTTGTGATCTTTTCGCGGTTCGTGGCGGCCATGCTTCCTTTCTTGCCATGGACGAGGGCTTTCCACGCCCTGCCTCCCCTGTTCAACATAATTTTCAGCGATGCTTTTTCCTTCCCTTTCTGAGCAAGTGATTTGAACCATACCATTTTCTTCCTCTTCCTCTGAGGTGGTCGAGCCGTTTCCACTCTCCCCCCCTCGGGAATGTATAGAAGATCCTCCCCCCGTATACCTTCCGTCCCCCATAAGCCCCCCTTTTTCCTTCTCAAAACCACCCCTCCTGCGCAAGAACGGTACAAACGAGCGCCCCTGGACGCGGTTTTTTTTTTCGTATCCTCTTTTTCTTGATCGTTTCTCCCCCCAACAGGGGAGATGTCGAGACTTCTCCCTCTAATGACAACTCCACAAACTTTGGTGTCGAGTCGTCGAGACTTTCCACCTACTCCTCCAGTCTTCGCTTTCTCTCTTTGCACGGAATGTTCACTCTCTCCTGACGATGGGCGAATTCCGTTTTTTCCCGCCCATTTTCTTTTACTTTTTCGCCTCCCTCCCTCTCAAACAAAGGAGACAGAGTCTGTTTTTCCTTCCCCTTTCCCCTTTTTGTAATCGAGCGGGGTCGGTCGCTTTTTTTTTCCCCGCGCCTCCCGCGGCGTTTTCCCCCACCGTCTCCCTTCCCCTTTTTCCTTCTGCTGAGGTAGAGCAGGAATCCCCTCCCGCTTCACATGGTCAGTTCTTTTCCTCGCAGATCATCTGTTTTTCCTGGTTGGAGCCCCAAGTTTTTTTTCCCCCTTTTCTTCTCCCCCCAGTGGATTTCGACCTTTTTCCTTACGGGGTGGGAGTGACTCCCCGAATGCCTGCTGTAGAAGCCTTTTTTTTTCTTCCCAACGCGGCTTTTGGCAAGTAATCGCTGCCAACGCCTTGCAGTCCGGTTCCCGGCTACTTCCCCCCCCCTGTTCCAGGGCAAACAACAACCACGCCTCTTTCCCTCCGTCTTTGGTGGATGAAACAAGGGATCCTTCTTCTTTTCATCATTCCCGAGGATTTTTTTGGAATTCCCCGTCGCCCCCCTTTGCTTCCTTTCTTTTCCCTCCCCCCCCCGAATGAAGATCGATGTGCTAAAGCGCGCCGTGAACGTCCTTTTTTCTTCTTCGCTACATCAGCCTTTTTTGACTTTGCTTTTTTTCCTGCTCCTCCAGAAGAGATGGACTTTCCCTCCCCGTGTTCGAAGATCGAGCTCTTCTTTCCTTCCCTCATACCGCAATTCTTGCCGTTCTTGTTCTTTCTGTTCTTTCTTCGTGCTCCAGAAAGACCGAACGTCAACTTCTCTTTCCCTCCTGTATGAGAAAGACCTCGTACGACTGTCCTCCCCCAAGCAGGCCCTTCCAGACTAACTCCCCTCGGTTTTTTCCCCTGGCGCTTTAGACTTTCAATCTTCCTTCTTTTCTTACATAATGTCAGTTGGTCCAAATATTTTCTTTTTTCCCCTATTGGGGCAGCCTTGAGATTTTCGCTTTTCCTTCTTTTCAGAGTCGCGGATCGGAGAAACTATTTTGGCTCCCCCCCCCTTTCCTCTTTCCCCCATTGTCTTTCTACTCAACCAGTGATGACGATGCAATTTCCCCCTCCCTTCGACATGGCCCGGCGGCTGCGAGGTTTTTTTTTTTTCTCCCCAAAAAACTGCGATTGGTATGCTTTTTTTCCTTTGACTCCCTTTTTATTTCAAACCTTTCTTCCCCATGCCCATGGCGGTAGGAGACGACAAAAAGTTTTTCTCTTTTTTGAGGAAAAAAATAGAGGCGGACAGGACTTTTTCCCTTTTCGAAGGCGGCATCCGTTTCACTTTTTCTTTGTTTTTCTTGTAACCTGGGCTTTTTTGTTTTTCTCTCGGCCGGCAGCGTCGAAAGGGACGAAAGCCTTATTTTTTTGGAAAAATCGGCGTTTTTTTTCATTGCAGGACATGAAGGGCGGCACCCTTGGCCAAGCAGAATTTTCAAAGCCTTATTTTCCCCCTCTATTCTTTTCCTCCTAATCAGTTGTGGCTGTGATTCTCTTCTTTTCCCTTTTCCCTCCTCTTGTGGCCGTTCGACGACCTCCTTCCTGCCAAGACCGCATTGGCGAGTCCCCTTTTCTTTTTCAAGCGCTACGTGGCCTTTTTCGCCCTTGTTCTTCCTTCCCTCTAAATACAAAACGGAAACCGTGCCCCCTCCCTCCAATCGAGTCGGAACAGATTCAACCGGTATTTTCCCCTTGCATGGGCCGGACTCGTGTCCGCCGCTATTTTTCTCTTTTCCCCTTTCAAACTTTTTTTAGACTTGCGCCTTCTCTTCCCTTTTTTGGAACCAGGGCCAAGGAGGTCACAGCTCTTTCCTCACCGGCTACCAATCGGCCATTGTTTCTCCTTTTCGGCAAACCTTCGGCAAGCCGCCCTTCCGAGTGCCTCGTTTACGTTGGCTTTTTTCTCTTGTTCCGTGGGCGCAAGACCGCCCCTTTTTCCTTCTCCGATTCCGCGACGCTTGACTCTTCCCCTCTTGCGAAATCTCAAGGCTGTCCCCCTTTCCCTTCCCCCCCCCCCAATATTTGGACCAACTGAAGGAATCCTTTCCCCTTCCTCCTCCCCCCCCAGTTTCGAACGCCGATCGTTCTTCAGGAGTAGTCTGGAAGGGACTGCTTGATATGTCCATACTTTCTTTTTTCCTTCCTGCATATCCCCGTTCTGTTGTAATTTTTCCTTTCTGGGTCTTGCCAACGGCACAAAACGCATCGCCCTTTCCCTGTGGTACAACAGCCCCTTCTTTTTTGTTATGGCGGCGGCATGGCGCCTTTCCTCGGTTGGGTTGAATTCCATTCTTGATTTATTCTTTTTCCTCCTTCTTTCTCCCTTCAAAGAGGAAAAGGAGCTGATGTCTCGTTTTTTCCGGCGTTTCACGGCGCGCTTCTCTATGCGTGTGAGTGCAATCGGGATAGCGCACCTTTTCTTTCAATTCCCCTTCCCCCCCACCCTTAGACTTTTCCTTCTTTCCCAGAGATCGAATTGGCGGATCCAAGGTGTATACACCCCCCCCTTCCATTTCTCTAATCAATCGGGCAGGTTTATGCCATTTGGGGTCGTCGCTTTTACTGCATGTCGTGTTGAATGTCTTTGAGTTCTCTTCCTTCCCCCTGCCGTTTGGAAGGAAAACAAAGGTCTTTTTTTTCTTTTTTTTTTTGCTTTTCTTGTTTTTTGTGTTTTCCCTTTTCGTCGGTCGAACTCAAAACCCGGTAACGGTTTTTTTCCCCTCCCAACTGGCTATAAAAGACAATTAGCCCTTTTTTTCCCCTTTTTCTCGACCTAGAACCCCCCCTCATCGACTCTTTCCCACCTGGCCGCGCTGAACAGGTAGCCCCCTTCCGTCTTGATGTCCGGATAGACCAGCTAACTTTTCTGACGTTGGAGGACGATGCCTTTTTTTGTTTCACCCCGTGTTCTTTTCCTCCCTTTCTTCTTAACCTTAATTGTTGGAAAGCCGGCCGCCTTGGTGAAGATGCTGAGCTCGTCGATGTCCCCTTCTTCCCACGGAAAATTCGCCCATCGTCGCTGATTACTTCCCCTGCAGGTCCCTTTCCTCGACCTTTCCTTTCTTTTTTAACGGCAGGAATTATAAGACGTTTTCCCCTTCTTTCCCCTTTTGGGAGGGGTAATCATGAATTCCGTCCCCCCCCCGGCGCGACACCCTATCTCCCCTTGGGTTCCCCGATTCCTCTTCCCTCTCCTCTCTTCTCCGGCCGTGGTTATGAAAGGACCGAGTACATACGCGCCTTTTTCCCCTTCTTTCTTGCAGCAGGTCGACAAGAACTTTTTTTTTTTCCCCCGCAACACCGTAACGCTTTTTTATTCTAACATCGACCCGACCCTCTTCCTCCCCTTCCGATGAGTGGTATGAATAGAGGGGAATCTTGGAACTTCTGCCATCACTTTCCGTCCATACACAACCTTCCCAATCAACTTGCTCTCATGGCTTTGCTAACCGTGGCGGTCTCTTTCCACGGGTTTTTTCCCTCCTCTTCCCTGGCAATAACTTAAGAAGCATGGCCGCCCCTTTCTCCCTCCCCTTTTCAATCACATCCTCCGTTGTTGTCCTTTCCGGTTCGTGGCGGCCATGCGTTCGAGGGCCTTCCCCTTTCACTTTTTTTTCCCTCCCCCCTGCCTGTTCAGCAGATCGGTGATCTCAGCGATCTCTCCGTCTCACAAAAGGTTTATGGGTCCTTTTCTTACCGGCAAGTGATTTCGATGAGGTGGTTCTTTTTTTTCCATTCCTTCTCCCCCTCCTCGGGAATGTCTAGAAGAGGGTAGTGTTCCCTTCCTTCCGCTTACAAATAGCGTTACGGTGTTGCGTGATCAGTTCGTCCTGATGTCCCTCCCCCTTTCCCCCAAGAAAGAGCAACCAGCTCTTTTTTTACCCACGAGGAAGAAGATGATAAGGATCGCATTTTCTTCCCAACTTGCGATTCTACGAGACCTCGGGATCACTACCCCCTTCTTCCCGGGGGTCGAGTTCGTCTTCTCTTCCCCGGCGATGCCTTTCGGAGTATTGGCGCGTGCCACTTTTCTTAAGATGGGTTTTTTTTCTTTTTTTTTTCGCAGTCATGATGAACAATGGCATCGCTTCCGTTTCACCCCGGAGACAGCGTCTGTCCCCCCCCCATGAAGGGGCTCCCTTTCCGGTTTGCTTTCTGCGCTTACCTCTTTTTTTTAAACACGTCATAGTCCAACGTAGATCCCTTCCCCTTCTGCTGGTCGAGCAGGACACTTCTTTGATTGATCGATACCCCGGCTTTTTTTCTAGCGCAGAGAGCTGTCTGCCCTTCTTTTTTTATGCAGCCCCCGTTCAACCGCTCATTGGGCTTGTCTTTCTCCTCCTTCCGGACCAGCGCCGGTTACGGGTTGTTTCCTTTTCCAATGCCTCATGTCCCGATGTTTTTTTTTTGCCTTCCCCCTCTTTCGTGGGAAAGTCATCGGTCAACCTCCTTCCTTTTGGCAAGTCCGGGGATCTTTTCCCCAAAAAAGGGCAGGCACACAACAACCCTTTCCCCTGCTGGTTTTTTTCACGGTGGTTCCCCCTCCTCTCTATGGGAAAATCATTCCCGAGGATTTTTTTTCTTCCTGTACTTTGCCCGTTCTTTTTTTTATAACGATTGCACGCACACGCATGAAGATCTTTCTCAGGTTTCCCCGCCCTTGCCACAATAAGCAAGTCTCTTTCCTCACCTGGGACTCATTTGCCGGCTATCCTGCTCTTTTTTTTTTCCCGAAACCGCTGTTCGAGTCGAGCCTTTTTTTCTTTGCCTCCCTCCCCCCTATTTGCCTTTTTTTTTCTCCCTGATGACAAGGGGATGACGTCTTTTTTGGTTTTGGCCGTTGGCCGACTATTTTTTTTTTTTTCCCTCGAGGATGGAGGATCGTCCCTCTCCCTGAGGTTTTCCCGCTATATCAGATTTCCTTTCCAGCCTAAATACTGAAATGGAGTACCTTTACGCTAATCGTTTTTTCCCCTTTTCTTAGCCTGGGAAAATAGTTCTCGATTTTTTTTGGGTTGATCCAAATATTTGTGTTTGGTGACAGCCTTGAGATCGCTGTTACTTTTTCCCTCTTCCTCGGCTCGGAGATTCGAGCAGAAAATTCCGTTTCGTTTCTCCCAGCGGTCCCAAGGGTCTCTCCTCTTCCTCTGCCGTCGGTACCTTCGACCTTTTCCCCTGAAAGGCTTTTCCGTTTCAAACACCCCCCCCCCTTTTCCTATTTCTCGTTACGACCAGATGGCGTTCCTCTTTTCTCTTTCCCCAAAAGTGCACTCACATGCTTCCCCCCCCTTTGCAAAGGTAATGCCATAGTTTTTGCGTCTTCTGCTCCCGACCACTCCTTTCTGGCATCGTATCCTGTTGAATCGTTCTCTTTTTTACCAATGTGGAGTTGTCCGTTGTTATTCTTTTTCTCCCTCCAGCGCCATTAGCGTTCTTGTGCGTTCTTTCTTCCTCGCCAAGGTCTGTCTTCCAGGAAATTTTTTTTTTTTTCAAAAAATAACAGTAGTGCGAAGCCACTCTCTTTTCCCCTTGTCCAGGATCTCTCGGTTCATCCTCTCCGTTGTTGTTCTTTTTTCCCCCGAGCTGTGGACGGTAGCTTCTTCGTGCCGTTCGCACCTCCCCTCTGCCCCCTCCGTTTGCGATTTAATACGTCTCCACTCGCGCATAAGGGAAGGCTTTAGGACCTGTCTCCGCTGTTCCTTTCCCCCCCAACATGGGTCAAGAGACTTCAGCCCCCTCCTTCCCTTCTCCCGTGGATGCCGCCTTGAAACTTGGGCATGTTTCTTCCTTTTTCGCACCCCTTTCATGACCCTTTCCCCCCCTTTTTTCTTCGACAAGCAAGGGCAGTGAACTTTTCGGTCCTTTTCTTCCCAAGCGGATCACGCAGGCTGGTCCCTTTTCCCTTCCAGTGTTTTCGCGAAGCCTTTTCAGCCGCCGGGCCCTTCTGAATTCCCCTGACTGAATCGTAATCGCGTTGTTTTTCTTTTTCCTCTGTTGTGGGAGAAAAAGGGAACGTTTTTTTCCCTTTTCCCTATCCGCGACGCTTGCAAATCACTCCTTCCTCTGCCCTTTCTCGTTGGCACCCCCCCCCTTCTTTTTTGACCAACTGAAGGAAGAAAACTCGCCTTTCTCCCTTTCTTTTTTCTCACCCAGTTTCGAATTTTTCCAGTACTCCATTTAGGAGTAGGTATGGACGTTTTTCCCACTAAGTCGTATGGGGTCAGTCCTCGTTCCCGGTCAGTGAGGTAGGTCGGACAACGGCACCTCCTTCCCTGTCATAGCGTGGCAACAAGATGCTTTTTTTTCTTCTATGGCTCCTTCCGCGGAGTTCGGGGCTCTCGCTTTTGTATTTTTTTCTCCCTTTCGCCGGCAAAGAGGCCAGGTAGCTGTCTTTTCCCTCCTCTTTGCGGCGTTTCACGGCGCGACTTTGTCCTTCCTCGTGTGCGTGCATCGGGATAAGCCGTCCCTCCTTGGCCGAAAAATTTTAAAACTCCCCTTCCCCCCTTTTGAATGAGGTCAGAGATTCTTTTTTGTATCCACCACCAGCCGCCTAAGTTCACTCCCTTTTTTTTCTGCCCTTTTGGGTCGTTCGTGAACTCCCGACCTTCCCCTTTTTTTTCTCCGCAGAGGGACTTTCCTTCCGCTTTTCGGACCCCCCCCTTCTTTCTGCATTCCTGCATTATTAAGTCGTCGACTCCAAAACGTCTTTTTTTTTTCCCCCCCCTTTCTCATGCCAAAATGGATATAAAAGCCACATGCTTTCCCCCCGGCAGCCTTGTCAGACAGATGATCTTTCCCCTCGCTTCGGTAGCGTCATTCCTTCTTTGATGTAGGATAGAACAGCACTTCCCTTTCCCGTTGGAGAAAGATGACCTTTTCTTCGGGTCAGCAACCGTGGCGTGTCTCCCCTCTCGAGCTTCTTTTCTCAACAGACAGGTAGAAGGTTTTTTTTTCTGCCTCGTCGATGGCCATGTGCGGTATTTTTCTGCCACCCCTTTCAATCTCCACCCTTTCCCCCCCTCTTCTTACGAGATGAAACAGGACCGTTCCCGCCCTTCTCCGGTAGGAATTCCCCAACGGAAGGCCCCTTCCCACCGGCTGCGTTGGTTTCCTTTCTCCCTTTTTCCGTCCGGCGCGAATTCCCATTGGGGCTCCCTTTTTCCTTTCTTTCGCCGACGGGTTTGTGATGGACCGCGTGTCCTCTTTCTTTTTCTTTTTTTTTGCGAAGGTCGACACCGTATGAGTTTTTTTTTTTTTTCTTAACGATTTCTTTTCTTTTCTTGGAGGCAGTTTCTCCCCCCTTCAGACAAGACAGGACTAGACATTCCTCTTCCTTTTCCTTTTTGTTCAACGGACGAACCACATCATCTCCCTTCCACCAAAACGGGATGGTTTTTCTTTCTTCATGGGACTTCTTGCCCCTCTGAGAAGCCTTTTTCTTTTTCTTCTCGCGAAAAAAGTGAAGGTGCGTGTCTTTTTCTCCCCTTCCTCAGCATGGCCGCACGACCCTTTTCCCTCCTCCTCAGTTGTTGTTGTTGCTTCTCTTTGGCCATGCTGGCTGACTTTTCTTTTCATTACGAGGGCTTAAACGAAATGCAAGTGGTCTCCTCCTCCTATCGGTGATCTCAGCGAGGACTTTTTTTTTCTTCTTTCTTTTTTTGGCAAAATCAATTTTGTTAGGACGGCCTTTTTTCTTTGGAAGTTCCCTCCCTCTCCTTTTGCAACCCCCCCTCCATCGGGAATGGCTAGCAGAGGTAGTGGTCTTCTTTTCCCCTCCCTATCCATAGCGTGACGGTGTTGTGTTGGTGTGAGCAAGACCCCCTCTGCGACTCCAACCTTTACCCTCTTTTCAGCGAGGCCTTCTTTTCAAGAAAAAAGGAGAGAAGATGATCTTCTTTTTCTCTTCCTCGGTGCGCCCACAAAGGTTCTCCTTCCCTGATTTATGAACTCCCACACTCCTCCGGGTTAGAGAGTCGG
>Ga0179593_1453610_pt1 | contig 13256 bp, 14 predicted proteins | sample CZODoug2_1_08_16_FD_185931 | JGI IMG/M metagenome (GOLD analysis project Ga0179593, IMG submission 185931) | Vadose zone soil fungal communities from Angelo Coast Range Reserve, California, USA - CZODoug2_1_08_16fungal (PacBio error correction) | ecosystem: Environmental > Terrestrial > Soil >... | reverse complement strand
CACGACCTTTTCCCCACCTTTACTACTTGGCACCCAATTTCCTGTGCTTTAGCGACCTTTCCCAAGCCCCCTTTGTATTCCTTTTCCATGCCCTGGAAGAACACCCCCCCTTATTTTTGCTGTTGATTCCCGCTTTGAGGTGTTTTCTTGGTGCAACTTTTTTATTCCCCACAGTAACATTTTAGAATGGTGTAATGTCTCCCTCCCTGATTTCCCCCTTCATTTTTTCGCATAATAGACTTTCTTTACATTTTCTGTGTTTAAGACACCCCTGATCCCCCCCCGCCACGCAAAATCGATCGTACTACAGTGGATTTCTCCCCTTTCAAACCCTTCTGCCCATCCACCCCCCCCCAACAAAATAAAACCAACTCCCCGTTTTTTTCTAACTTCTGGACATCCCTTCCTTGTGTGAATCGGGAACGTCGTTTGTTCCACGCCGCGGCGACCGGTTGAAACTTCCACAATCTATGTCCGCCAAAACACAACCAGTAGCATCGACATGTGACAGTCTGTTGGGACCCCTGCTTTGTCTCTCAGGGCCACTTCCCTCGGTCATTTGGTAGGGGACAATTCTGGCAGCCGCTTCCTTCGGCATCCCTCAAGAGCTTCCCCTAGAGGTCAAGTCGCATGCTCAGCGCGCTGCCCCCCCGATTTAACTTCAATGCAACTTTCCAGATGACCTCCTGAATTGGACAGGACCCCCACGTCTCTTTTTCTTGGACGCTTCTTTGAAGACCCGGCAAGGTATCCTCTATCCAAAAACCCTCGGAGTGTCCTTTTTGCCCAAGAGAAATGGTTTCATTGCTTGAGTTTCTTTCCCCCGCTGCCCTCGTGCCTCGGGCGTAGCTGAACCCCTGGCGACGCCCCAACTGGACGTGAAGGGAAGTACTATCGTCTCCTGAGTCCCCAGGTCCTTTTTCGCTGTCAGCACGATGGGAAATTTGCCAAAAGAGAAGAACCGGCGCATCAAATTGTGTTGATCACTTTCCCCACCAGAGGAATCTGTCACATCGAGAGTTGACTCTGAGTTTCGTAAAAGCTATCTTAAGGTTATCGGATTCCTAAAACGAGACTCCCATTTCCTTTTGCCAGGCTCAAAAAAGAGAAGGAAGTACTCCCCTCCCCGTCGGTTTTTTTTGGTCCGGAAATGCTAATTTCCTTGCCCGCTGCTTCCTTTTTCCTCAGTTTTCTATTCGATTTGCCCCCCCAACTTAGGTGAAATGGCACGAATGTCCGGTCACGGGAAAAGATTCCCGACCAACTGTAAGCACAACTTCTTTGTGCTTTCCCGCCGGCACCATCCTAAGGGACCAATCGAGCGTCAACAGTTTACTGACCCCCTGAAACACCTGGATTTGGGTCCCCCGTTTGCCTAAGCCTTTTTTTTTGGCTCCGCCGTCCCTGACTCTCCAACTTTTGGGAAGCCTCCCGGAACCATAAATCCAGAGTCGTGTACAGCTTCCTAGGATCCTTCGGGGCCGCCCGGGAACGTGAACTGCCTTCTGACCCCCTTCCCTGGCTCGGAAACTCGGATTTGAACGCCCCTCTAATCCCCTTCAACTCGTGTGTTAATAAGGCTTTTCTCTCGCGGCGGCCGTAATTGGCCGTATGAAACCCCAAAGACCAACGGTTCCCTTTTACCGACCTCCCCTGAAAAATCGCTCGAGCCGAGCCCCCAACAATCCGACGCTCATGCAGTCAACAGGCCCTCTCCTTGTCCGCGGACCCTCCCGGGAAGGACGCCCCTTCCTCCTCTCTGCATCCTGTTGCCGAAGCCGTGGCCGGCCGGCCCTCATGCAACGTATAAAGGCCGCTCGTACTCCGCTGCGGCTTTCGACGGCCCTCTCCCGGTTACAAACTCACAAATTCATCTCCTCTTTCCCTTTTTTTTTTTTTGAGATTCCTTGCTTAATTTTTCCTTCTCCCGTGTCCCCTTCTTTCACAGATAGCCGGGCGTTCCCTTCTTTCCCTTTTCTTTCGCCCCCCAGTTTTTAAACGGATTTTCCCTTCCTCTTTACTTCCTTCGTCCCGCGGGATCAGAGGACTTGTCTGAGGCTTTCCTTCCGCTTTTCCTCGGCCCTTCCCTGCTGAGCGCCTTTCAGACGACGTTTTTTGGCCTTTGGAGCCCTTTCCACCCTTTCAGGCCCCCCGTTCCGCGAAGCCTTCTCGCCCCTTCTTCAACACGACCTATTGAGCGTTTTTTCTTTTTTTCAACTGAAGTAGTTTCTACTCCTAACAATTCATCCCGGTCGGTCTGAATTCCTTTTTCTCCGGTACCACACCTTTGCGATTTCTTTTCCTTCTTTGTCCCCTTTGGCGATTTTTTCCTTCCCTTGGCTGGAGACCAAAATAAGTTTTGAATTTACCCTCCCCCCCTCAGGGCTTTTCATAACTGGCTGTCACGGTTTCCCTTGAGGATGGTCGTTTCGCCAGCTGCCCTTGCTTATTGTGCTGGAATAGTTTCAAGGGAAGTGACAGCGACATTTCTTTCCCGATGTTTTCCCTTTTTCTCCTCGCCTTTCCCAATCGCCACATACCAAATGGCAGGTCCTTCTTAGCAACTTTCCTGCGATTGTTGCCTTCCTGACCCCCTTCTTCTTTACTTTTTTGCATCACATTGCCATTAGTACCCCCCCCCCCAACTTTTTTATCCCATCTTTTCTACTGTGGGTGGTGTACCACTGTGAAAATTTCGAAGCTCGTTTGGATTTACGAATGTTTTCGGATTCCACATTTTTTGCTGATGCCTTTAGTAGATGGTGGAACTCAAACCCTTTTGACCTTTCGATCTTTATTGCGGAGTCTGCTTTCCCTTTTCTGTAATTTGTTCGTCGACAGAGTAGTTGACCTCTCCTAGAAAAGAAAGAGTCTTTGATTTCATCGGGGAAACCCTCTCATGAACAAGGTCCCGCGTGGTCGACGCGCACCTTCCCTTACACCAAGTCTGGGGTGTTCGGACCTCCCCCTTTGAGCCCTGTTCCCTCCGAAATTGTAGAATCTCTCCGGGGTGAGGTGTTTCAAACAGTTGCTCTTCTTACCAATCGTTACGTTTTTCTTGATTGTTGATACCTGAAATCATTGGAGAGCCTTAGCTTCCCTCATGATCTCCTACTGCATATAGGATTCGGCAATGCACGTCTTCCCCGAACCCCCAATGGTTCGAACCATGAACCCCCACAAACCCCCCCCAAAGTCTTTCTCAAACTCTTCGGTTGTCAGGTCGGATTTCTTTTGTGGTTTTTTTGATTGACTCTTTCCCGATTTCACCTCGGATTTGTCGCGCCGCTTTGTTTGGTTGGCCCACCCGTTCCCCTAACTATTTCCAGGGCTTCGAGGAAAGAGTTAGTTCTTGTGTAGTTTTGTTTAGGCCAGTCACTTTTGAATTTTTTTCGGAAATCCCAATTTTGGTTTTCCCCTGGGTTCAAGGTTCCTCCCCCCTCTTTTGGGATTGGTTTGAGCATCCTGCAGTCGGGTGTTTGCCAGCACCTGAACGAAAAAGTCCGCTCTTTTCCCCCCAATCACAGACCTCTTTTTTTCTTGTCACCCAGGCTAGTTACTGTGTTGGGCCACAATTTTTTTCCCCCCACTTTTACAACCTGTTGAGCTTTAAGAAGCTGAGCTCTTTCTGTACGCTTTCCCCCTCTTACTGGGCTTCCGGACAGAAAGAACTCCCGGTTCCCCCTTTGTTTTTTTAAGTTAAGTCATTGATCTCTCCCTCCTCCTCTTTTTGTTTTTCGGTCTCTCCCCCATTAAACGAATCTACTGAACTAAGTTACCCTTTTTGCCCATTGTCCTGTTAGTTCCAGTTTTTTTCCATCCTGTTAAAGACCAACAAATTATTTTAGCCTCAGTTCTTAACGCTCGATCCCTGTGGAATTTTCTGTTTGCCACAACCCATTGTTTCTTTTTTTTAATGGTTCCATGACACGATTGCCCAACCGCCATCCATTTGTTTCCCCCCCTTTTTTCGCGCAAAGACCCCACTCCTGGCACGATGTGTTTTTTCTCCCCCTCCCTCCGCCCCCCCCTCCCCAACATTCGGACTCCCCGTGGTTTCAATTACCTTTATTGCAAATTTTTTTGAAAAACAATGCTGTCACCCCACACACCCCCAAAGCAAATCCCGCAACTCCCATGGACATCATTCTTTGCGAATTTTCCCGTTTCGGCGACACGCTCCTGTCCCCTCGTTTCACAACGTTTTCAAGCCCATGATGTCCTCAACACCCCCCCTTCTCCCCTCTCCGATGGTGGGCTTTCTCAAGCTTGGGATTGATCCTTCCCCTTTTCTTTTTTCCCCCCCGTGAATTGTCTGGTCAATCCCAGAGGGCATGCATCCTCTCTTGAGCTTAACCTCTATTTTCTCGTGCGTCAAATAAGAGTTTCCCCCTTTCGCCGACTCGTCAACTGTTGACATTACCCCTAACCAGGCTCCTATCCCGTTCGGAAGGGGAGAGGGATGAAACGGCAGTTCTCAGCTTTCTCCTCCCAAGCGTTGTGCTCTTCTCCTCGACCTTGTGCATTTCTGATAAGTCCGATGGACCCCCCTGCTGCCTAGTTCTTTTCTTCGATTTTTTGCGGCGCCACTTTTTCTTTTGAAGTTCAGTATCTAGCAATTTCCCCTTCCTGTGCTCTCCTTTGTAAGTAAGCCGTGTCTGCCCCAGAGACTCCTTCTCCCAAATGTGGTCCGATCAAGGGCAAAAGGCCCTCCTCCTTTCCCCCCAAGCGCTTTGGTTTTTCCCCCACAGGTCCAGCTCTCTTTTTTTTTTGCGGATAAAACTCGCGTTTGGGACGTTGCCCCCCTCAATGCGCAACTTTTTTCCCCTTTTAAAAACCCCTCCGTCGCCTTTTTGCTTCTGTGTACTCAATTCGTTCCCAGATACCTGAAGGATTTGAGTACTTTCGATTTTACAACCTTCACTTTTCTTCAAGTGCCCAAGGTCCTGAAGTAACGGTCACAGTCCTTCAACTATTTTTCAATCCCACTCTCTCTTTCAGCTGCGGAAAACTCGCCCCTGGAACCTCGCGGACCAGTTGATCCCCTAACACGGGCCCTTTTTTCTCCTTTCTGTGTCCCCGACGGCAACGATTTTTTTTCGCAGGACTCCCCCAAAACTTGACGCCACCGACGGCCAGAAATCACGGTTACCTTTTTGCCCCGATCTTTGCGGAAGTTCCGGCCGCCTTTGACGTGACTTTTTTCCCGATCCTTTTCCTTATCTTTCCCTCCGGCTAAACGCGCCTACTTCAACCCTCCCATCCTTTTTTTTCACTCCAGCTGGCGGCGTCGGAAAGGCCCCGAGAAACAAGACGTGTTCAATGCTCCCTACCCCCCCGCCTTCAACTTCTCTTCGGGAATGGAAGTGAGATAAACACCGCCCCCCCCCCCCCCCCGTGCTCACGACAACCTAGACTCAGTCCGCGGAAGAGTTTCCTGCCGCCAATCCCCTGCCGTCGCCTTCCCCCCAACGTTGCTTTACCCGGCAAGTAGACGGACTGACGCTTAAAACTTCCTTGTTTCATGAAGGTCCCATTTAGCCGGTAAACTTCCCAATTCACTTTCCCTATCTCCGTTGTGAGACTCTTTTTTTCCTTTTGTTTTGACAGCTTTCCTTTTCCCCTTTTTCCCCGCTTCCCCGCGGCGCTAGCCCTGGATACTGCGTGACGTTTCGCCCGTCGGCTTTGCAACCCAGTTTTTCGCTGCCTTGCATTCCTTCTCTTCCCATCCGGCACTTCACTGAGTCCCCTTTTGGCCTAGTCCCCCGTCTTATGGTTTTTGGTTTTGATTTCTCGAAAAATTTTCAGTCGCGCCCGCTTGGCTTCTTTTTTCCTTGAAGTTGGTATTTTATAGGCGTCCCTTTTTTCCCCCCTCCCCGCCGACTTCCCCGATCGAGTAGACGGGTGATTATTCTGTCACCTTTTTTCAAAAGCCGAGTTTTATACCTGGCGAAGCCCCCCTCCGTTCCCGGGTGCTGGAATGAAATTAGACGAGCGTTCCGTTACCATTAACTCGGCTCTTTTTTCTTTTTCGGTGGTCTTTCCCGCCAGGAAGCCCATGTGCCGTTTAGACCAAGACAAATTTTCGCAGTGTCACTTTTCGAATTCCACTGTCCCGTGCATGGCTGGTTTTATGACGTGAGCCATTTTGATGCTTTGCCATGCCCCTGGACGTGACACTGGTCCCTTTGTCTCATGAGAGCCTCCCCCGTTGCTTTTTGGGCCCTACAATCTGGATTTTCTTTTTTCCCTCTGAGTTTTGCTGCATAATTTACCCTTCTCCGTTTTACGCGTGTGCGCTTATCAGAACATTGCCCACCCGGCAACGTCCCAACCCTCCTTCGTTTTCTCCACCGAAGGCCTTGAGCTGCTCTGTCGGGTGAAAAACTTGAACCTTCTCCCCTCCCTGTGACCGTTTCTGACTGGTTTTACCGTGAGCGGTCTTTAACAATTTCTTTTGACTGTTTCTTTTTTGGTCCCCTCCATTTACCCATCCCGCTTTTATGACGTTCGCGATTGCGGATGAGATTGAAATTATGAACGTCCTGGCGTCGCCCCTATTTTTGACCCTCCCGATCAAAGCCAGATTTCCCCCTCTGGACTTTCCCTCCCCCAGCGAATGCACCGGGTGAGAAGCCCCCCCCAGCGGTGTTTTCTGGCTCCCTAACTTCTTCACTCCCCTTCCGATGGAGAGTCTTGTTTTCGGTTTCCATGTTGCTAGTCCCGTCAATGAGGTGAAGAGGTCATGGCCTGGTGTTCTTTCCCTGACCCGCTTTTCCCCCTTTCGAAGCGGCGAATTGCATCTAGTTCCCCCCCTCCGCCTAGATAGGAGGCCCTCTGGCACTCGGCTGTTGGGCCCGAACCAGCGCCCGGTTTCCAATCCTCTGGATGAGGTCCCCCTGGTTTCCTTTTTATGACCTCGTAATCATGGGATTGACTGTTCCTTTTCAACAGGAGGCTGTCTCCTCTTCCTGCTTCCCCGACTGCCACCCTTAACTTGTCCAGGGGAGTTTCTTTCTAATTTTTCCCCTTTTTTTTTTTTTGTTGTCTTTTTTTTTTCAACAATGGGCAGCTTCCCTTTTCTTTTGAAACCCCTTGGCGTCTCATTCGCTTTTTCCCTCTCGATGGGCTTTACGTCTCCGGAGGTTCCTCCCCTGGATTCAAAAAGTCCGATGATTGCGGCTATTGGATGTGGAAATCGTACCTTCACCTGTGGTTGTGTTGATCCCCAAAGTTCCCAAGTTCCACTTTTGCAATAGGTCTTTCTAACTGAGCGCTACCCTCCTTTTTTTTTAGAGGCGTTAGTTTGCTGACTCCCAGTCCCTGCTGCCCAAGTTGATTTTTTTTAAGGAAGTATTCGCCTTTCTTTCCTCTTTTGAGTCGCTGATCATTCACGTAACCCTACCAATTACTCAAACTTGCACATTGGACTGGTTTTCTTCAAGCCCAGTAAAGCCGGTTTTTCCTGGTCCTTCCACCTCCTTTCCTTTCTTTAATTTGAAGATTGCAAGGTGGCACTTTCAACCTTCTTTGGTCTGTCAACAACTGTAGCCGTTGTTCCTTTCTAACTGCCGCTTTTCCCCCCCTTAATATCAATCATCGGACTGTTTCGTTCCCCTCCGCCAGGGAACCCCTGACGATTTCCAACTTCAAGCCAAAGCCATGCCAAAAACCCTATTCCTAATTCCCCTCAAGACCTCTTCCCATTTTTAAAACCCAACTTGCGTCTGCACCCCCCTTAACCAAACCCATGACTCGTTTCTCCTCCCCCCTGGGACATCATGAATCTTTTCCCCTCCTTCTTCCTGCAGCTAGACCCGCCTAATGTGTTCCAATCGATTCCCCCCCGCCCCCCCAACCCAAAAGTCCAGGCACCGCCTGACCCCCCTGAAGATTGGGGACTCCAAGCTTTGGATTGATCTTTCCACTTTGCGATTAATGGTTCGGGAAAAATTTTTTTTTTTGAAGATGAACTGTTCCATCCTAGCGTCCTCAGATGTACTTCGAAGATTTGAGAGCTCCCCCTACTCATTTTCATTTTCCCTTCCATCCTTCCCCTCTTCAAAAGATTCCCGACTACGCAAAAATTTTTTTTTGGTACCTTCCCCCCTTCTCCTCTTTGGCGAAACGAAGTTTTAGTCGTAAGAACCCCCCTCCTCTGGGTGTCCGATGGAGTCTCGCGAATGTTTTTGCCCCATTGCGTTCTACCCTGGTGCTTTCCTCGGGCGTTCGAGGTAAACCTTTCCCTTTTTTAAGCCAAAAGGTCCCCTTTAGTTCAGTTTATCCCCCCCTAGTCCCCGCCGCCCCCCCCCCCCTCCCTCTCATCCCGGATGGAAAGGTGGCCCCCAGAGCAAGAACAGTCCTTCAAATTGTGGTCCATCCCCCTCCCCTTGCCAGTCCTATCCCTCGCGGCGAATTTGATTTTTCCCCCCTCACATTTTTTCGCTTTTCAACACGATCCGCGTTTGGCGGCAATTTTCCCGTCTTTGCCCAGGGCAAACCGCGACGTCGACGGGGGGCCGTCGCCTTTTTTTTTTCTTTCAGGTCCAAATCGCAATTCATTTTCTTTTGACCTCTTCCTGATCCGTTTGGTATGTTTCCCCACCAAAAATTAACCCTGGCATTCTTCTCAAGGAAATTCAGCCCGTCTTTTTCCCGGTTTAATCAAAATGCGACCCCCCACAAACCCTCCCTCTGGTCTCCCCATCCAGTTAACTCCCAAGGCCTTGATTCGCCCCCCCAATGAAACCACGGACGTGCCTTTTCCGGTGGATGTGTTCAGTCCTTCCCACACGATTTTGATCGGACTGAAACCCACCTTTCCAACGGACGCCACCTACTCCTCCCTCTCGTAGTCTGGTAGAAAGATACGGCTTTATTTCAGGCCCCGTTTCACGCCCCTCTTTTGCTTCTAGTCTCGGGCTTTTGCCACCGCAATATCACACGTACCTTTCCCGATCGTTTCCACTTTTCCTTGCATCCTCGGAAAGGCTACAGCCTCACCCCAAGACCCACCACCCACAAGCGTTGCTGACAAATTCTCCGCTCGGATCCAAAGCCACCCTCAGATCATGGTTAGCAGCAGACAAGGCCTCGACTCAGCCCTGCTTAAGTGAAGGCTGAAAAGACCCCTCCTAGCTCTCACTGCAGGTGCCCAAACTTTCATAGAAGACTTTGGGTTGTGGTTTTGGTTGGGGTGGAGGTGGTGTTTGTGGGCTGTTGTAGTTTGGGTGTTCAAGGCGAGAACCTTTTCTCGTCCTTTCTGTCATAAGTCCGTCTTAATCCCCGGAAAAAATTTCAACTCAACGGGACCCCATATATTTTTTGGAGAGATGTATTCCCTTCCCCCGGCTTTAAATCCTTCGATTCCGCCGGACTTATACATCTTGTGGTATCCGGAGGACGTATTTCCCCTCCCTTTGAAGTCCAACAGTGTACGGATGTGGACCTTTGGCACGAGGGTTCCTGGCGTCCTTCTTCCTGCGTTTGCATGTGAGATCCCTGGGCCTTGTTTTCTTGAGCGTTTCCCCCGGGTGGGCTGGGATATATTCAAGCGATCCGCCTTTTCTCCATTTTTTGTTGATTACGGTCGACTTGAAACTTGGTTCTTTTTTTCTCCTTTTCCGCTTTCTTCCGTCTTTTACGTATCGAGTTGAGCGTGTGATTTTCGTAGCTTAGCCCGTACCCCTCAAATTCCGTAGTGGAGATTAATTCACGTTTCCCCGTTTCCGCGTAGCTTCACCATCAACTAGGCTCTTTATTTGCTTCGGTTGATTTTTCCACAAGTTTCTTTCCAGTGCACCCTTTCGTTTTGCTAGTAGAAACCTTCCCCCCCCAGTTTTTCCGTTCGATCAAAATTTCTGCTCCTTTCCCCCCAATGGTGAGGTGCAGTCGCCCAGTGCTTCTTTTTCCATTTTGAGGAATCGGGTGCCATTCGTCAAGGACATTTTCCCTTTCCCCCTTGTGCGCGCACGGTGATTTTTTGCGGACACCCTTCCAAATACGGTATCATGTAAGCGCCCCTGAGGCGATTGCCTGTTGCAAACCCTTCCCTTTTTCCTTCAGTTTGTTTTGAGAACTGCCCCTTTTCCCTTTGCCCCACTTCCACTCGTTTTCCGCCGAACCGTGAAGCCTGTGCTAAACATTCCCCCCCCAAAACTCAGACCATCTGCCGCGCTGTGCTTTTCCTTTTAGCCCGAGAGGATTCCACAATGATTCCTTTTTGTCCTCTGGTGGTTTTTCCTGGGCTTCGGCCAATGCGCGAACGCATGGGTCCTCTCTTGAGGAGATGAACTCGAAAGTCCTTGTTTTTCCTCCAGAGTTGACCCGCGATCTCCTATGACAAGCAGGCTTTCATCTTTACCTTAAACCGCCTCCCCCCCCCGGGCGATGGACGCCCTCCCCTCCGAAAAACAGATTCTTTTTGTTTTTCTTATCCTCTTCTCAACTGATGGTAGGATAACGATGACACATTCCTTCCGGTTATCTGCTCGTTTGGATTGTCCCCCTTTTGCGAGGGTTCACCTTTTGTTCTCGATTGCAGGTTGATTTTAATTTTCTCAATGAAACCAGGATTGGCGGCGTGCCAGCGTCCTTCCCCTCTTAGTTTAACGATATGCATGCCTTTCTTTTGGGGCCCTTTCAGACGGTGCAGACATTGAGTCACCATGTTGCACTTCCCGTGCCCCTCAATCAACCCCCTCCTTTTGAGTTCCCCCAAACGTTGGTTCAGTCGGATGCCGACTGGTTGTTTTTTTTGGTTGCATATTTTCCCCTGCGATTTCCAACAGGAGCTTGTGTGTGAGGTTGGAACCCCCCCTAATTTTTGATTCGCCCCCTAATTCCTGGGAGATTCTTCGCTTTTTTCTTTTTGCATGGCCAGGCAGTTGTTTTTCACCATTTTTCGAAGAATTTAATTTTTCTCCTGGAGTTTGGCGTTGGATGGGCTTGCTGGTTTTGCATCGTCTTTCTTTTTGGAGTCCCTGTCCCAAATGGAACGAAAACAGTCGATGATGATAAGAGTTTCATGTTTTCTCCCAAATGAGCTAAATGTTCATGGGGTTTTTCCAACCCCCCCGTTCCCGTTCAACGCTTTTTTAGACTGGAGTTCTTAAAATAATTTTGATTGAACCCCCCCTTTTGCATTTACGGGTCGGGCCCCCTCCCTCCAGTCCCTTTTCCTTGTGCCAAGTTGAGTATAGTCTTTCGGTTCATTGACTTTCTCCTTTTCCCTCCGCCCCCCCTTAACGAATATAACCCCTTCGAACACTTGAAAAACAACCAAATTGGATTCCAGTCAAGCCCAGTAAATCCTTAAGCGGTAATCACCCAATTTTTTCTCTCTCCGCTCAGCTGGTGGCATTGGCCACTTTTTTGGGCCCCCCCCCCCATTGTTTTTTTTTTTTTTTTTCTAGGGTTTAATGGTCTCCCCTTTGACTATTCCCCCAAAACCCCCCACCCTCTCATTCTTACCTCAGGATGTTTTCTCGCAAGACTTTTGGACAACGAAAGACATCGCCATCCAATCGATCGTCCGCTCAATGTCCCTTTTGCAATTGGAAAAACAAATGCATGGCCTGCCACACACCAATACAAGCCGAACTTCGTTCCCTTCTCCCCGGGCCATCCCCTCAGTTTTTTTTTGCACGTCGTGGAAAACGCCTTTATCGGGACAGCCCTGGGTGGTGGGCGCATCTTGGAAATCACCAGCCATAAAATGGAAACATCCACAAAAGACCAAAACGTGGGTTGGTTACCCCAGGTCACTTGCCCCCCAAACTGAAACCCCCCGGGACAGGAACCCCCCCACCCCTACTTTTGACAACGAAACTTTTCCCCCCCTTTTCCCCCACCCCAACCCACAAAGTCGGGCCGCATGTTCCCCCTTTTCAAGTTTTGTTCAAGCTGGCTTTATCAGGGGGCGGGCGAGTTCATTTTGGTCCAATTTTCTCTCTGGCATGACCTATCTAGCCCCGTCCTACCCCCTGTGTCAACCCGCCGACTTGCGCTGCGCCACTCATTTCCATTTCCTTCAAAGGCAAAACTCGTACAACCTCTTTCCCTTCACTCCTCACTTCCCCCTCACCCCGGCTACCCCTTCGGAGAGGAGAACCCCCTTGAAGTCTAAGTCTTCCGAAACCCCCATGCCTCGATGTGCCAGCCCATAGCGACCTGGGTTTCGCTTGCGTTTTTTCCCAGGATGTTGCCTCTTTTTTTTGGCGGTTATCGCTGGTACAAAATATGGCTAAGAACACCCGACGTTCAGAAGTTGTCTCTACGCAATTCCCCTTCTTCCCGTGGCCGCAGCCCCGTATTGGAACTGGGGGGTTTTGTCCCCCAGTGATCGACACCCCCCTGTGGAATCCGCTCCGGGACCAACTCCGGACCCACCCACTCTACGGTCACCAAGGCGCGGCGATGTCTGCTTTTTCCCCCCTCCAGTCTCCCCAAGATCGGCTTCCGGTTGGATAAAACTCTTCCTTTCCTTTGATGCCTGGTTTTTTCCCCTTCTGACAACAGGCTTTTTTAGTAAAACGCAGTCGGGTTGGACATTTCGTTCGCCTAAATGATCCATTTGTTTCTTTTCCCACTGCACGCGGGCTTCAGCAACTTCCCCCCCCGTTGACACCCGGTCACGTCCTTGAACCGATTTCCGCCCTCGCACCCCCCTCCACTGGCAGCGTATAGGCACATCCCCTTGGTTTCAGCAGTTGTGAACATTCAACACGGCGGCCGTGTTTTTTTCGGTGAGCTGTGTTCCTCGGCAAACATTTTTCCCCGCTTCCCTGCCCCACACGCCATTGGGACGCCACGACTGTGCAACGTGCCGAGTTAAGGGTTTGACCGCCTCCGGCGAATTTTTCCCTTTGGAATCCTCTTTTCCCCTCCACGGAATTGCTTATAGCGAATTCCCCTTTGAAAACCCCCGCGCCCTAATCCCCCCTTACTTCGCCGGGTTTAATGGACGCCCCTTTCTCTAGGAGGCGTTCACTGCTTCCGCCTCAAAGACCAACTTCACTTCCGACCTTTCTCCCCCAACTCCGCGTGTCAAAGGAGCTCGATGATTTTTCCCTTTTATCACACAAGCCACCGACTCTCAACCGCAGGCACCTCTCGACTTTTTCCCTCAGTGTTTCCGCAAAGGGAAACTCTAGCCTTCCCCTTCCTCACCAAACTCACCCCGTCAAGTTGAAGACTGCCTCTAACAAGCCTTTGCTGATATCTGACTGAATCGACAGGAAACCTTGCCGTTACTG
>Ga0179593_1413137_pt1 | contig 13256 bp, 15 predicted proteins | sample CZODoug2_1_08_16_FD_185931 | JGI IMG/M metagenome (GOLD analysis project Ga0179593, IMG submission 185931) | Vadose zone soil fungal communities from Angelo Coast Range Reserve, California, USA - CZODoug2_1_08_16fungal (PacBio error correction) | ecosystem: Environmental > Terrestrial > Soil >... | reverse complement strand
TTTCTTCAGCTAATGCCTGAATGTCGGGACAATTCTATCATTTCCCTCTGATTCTTCCCCCCTTTAGTTCGTACGGTTTTTCTTTTTCGAGTCTTGGCAAGAGGATAACCGCCTATTTCCCCCCTTCTCCTCTCCTCTTTTCACCCCCCCTGTTTACGGTCGTCTTCGAGCTTCCCGTCCTCTTCATGCCCCCTGATTTAAAGTACTTAGACTTGGTGGACTCCCCCTTAATGATTTCCTTCTTCCAAATGCTCTGGTCCCATCCATCCTCTCGGAAGACAGTTATATACCCCTAAGTCGGACTTGCCATTTCACCCATCTTTTTTAGTAAATTACCTCCGCGAGGTCTGGCTGTGATACCTTTCTCTACCTTCAACCCTCTTGCGAAATTTATGAATTACATGCCCCCCCCCCTCCTGGAACTGCACATCCCGTTTTTTTTCCTTTGCGCCGTCCCCTCCTGATTTAAACTCTTTTGTTTCTTGTTTTTTGAAATGGACATGCTTGTCCTTCTGGTCCCTCCTGGCGTCGATGTGAACTCTTACCCTCGTCTTTTGGTCCGCAGGCGATGGGTGTACCCACTGTCTTTCTGTAAGTGCTCCTCCTGATGTCTGGCATTCCTATATGGTCTTTACTGCAGCCCCCCCGCCCCCCCTTCTCAACAAGGGGGGGTTGCGAGGTAGATGAGTGGTTTCCCCTAGTTTCGCTGTCAGGGGGCCCCCCCCCTTTTTGGATTTTGGCGCTACCATTGAGCGACAAGTTGATGTTTTCTTTTGATGTTTTCGTCAATTTCTTCTGTTGCCCTTGTCTTTTCCTGTGGCGGTGGATTACCCTCTGATGTCCAAGGTCGGAGACTCTATGTTATCCGAAAGAACAGAATTGCTTTCCCCCCTCCTTTATCGTTTTGCACGTTGCTTATCCCGATTCTCCTTCAGTTGATGAGTTTCTGCAATTGTGGAACAGTAACTACAGGTTTTTTTGTCCCCGGTTTTTTTTCCTTCCTAGGGAAGTACTCACCCCTTTTTTCCTCCTGAGGATCCCTCCGTGCCGCGAGAGCAGCTCTTGGCAGTGCCCTTGTCATTTCTTTTTCCTACGTCGTCGGTATACCTCTAACATCCCTTCCGAATTTCTTATTTCTCTGACTTCTGGCTATGCTTGGTCTCCGGAGTGAAGAGAGGCCGACTTTAATCCTTGCCGACGATGATTGTCGTATCCTTTTCCTTGGCAACTTCCTCCCCTGATAGAGCGATATCCTCTTTAATGGCCGTTCCTTTTTTTTTCCCGGTTTCCGCACCGCTTTTCCGCTTGGGAGCCAAAAGCCATCGCAAATTGGCTTTCCCCTGTGACGGAAGCGTGTTAAGCGGTTTTTCTTTTTCAAGGTTGGCGGATAATCATTGACGATTTTGAAAGAGCCCCCGGGGTATTCTTCGCTCATGCTTTTCCATCTGTCTTTCCTTGAACAAGTTCGACTTTCATTATAGCCTCCCCCTTCAATAGGTGTAAACTTTTATTAGTTTTCCTGATTCTCCTCCCCTTTCACATAGGACCATTGAGTTGTCACAGGAGAGATGCTTTTTTGGGGCCTTTTCCCCCCCCCCTCGGTCTTTCCTTGTTTTTTTTGCCTGGAATTCTTTGCATCACTCCAACGTTAGTGGTTTAGTTATCCGGCCCCTGCTTGTCACCCTCTTTTTGTCTGTGACGCTCTTTTGGACCCGAAGTTTCCTCCCCCTTTTTCATCACCGCCGATTAACCTCGTCTTTACTTCGTGCGCTAGTGGTCGGTTCTTTCTTTTTTTTCTCCCTCATGACTTTTGATCCTCCTTCATGAGGTCCCCTTGAGCATAATGTCTAAAAGACTGTATGCTCCAGCTTCCCTCACTCCTTGAACCAACACGATGTTCGGCCCCCCGTCTGGTAACAGCGCTTGGGTCAGCCATATATGGATAGGGTTGACCCCTCCCCCCCTCTTTTTTCCTGACATCGTGACTCCTCCTTTTTTGGTTACGAGACTCCAGCCTTGTAATATGCCTTTTTTTTCTTCCTTCCCCTTCTTCCCTACCCCCTCCGTGTTTCCGAGCGCGGTTCGAAAGCCGTTGTTTGCCCCTTTTCCTTTTGCTTTGATTTTTCTCTCTGAACACGTTCTGTCAATCAGTGAGAATGGTCCCCCCCCTTCCCCTTCTTGTTTCTAGCAGCGTATGGAAATTCGAAAGACTCTTCCTGCCTTTTTCAGCCTGAATCCTCCCTTTTCGTTTCCTCCCCCCCTTCGCAAGACCAATATATGTCAGCGGGATCGTTATTCGCGCCTGATCCCTTTTTGTGTGGTGACATTGCAAGCCAACTTGTTTTTTAGTCAAGCCGGGAAAGTCCAATATAACATCCAGTCCCAACACCGGCGTCTCCCCTTTTCCCTCACTTGCTCTCTTTTTCGCCGTCTGGTGTCATGAAATCCCTGTCCCTAGGCGCTTAAACAACTTGAGCCTACGCCTTTGGTATCTTTTTCTTCCTTTTTGCGGTCCCTGTTCACGTTGTCCCCTCCTTGGAATCGCCAGTACTTGAGGTTCGTGCGGAAAATTCGGCTATTGATCCACCGGGGCCCCCCTTTACTCGATACCCCCCCCCCCCTAAACAGTTGGACCTTCCTTAAGGGCTTTGCATAAGCTTAAACCCCTTTTTCGGTCCCATCCTCCCCCTCTCCCCCTCGGTAAAATTTCAATTTCCCTCCCCTTTTCAGCTTGAAAACCCCATCCTCCAGGGGTGTCCTTTTTTTAACCAGGCTTAAACCATACTCTTCAGGGAACCCGTTCTTCCATCCGCTCTTTTCCTCTGCCCTCCTTTCCCGATCATCCATCGTTGCGAATTCTTTTCCTTATCCGGTGGTCGCTCTCCCCTACCCCCATAGGCTGGAGTGCGGTTTCCTATCGTGTTTCCCCTTTTTCTTACTCTTCTTGGCGCCCCAAGCCCCAAAACAACTTCCCTCGTCCTCTCCTTTGTACTTTCCCCTTTTTCTCTTCTTTCCTTTCTTCAGCGTTCTCCACGCCAGTTTTTTTCTGATCGTGCCTCAGGTTTAACAAGCTGTAGTGACTCCTTCGGGTTGCTTCGGTGAGTTGCTCTTGTCACGTCCGTCTCCCTGCACCCTCTCGCGGATTATTTGACCAGTGAAATATAGTTGCCCTTCCCCCCCCCAGCAACCAAGGTTTCCCCCTCCCGTTTTCCTCGCTCAGCTTCCCCCCCCCTCCTTATTTGAGCCCAATCATTAGACTTTTCCTCCCCGTGTTAATCGGGCTTCACCTCTTTTTTTCAGTCCCATCACTCCCCCCTTTCCTAATGAGCGCGCTGCACTTGTTACTTTCACCCTCTATTACCCACTTTTCCACCAAGTCCCCATTGTGCACGTTTTCCTCACCCCACTTCCGCATGCTCCTTTGCTTTCTCCCCTTGTTATCCGCCTCAATTTCAATGAATGGACGCGAACTCGTGGCCCCCCTCCATCGCCGGCTGAGCTCTCAGTAGTCTATTTTTCTTCCATTCTTTTCGGCGGGACGCTCCCCGGATCCCTTTAGCCCAACTTTCAGAGCTCTTTTTCCACGACAGACGGCGGAATCTTAGTGTGGCCTGAGGTTGGGATTACCGGCCCTCGGCTGCTTCTCTGAATGCGTTCATTCTTAGCTTGACTCCATCTCTTCCAGGTCAATACATTATCTGTCATCTCTGCCCCCTCCCCCCCCCCATTAGCAATTACCTCTTCTTTCAGGTTCTGTCTTTACTTCGGAACTTTTTACCTTCTCGACTGCTAATCTGTAATCGTAGATGCTCGAAACAAAAACGTCACGGCCCTTCTCTCTTTTTCCTCTCTTCCCTTCTCTAGGCCCCCCCCCCCTTTGCCAAGAATGCTTCTCTTATTTCTTTCAGAAATCTTACAGCCGGTTGTGTTAGAGACGACTCGCCATTCCCCCCCCTCTCAGTCTCATTTAATTTCTTTCCTATGCCACTCTTTGAATTTCCTTTCATTTGGTTGTCGCACTTCCTTTTGTGCAGCTGCTGGTTAAATGAGAGCCACTTTCCCTCTCCGCGGTTTTTCCCCCTTTTTTTCTCCTTAATGTACAAGTTCGAGCTGATACAGGTGGGCGATTTTCGGAACATTTAGATCTTCTTTCCGATGGGCATCGCGCCTTCTATTTGATCAAGACTTTTGGGTGTTGGTTTTGCAGCCCCAGTTTTTCCGCTCCCTCTCCTTTCTTTCACCCCATGTCCAAAAGCGTGAGCTTTCCCCCCTTCTCCTCTCCATTGCGCTTTTTCCGGGTTTTCTTCTTGAAGGCGATGATTCGCCTTCCCTATCCTCCTCCCCACCTCATTTCCGAATCCACGATCTGGCTTTCTGTGGCTCTGCGGTCCCTTTTTCCTTTATAGTCAGGCACTCAGTGAAGATTCTGTCCTTACTGGCCGTGTTTATAGTTGGTTCCCCGATTTTGCCCCCCCAAGTGTAAATTTGCGTGTGCATCCCTTTTTCGGTCTGCTCTGTGAAATCCTTCGTGCTTGTCCCACCTTCGCGCCGCCTCTGGCCCAGAATCCCGGGGAAACCTGTTTGGAACTTTCCTTGGCAAGCTCCCTCTTGAACCAAGTGATGAGATACTGATAGTTTTGGCGCACGAGTCGCCAACGTTTCCAATTTCGTTTGGGCGTCTCCTGAATGCGAAGGACAAAAAAACCCCTTTTCTGGGCGTTTTCTTTTGGAGTTATGCCTTCCGTGGACTCCCTTCTAAGCTCGCTTCCAAGGCGCGGACTTTTTTGGTTCCCCATATCCCTCACTCGCCGACGGCTCTACCTTTAGAGGGTTCCGGTTCCGTGTTCACCCTGACATTCCTTTGTTTGGAAATGAAACCCGAGAAGGAGCAACATTGACTTGGACGTGGGTTTTTTTTTTTTTTTCCTTTGCGTCAATTAATGTCATACGTTTTCCCTGACGACATTCCGAATGTCCTTCGATCAGATATTTAAATTTACGGTGCGTATCTTCGTAATCACGCTCCCCCGAATATTGGGTCGGACTCACGAAGCATGGTCTTCTCCTGATCTTGTACCTCCTTGGAGGGCTCCTTGCTCAGAGTTGATCCTCTTTTATGTTGAGGACAAGAAGTTTTCTGGGAGATCGTGACATCCCCCCTCTCCTTTCTTAGAGCGTTCGATATCGTTTGTAATTTTTCCACCCCGGCGCCTATGATCGCACTGTATGCCGCTTTATCCCACGACCCACGTCCAATTTATTATCCCCTTGTTTTTTTTTTCTGGTAGTCCGGTTGACCCTTCTCGTCCACTTTCGCCTGTGAAATTCCCTGTCCGAGAACTTTTGGTATCTTCCAATCGAACATTTTCCATTTTTTAGGCAACTTCTCCTCCCCTTTTCTTTTCTCCCCCTTTTTCTTTTCTCCTTTTGTCGTCGCGTTGGCGCCAACAGGTGGGTGGTGTTTTGGTTTTTTTTTTGTTTTGGGACCGTGAAGTTTCCTGACCACCCCTTTCCCCCAAAAAGGTTGCTCTCCTGGGTTTTGGCCATCTTTGTCTTTGATGTGTTTTTAGTTGCTCCCTCTCCCAACTCTTTCGTTTTCTCTTCGAACTCCTTCGGGGTTCCCATTTTGTAGGGTTGCGTCACCGTACCCGTTTTCCACCCCCCTCTTTAGTCACGCTTCTTCGCTGATTTCTTTTTTCCATAGGCCTTTCAAGGGCCGTGTCCTTATCCAAGTGTTTTCTTCTCTCACGCCTTAGTTCTCCCCCCCTGCCCTGGTAAGCTCCGGCCACGATCCTTTTCTCCCTTTTTTTACCTGTCGGGCGATTCCTATCAACTTACATATTTTCCTTGAGTGACCTCGCTGGGGTATTTCGCCATCGTTTTTCCTTAATATCCTCCCTTGTGTTGGCTTTCCAGAAGCTTCATCAACACTAGCAGTTTTCTAACTCAGAATTTCTGTGATTATGAATTCCCTAGAGTTACGTACGCTTTGTTTTTGGCCCCCCCGTCTTTTTTTGTTTCCGGCGCGTCCCTGCTTCACCCCCCTTTTTTTGATTGTTCCCGTTATTTATCACAGTCCTGGAGTCCCTTTTTACCCCTTCCCGCGTTGGGGCCGTCAGCCTTAAAGTACGACTGTTCCCTTCCGGTGATTCCTCGGAGGTTCAGTCTTCCCATCTTTCGCTTACCCCTCTCTTTTTTCCGGCTTCCGCGGATTTTGGCTCCCCTTGCGAGAGCTTTTTATTGCCTTTTTTTCATTCCGCTCCGTTGGCCAGCCACCCCGGCCTCCCTTCGATACAGTTCCCACTCTATTCTAAACGTTTTTTTTTTTTACCTCGTCTTCCTTGACTCCGCAAGCCCTTTTCCTCCTTTGCCCCTCACCCTGAAGTTAATAAGTTCTTGAATCTTGCGACCCGTCGGGATAAAAATTTGATCCCCCGCCTTTCTTTTCCTACCTGGACCTTCGCTCTAGCCTGGAGCTGAGTCCCTACCCATTTCAAATGCAATCCTTGCCTGTCTGTTTTCTGACCACGCCTACCCCTTTTGAGTACCCCCCAGCCCCCCTTTCCAGGAAACCTTTTTGGGACCCTAACCTCCCGATCTTAATTTTCCCTTTCCTTGCAAGCCCCCGCACCCAGGTTCCTTCTGTCCCCCATACAGCCCTGCTCCCCGACTTCCTCATACCCAGTTTTCGATCAAATCGGGCTTCATTCTTCCTTACCGCGTTTCTTGGTTTCCGAAGGCTCGCTTGAACATGTCCAGTTTCCTGGATGTCTGTGACGGGATGACCCTTTTAATCCTTTGTTCAAAACCAACCCCGTTGAGGCATGTCTTGTTACTTTTGTTTTTTGCACCCTCGGCACTTCTTAGAGTTTCGACCTTTATTTTTCCTCTCCCCTTAAGTAACCACTCAACTCTTAGTTTATCCTCCGGCATTCATTCTGCATGTTTCTTCACAGTATTCATTTTACATCTCGATCTTTTTTCCTATCTCCCCAGATTCTTAAGCCGTTGAAGTCCCCACCGCACCCTGTTTTGACCCCCCCCTCAACTCGTCCCTCACAGTTAAGAACTGCCAGCGCTCTTCTCAACCCGCCAACCTCGAGATAGTTCGTACCCCTTTATTTTCTTTTCTTTTTCCACTACTTTATATTTTCAGAAAGGAATGTCTCCCTTTTTTTAGATTAAATTGAGAGTCGACCCAATTTGATTTCACCGGCTCCCTTGTCATTTAAACCGCGACCAATTTTGAGCCTTTTTTTTCAGTAGCATCGCTTTTCTTTATAGACGGAACCTTCTCAATAAGACTTCTCCTACACTGGGCCTAGATCCCTTCTTTTATACTTCCATTTTGAAAGGGGCCTGAAGCTGGTTCAAATTTTTTCCGGCTTGATCTCTCTCAGTCGAAAACTTCGACCCAGTTTTGGGTGCGCAAAGATTTAAAACTTCTTAGGGAATTTAATTGGAAGCCTTAATTGGTGGGAATTTTTTTTAAGAGTTGCTCATTTTTTCAGGATTGTCTTTCAAGACTAAGGCGCTGATTCCCCCCAGTGCCTGTTTTTTAACACTAGCCCTTTGTCTCTTCGTCCCCCCCTTCGCCCCTCGCCTTGAACTTTATTTCCGGGTCTGAACTCTCTTTGTGAACTAAACTACGCAATTCCCCGGAACGCCTGTTCCCGACCTCCCCGCCTTTGTACTTCTCTTCTAGCCCATATGGACACAATGTGTAGTAGTGAAGCCCTCCTTTCCTCTCCTCCTTTTTTTTTTTGTAGAGAGGCCCCCCGAGCTAATGACTGCTTACTTATGGTCTGCGACCCGCACCGGTACTTCTTCTGAGCTTTTCCCTTCGAGTTCGACTCCTTTTTTTCGATTGGATTCCCTGAGATTACACGTTTAAGGTGCTGCACTCTTTCCCCGGTTCCGGTAAGGACCACCCCTAGTCGCGTCCTGTGCCCCCCTCTTCAGGCAGAAGTTACTCTTTCCGGACGCCGGAGACTGCTCCCTTTCGTGCTGTCAAATCGCTCCCTGTTTGATTGTTAATACTATCTATCAAATGCCGCATTCTCGCCCCCCCTCCGCTTTTGCCATTCACCACGCTCCAGGTTTTTTTCTCTTCATCCTATGGACAGTGAGCATCCCCGTTTTGTTGCATCCGGGTTTAGAACGCTCGACTCCTCACGAGTCACTCCCGAAATCATGTTTGACGGCATGTCTTTTCTCCCCAGGAGATTTGGGGCCTTCTTCGCTACTTTCTTTCGAAGAGAAACGGCTGGAGGACTTCTTTTTTTTTTCGAAGATTTTACTTTCACGGGAGTTAGGTGTTTACTTTTTGGCAGTTCGATGTTGGTTCGCCAGTTTGGGCCCAGTCGCTCCGTTTTTCCCTTTTCTTCTGAATTTAGTGCCCCCCAATCGTTTTGGCCGGCCCCCTGAGACAAGGGACTTTTTGCGTGACTGTCTGTTGCCCCTTCTCGCTCCCAGTGCAATTAGGGGGCGGACACGACGGTTGTTTCCTTTTTCTGTGCGTTAGCACCCCGGCCTTCTGTGACGACGTTTGGACTCCCGGAGAGGGCGCTACGCCTTTGACATTTGGGTGGCCCGGAAATTCGCACTTTTCACCGACCCCTACTTCCTTTTTACGTCTTGGGGAAGTCCCCTCCGATTCGACATGGTTTTTACCGACATCCAAGACGAGACGGACAGATGCGGCCCTCCGAATTTTTTTCGTTTTTCGAGCCCCTTCACGTTTGTTGACTAGGCCGTTTCGCCCCTCCTCTTTCCCGGGCTTAAGTTCTTCTACCTTGAAGAAACGACGGTATACCGTTTTCGACCAAGCCCGAAGTCTGGATCGATCTATCTGGGGCCGGCGTTCCTTTGACTATCCTTGTTTTGCCGCCGCGATTTTCTCCGAGTGCTACCGGTGTTTCTGGCGCTTACGGCCGGGTGATCTTTTTCCCCGCTTCCGAGTTTTTTCTTGCAAGTGAATTTTCCGAGGATTTTTTGTTACGCCTATCCTTTTGTGCACCTCTCCAGCGCTTTTGGAAGTCTGCGGGCTGTGCTATCTTCCTATTTTAATGTGCCTTTAAATACCATTGGTTATACTGATTTTGTTCCCCCTATGATTTAAATTGAACAGTCTAGCCGTTATCGTCACCGAGTCCTCCGAGTTATTTTCATTCTTTTTTACCAAGTTTGTTTTTGCGTTACGTTACGAAATTCTCTTAACTAAAAAACATCAGTTTTTTTCCTATAAGAGGTGATTGGCTTTCCTGGCGATTCCTGGAAAGCTCAGTTTCTTGACAGGCAACGTTTATCTCTTCACTAAGTTTTTAGGGACTATATGGGCTGATTGCGGGGCGCGCCATTCTGGTGTAACCCTACTTTATGACCCATCACCCGCGTACGATTTACCGAAACGTCCTCTGCTCCTCTCCCATGTCGTACTTTTTTTAAATGGCTTTTCCATCCTCTGTACTCATGCCGACGGCACCGTTCGCTGGCGATCGAATTTAGCGACGGCCCCTTCGTTCCTCCGTACCCTTTTTTAACGGAGGTGTTCCGTGATCACCCCCCATCTTTAAGTACTTTTCCTCGTGACCGCGCTGGTTCTACTCCCCTTTCTCATATATTGTTCCTTTGTTGTGATTTTTCCCCCCCCCCCCCCCCCCCCACCCCCCTTTCTCCTTTCCTCTTCTTTTCTTTGATTTCTCCCCGCCGCTCGGGTCTCCGGGTCGTATTGTCCGGCCTCATCATTTCTCTTCGGCCTTTCGGTGATTATCCCCCCTTCGCCTCAGACCCAGTTTTTTAGCCCCAGTTTTTCATTATGTTAAACGCGTCCGCCTGTCTTTTTGCCAGACCCCCCTTGTTCCGGCCCATTGTAGCATCTTCCCGATAGTTTTCGGTTTTCTCGGCGGCAGCGTTTTGGATTGCAATGGTGTGAACCAGTCTTGTCCCCCGCCTTCCTACAACCCCATCCACGGAAGTCCCCCACTTTTTTTTCAAACTTTGTTTCAGACCCTTGGGTTTTTTCGGTTCCCCGCCCGCAAGACGTTGCCATCTTCCCCCTCAACGCGCCCTGAACAAGCACTTTCTTAAGCTGTGCGCCCCTGTGCGTTTTCCCCCCCCCCTGTTAAGCCAGATCTTTCCCGTTCTACGAAGGATTGACCTTTGACTTCTTTGCTCTTTTTTCTAGGCCGGGGCCCTCTCAATTCCTTACCATTCAAATTCCCCGCCGAGGTTTCTCCGCTCAAAATCTGGTCGCACCTCCGCAACTTCCAGGCTTTCCCACTTTTTTTTAAGGATGTCCAGGACCCTCCTTCCCTTTATCGTATGCCCCATAACCTAGTCGGCGCCCAATTCACATATTTTTCTCGTGCCCCCTTATCCATCATCCCTTCCCTTCGTTCACCCCTGGCTTTTCCCAGAGGCTTAGCACACGGTCCCCCAAGTTCTGCCTCTGAAGTGGCATGGGGGTTTTTCTCGGTTGCCTCTTAGAAAATCCCAAAACCCTCACCCATCGTACTTCCTCTCTTTTTTTTATGAGTTCTCCTCTCCTCTCGCTTCCACGGAATTCCCCGGCTACCGTTAGGGCCCCCCTCATCCTTAGACTCCCCTCCCTGCCTGACATAGATCTCTTTCCCGATTTCCCACCCTTCCCATGCCTCTCCCCGGCCCCCCCCCTAGAGGTAAAATGGTCCCATCACCCCTTCATTTTCCGCCCAAAACCTGCCCCTGTTCAGCGAACTAGCTTGACCAGCCATTCCCCTTCAGATAAAGTTCTTTCTTGGCATGTTCCCGTTATCCCCTTAATCGGACCAGCCCCTGGCGCGCGCATTATTGGATAAGTTCAACTCACTTTTAAAGCCGGTTCCGGAGCCACCATTTGAGCACCTTTTCCCTTCCTAACGCTCCGGCGCGAACTTTTGTTACCGTCCGGCCACTCTTCTCATTACTCATGTCGCCGGACTCCAGGCTTTTTTAAAGGTTCCTCAGTGATAGTATGTATTCGCTGTTTATTTTAGTATCGGGGTCAAGACCAACTGGACCTTTTCTGAGTTACTCTCAACGCTTCTTGGGAATGTGTTGCAAGCCTTTGGGTGAATTCTTTGAGCTTTGAACTTGGCGGTCTTTCTTGCCTGGTTTTTATTCTTTCGACAAGCTGTCCTCATCAAGTACAATAAGCCCCTTCTGCCACTCCTTTAAGGTGTCGCCCCGGACCACTTGTCCTGACCTGGCGAAACCGGGACTAGATAATTCGGCTTTTTTGACATTCCCCCAGACAGATCAACCGCCGTGAACGCATTCCGGCGCTCGTATTACGGGTTTCTTTTCTGCCAGCCTGCCCTTTTCCTTCCCCATGTTTTATGTGCTGTCTTTATTCCCCCTTGTGTTTGGGAGATCGACTACATACCCTGTCCTTCTCCTCCCCCCCTTATTGTGATTTCCCCCAGAGACCTGCTGGCGGCTGTTCGTTTTAGTTTCTTAGGCCAGAGGACACCGATTCCAATTCCTTCCTCCGCCTTTCCCGTGCCGGTCCTGGCGGTCCCGAGGGAACACTATCAGGCCCTCAGGCCCACAGTTTGTGCTCGAGAGTTCCCGGACTAATCTTGGTTTCCCATGATTTCTTTTGGCAATGTACGAGAAGCTCAGGACGCAAGTCGCAACGCCTTTGGGCCTTCACATGGGGCTTGCCAAAACCATCCGTAATTTAGGAAACGCGTCGTTTTCTGCCCCCGCTTCCCGAAGTCCCTTCACGCCCACGTGTTCACGCCTGAATTCCAAGTTCTAGTTATTTTGTTCGGAATGAAGGAGAAAAAGTTCTTGGCTGAGAGGCGGTCAAGAGAGGGGAAGGCGTGGAGTGAATGATAATCTTTTTCGTCTCGGCAGGAATAACCCGTGCCCAAGTGTGTTGCCTCGGGCGTCTTAGTGTTTAGATTGAGTCTTCCCATTTAATCCTTTCTGTTTTAAACTTTCTGTCGACCAATTTCAACAATTTGATCCACTTGTGTTGCCGCTCTGGTCGCTGGTGGACGGAGCCATAGTTCCCACATTTTCTGGGAGTTTTTCTTTTGTGAATTTCGATCCCCCGGCCCAGTTTTTTTGTCCCCCCTTTCAAGGTGCTTTTAGACCCAAGAGCCTATAAGCCCTCAAGGCGCTTCTGCAGGTTGGCTTGCCCCCCCATGCTCGACCGCTTGACGCCGATATTACCCCTTCTTTTTGTTCTTTACGTTATCGCTAGTTTTTTTTCTTTAGCTATCTCCAATCGGCATTTACGATTGGATCATCTCTTTTTAGAGCCGAAATCCCTGTTTTTCAGCGATTCGGCTCCGCGTACTCTGGGACCGTTGGGTGTTTAGTGGGGTTCCTCTTTTTGAAGTTCTCCCGGACTTAATTTTCCACGAAAGCAGCCTTTATTTATTCTCCCATAGGGTTTTTTCTTCCTGCTCGACACCTGAAGCGCTGTTTTGATCTGGCTTTTCGCAACCTGTTGGTCGTTTCCCCCCCCGCACTTTCCCTTACTTCTTCTTTCTCTCGAGTTTACTGGAACGCCTTAGAGTTGGGGAAGAGTTCAGTTTGATCCAAAACGCCCAGCGGAACCTCCGTTCCCGTCTGAATCATTTTGGAGTCTTCAGGTCTGCGCACGTAGCCTTTCCCCAGGTCCACGGAGATATAGTGCGATCGTGTAATTGTTCCCGACGCCTTTCGCCGTTTCAGCCAGATTCCCGCGTCGTTTCTAACTTTTCTTGTCATTCCGGCCCCTTTGGCTTGTATTTTTTGCCCGGAAGAGACCCCAATGAGCTGGTGTTTCCCTTCAGATTTTGGACCTTTGGAAGGCCTAATCCGACTGTCTCGCTTTCATCTGCGTCCTGAACTTCTTTTGATGGATGTTGGGAGGCGACCGGTTATGGAGCCGTTCCCATCACTCTCGAAGTTCCGATCTTTTTTAATGCCGCTCCGTCTTTCCGTCGCGTCACAATTTTCTGGGGAAGTTTAGGACTCTTTCTTGTCCAAGACCCCCCCCCCCCCCCCCCCCACATTCCCCCCCCCCCCCCCCCCCAAACCCCCCCCACACACAAAACCCCCCCCCCCACCAACCCACACCCCCCCCCCCACCACCCACCCCCCCCCCCCCCCCCCCCCTCATGCCAAGTGTTTTTTCCTCTGCAGGAAGTCCCCGACTTCGTTTCCTACCCCCTCTTTTCGTCCACGGCGGCACTTGGGATAGTGAATCCAATATTGTCGGGTGATTCTTTTGGGCTGCC
>Ga0179593_1315520_pt1 | contig 13256 bp, 11 predicted proteins | sample CZODoug2_1_08_16_FD_185931 | JGI IMG/M metagenome (GOLD analysis project Ga0179593, IMG submission 185931) | Vadose zone soil fungal communities from Angelo Coast Range Reserve, California, USA - CZODoug2_1_08_16fungal (PacBio error correction) | ecosystem: Environmental > Terrestrial > Soil >... | reverse complement strand
GCTTCGGCGCCCTTTCCTGGGACTCCTTTTTTCCAGCTGCATCGGCCTCCTGGAGGAGAAGTGAGTAGAGTCCCGTCCTCGTAACGATATGGAAAGCCTTTTTTTTTTGGAGTAGATGGTGATACTGAACCCCGCAGTCCAGTCCGGACGCATTGGTTCTTCCCCCTCGTGCTTGGGGTGTCGGGCGTGCTTGTGGAGTGCGCAGTGTTCATTTTTTCGAGTTCCCCCTGCCCCCTCCCCCCCCTATGATAGTAGCTATGGCCGATAGAATTTTCTTCTTTCTCGAAACGTATTTTTGCCCACTTCCCGCCACTTTACTCTTTCTGCGTGCTGAGCCGGCCCGGCGTTTCTTCCTTATGATACTTTTTTTTTCGGACCCCTGTCGCGACGCCTTTACCCCACATGTGACTGCGGTATTTTTGAAGGCGGTTCCTCCTGGTGTACCCCGTTTTCGGTTCTTTCTTCTTTTTTAGCCGACCATTATCTACTTCACCCTCTTATTCCCCTCTCAAGGCGGTTTTTCTGCTCTTTTTTCCCCTGCGAAGCAGCGTTCGTTTTTTCCAGAGGCCGGCCGCGTCTCCGATTTTTTTCTAGGTGCTAGGCTAAGACCCGTCTGTTCCTTGAACTTTCCTCCCTTCCTTCGAAATGCCCCTTTTGCGGCGGCGCGGTTATTTTCAGTACTGTCATCCACTCCCCGTACTTAGTTTTTGGACTCCCTCTCGCCCTTTTCCAACTACTCGTCCTTGCCCACCCCTGCGGCGTTCGGTACGCGGTTGCGTTTTTTGTCCCCCCGCGTTTCGAGCCGGACCGTTTTCTTCCTCTCAGGGGCGCTGTTTTCCGATCTTTCTTCTCGGATGTGCCAAGTTATGCTGCTTACTCGTATTTTCGTTTGGACGAGCGCAGCTGATTTCGGTGGTTGCACCCCTTTTTTTTCGTCTCCGTTAAGCGGATTTTTGACCACCTCCCGTCCCTGATTTAACCCTCTCTTCCTGCGGAAGTAATTCCCTCCTCTTCGGTCGCCTGTCCTGCCGGTCAGCCCCGTATCGTCTAAGGTCGGCCGGGTTCACCGCTATATGAATTTCCTATTCCCTGCGGCGACTGCTCGGGTGTATTACGCTGTCGTTGAACAGCTCCTTGATCGCTTAGGTTTTTCTGATTCACCCTGCTGAGTTTTCCCGATTTATTCGACGCCTAGCCTCCCTTATTTCAGGTCCTTTGCTGATCGTCAGAATCCCCTACGCACTTTTTTTTCAGGTCCCTTCCTCCCAGCATTAGAGAGAGCAAAGGCGTTTAAAGGTTTTCTTTCTCCCAACCGAGAATTTCTGAGGGCGAATATCCTCGGCCTTCAACCCCCGTCCCACGTTTTCCCTGGAAGTTCACCCAAGCGGGTGAGCGAGATAGAGCGAATGGTTACCGTCACCTTATGAGGTTTCTAGACCTGTCCTCGCTCTCGGTTCCGCTTCTCAACTGGGTCTCTTTGAGTCCAATCAGGTTTTTTTTTTGCCGAGTGCAGGAACACGCCCCCCGACGCGAGTCACAGCGTTCTGTGACGTAGTCCACTCATTTTCTTAAGTGGATCTGAGACTTACTCCGGGTCTCTCGGTCTTAAATAGGTTAGTTTCAATTTCTTGTCGTCTAACTCTCCAGGGAGCCTTATGTAGTCGGATGCGATTTTTTTTTGACCTTAGACATCATAATGACGCCCCGGTCGTGGCACTCTCGTCAAAGTATGCTCTACTAATGGCGATGGCATTCCGATGAGGTATCTTCCTATCCTTCAGAGTTGATTCCTCGATTTTTGAAAGTCAGAGTAGTTTCTCTCCCGAGAATTCTCAAGAGTAGTTGGCTCTGACGGCTTTGGTTCATCTTAAAGTTTTTTTCGGATCGTTTCCTCTGTGACGTCAAGTAGCGGCTAAAAGTCATGCGACGAGACTGCGAGTCCTCGCACGTTTGCCTTCAAGCGGATTCCCCCCTCCTTTTCCTCAACTCCTCCTTTCCCAGTTCGGTTGGGGAATTCCGCACGTATTTTTTAACCTCTCTATTTTCAATACTTAGTTGTTGAGAGAGCGTCTAATTGATTTTCCCCCCTTTCTGGCCCACACACCAGTAAGGAAGATGCCATTCCTTTAGGATGAATGCCCCCCAAAGCTTTCGAGAACTAATTTTGTTTTATGTTCTATATTTTTAGTTGGGAAGCCCGTATTAACAGACAACTCATAAAGCCTGCCCCCCAGCTGCTACGGTCTATAGGTGACTTAGCTCGCCCTTCTCTCGATGGCGGATGCCTATCATTCGACTCTGACAGAAAAGATGGCTTCTAATTGCGCCATTGTCTTTCTGGCACATCCGCATGTATTTTGCGACTGGAATGACCGACCGCTGGCGGTGAGTCGTCACGAAGTGCGTTGCCCTAACCTTGCCCCCCCATCCTTTACTGAATCTTTTCTAGCACTCCATGACTAGACAAGGACCCATTTTTGCTTTAGGACTCCACCGAGTCCCAGGCTGTTTCTTTTCCGATTCGTTTTCGTACCCCAGGAGCGTTTTCGCCCCCTGCACGCAGCCCTTTCGGTTTACGGCGGATGATTTGTCTCTCCGGAGAGAAAAGTTGTTTGCGGGACCGTTTCTGATGTCGCTTAATCCCTTCCCAGTTGTCGCGGGTCGTTATTCCCCCCCTTCGCGATAGCGGCTGAACCAGGTTTAGCCCTGCCCTCTCCCGGGTGTACCGTTCCTCCCCCCTCGCTTCCTCTCCCGCGCGAACCGCCTCTGCTGTTTGAACTTTTTTCTTCTGGTTTGAAACTGGTTGAGTTTTTTTTGTTAACGATTCCGCTTTCCGATTTATCCTCGGTTTTGTATTTCGGCGACCTCCCCTTGGTCGTTCTCCCTCCTGCCGGCGACTTGACCATTACCTGGGCCCGCACCTTCCTGTGATTTTTTTTACTACATGTAGACATGTCCCGACCTTTTTTCTTTTTTGGCGTACGTCCTTTTCTTCTTTAACGAGCGGGGAGAAGCCCCCAAATAATCTAAACCGTCTGTCTCGAACAGCTCATACTTCCCTGTAGCAGACCGTTTCTCTTTACTCTTCATTCGAGGAGATTTCTCCCCGGAGGGAGAATGGACTCGAGATTTTTCCTTCTCCCTTCCGCATCGTCCTTTTTTCCTTGCGGCTGGCTTGTTTGGATTCGTTTCATCTTGACGTTGGCGGTCGTCTTGGCCTGTTCTCTTCTCCAACACTGCGTTGGCCTAATACGCCCTCCCTCTGAGTCTACCCCTTTTTCCCCCTAGTAGGACATCTGAGGGATGAGTTTCAATGCAAGGTTCTGTCGCCTAACCCTTTGTGTGCCCCTCTTCTCCTCGTCAATGCTCGCCAGCTTCCGCTCCCTTACGCCTCCTCCGTACACTACGCGCAGGCGTGGAGAGCTTTGTAATGTTAGATGGGTTTTCTCTTTTTTGCCCGCGATCCTCCCATGGACGCCCTGTTGTCTCCTGCCAGTGACCGCACCTTCGGGCAAATGTTGCGGAGCGTTTCCTTCGGGACGGCCCGGCGTACGTCTGACGTTCGGTGTCTCACCTCCCCGGCGTAATCGAGCCCGCTGCAGGCTCCCCTTTTTTCCTCAGGTGCTTTTCTCCTATCTCTGCGCACACGTCTTGAACCCCGATAGATGGAATCTGGAGGGGTTCTCTTGGGGTTTGCTCCAACTCCTTGACTTTCCGCAGCCCTTGATTATTCCAGGCGGTCCCACTTACATCAGGCTCTTAGCGGCTCTCTCCTACATACTGTCTGTTTGCGTTCGCGTATCCCCGCATACGGCTTTAGCTTTTCCATTTGTCGAGGAACTCTCGATGCTTGCCTTTTTGAAGTGCTCTCTCTATATACCCCCGCTCCCTTTCCCCTCTCCCTGAAGAGGGGGATGACCTGACTGCTGCATGGACGCCGCGCGAGTTGCCTCAAGCCCTCCCCCCCGGAGCCACTTTTCCTCAACCCTGCTTTCCTCTTGATGCCTGAGAAGTAGCCTTCTACTCGCCACCCCCCCCCGGACCTATCTTTCTGCACGACGGAGACGCGATCGTGCTTCGACGTGCCGTCTCTTGATTTTCGCTATGTCTCGTTCCCCGCAGCCTCCGTTTTTTTTCTCTCTGATTCTGCGTGACGCTTATAGCCGGCGTCCTTTTCCTCTGGGGACTGGTTCTGAGTCTCTTCTCCCGTCCCGTGCGTCCCGCTCCTCACGTGGCGAAGAGGGGATCTTTCTTGACGAAGTAGACTTCCCTTTAGCAGGGGTTGGATTCCCTCTCCTCTTTTCTTTGCCCGGAGTATCGCGGCGGCACTCCGCGTGCCAGACTAGAAAAGAGTGCTCAGCTCTTTGGCCGATACGATGGTAGTTTTATTTCACAGCGAGCGGCCTTCAGCATAACTCTCCTCTGCAGACGCTTCCGCGCGTTTCGCCGTACGTTTATATTACCTCCTATAGACTCTGTATTTTTTTCCGAGCCGCCCAACGAATGTTGATTGATGCCCGACTGTTTTGCCCCCAAAGGTGATAACGGGGCTGCTTCGGTTGAGTGTCTTTTCAAGGACAAAACGGCCTTAGAACATCCATATTCCCCCATTGCCCTTGTCATACCTGCCTTTTTGGTCCCGCTGACGCTCCCCGGTTCGCGAAAAAAATTTTCAGGCAGATCCCTCTGCCAGCCTTTTTGCTCACCTTGATCCTCCCTAATTGTCTTCCGGCCTTAATTCTAAGCCCTGTATGCTGCGGGAGAAGAAGGTTCCCGAAGATAAACCTGTTTAGTCTTTCGACGCCTTTCCCCTTTCCGATCGTCCCATCCAACCTAACAACTTCTTCCACCCCTCGTCTTCTTGCTCCTCGGAGCGGCTTTCCCCGCGGGCGAGATCGGGTGGTTTCCGATTTGGTTTACTTTTTTTTTTTTCTTCACCGTGCGGTCTTTTCCTTGTCACTTTTTTCTCGTCCGTTCCCACGTATTCGAGGTAGAGTCTTTTGCGGATTTTCCTTGGAAAACGGTCCTTCGTCTCCGCTTCACAGAGTTATCCCTTAAGGACCACTACGTCTGATGAACTATAGCCCCGCCCATACTCCGAGATTTTTAGTTCTGCTAAGCTGAGGTTAACCAGAGTGTCTAGATCCTCTTTCTTTTGGTATGATATCCTCTCTAGAGTCTTTCATGCCCTTTTCTTCCCCCGCTTTTTCAGAAAAAGAGACCTTTTTTATTAGTTTCTTTTTGTTTTTACGATTCCCTCCTCGTGTCCCGTCGTTCTTGACCGTCAGCATCCTAGAGAAGCTTCCCCCTGACCTCAGTCAACCAATGTCTCCTCCCTCGGTGCTCCCGGGACTCCTCTCGCCTTTAGCAGATTTATCTTTTTTACACTGTCCATACAATAGCCCGCTCCTAGTCTGGATTTTCCACGCGGCAGTAGTTTAACCTTCACCGTTTCATCCTCTTTTCCCAAACAACCCCTCCTTCCTTTTCCGCGCGCTCATCTCCTGATTTTCTATGTTTTCCATCCCTGTTCATCCGCCAGCTCGAGCGGGTTAGATCTACCCTGTCAGTTGAGAGCGAACATCAACTTTGTTCGCCGCCGTTCTCTATCGAGACCCAATCGGTCACCTCCTCGCCTGTGCCGTTAGAAAGATTTGGCGTATAGTTTGATTTTGTCCCCCTGTCCTGACGTTCTCTCCTGCGCTCACGGAAGGAACTAGAGTCCTTTCCCTTCCCTAGAACCCCGCGGAGAACTTGATGTAGGATGAGAGCTAACTTCTTTCCATCATGGTCTTCCTTTGACAATTTTGGCCAAGCTAGTCCTTGGGGTCATTTCCCTTGCTTTAGGCTCACTAGAGGAACGCGTTGCGGTCGTCGACGAGATTATCTTCCCCCTCGAAGCTCTTTGCTCGGTCCTCTCAGCTTTCAGAGTCTCCTCTTTTCGGCATTTCTTAGACGTCTGATTTTTTTTTTCTAGGGCGGCATTTTCAGCGGCTAAAAGAAATTTTTCATCGCGCGCTTTCTCGCCCAACTTCTCCTCCTTGGCCTCCCCTCCTACGACCGAATGCGTTTTGGTGCACGACGTGGGACGCATTTAAATTTCTAACTGTTTTCATTTTTTTTTGTTATTTTCATAAATTGTTCGGGTGTGCTTCAGAGATTATCCAATGCGGTAAACGTTCTTCAACACTTACTGAGCTTGCCCTTTGGATCCAAGGCTGTCCTGCTCCCCGTGTTTTGACCTTAAGAGAGGGATAGTAGACCCCTCGGGGGCATGAGGACGTCTTCCCTCACCAGCCCCCCCCTCCCCCTCTGACCTCGAGCTTTGCGTCAATAGAGTTTAGCTTCCCTTCATCTACCCTCTCGCGTCTACTGAACGTCCTTTTTTGTCGACTTTCGCCCTGCGATTTTGCACGACACCCTCCTCTACTGTCTTGAACTCCTCGGGTTTGCCCGCCGCGCCCAAGGGCAGAGGAAATAAATGATGAGGTAGTTTCAGCGTTACTACTTCCCCCTAGGGCCCTTTCCTAATTTTTACTTCTGGACTTTCGCACCGTGCCGCTTTCCTCTCAGGGCGATGGAACTTCTCTCACGATCGGTCCAAGGCGTTACACGGACGACGTTTCCGTAGTTTTCGCGTCAGTGGCCCCCCGTGTTTCTTTCTCTGCGGAGATAGAGATGGTTTGACCGTTCTTTTCTAATCCGCTTTCCAATGGCGACGTTTTGACGAAGGAACAATGCTGCCGATTTTTTTTCCGAGCCTTACTCATTTACGGTGACCCCTTGCTTCTTTTTGGCGCCCCACTCCGAAGGATGTTTCCCTGCAGGGGAAACGGGTTGCTTTTTACTAGAATTGTTTCGTTGTGACCCCCTTCTGCGGCCTTGTTTCGATCCTTTCCCTCGCAGTGTTTTGCAGTCGCTCGCGAACGTGATCAGGTAAATGTCACAAGTTTTTATGTTATTTTTCCCTTAGTCGAAGCGTCCCTCGAACGGATGCTGAAGGTGTTTGAAGTGGCGAAGTCCCCCCCCCCGATCTGGCACCGCTCGTTCCCCTCTGTACAACATTTTCTCCTTCAGCCTGTTTTTTTCCCAGCGTCATCACCTCTCCAGTCGACCTTTTCGTTCTGATTTCCTGAAAGGAGCGCTGGAGATTCTACCCGAGGCTGACCATGAGCACGTTTGGCGACACGAGTCCTCCCCCAGCGCAAAGAGTCTTTTTTTGAATCTGGCTGCCTTTTCCCCCCCGATGCTTTCGTTTAATCAGGGATTCTGTTCAGGCCTTGTTTCCCGGCTGACTCAACACGCGTTTCCCATCCGCCCAGGTTGCTCTTCCTTTTTTCTCCCCAATTTAGCTGTGGAAGAACTTCCCTTCCCCCGTCCCGGTCACTACATCTCCCCATTTTCTCCCTCGACTCTCGATACGCACACCGGTACCTCTCTCGTTAACTCCTTCCGCGTTTCCACCCTTTTTGACTGAGCGACGTAGTTTAGCTTGTGGAGTGCCCGCACCGAGACTCCAATTACCAAAGTTTTAGCGGGACCTTCCTTCGACCTCCGAGACCGCAGATTACGAGCTTTTCGTCTCGGTCCGGCCGTTACACGGCGTATAGTTTTCTCGAGGTGAGACCTTCGTCATTGTTCCCCCGCTCCGGCTAGTTTCCTTCCCGCCGGCGGTGGTCCGCCCCCCCTAAGTGCCAGTTCCGCACACCGGCGAGAGATGGAATTGTTAGGGGTGATTCTCTCATGTTGGTCGGATACCTTTTACCCACGAATTGAACCCCGTCTAATTTTTTCCTCCCTTCCTGCTGTACCCAACAACCCAAACCCCCACCCCCCCACAAAAACAAACCCGAAATTATTTTTTCGCGCTGAAGTCTTTTTTCCGAAAAACAGGAGGTAACGGTTTACTCCGTCCGTTCAAGAGCCCCCCTTTTAGGAGTAGTCCTCCCCTCCTCCTAGTGTGAGTTCTTAGAGCTGTTTTTCGTAGACTCCTCCATAATAGGAAAGATCTTCAGTCGAATATTTGTCTTCCCTCGCTTTCGACCAATTGGTCTGCGCACGACGCTTGACCCCCTCTCGCACTAGTCATTAACACCCTGCCCGCGGTAAGATTTTAGACTTAGGACATGTTCCCCCCTCTCCTATGCATTGCTCTCCAATTTTTCTAGTGAAGTTCCTTCGACGAGCTTGGTGCTTTGCTCTTATTGAAAGAGTCCAGTGACTAGATGGAGGGAATCCACTCCTTTTTCTAATAATAAGTTGTTTGGAGAGAGATGTTGTTTTTTTTTTTGTGGCCTTTTTGTGCGTCTGGCCGTCTGCGGGATGTTTGGTTTGTTTTTTTGGGGTTTTTTTTTGTTTGTTTTTTGTTCTCTTTTGGTTTTTTTTTTTGATTTGCATAGGCGCTGGAACTCGTGACGCGGGATCTGCTCCTTCTAGAACTCTATATTCCGGGGCGTCACGAGACCCCTTTTTTTCGCTCTGGGATTCTACTCGAACTAATCCTATTTGCCAGCGTGCTCTCCTTTTTTGCGGTCGTGATCGACCCCTCCTCCGGAAATAGGGATCGGTTCAAAACAGATTAATCTGCTCTCGGTAATAGATGGCTTCGGTATAACTCTTCCTCTTGACCCTTCCCTACTTCTAGATCTTCGAAAGCAGCGCTCGTCTTACGAATCCTCCCCGAGATAGAGTATGTCTTGACCAAAAGTGAGACGACACGAATTTTGCGGTCCTTTTCATTGCGGTATCCCCCCTTGATACCTGGAATGTCCTGGAGTCTGGACTGTAGTCCTCACCTCCAGATTCCTGCTTTTCAGTGTTCAGAAAAGGGTGCGCTCTTTTTTCTTCCGTGGCGGACTGCTCCCGCCGACTGTCGCGGAACAACCCGGTTAAGATTTTTTTTATCTTCAGAGAGGCTCCCTACGACGCGTTTCTCCACCCGCAAGAAGTGTCCGGCCGGGTGAACAGTGTTTGGTCTTCGCGGCGCGGATCGCCGAAGGTCAGGCATACAACCGGTTGTACTTCTATCTCTAGTGGAAGAGCGAGGACACTCCCCCTCCCTTCCCGCTCTGCCTCCTTCGGCGTCTCTTTCTCAGAGAGGCTGAGGAGCGCGGTATTTTTAGTTTCTAGCTCTGATCCTCTTGGCCGCCCCTCGTTAGCGCCAGGTTTTGCAAGTCCTCGTTCCTTCCCTCCGTCTTTGTGGACCGGACGAGCGCCTTTGGATGATGGCGCCCTTTTGTCTCGTCCCTTTCAAACGGCTGACCTTCCCTTCCCCCCGTACCTAGACCCGAGTTACCCTCCGATGAAACGCTAGATTCTCTTTTTTTTCGCGCTGGCACGTCGGAGCCCTCTTTAGAGCTTGACTTTTTCTCCCGCTGCTCCTGTTCAATTCTCCTTTTTTCTCTCTGTGATGAAGAGAGAAGAGAGATCGGGTGGTACGGCTTCCCAGTGCGTGACCGACGACTTCGAAGGCATTCTCTCAGTTCCTCTTGACTTTTAGACCCTCCCTTTTCTCCTCCCACCCCCGTTTTGCAGGACTTCAGCGCCTTCGAGTTTCCTCAATCCGGTCTTGCACTGTTATCCATCAGTTGCCTTTGTCCTTCCTCATCTTTTTTCTTCGATTTTCCACACTCCCCCCCGGCCGAACGCATTCCCGGTTTTCTCGTCAGACGACCGAATATACCGTCCCCCCTTGAGGTTTCCTAAGACTTTTTCTCCCTCCCTTATATTCTCGGGGTCTACGCCTCACGCGCACCAACTGGTAGCGGATGGCAATTACCTTCCCCGAAGTTTTGGCCTATTTCGTCCCCCTCCGCGAAATGGGCCCCCCCCTCCCACTTCCTTTCTGTAAACGCTATCCGCAGGTGCGCCGTTTTCGAAATTTCCGGAAGAGATGTTTGAGCTCTTTCCCCGCGGTCCTAGACAGACTCGAATGTCCCTTCACTTGTGTTTTAAATTCTCGTCCTATCCCCTAGGTCGCCCCTTCTGTTTTCCGGCGCGCAGATATTGAAATTCATCGCGGTTTCTGGACCCTCCTTTTCTCAAGCGTCACGAACAGTATTCATCCATTCCCGCGTTCCCGGAGACAAGGGAGAATCCGAGTTGCCCCTCTTTTTATGACTTTCGCTCCCCGACCAGAATCTTTTTTTGGTGTCCTGTGTCCCCAATTTTTTTTCTTAAGCTTTTTTTTTCTGTCAGATGCGCTGCGCCTTCGCATCTTTTCTCCGCGTTTTCGAGGCGTGAGTTGCTCCTGCCCCCCCCTACATGACCTGCCTTCCCCGCCCTCCGAGTCCCGGTCCCCTGCCACGTGCCGCTCAGCGGTGGGTGCTGAATCCTACTTTCGCTCTTCCCGTGGGTTTGCAATAAAGGGGTCGTCTACTCTCCGGTGCTCGCCGGCCTTTTAATCTCCTTTCCCCAGTACCCCGTGTTTTTTTTTAGAATACTTCTGACAAAGGAGATTACCAAGTTAGGTCAAACCCATAGTCTAGTTGATGGTCTTCAGTTAGTTTCGACCACCCCTCCTTAGGAAAGTGGTCGTTCGTCGCCTGCTCGTCGCATATTGATGGCATCCTCTTTCCCTGTTCACTCGAAAGCGCCCTTTCCACCGGGTGAATTTCCCTCCGCGTCCCGCGTCTTTTTTTAGATTCTCGCCGTAGTGAGAGCATTGCTAATTCTGTACGTACTTCGCGCCCGCCTGCAACGGGGACTGCTTTCATGGCCCTCGAAGATACTTTTCTTCCCAACTTCTTTAGACTGGCCCCTACTTATGTAAGAATGGGATGAGTGCCCCCTGAAGTGCTGATTCTCTCTCAGCCAACCCCATAAGGGTTCTCTTCCCATACGACGCGATTTTTCATCTCCGTGATTCACCGGTCTACCCGGAGAGAAACGATGTCCATGCTTTTTTTCCAAGCATTCTCGTCAAACCGTTTCCCCCCCTACGTAGAAGACTGAGATGAGGTGGTGGCGTTTTTTTACTTAGTATTATTTGGAGGTGTCGTTCGCTGGATAGGCTATTTTCTGGTCCTGACTTTTTTCTGGTCACTCGCTCCCATTGTGAAGGGAGCTACGAGGCCCCCCCTCCCGCCCGAGCGCGTTCTTTTGGGACCTCTCCGATTTTTAAGAAGCCAGCTCGTGCGTCCCCCCCCCGTCTTTACTTGACAGGGTGGGAAGAATTGAAATTTTTTGAGCGTGTGTTTTAAATCGAATTTATGAGTATTCTTTACTTTTTTTCCTCTCGCTCGGCCCTTTTTTCCTCCGAGGTACTTTTTGACTCCCTTTATTAGCGATTCGGACACTCTTAACTTTCCTTTCCGCACCCCGATATGCGTTGCATGTGATTCTCTCTTTTTTTCAGAGTTTCCCCTCAGCACGGGATTGAGAGTAGTCAGTACGGGCCTCAGAGGGGGCACAGTACACTCATTTTTCCTTTCTGGAAGGCGCTTTTTCTGCCCCCCCCCTTATAACCGAGCATTTCTCCCCGCCTTCGAGTCGCTTTTTAGCATCGAACCAAGTCCTGATCTGATCCCATCTTTTTCTCCCCTCAACTTGCAGACCCTTAGAATCTCGGGTGCGTGCTTGAGATTCCTTATATCTTCTTTTTTTTGAGTACTAGGTAGAACTCTGGGTCCGTTAGTTTTACCAGACACCATGCCTCCCTCCCCTCCGCCCTGTGTCTCCCGGTCCGCGCAGACCCCCAAGATAGGAGCTGGTTCTCCACTTCATTCCCCGGCCCTAGACAGTTTTTCTCCCAACAGTTTCCTCGCCAAGCCTTAGAATACCGCCGAGGACGCCTCTCCTCCACGCACTCCCGCCTTCTGGCAGAGCGATTAGTTTCGAGTGTATATTGATCTTCCCCCTCTTCCCCCTCACGATTTTCTGCAACGGTTTAGCTGGCTGAACCTGTCGAACTCCGCTCAAGAAGAGGGTCTTAGCGTATACATGAGCAAATTGCTTCCCCTTCTTCTCGTTCTTACGCCTCGCTGTGTGGGGATAATCCTCTTCACGTCCCCTCCTCCCCGCGGTCTCGATCCCGACACAAAGCCAGAGACCGGTCTTGACCCTGTTGATCTGGTCCTTTTTCTGTTTATTCTCTTGGGGGTACGTTTCGGAAGGAAACACGAAGCAGTAGTATCACCAGTGCGCCGTACATCAGACCCTTTCTGGCTGCTCGTTGCCCACCTTGAGAGCTCTGTATCGAAGACTTTGAGCTTTTTTCAGGCTTTGTTAGGAAGTGCTTGAAGTGACCCCGTCGTCCGTATTTCTGATCGCTCAGATTCTGAGGGGCTGAAACTCGTCTATGACATCAGCCTCCGCCTCTCGTTTCGCTTAAGCACGCGCAAAATTCTCCCCCTCGGGCACCCCACCCCTGAGTTTATGAGTCTAATAGATAACCCATCTGTCCACCCCGCCGTGAGTGACGCACGGGAAGGATATATCAAGGCCCTGATTCCCCTTCGAGTCTCCTTCCTCTCTCACTCGTCCGCCTTTAATCCTAAGTGTTTGTTGAAGTGATCTTTCTTATCTCGAGAGATTAATCTCGTGCTGTCCTTGAGTTCCCCTCTCTTCCCTTTTCCCGTTCGTCACTATTTTCCCTCCTGGGTTAATGATTTGGATAACTCTCGCCGCTCCTTTTCCCCCTCCCTTTTCTTCCCTCCTTTTGGGGATTTTAGTTGGTTGAGGTCGTGATCTGCGGCTTTACATTTCGAGTGGAAGATTGAGTTCCTTACCCGCGTTCGTTCTGAGGAGGGTTTCTAAGAAAGCTAGAGCTTTTTACAAAGAAATTCCTCTCCCTTCTCTTCTAGCCTTCCCGCGAGTTTCTTCTTGGATTCCTCTCAGCGAGTTATTAGGAAAAAACCGGCCGGATGCTGTATTGCTGATTCTTGAATCACGGTGTCAGGTTCTGTAGGTGGAGTACATTGATTCTCACAAACAATGATCGACTTCACCCTCCCTATTTCCATTTCTCTTCCCTCCCTTTGTTTGAGCGGTTGCTTGTGGCGGACCCAGTCCGCCGAGGTAGTCCCCCTTCAAAACTTTGAAGCCGGCCTTCTCCTGATTCAGATATTTTGGTCCCAACTTTCCCCTCACCTCTTCTCACCCTAGTAAGGATGGGAAGAAATGACTCTCTAAAGTTGACCCCCTGACGGCGGCGCGGAGTGACGAAGGTTACCGGAAGTCACCTTTCTTCCTTTTCTAGAGTAGGGAAGCAAGACTCTAAATTCCAACTTTCCTCGTCTGCCACGCAGTAGTAGAGG
>Ga0179593_1267406_pt1 | contig 13256 bp, 13 predicted proteins | sample CZODoug2_1_08_16_FD_185931 | JGI IMG/M metagenome (GOLD analysis project Ga0179593, IMG submission 185931) | Vadose zone soil fungal communities from Angelo Coast Range Reserve, California, USA - CZODoug2_1_08_16fungal (PacBio error correction) | ecosystem: Environmental > Terrestrial > Soil >... | reverse complement strand
TTTTATCCTGCCTGACGGCTCACTTGTTGCCTTCCAAGTCGAGATTTCCTCGGCTCTTTTCTACTCAGTATTTTCTTTTTTCCAGCCCTGCCCCTTTTTGGTACATTTCCAAATTTCCCTCCACGGACCACCGGCCTTAGCGTCGTCCCCCGGCCCGATAATGTCTTTTCGAAGGTGAATCGCGCTATGTTACCTTCCCACAACCTCTGGAACCGACGTTTTTTTTTTTTCCGCACAACCTGCTCCTCTGACCAAGACTCTTTCCGCACATCGGTCCTTTTGCGCACCCTTATCGGCCTTCGCCTCGACTGTTTTCTAGCTTCAAATCTAATTACCAGGGTCGAGAATCCACCACCGCGCCTGTGTTGGCACCGTTACAGTGATCGAGCTTCTCCGGGTTTGCCGTTTCTCTGGTGGCTGTAGTGACTCTTTTCCGGTTTCCTCGTTTCCCCGCGTGATTCCCCTGCCAAACTCAAACGGTTCATGCGTAGCTGTTCTTTAGACCTCTTCATAAAGACCTAGGCCTTTTCACCTCCCGTGGCCTAAATCTTTTCTTTAGTTCCCCATCCCGGTACTACTCAAAAATTTCTGGTTTCCATACCTTTCTCTGGAACCCCCTTTCACGTATCAACAATACTCGCAGTTTTCTCGGGTTTCTGATATGAGGATTTTTTTTCTCCCTCCCCAGTCTCCCCTCTGGGAGACTACCTGCCCCCTTTTCTGGTTTGCTGCTGAGAAGCCCTTGCGGTGTGCAACCTTTTTAACCCATTAGCTTTTTCCTACATTCTACCCATTTTGCCCCCCTAGTTATGCACCTTCAAAACTCTCTTCCATTTCTTATTGCTGGTTCCTTCAACTTTTCTGGCGTGTGCATCCATCTCTAATCAATAGAGCCTTTTTCTCCTATTCTTCTGGAGACTCTTCGCTTTTCCTTGGAAGCTCTCTCCTCCCTCCCAGGTTTGCTCTCTCTGTCCCCTCCGAATTCCTCGGACACCTTTTATCGAATAGCTTACTCCTCGTCCCGTAGACCCTTTAAGTACCCGATGAGAGACTCTTTTCACTATGACAACGAGATCAGGTTGCTTTTTCAACGACACCTCATGTTCTTTTATTTACCTCCCGTGAACGAATTTGCCAATGATTTTCCAACGTCCTCGCCTTTTTTTCTCTACCAGTGACAGACGCCACCACCGTCCTTCTTTTTTCCTTTCCTAATTTAGTATGTAGGTCCCTAGTGGAGAGGCCATTCCTGGTTAACTCTTCGGTACTGCTCTAGCGGAATGCTTCTTCCCTCAACTCTCGGAGGTGATCCCACTCCTGGGAGGGATCCTTTTGCCGACCTTGAAGAGTTGCCTTTTCACCCCGTACGTTTTCACGTCTCATTCTCCACACAGCCCCCCATGTTACCAGCTTTAGGTTTGCAATTTAGGATTTTCTTTTTCACAAAGACCTCTGTCAACAGTTCTTGTAAGTGATTCCTCTCTCCTGATAAATCCCGGAGTTTCAATGTATTGGCGACTCCTTTCGACAAGGAATATGGGTCATGTATCTATATTCTCTCCCCCTGCTCTGTCCTCAATCTATTCCCCCCCAAAGGTGATGGGGTCAATTTTCATGATAGAGCGAGAACTCTTCGTTTGTAAACCCTTCTTTAATCCGGAGACTCTTTTCCGGACCGTCCTGCTTTACCCATAGTAGCATCATTTTCAACACTTCTTTCTCATTGGACCTATGATCTCTCGTAGGTCACTTCTTTGGAAGAAGTCTCTGGTTTGTGCGGTGGGCAGTGCCTAGTGCCCCCCAGAAGACAATGGGACCGACTGAATCTCTTAAGGTTCTAAGGCAGTTCTTGCTTGTTTTTGGTTTTTTTGTTTAAATGGTTGCTTTCTTCGAGGAGTTTTTTTTTGGCTTTGTGAGGTGTCAGGTCTTTATTCCCGAATTCAATAGATTCTTGTCTCTTTTCTTTGATTAAACTCTTCCCTCCATCCTCTTCGTCTTCTTCGTCCCTGTAATGCCGACTTCTTAGAACCCCCCTTTTTTCGAGGAAATCTGCGTATTATTTCTCTCTTTTCGATCCTTTTCACTCCTTCCTGAGAGCCAGCCGTCTCCAGTCTCGACGGCACTTGGGGATTCCCCCTGCATCTGCGGGTTTCCGGCTGCAGTCTTTCCAAATCCGCGTGAGGAAGCTGGCGTAATCTAGGAAGTCATTACCACCCGTATTGCACCTTCTTTGGTTTTTTTTTGCTACCCTGAATGGTTTCTGATCTGGGAAAACTCTTTTAATTCCCCTCCCTTCGAAATTCTAGCCGTCCCATTGCTGATTGTTTCCCCTTTCAGAGTTCATTCACCCGTTCTTTGGCTTCCACGCCCCTACATCCTTGAAAAATGCCGGTGTCATAGGTATCCATTGTCTATTTCTATCTTTCATCCCATTCCTTCATAGTTGGTATTCGGATTCCTTAATTCTGCGAAAGAGATTGTCTTTCCTCTTCAAACTTGTATTCCCCAAGCGGAATTTACTATTCTCCTTTGACTTCCTCTTTTAAGATGTCCGGCTATCCTTTTTCCAAGGTTTCTGGATTGTTATTTCCCCCCGATGTTCCTCCGCTTTCCCCAGAAGTCGTTCGCCCCCGCACTCCCCCAGTTATTAGATTTTAATTCGGTCAATTCAGGACACCCTTGAGGTAGTCCTCGCTAGTGGGCCCATTGCCCCTAATAAGCTCGCCTTTTTTTTCGTGCCTCCTTCTCCATCCCGAACGGTGCCGAGCCGCTCCTTCTTCGCTTTTAAATCGTTCTACAACCCTTTTGCTCCGAGTTCTCTACATCTTTGAGAAGCTTGAGCATGCTCTGCGCCTTCGATTCACGCGCGTGCACTGCTCAATGACATTTGCGAACGCCGATTCGTCCTCTCTTTTCCCATTTGCTTGACGCCGCTCGTCATCCATCAAGCACTTACTCGGCTGGCCTAAGTCTTCGAACGACCTTACCACATTTCCCACGACAGCGGCTCCCTCTCCAGTCGATCTTCTTCACGAGATAAGTCCCCAAAACTTGCCTGCACAACCCTCTACGCGCCAGCCGATCTTTTCAGCCCCTCTACTTCCCCAAGGACCTATGAAGCCTTAGGTGTTCCCCGTTCTCCTCCGTCCCTCCTCATCTTATGCTTTTCTTCAAGCTGTCCCCCAGACGACCGGTCTTAGGGCATACAGATGATCGCCCTCCCTATAGCTCTCTTTATGCACCTTCACTTCATCCTGATTGCCTCCATTGGTAACCTCCCCTCTTTCCGGCCTACCCCTTCCTGCCGATTTCTATGGATCCAAATCTTTTTTCCTTTAGTTTCTAATTTCCCCCGACGTCCCCCATTTCCAATGCCTTCGTACCGTTAACCTCACTGACCGTGACCCCCCGGAGTTACCCTCGATGAACCTCCCACGATATAGGATAGTTTTGCCATCTCCCGAGCATGAAGTTAATCTCACCCCACTGAAATCCCCCCTATTCTAACCGTGTCTTTAACGACTCCTTTCCCTTCCTCTCTCCACCAAAGCACTTCTGGAGGGATTCGCACCCTCCCCTTCCCCTTTACTCCCTTTGAGATTCTCACTCCAAAAGTTCCAGTCAAGGCGGTCGATTTCTACCATATCCAAAATGGGAGAGGGGAACCGCACACTTCCCTGATTATCCCCCCTTAACACTGCGTGACCCCTCTTCTCAGAAAAGTCCCCACAAAATCACCCCCGAACTGTATATCTTGAGAACTCCGTCTGATTTTTATGAATTCTCCCCTGGTGATTCCCTTAGAATCTTCCTCCCCCTGCTCACTCAGTTCCCAACCTTTCCCACTTTTCCTCTTTGTGTGAAATCTCCCTTGCTTCTGAACCAGGTTAGCGTGTTCTTCTGGGGTCCATCCCTCCGTCTGAGTCCTTGCACAAGTTCAGCTCCCCAACAACCGGCGAGACATCGCGGCCGCCCAGGACCAGACACCTCTCCTGTTTCCTCCTCGATCAGCGATTCGTCCTCTGACCATAAGACCCTTTCAGTAAGCCTCGTCTAGGCCCCCAAACCTGAAAGTAGCCTTCAAACTTCCCCCTCACCGAGTCCCAGTCTTCGACTTAGACGCCCTCTTCGACTGTTTCCCCTCCCTAAGTCTCCTGAAACACCTTCAACACTGGCGACCTTCCGCCCTCCTCTCCCCATGCGCGGAAGGTAACAGCGAGCCTTTGGACTACACTCGCACGGACACTCCCTGTCTCGGAGACCCTCTAATTACCCAATCCTGCTTCAGGTAATCAAGTGGCCTTGTATGCACCCCCTCACACTCCCCCTTCTAAGGTCGAACCGCCCTCAGTTCGTCGAGACCCAATCTTTACCTTCCCCAATTTTCCACATCGCCATATTCAGAGCTTCATTTCACCCCTGTACCAAAATCTCAACGATCCCGGCAGCACTCACGTAACTTCTCTTAAACCATGAACAGGCCCTTACGTCCTCCTCTCCCCCTGGCTTATTACTCCCGTTCCCCCCCGGTTGTCATCGGCCCCGGGGCAGCGCCACCTCCGGCTTGGCACGTTTTTTGGTCTCCCACAACGTCCTCCAATCCTTGGTATTTCCCGTTCCCCTGCCCGAACGTTCCTCCCCGGCTCCCTCTCCCCCCAAATCTCGCACGCTTGTACTTTTTTTTTTCTCGCAATCCCCTCAACCTTGAAACTCCCGCTTTTTAGTTACTTCGCACCTCACCAACAGAAAGCTCTTCCTCCGTGATCCCCCCAATATGTAGGCATCATACCGACCTGATGTCCTAAGAAATCTTACTATGCTCAGTTTGAACCTTTCCCTTAATATAATACGAGGGTTTCTTCGATCATACCAGACCTCTTTTAATACCCCTCCCCCCTTTTGTTGTCTGTCTTTTCATATATTCCCCATTTTCCTAGGGGCACCACACCTCTATTGATCTCTCCTGCCAGCACTCCGGCCCCAGTCATATATTTTCTCCGTAGTCTCTTCTGGAACACACAGCTTGCCTCGATTCTGTCCCTATTTTTGGACGGAGTGCCGTGGACTCACCACCTGGCTGTTTAGTTGTTACTTGGTCCACTCCCCCCGTCTTTGGGGCTTGTTTCTTCGCGGTTTTTATTCTTTCTGAACTTTCTACGTAATACTTTCCGTATTGATTTTACCCCTTGTTTTCGCCCCTTCCCCCTTGCCCTCGCTTTTCTTTCTTTCCCCCCGATTTTGACAACCGGATAAGAGCTGATGAAATACGCTGTTTTCTATTTAGTCCTTCAGTTACTGGACTTTTCGACTCTTTGACACTTTTCTCCTGTTGAGGACTTTAGGTTAGTCAATATTCCCTTCAGTTGCTCCCTCAGATACCGCGTCCTTGATGCTCATTCCGCTTCTATTAGCTGAATCGACGATATCGACGAGTCTCCTGTCAATTCGTACAGTGCTTTTCGGTGCCAAGGAACCTTTTTCTTAGACACCAGCTTTTTTTTTCGTTCCAAGTTAGCTAAGCGAACGAACCTGCGTCTTCTTCGTTGGGATCTTTCGTTCCCTTCTTCAAACTTCTCTCCGTTGTCCTCCCATGCCTCCTTCGATGATCTTTGTCGGCCTTACTTGTTCCTCCTCTTGATTTTACTGAATTTGGGGCTCCCTGATCCCCCTGGAGAGTACGCTTTTTTTTTTTGTTTTCCTTCCCACGTTCACAGGTGATATCGAACTATGCGGCAACTGTTCCAATTTTCCTTCGTGATGATTTAGTAGTTCCCCCCCTTCTCGTCCGCTATTCTACAAAGGGCGGCAGGTTATTCGTTTTCTGGAGGAGGATTATTCGGACGGTTTTTGAATTATTCTTCCCAGCTGTTATTTGGTGCCGCTCCAACCCCTTCCTGTGTAACCGTGCCGCCCATGACATCTCTCACAATACAACAGAGCCTCTTGGTAATCAGGAGCCGTAGATCTTGGGAGGAACTCGTCTTATTGCAACTTACCCCACCACTTCCAGTCCATTTTAGGCCAATCATCGCGGCTTTCTCTTTCCCGGATCGGGTGTGTTTTGTTCTAGGTCGTCCTCTCTTTTTAAATATCTCCTTTCTCCAAAGGGGTAAGTGTGCGGTTCCCCTCTCCCATTTTTCGCTGGACTCTCTCTCCCCCCCCGAAAAGGGACTTTTTGATTAGTCTTTCACTCTTCCACCCCTATACCTTTTAAACCGGTCCGGTTTGTTCTCCCGCCTACCTTTTATTTATGATTTTCTGGAGTTCTTTTGACATCAACCCTTATAGGGGAGGCGTTGTCCAGTGGGGTGATTGACGTCTAATGGACCAGGTGCCTCGATTCTTCTCCCCCCTCTACAGATATCGTTTTTAGTTATCCTTTTTCCTGACTTAGACGTAGGCACGTCTCGTGAGTCCGCCCAACTCTCTTCTAAACTTTTCTGCTCTTCTTTTTTCTACACCGTAAAAACCAAATCTGTGTCATTCGACAAGTAGGCTCTCGTCTCGTAGCGCTAATCTAAGGATGGACGAGTTATGACTCCACTTCGGACCGCCATGTTCGACTCCAGCCCATATGCCCAGCTCTTTGTCTTCGTTCACTGGTTTGACGCAATCCCTGCCTCCCCCTATTATCATCTCCCCGAACATAAGTATTGTGCTCTTCCTCCTGCACACTTGGACACCCCCTGCACCCCTTCCCCGTTGGCCCGTGTACGTTCAGCTTTACAGAGGCTTTCTTGTCGATTTGTGGTTCCCAGGTATTCTACGTAGAGTGTGTCCTGCATCTCTGGGCGAGGATTATCCTTTTTTCCCCCCTTGTTAAGGCTGAGGAAAAGCCCCTTCGGGCAGGTCCCCTCCGCTTCAGTTGTCTGCCTATGTCGCAGCGGATCAAGGTTCCTTTTCTCGGACAAAGCGGCGTTTCATTCTACCCTAATTGGCGCATGGGCCAGCCTGCTCTCGACTGCGCTGCACTTTCGTGTCGGTAGACACATTCGACTCATTCGTCAATGCTCCCCCAATAATTCCGCATTCCTCTCCGAGGAACCGTTTTTGAATTCCTCCCTCCGTAACCAAGATTTCTCTCGGCCACCGGTTTTCCTTTCACACTCCTCCGCGTTTTTTTTTCCCCTTCTCTCGCTTCCCCTATGCGCACGGCGAGCTCTTTTTCGAAGTCCCGCTTCCTCCGACTTCTTTTTTGAATAGTGCCATGGGCACCCTACCCATGCCAGACTTTGAAAACAACCTTGAAGCACCACACCCGACTAGTTTTGGTTGCCCCTTTCCCATTTTCCGGACCCGATTCCAGCACCTCCCGACCCCCCCCCCGGCCCCCCGCAGCACCCAATTTTGCTCCGCTCCCAATATCTTCGCTGGTCTTTATATTTCCAATCCTTCCCCTTTCCTCCTATTCCTACCCCCCTCCCTTCCCCCCGACTAGGAGTGCGACTTTTTCCACGCATAAAACCTTACCCTAGGTCACCGGCTTTTTGGACCCCTTATTGCGTTTCTCTTTTCTTCCCTCGATTTCATGTTCCATTCCCTTTGGTTTGTCCCACTTCGTCCCGGCAAATGTTCAAGAATATTTTCTCTTACCCCCTGGAGACGGTAAAAAGTTCCTTACACACTCCCCCCCAAGCCTTGTGTCAAACAGACAACACCGCCGGCTTCAAGAACGCCTTCCCCTAGTCCTTCACCTAATTTTTCTGAGAACTGCCGCACTCTTTTTTGTGCAACTCGCCCGGCGGACCAGCCGATGCTTTTTTCCACAAGTCCCCTTTTTTTTCCAGTCTTTTTAGCAACCTTTCCCATGAATTCTTCATGATCGCGACCTCCCCACTCATACCTGCCGCCCAAGGTTGTCGGACACGAAGTTTCAGGCACCTACTATCTGGGACCCAGCTTAAGATCCCTTTTCTCAGTATGGCTGGATGTCCCCCTTCCTCCCCGTCACTTTAAGAAGATAGCGTTACGAGGGAAGAGTATCCTAACCAACCACCCCCACCAACCCCCCAACGTTTTTTCCAGACTCACTCAACCCTTCAAACTCCCCACCCCACCCCCACCTTCCCCTTCATGCTCCCCCCTTCGCCTTGGATTTTCTTTCCCACAGGGAGAGGCTGGCCGATTCCCAACGGCCGCGAAACACGCCCCAGAAAACCATATTCTGCCCACTCGCTCATTCCCCTTTGTTCACGGCCACTCCTTCCTTTTGTCACGGAAGCGCCGCATTTTCACCCTTTCAGTTCTAACTCACTCCTTTGAAGCGAGCTGACTTTTTGACCTCAGGGCTTCCCTCGATCTGAATGCCTCGCACCTTCCCCCACCACCTGGGTGTCATCTCCTAGTACAGAAATGAGTAATCTCTCTTATCACTTTCGCTCGGTTCCTCTTCGCCAGCGAACTCTTCTCCTTCCTGAAGTCTGGAAGCCGAATAATTTACATACCTTCCCATCAACCCCTTTTCATCTTCCTCGTAATGTAGTTACACCCCCCCTACTTTTTTCATGTGCTCAAGTGCAATTCTTGAGATTAATCTCCCATCTCTTCTTGCCAACCCACTTCCACCATATTTCTGACTTCGCACACAGACTTCCCTGTCGGTTCCTCCGTAGGGCTCACATAATCTTTTCCTGCCTCTTCTATGACAAGGAATACTTGATCCTTTTCTTCTACATCTCAGTCAGATCTCCCCCTAGACCCACCTTCTTCCGAATGACCAGTCCCCCCTTTTGTTCAGTACCTTAATCGGAACCTTGCGGACTTTTTCCCCCCCCCCATCTCTTGGAAACAGTCACTATTGTCAGAAGCAAACTCATCTTCCCTCTCTACTTTTTTTTTTCGCCTCGATTTCTCTCTTGCACGCGTCTGTTGAGACTCGATCCTGATGTCGACGCACTCCCGGGGCCCCCCTTTGTTTTCCCAGCAAGTCGCTCCCTCTACGTTTCCCCCCATAGATCTCAAACTTACAACTTCCCTCCCCCCTAATCTTCACAAAAAACTCGCAGAGTCGGCCCGATCTTGTTCCGCGAACGTTCAACAATAACGCTCTTTCGAGTGCCCCATCCCGCATCCCCCCTGGAAGAACAAAGCCCTTTTTTTCTCCAGCTTAGAACTATTTTTTCCCCGGTCGGGCACCTTTTTGCGTTCTACATTTTCTTGACAAACTCGCCCTTTGTCTCCATGGACCATTCGTAAAGTCAGCTTTTCTCCCAGCCCGAAGAAACCTTCCCCCCGAATCATACTTTCCCCCACCCATCGGCATTTAGGTCCCCCCCACTAACTCAAACCTGTATCGCGCACTTTTCCCTCTTTTTATTGTTAATTCCTTGTGAAAGTTGTACCATCTCCAGATGGTCCAACACTACTTTTCGCTGAGTACCGGATCTGCCCTCAAGACCAGTCCCGTCAAGGACTTCTCGCCGGCCTCTCCCCGACGTGCAACAACTTTCTGAGCAACCCCCCCGCTCTCCCCCTGAACCAATTTTTAGTGTTTTCATTTGAAGTGTCCCTCTTTAGACCGTCAAAACTCTCTCTTTTTACCCCAAAGACCTCCTCCCCGACCCACTCTGGGACTGGCTTCTTCAAGTTTTTTAATTGGAACCCGTTCGCGTGCTTTTTGTCCCCCCCTCTCGAGAGGTTGTTTCTTCTTAACACTTTCGCAGGCGAACGGCCGATTTTTTCTTTAGTAGTCCCCCCCAATTTTCACGATTTTTCTCCCTTTACTGCCCTTGAGATTCGGACTTTCTTTCAAGGTTTCAGGCCATTCGGTTTTGTACCCTTGCGTTTTTCCATTTTCATCCAGCTGATCTTTTTTCAAAACAGTAGTTAACTCTTTGCGTGACTTCACCAATCGCCCGCGTTGCCGTTCTTTGCCTTTCCCTGATGTATTTCCTTCCTAGCTATTAGGAAATAGCTCCTTTCCAAGAACCTTCTTTCCCTCCCCCCCAAACCCATTTAGCCATCTTCGCGAGAGCCGGAATTCCCATCTTATCCCTAATTGGTTGACGTACTATTCCTTCTCCCTTCATCAGGTTCCCCTTTCCTGAATCCTCTTCTTGGTATGTTATACTTTTTCCTGATTAGTCGAGCCCGGAACCGAACTTCCCCCCACTTCCCAAGATTTTACTGCCTGAAGTTTTTTCTGTCCTTGCCGCTCCCCTCTGTTCACGGTTGAATAGTTTATGCTCTTAGCATTAAAAAGCCGGTCCACGCTTCCCCTCCTAGACAATGAACCCAGTCGCCCTTTGCGAACTCAAGAGTCTGCTCCAGGGTTCTTTTCAAATCCAGTGAATCGGCCGTTTCGCATTCTCACCGGTATTTTTCCTTTTTCACCCGTATCTTTACTTGTGTCCCGATTCCTCGAATTTCCCCTTTTTCACTTTAGGCTTCATCTTCTTCCTAGGTTTCGGCGCTGTTCTTTATGGTCGAGTTTTTCCGGGTCGATCCTTCTCCCCTTTAATTTCCTTTCCCCGACCCTGCTCATGCGAGCCTCCTTGGGACTGGTAATTCCCTCGTTATCGGCCGGGAGGAGGACCTTAATTTTCTCAGTCTCCTCTTCTTTGAATACCGGTATCTCAACCCACATGTAGGGGGGCCATAGTTTGCGAGGGAACCACGGTCCCCTTGCGGCCCCCCCTTATGACCCCCCGTTTTTTTTTTTTTGTTTTTTTTTTTTTTTCTTTTGTGGTTTTGTGGTTTTTTGTGTCTTTTTGGTTTTTTTTTTGTCTGCTCTGAGTTGTAGTCTGCTTTCTTTCTTCGGGGGGTGATCCCAGTGTCTCCCTTTTAGATCCCGGCTTTTTCTTAGGTTTTGAGGCTCTCCACCGTCTTCGCTCTAATCTGGCCACCATGTAGGCTACCTTCTTTTCCCGGAACAAATGAAATGATCCATCCACCCAGATCGTTTTTTTTGCCGTGGTCTTTTTTGCCGGTCTTTCGTAGGGTCCGCCCCTGCCGCCGATACATAGGTTAATTGTTCGCTCTTAGTTCCCCTTCCTGGGCGTTTCACACTGAGGATTCCTTCTAACGTTCCTTTTAATGACAGGTCTACTAATTGTCCCGTCCCGCTTTTTTCCCCTCCTCCGCGGATCTCCGTAGTGCGTCGACTTTCCTTATCCTTTTCGAATCGTCGATCGCACCGCGCTCATTTTCTCGACCTCATCTTCTTCTCCGCGTTTTTCCCGAAGTGACCCCGATTGTACCCCGGCCGTCCTGCCGCCTCTATTGAAGGGGAGCCGTCCCACAACTTTTCTTTTCTGCGAGTCAGTCTACTGGGCGAGGAGGTTGTGAAGTGACTTTCTGTTTAATTGCTGGCCCCTGAACTCCCCCCTACAGCCCCGTAGGTGATACCCCACATAAGGTCTTACCTCGGTTTATTCTGGTTTAGTGACGACTTGTTTTCGGTTCGTTTCAAACGTGAACTTTGTTCCCGCTCAATCAGATGTTTTTTCTTCTCCATTCATGATTTGGATTCCGACCAGCAGCTTTTTCTCACGATTAAGGATGCTAACAGATGAATTAGTGATCCGTGACTTCCACATTGGTCTGTCGAAGAATTTTCCCAGCAGCCTTGTTTTTAATAGACAGATGATATGTCTCTGTGCGGCCTTCCCTCTTTTCGTTTTATTGGGTAATTTCATATTCTAGAGATGAGAAGAAATTTTGGCCCAATCAGGCCAGCATACTTTACTGATTCCTCCCTCCCACCCTTCTTCTACTGTACCAATCTTGTGATGTACGTGCATAGTTAGGTTTTATTTGATTTCCCAGCGTATTTTTTTTCTTCCTGTGTAGGCCTGTTGCCTGGGGAAGACACTCACCCTTTTCGACTGACTAAGAGATGGTAGGCTGACCCCTTTGTTCACATCACCTACCACCCTCCGTAATCCTGATTTTTGCCCTTCTCCTCTTCTCCGAGTCCCGTATAACGCATCCAACCCCGCTCACCGTGTTCACTTTTACATGGTGTCCAAAAGTGCCCTTCCCCCTTCGTACTCCGGTCTGCCCTCCCTCAGTCTCCCAGCTAGTTGCTCTGGTGAGCATGTTTGGTGGGGGTTTTGTTTAGGTTTTCCGGATTGATTTCTCTTTTTTTTTGTTTGGTATTTGTAATGTGATTTCTTTCCTAGGTTTGTTTTTTCGTGGGGGGTTGATTATTACATATCGACCGCTTTTATCCTTGCTTCCCCCATTATTCACTATCCATAATCAATTATTGTTCTCGTCTTTGATGTTTTTCGGGAAATGGAAGAACTTCGGTAAGGACCCAAGTTTTCCCCCCCCCGTTCATTGAGCTTTTCGAGTAATCCTTACCACGACCTTCCGAGACCTGAGCTTCGAAGCCTTTTTTTCCCCCCCAACTTCTATTCTGTAGCAAGGACTTTTGAACCCTCTTTTCGACCTCACTAGTACTATATACCCTTTTCCTTTCTCTGCCATAGTTTGTCGTTGAGCACACGCCTTTTCTTGGCATAACAGGTTTTTCAGTACCTAGACAATTTCTTGTCAAACCCAACATTTTGGTGACTCCTCCTTGTTCCAGCGGATGCCATATTCTCCTTTGAGAACCTCGCCCCCCCCCCCTGTCCCAGTGCAGATTTAACGTCTTTTCTAAATCGGCGAGCAGATAGGTTTTTTACTAATCTCTTTAACCGAGTTTTCGGTCTTTTTCCTCGGCTTTTCCAGAGATTGTATGGGTACTCGGGCCAAAAAATTAATCTCCCCAAGCTCGTTAAATTTTGTTTACCATCCTCCTATTTGTCCTCCTTTCAAGAGATGGAATGTTCGTTCCCCCTCCCGATAGCCCCCTGTATCTCATCCCCCCCCCCTGTCCCCTCGACTATTTTTTGCACCGATTGTCTTTCGCTGGTCCTTCCGGTCCCCCCGGAGCTGAACCTATTTTCTGCGCTGGACTTCCGATTCTATTTTTCTCTCCCCCAATCGGGTTTACGTCCTGGCCCCCACCGCACACTAGTTGCCTAGCGAAGTGCTTCTCTTTTTAAATTTTTTTCTTTCAGCGTGATCAAGTTCCCGTTTCCCTATCAGAGCGAGCTTTCGTTGCTTCACCATTTTTTTTTCATTTGCTCCAAGAATCGTTTCTAATTTTTTTTTTTACCCCAACACCGGTTCTGCCGCTACATAGCATCCCTCAGCGATCTGATCCGCAGTTCCCCGTTTTTTCGCTGAACCCTTCCGAATTCTGATTTCACCCTTCCTCCGGAGATTTCTTCAAGGTAGGCGTCCCAAATACTTTTTGACCCCCT
>Ga0179593_1576515_pt1 | contig 13257 bp, 17 predicted proteins | sample CZODoug2_1_08_16_FD_185931 | JGI IMG/M metagenome (GOLD analysis project Ga0179593, IMG submission 185931) | Vadose zone soil fungal communities from Angelo Coast Range Reserve, California, USA - CZODoug2_1_08_16fungal (PacBio error correction) | ecosystem: Environmental > Terrestrial > Soil >... | reverse complement strand
GTACTTTCCAGAAGAACCCTCGGCGTTCCCCTTGATAATGCCCTCCTACTGCACGTTTTGATCGTTGTGCTTCTTTCGCCAGGGAACCTCGAAACAGACCCCCCCTCCTTTGCTTTCCTTAGATGGTTTTCCAATCGAGCCTTCGGTTCCTCAATTTCGTCAGGGTATCGCAGCTTCCTCCCCCCCCGCGACTGCCTCTTTCCCCCCCACGAAAGTCGCCTCCTGCTCATTTGATCGGATTTTCCCTCAGAGAGAGTCCTCCCCTTCTGTACACGATGATCTCCCAGAGCCGTTTGTTTCTTTTCTACCAAGGGACCCTTTTCCTTTGACCTCCGCATGATGAAAATACCCTTTCGCCAGCCTTCCCTCCTACCGTAGCCTAATGAAATGTCGACTTTCCTTTTTTATGACTGAAGAAAGTGAGCGGGCATTGTTTCCCCCTAAGGCCTTCATAGGGCGCATTTTTTTCTCCCTCCCTCCCTAGCAGGTTTCTTCCCACAGAATGGAGAACATTTCACCTGCGTTGAACATCCCTTTTTTCTGCCTTGAGACTTCCTTTGCCCCCAATTTTCTTGTATAGTTCCTCCGAGGTCATCTCGACCCGATGGCAAGATGTATTCGGCGACAACAGGAGCTTTCTGGCCCTTCCGCGTGGCCGGTCTCCCCCTCGGGCTTTTGCTCGGGCGGTTTTCCCCCCCCCCCCTCACGCCTTCCCCTTCCATCAGATCGCGCCATTCGATCACTTTTTATTTGTCCTGAGCCCCATTTGATTAACGACTTTTCATTCTGCGGCGATGATCTTCGTTTCCTCGCTAGAGATACGGGCCCCTCCTCCTTGCCATCCCAGACCTGTTTCTCGCGCGTTAGCGAAGGCCGGCTCTTTTTCCGGGTCACCCTCTCCTGTTGACAGGACACTTCGCTTTTTTCCCTTTCTATTCTTTCCTCCCATGTAGGGAACGCTCGCACCCTGAACGATTGACTGGCATCTCCCCCCCCCCCTTCTCCAAGTATCTGCCTATCCGTTTGCCAATCCCTGCAAAGTACAGAAGCCCCTCCCCTCCCCCCTAGTGGTCATCGCGCGTCTTTCCCATTATGATGAATATTTGGAAACGTCTTTGCCTTATCCTCGATCTTGAAACTGATGACGCATTTACCTCCCCCCATGGACAAATGAGAAAAAAGACCCAGCTTCGCTAGTAAATGAAGTCTTTCCTTCCTGAGTAAGGAATGATTTTCTTTTTTTTTAGAGTGCCCTTAGGAAGTCCCCCCCCCCCCCCCTCCTCTCCTGAATGAGGCACCCCTTCTTCCATGTTCTATCCGAAAAGTGTGCCCGGCCACGTTCCTCCTGCAGACCTTTCCACTAATCCTCATGGAGTCGTTGCGAGCCTCTTTGCTAGTCCCTAGACCCCTCCACTACTGTTTGCAACTGAAAGCTACCCCCTTTTCTTTTTCCTTCTCCCAGACAGAAATAATTTCGTGCGTCAGCAGAACATGTAACATGATGAGCTTTAAGGCAGAGAAAGTACATGGACACATCTTCCCCCTTTTCACCCCTGGGCTTTCAAAAGAGATTCTTTTTGCCTGCATGCGTACAGATAGTAGAGTTCTCTGAAATTGCCCAAGAAGTCACTGTTCCCGCTCCTGCGATTCTTTCCTCCTTCCCGAATAGCGTATATCCCCTTCATGGAAGCCCGTTTTGCGTACTCGCGACTCGAGTAAGACTCCCCCCCTCCTCCGGCAAGAAGTGACTTGCGTATCTCCTGTGCAGCAGCAAACAATTCCTCTCACGGTGCTTTTTTTTCTTCCCTTCCCTAATGAGCGATCTTGGAATCCCGTTTTTTTTTTTGAGCTGCCCTCCATGTAACCAGTGCTTAGTCTTTCCTCCCTGGGTTATTTTTTTCCCTGAAGAGCCTTCCCCCCCCCCCCCATGTTCGGCTCAGCCGCTCTCCTTCTAGTAAGAATGTGTCGATTTCGCCATTGAACAGCTCCCCTTTTTCTCGACGCCCGGACATCAAGTCGCTCCACCCCCCCCCCTCTTCCCCGGGCAGTCAGAAGTAATCCTGGGATTTTTTCCCCGTCAATGTTCCTTGCGTCATGCCGGGCTTTCCCTTCCCTTTCAGCGAGCGTTCGTTCTCCCCCTTTCTTTCGTACTATGTTCAATACACTTGGACTTCATCATGAGTTCGAATACGGTCTCTTTTTTTTTTTCCGATCAGCCCCGAGCTTCCTAGCCGAATGGCGAAGCCGCTCATTTGTTTCAGCGCCGAAAGCTTTTTTCCCTCCCCTCCTACATATATGTGAAAGGCGCCTTCTTTTTTCTCTCTGATGTCGCCAATAGGAAAGCAAGCGTGCGCCTCCTTCCCCCTTTTTCACAGAATCATTAAGCTTTTTTTTTCTTCCCGAGCAAGAAAGTAGACATACGGCAGCCCTCCTCCTCTCATTCCAAGTTTCGAGTCCAGTGGTATTTATGAAAAATGTAGAAAGATTCCCACACGTTGCTCTTTCGTACTTTCCCCCCCACATGGAGTGTACTCCGTCGATGAACCGACCTTTTCTTCTTTCGAGGAGGGTGAGCCTTTTCCTTTTTTTCAAGTGAGCGCGCCGCAGGCCTTTATGGTACCCAACGACCCTTTTCTTCCCCTCCTTTCCCCCCCGGACCGGACCATCCCCTTCCGATAACCTCGCCCGCTGCTTACCGCCTCCCTTTTCCCATCGGCGGCGTTTTATGTATGTCCTCTTTTTCCTTTTATCGATCCTCTTCCAATCGGTCCCCTCAGAGGGTTTTTTTTGTTTTCTTTTCCCCCCTCCCCCCCCCCCCCCTGTTTCTTCTTTCCCCCAGTTACGATAGAATGATCTCTCGCGAGTTTTTTATGCTCGGCCGTTTTGCGAAACATCACCTCGATGTTGTTGATGATTGACAGAAGGTTTTTTTTCTCCTTCTGGGGAATTGTCAGACGATATGCCCCATGTCGTGATGAAACGGCTTTTTCCCTTCCCCCACGCAGCAACGTCGCGACGTCTTTTCCTTTTTTTCCCCTCCCCTTTTCTCTTCCAGAAGCACTCTCCTTACTGCGAGCAAACTCCTGCGCGTTGCCATAGGCAACCTTTTTTCTCCTCCCCTAGAAAGAAAAGAAAGACTCCCCCTTCTTCCTCCCCGGAGAGAAGATCATTGCAGTAAGGTTTTCGTTCCCTAAAACGAGATAAATACCTTTTTTTTTCTCCTATGAGGAGCAGGCGCATCCCTTCTATTGTGGATGCTTTCGGCAAACAAGAGCAATGGTTCGTCCCTCCAGTCTTTGCCTTGCCCCCCCCGCGTTCCCCCCTCCCCTTCGTGTCCAGAGGCCCGCCAGGTTTTTTTCCCTTTTTGCCTAGTGTGACCTTGTGACCCTTCTACACGAAGCTTCCCCTCAAAAGTCGAGGGTTTTTTCCTCCTCGACGCCCCTCCAGTGGAACACGAAAAGCCAATGGTATTTTTTTCTATGAAAGAGATAGTCCCCCCCTTCAAAGAGAGTGAGCATCCGGCGACCAGGCTCCCCTTTTCTCTGCCATCATCGGAGACCCCCTTTTCTTTCCGAGACTGGCCTTACCATCCGGCATATATACACCACTCCCCTCCCTCCTTTTTCTACACCGGGACGCTCCTTCTTCTGAAAACACCTTTTTCAATTCTCTCGAAAATTAGGGCCTCCTTTTTTTTCTCTCTGCCTAGCATTGACCCTTTTTCCCCCTGTTGAATTAAGGGGGAGGTTATTTTTCCCGATAGCTTTTCTTCAGAACAATTTTCTTTCTCCGTCGAGCTCCGTGAATCCCTTCCCGTCTCCGGAAGGGGTGTTCGTTTTTCCTTTTTTATTAAATTTAAGGGAATCATTCTTTTTCTCCATGCCCCGGAACGAGGTTGTTGTACGCAGACTTACGCGGACCTTTTCTAGTCTACAGGTTTGTTCTTCCTTCTTCTTATGGGTGGATCCCTATGCCTCTTTTTTCCTTCTCTTATGACGTAGGATGTAATCGGCATCTTGATGATTTTACTGCAATGCTACGCTGCGTTTTTCTTTTTTTTCCCCTTCTTGACGTAACTGGGAGCCCCTCTTTGGGCGGGCAGCAGGAGTCAGTTCGTTGGCCCAGGCAGTGAACCTCCGCGCTCGCTATCGACTGGCTTCTTTTTTTCTTTTCTCTTTCGTGCCGTCTCGTCTTCTTTTTTTTTCTCTGTGGTGTTAAGTGAAGGAGACGAAACCCCCGCGCAGGCTGTTCCGCCCAGGCAGCCCCTCTTCCATGGGACTGTGAACCCTCGAAGAAAATACTTCCCCTTTTCCTCCCGGTTGGGCACGGGAGCAGATCGGAAGAGCGATGGCAGGAAAGGTCTTTTTCTCCCTGATTGGGCCATCGGTACGCGATGGCCGATCCTTTTTTTCTTTTTTCTCCCGCTGCTTCGCCAGGCGCCTTTTGTTTTCTATGCTGTACTTTTCTCTGGGGCTCTGTTTGGTCCTGAGGCTGCGCCGCATTTGGTCTCTTTTTTTTTTTTTTTTCTCGAGAATAATCGACCATTTTTTTCCTTCCCTCATGCACAAGAGGAGAAAGTGCTGAGCAGCCTTCATCGAAACCTCTCAGCTTTTCAGAGTGGGCGGGCCGGTTTTTTCCCCCTTCCCCCCTTTACAGATTGCGGCCAATCGAGCTTTTTTTCCTTCCCCCTCTTCTTCCCTTCACGGAAGACATGAGAGAAATGTTTCGCTATTCCTTTTTCCCCCACAAAATGTTCACGTTTTTCGATGAATGCTTCACGCTTCTTTTTTTTTCCCCCTCCGGACCGGTAGCGGGGTATCCTTTTTTCCACCCTCAGATCGCCGAGGCGTCGAAGTTTCCTCCGTCTTCGTCCTGGGCGAAGCCGTTTTTTTCCTTTTCTTCAAGAAGAGCCAGCTTTTCTTTCGTCTAGCCAACAAGACGCCCTGGCCCCCACTGCTTTTTTCCTTCGCCGCCATCACAGCCCCCCCATTTTTTCCTCGCACGACGACGTCCACTTCTCCCACCAATGGTTCATTCGGTCTTTTTTTTTCCTTTTCCTCCCCCCTTTCTGCCAGGAATCCACCCCCCCTTTCCTTTTCCTCTAGTCGCATCGAGCAATTTCCCCCCCCTTTCTTCCTACATTTGGTTTTCGGGGCATAGTCCCCTTCTTCTTTCCTTACGACACCCCCTTTTTCCCCTCGCGGGGCGACCGGCTTTCCGAAGTCTTCTTCGTCGTGCTCTTGTTTTCCCTGGAACGAGCAACTACCCTCTTCTCTTTTCTCTTTTCCCCTCAGCTCTAAAAAGAGCGTTCCTCAATTGTTCGATGCTGCTCGTCAAAGTGACTTCCTTTCTCTCTCCCCCCCGGTGTATAACGCACAAGCCTTTTCGTTAAGATTTTGTCCCGGATGCGAATGTCCCTTTTTTTTTTTTCTTCCCTCTTGTTAAAGAATGATGCCAGCCTTTCCTTCGTTTCCTTTTCTTCTCCTCCGACGGGACGCTGGCGTTCCTTTTTTCCTTTTTTTCCGCAGCAATAGCAAGGACGCCTCACTTTGGTGCGCGTTACAGCGGAGTCAGATGTCTCTTGCTTCCGCGTTACGATCGATAGGCCCTTCTTTTTTCTATTCCCACTACGCATAAAGCGCAGTCCCTTTTCCCTGGACGTTTCTGAACGCCAGATTTGGGTTTTTTTTTTTTCCTCCGGGGAGGGGGCCCTCCCTCCCTTTTTTGCTAAGTGACGCGCTCCCCCCCAGCCGTTCAGGTAAACCGCGCCGCGCCTCTTTTTCCTTTTCCCCCCCTTCCCCCCTCCGGGACTGACCGATCTTTTTTTTTTCCCCTCTACCCCCTCGAACGAATTCAAGCAAGGGCTTCTTATACGTGTTCCAGGCCCATAGGCCGCCTTTTTCCTTTTCCGTGACGCGGTTGAGTGGCCCGAGCTTTTTCGCGACCTGTGATTTTTTTTTTTTTTTTTCCTTTTCCCCATGAACAGCACCAGCGCGACCCTCCCCCCCCTTTCTCTGTGATGCTCAAAAGGGACGGCCTCTTTTCTCTTCCCCCCCCCCCAACGCTACATTAGGAACGGAAACGCAGACCATTATATTCTGTTAAGCCTGACAATAGGGGCCTCTTTTTTTTTCCTGCGGACATTAGAGACCCCGCCCCCCCCCTTCCTTCTCCTTCAATGCGAAACGAGCGCGTAAGCTTCTTTCCCTGAGGTTATTTAGTTTGATGAGTCAATTTCTATTTTATGTTCCCCCCCGCGTCTTCGCTTTTTCCTCGATGCTACCATAAATGGCCTTTTTTTTTCCCCCCCCTCCTAATACGACTTGTCAGTGACCCCCCCCTTTTTTCGCTCGGTAGATGCTCCTTTCAACCAAGCCATGCCCACATTCACTTTCTTTTTCTTTTTTTCCCCCCTCCCTTTTTGAATTCCTTCGAGCGCAGTCCTTTCTCTCCCCTGACCGGACGAAAAATCGGGGTTTTTTTCCGGCCTCATGTCTCTCCAGATTGCGCCTTTTTTTTTCTCCCTTTTCCTACTCTTTTTCCGAACTATCTAGATTCTTCTTCTTGGAGTACGGAAGAAAATTGCCTTTCGCGTTCCCCTTTTGCCCCTCCCTTCTTTTCCCCCCAGGCGCGAGACTCCTTTCCCCCTTTCCTTTTTTTTTTTCTCTTTCTTTCTTCCCCTCCATCCAGGCAACACGCCTTTTCAGTCCACGCTTCATTCTTCTTTTTCTTTTTCCTTTTTTCTTTTGGTAGTGCGCCGATGAAATTCCCCCCTCTTTTCACCTGACTTTTTTCTTTTCCCCCCCGGATGGGAACCCCCCGACATGAATTGTAAGTTCCCCTTACTTTTACTGAACGATCTTTCTCCTTCCTCTCATGAGTCGTGAAGAGGACGGGAGTTGACGCCCTTTTTTTTTCCTTGACCCCTCTGAAGGAGGGGATGTCTCTCCCCCTTCGGAATAGCTTCTCTGCTGGAAGGCAATGGATAGTGTTTTCCCACCCGTTCTTAGGATTCAACGTCTTGAACCTCAACGCGATTCCTCTTTTTTCTTGGAACCGGATCCTCTTCTTTTTTTTTTTCCCCCTCTGGAGGGAGCTGCAGTTTCTTTTTACTTCCACATGACGGACATTTTTTTTTTCCTAGCTAAGGAAGAAGTATGCCTTTCTTTTTTCGGGCCACACTGGCGCCGATCACCCCTGAAACTTTTCTTTTTCCCTTCCCCTGCGAAGATGGCCCTTTTTCTGAGCCGTCGACAGCGGAGAGTTCTACCCCGACCCCTGCTCGGAGCTTTCCTCTTTTTTCCTTTTCTTTTGCCAACCTGCCGGGGCATTTTTTTTTCCCTTTTCCGGTATTAAAACAATACCTTTGAACTTGTCAGCCAGGATGGCACTCCCCTTTTTTTTCCCCTGGCCGCCTGCAGAGGCTGAGTTTTCCAAGAGTTCAGGCTTTCACCTCAACTGACTTTCCCCCTTTCTCCTCTCCTGCCGCAGGGCAAGTTTTTTGGACGTGCACGAAGTTGCCCCAACCTCGCCGCATGGCGCGCCTTTCTTTTTTTTTTTTTTTTTTTCAGAGATGAACCACGGTGCTTTCTAGTGCCCGTGCAGCCCTTTCCCCCTTCCCCTTTCCGCGGCGACCGTTCCTTTTTCTTTGCCGTGAAAGAGAACTCGGTCCTTCTCTGCTGCTTCTCGTTGCGTCCCCCAATCGTCAAGGCACTCCCTTTTTTTTTCTCTTTGACTCGGCCTGTACACCAAGGGCTCTTTTTTTTCCCCCCTTTTTTTTCCCCCCCCCCCCCCTCTCCCATAGGAGAACCTGTGTGATCTAGGACAATCTGTTCACCCGCGTAAATAAAAGCCCGCCATGACCTGGGACAGGTCATAACCAAGTACTTTGAAAGAGGGACCGCGAAGCTGCTTATGTGGATGACAGTTCTTTCTCTTTAGGAGTGCGGACAGCCTCCTTCTTTTTTCCCCCCTGGCCCGTTACATGCCGAAAGCCCTTTGCAAAGGACCCGATGGCCGTTCAAAACTTTCTTCCCCTTTTTGCCGCTACCCAGATCGACGTCTTTTTTTTTTTTTTCCTCCCTTCTGACTTTGATTCCCATGATTTTTCAAGCCTCCTGAAGGTTACCTTCTCGTTCCTCGCCATTTCTTTTTTTTTTCCTTACGCGGATGATAGAATTTTTTTCTCTCCCCTTCCCCCTCGAGAGGGGGGGGGAAGTCCCCCACGCGATAAGGGCCCCCTTCCTTTTTTTTCTTTTTGCACAGTGGAGCCCTTCTTTCCCCCTTCCCACAAATTCTCGCGACTCTCTCGGGCACTTTCCCCTTTTTTTTTTTTCCCCTTCTGCAGCGCAAATCAGCAGCCTCCTTCCCCTTTTCTTCTTGTGCCAAAATACGAACCCCCCTTTCCTAGGCATGCGTATGCCCTTTCCCCTCTCCTAAACCGGACCGCCATTTTCTTTCCTGACGAAGCGAAGCATTAAGCATGGCTCATTCCTTCTCGTCATCAGTTTCTGGTCAAGATAACCTTTCTTTCCCCCCTTTCGTGATGTTCCTTCCCCCCTCCTTTTTTCTGCAGATCAGTTGTCTCAGATGAGTCCCTTCCTGGAAGTAAATCCTCTTTCTTTCTCTCTCAAGACTCTCTTTTTTTTCTCTGAGCGATAGTTCGCCGAGGGCTTTTTTTTCCCTTCTGGCTTCCGCTGCGATGACCCCTTCCTCCCTTTTTCCTCTTCGCCTCGACTCGAAGAAGTTTTCTTTTTTTTTTCCTCTTCTCCGTAGTCGACCCCCTTTTTCTAGCACCATGCCCCCCGCCCGCGCCTTTTTTTTTCCCTCCCCCCCCCCCCAAGATAGACGAGGAAATCTGCGAAAGGTCCCCACCTTTCATCTTTTCCTCCCTTTTTTCTCTCTTCCCCTTAAGCCAAGATTTTTCCTCTTTGAGCAAATTGCTATCTGACTCGACAGCGGCTGGTCCTTTCCTTTTGGAGTCTTTCCCCTTTTCCTCCTCCCCCCGCCCTCGAAAGACCGCGGCTTCTTCCCTCGTCTGAAGCGCCTCTGAGCGCACGTTGTTCCCTCCTTTTTTTTTCCCCCATCTGGAAGCCAAAACCGCCCTTTTTTTTCCCCCCCCTTCATCAGCAGTTTCGATCGGATTTGATGGCTCATTCCTTCCTACGCGGAAACCCCCCTTTTCCCCCCTGCTCACAAGTTCGCTCTGACCGAGCGGTCATTCCCCCCCCTTTTCCCCCTTTTCTCGGCAGCTTCAGACTTCTCCCTTTCTGCAGGAAGAGCCATTTTCTTCCTCCGCGTCCAGTAATGCAATGCGACGATTTTTTCCCCTTTTTTTTTTTTTTTTTTCGGCATATTTGCATAAGGCATTTTTTTTTCCCTTTCCTCTCCGAAGAACATCATCCCCCCTTCTGAGCAGGCTGTTCCGCGCGCCCCTTTTTTCCCCCCCTGACAGGAATACGGGGATTTTTTCTTCCCCCTCACGTTGATCGAGCGAGACAGAGTACAGTCCCCCCTTTTCTTTCTTCCTTTTTTCCTTTATAGAGTGTAGTAACGACGCTTTTTCTTCTGCTAGAGAACCATCATCGAAATCATACCGCTACTGAGCCCCTTTTTTTCTTTTTCCTCTCCCCTGTCTCCGCGCATTTTTTTCCCCCTTCTTCTCGTGGGCCATTGAAGGCTCGCCGTTCCATAGTTAACTCCTTCGATCGGGTATTTATCGTTTTTCCTTTTCTTTTATGGAGGAGGTGGGTCCCCGGATCAATATTGAACTTTTTCCCTTTTTTTTCCCCCCTTCCCACGCCATGTCATAGGGCGAGACGTCTTCTTTTTTCTCACTCCTAAATTAGACATAGCTACATATTTTCTGTCTTGCGTGACAAGCAGTCCTTTTTTTTTTTTCCTTGAGAGGGTAATAAGGTTTTCTCCTCTTTTCCCCCTTTTTTCCTTTTCCCAATCTGACTTATTGCGTTTTGCGACGAAAGACCCTTTTTTTTTTTCTTTGCCCCTGCTCGCAGAATCCTTTTTTTCCCCCCCCCCCCCCCCCTTCCCAGAATGAGGACTCGGTCGCCTTCCGGCCCCCTTTCCTTCTTCCACTTCTCCAGATTTCCCCGTGCACAAGACAGATCGTCAGACGCAGGCGCCGCATTTTTCCCTTTTTTTTTTCTGAACAATTGCCCTCGGCTTTTTTTTTTTTGCAGGCAGTTAGAGGTTTCTCCCACCCTTGCGCCCCTTTCTCTTGAAGCGGCGCGTCGACCCTCTTCTATCTGTGCTGGCGTATGCTCCAGCAACCGCCCCATGTCACCTGACTTTTCGAATGAACCGCCACGTCTTTCCCCCTTCTTTTCCCCCCTACTGCCTGGTAAGAGGCCTTTTCTTTCCTTTTTCGACCTGAAAATTTTCACGGCCATACCTGCGCGGCCTTTCCCCCCTCCTTCGGCAGTAGTAGCAGAATCCTTTTTTTTTCCTTTCCTCGCGCTGGGTATGCCCTCCGTTAGTACTTTCGTGCAGAGCCCCTGACCCTTTTTTTTTCCCCCCCTTTTCCGTAGGCGAAGCACGTTTGTTTTCCAAATAACTCGAATGCCTTTCCTTCACTCAGCTGTCATGCCGCTCCTCTTCCCCTTCTTTTCCCCTGAACCCGTGATGCAGTCGCCGCGGCCCCCCCCCCTCCCCCCCCAGTAGAGCCAGCCTCTCTGAACAATAGGGTCCAGCCGTTGTCCTTTTTTCCCCTCCCCCCCCCCTTTTTTTTTTCCTGCCCGACGCCCGCCGTCGCGTCCCCTTTTTTTTTTAGTTTCAGAGACGGGCGTCCTCCCCGTATCGCCTGGTCTCTCAAGTCATTCTTTTTTTTTCTCCCCTTTGCACGCCCTGCGAATTATTCACGTTTTTTTTCCCCCCCCCCCCTACCCCTCTAAGACGTAGCAGATTGGGGCTAAGGCCCTTCACTAAAGAAGAAAACGTTTTTCACGACGTTCTCTTCTTCGATAAGGATCGGCCTCCCGGCCCTTCGCTGGAAGCCTTCCTTCCCTTTCGAAGAGCCCTTCCCTTTTTTCTTGAACGCGAACGGCCACCTTTTTCTTCGCCCGAAATACTCCCCTTTCCCTTTTTTCTGCGGACCTCGAAGTCGCTTCCCCTTTCTCTCCTGCCACTGAGCACAAGTCTGGCAAAGCCCCCCCCAGGGCGGCCGCGCATTTCTTCCCCTGCTCGATCCGCACTGCTTTTTTTTTTCCTGACGAAGTACAAAAAAGTTCGTCCAGGTCGGAAGTGTCGGTAAAGGTAGATTTTTTTTTTCCTTGTTAATAATGATCCCCTTCTCTCACCGTGGTAGGAGGTGCTTTATAAAGAGTTTTCCCCCCCCACTGAAAAGCCTGTCCTTTTTTTTTCCAGGGGAAGAGATTTTCACATTGATTGTTACACACAGACAAGCTTCCCTCCCTTCTTTTTTTCCACGCAGAAGGCTATTCCCCCCTCATAGCAAGCCAATACCCTAGCCCCGCGGCTTACGCCTCGGTCCCCCTTTTCTTTTTCTTAGAGAAGGTACGCAACAGGTGCCTTTCTCCCCCCCCTCCCTTCCCGGATGGAATACACATAGTCCACTCAGCCGAGACAGGAGCCCCCCTTTTTTTTCCCTCTTCGAAGGGTTTTTTTTTTTTCCTTTTTTTCCGTGCGACAAGAAAATTCACCTCTCTTTGTGCGATTGCATCTTTCCTTCTTTTCGTCCTCTAGGGGATGTTCAGGCTTTGGTCAGAGACGTCGCTCTTCCCCCCATGTCTCCCTTTCGGCTGGCCCGAAAGTCCGACCTTTTTTTTCTTTTTCCTTTTCTATACTTAGGCCGCGGTCTTTTTCCCCTCCTTCGGCTAATCGACAGACTAGAAAGACCCCTTCCCCGCATTCTTTTCCTGCCCGGCGGAGCGTCTTTTTTTTTTTCCTTTTTTTTTTTCCCTTCAGGGCTTTTTCCCTTCTTGCGGCGGAGCAACTTACGATCCTCCTCTCACGGAGTCCGACCCGCCAGCGCGCTGCCTTCCACCACTCTTTTTTTTTTCCCCTCTTGCAGCTTAGAAGACGGCCCTTGATTCCCGCTGATGATCCTCACCTTTCTTTTTTTTCCCCCCCTCTTTTTTTTTTTTTTTTCACGACTTGCAACAGCTACCCTGACGGGATTGGAGACCACTTCCCTCCCCCCCCTCTTTTTTTTTTTCCCCCCTGGCCAGCGCGACCTTTCTTTTCGCTGCGATGCCCGTCTTGAAACTAGCGCGGGAGGGCGTGTTCCCCCCCTTTTTTCTTTTTTCCTGCTCGAGCCGACATCATCTTTCCCACCTCTCCTTTGGCAGCCTAATCCACCTGGGACTCTCCCCCGTTCATAGGAGAAATGTGTTTTTTTTTTTTTCCCCTTTTTTCCGAAAGAAAGCGGCTTTTTCCCTGAACGATATACTCGAACACTTGCCGTCAGTTGTTTTAGGTCTTCTCTCTTTTTAAATTGTTTCCTTTTTAGCTTGAAGTGTCCTCGCCGTTCCCCCAATGAGCAAGTCCTCCCTTTTTTTTTCCCCCCGAGGGTCAAGCTCCTTCTTTTTTTTTTCTTCCCTTTGTTAAAGGGCATACGGAACTCCCCCCTACCGCGTGGGTAGCATGCCCTTGTCCCCCCCTTTTCCTTTTTTTTTTTCTCTTCAGAGCTTCGGTCCCCTTTATGCTGACGACCCGGGCACTTTTCGTCTTGGCTGACGTCCCCGTCCTGCCTCTTTTTCTCCTTTTTTCCTCGAACTGGCTGCATGCCAATGTCTTTTTTTTCTTCCTTTGAAGTACGCGGATCGCCATATGAGTTTCCAAATCAGCCCTGGTTTCTCTTTGGGATGGGCGGCTGAAGTGCTTTTTTCTTTTTCCCCCCTCTGTCTCGCAGAGCATCCGCTGTCTCTTCTTGAAGACCCTCCCGAAGAGGCCGAGCGTCCCCTTCCCTCCCGGCCCTTACGACGCCACCGGCGGATTTTTTTTTTTTTTTTTTCCCCCCCTCGCCGGTACGCGGCGCAGGGCCAAGCCCGGCACGCGTGAAAAGGCATCGACGTTCTCCTTTTTTTCCCCTCCCCCAAAGCGGAAAACGAATATACCCGTTCTTTTCTTCCCCCTTTCCTTTCCCCTTTCTTTTTCCGGCGATGGCCGGACCCAATCCTTTTTTACGCGGGCCAGGTGGTCCTTTGGCGAACAGTGGGCGAGTTTTTCCCCCTTTTTTTGCTCGTGGCCGGCAGTTTTTTTTCTTTTCTTTTCTTTCCT
>Ga0179593_1494759_pt1 | contig 13257 bp, 20 predicted proteins | sample CZODoug2_1_08_16_FD_185931 | JGI IMG/M metagenome (GOLD analysis project Ga0179593, IMG submission 185931) | Vadose zone soil fungal communities from Angelo Coast Range Reserve, California, USA - CZODoug2_1_08_16fungal (PacBio error correction) | ecosystem: Environmental > Terrestrial > Soil >... | reverse complement strand
TGCAACTCAATAGTGACCTTTTTTTGATACTGTCCTCCGGAACACCCTCAAATAGCCCAAGTGAACTAGTCCCTCTTCCATTTCTCCTCCCCAGTGCTTTCTTAAATAGGGGACTATGGCCCCCCTGATCAGAATTCTAGTCCATCTTATGTTTCCATTCGCCGTTTCGAAGGCCCAGTACAACACTCTTCTTGTTTAGGAAGGGGACGTGTATGAAGAAATCACCCATCATTGTCCTGCATTTCCAGAAAATAACCCCTCCCCCGGAGCTAATCCCCCCCCTACTATCTCCCACACTATGTTTTTTATCCTTTCTGTGGCTTGCGGGCAAGGGTTTTGACCCCCCCACCCTTCCCTGCCCCCTAAGAAAGTCCTTTTTCTTCCTTACCCTCTTGTCATCTTCCGAGACGGACGCTACCACCTTTTAGGGTTTCCCCCTTTCTACTTTGTTTTATATCAATCTCCGCTGCCGGCCCCCATTTTTTTTACCTTCTTTTAGTACAAGTTTCCCACTCCTAATCCCTGCTTAGACATGAGGATCTCTTGATGTACATTTTGTTTTCCTCAGCTTCTATTATGAGAGGAAAGCCCCTGCATAGCTGAAGTATTTGTACTCCGTAGTCCATCAACCCTTTTCCTGATACACCCTTTCCCAACCCTCCTCCCTTTAAACTACTTTCGGAGTTTCCTTAGGAGCTTTTAATTCGACCCCCTTGGTTCAAGGATCTTTAGCGTGATTTCAACTTCTACCTTATTGATTTTTTTCTTCTTCCTTTTACAAGGGCGGACACCAGGCGCCGATGGGAATCTCATATTTATTTCTAAGAGGTGTCCCCCCCATGTTATTTTTATATGCTTTGTCCCCCAACCTTTCCAGCCCCCCAGTATTCCCCCTTCGTTCCCTTACCAAAGTTCCTCTAGCTGACTCCTTTCCCTTTTCCTCGGCGTTGCCTTTTTTTCAACCTTCCCCCAGAAAAGCCCATATATTCCTTTTAAGAGTTGTATTCCCCCCCCCCAACACCAAGTTCCCGTTCGCAAGTTGCGACTTTTGTTGGCACCCACAATCTTTGGTCTTCACTTGCAGTCATTTCTTTTTGCAATTTGTCCCCAGGTTTTCCCCCACTTTTGAGGAACTATTCCATAAACAATCGTCTCTTAACCGTGACAGGGGATCCATCGGAGCGCATTTCACTTGTATCAGAAGATGGAATACCCTCTTTTTCTTTTTAATTTCGCTAATCCCCTTGATTTGGGTGAAGGAACCATACTTTCCCTTTTATCCGCAACTGCCCGTTTCCTCAGTACCTTTTGCAACTGGACCCCAATTCCTCCCTCTACTCGCATTTTGGTTTTCCAACCAAGTCTCCCCCCTTTCTCGCCACTCTATGACTGTGTAATTCCCAACTTATTATCGCGCCCAAATCTATCGGTGCAACGAGACTCTTGTCGCTTGATCGTTCTTTTCCCTTCCCACGTTCGCAAGAGATCCCCTTCTTTTTTGTTTTCTTCTCATTTTCGCTCCCTTTTACCCCCCCTCTCCATTTTTCCCTTTCTTAAGACTTCTCTCTTTTCTAGAATCCTTTTTTTTTTTGCAACCGGGTTATTTAGAGGCTCCTCTGCTATAACCACTTCTTTTTCACTGCAAGGTAGGCATGGTTGATGCCCCTTCCCCTGCGCCTCAGTCCCTTTTCCTGGGTCCCCCCCTTTCTCACCATCTCTTTTTTCTTTTTGTGAGTTCAGATTTCCTTGCTTATCCTTTTCTTCTCATGCTTGGTTCGCTCCCCCCATGCCAAACTACTCTGCCTTCCACAGTCTGGTTTGTTATACAAAAACCTCCTCTGTCTCTTCCATTCAATTGCCTGATGATCTCCAATCTTCCCCAAATCCCTTCTTGTTTATCATTCCAAGATGATCGCACCCTGAGGTCCCGCCCGCCTTTCCTTTCTGTTGAGAAATTTCCTCCCAGGCATCTCTTATCACGGGCGACAACTTCCTTCTCTATTAGTTTGATATAAGTTACCAATGTTAGTTGTGGCCGCCTTGACAATGCCACCGCATATTCATTTTTTGTTTGCATAAAACCCCCGTTTTTTCGAAGGCGCTGAGGATTTGGGTCCTCGGCCCCCAGTCCCAGGTTTAAAGTGCAGTTGCGTTTCCCTTCAGTTGAATGACGTCAATTTTCCTGCTGGACTTTTGGAGTGTTGACCCCCGCGGGGAGTTCCATACTGCTTCCCCCCCATTACCTCTTCTCTCTGTCAGGCAAAGGACGGGTTTGGGCTCCCGTCTTTTTCCCTTGTTACTTTTCCCACTCCCCCCTTTCTTTTGCCCTTCTTCCACCCTCCTCTCTGCCCCCCATTCTCATCTCCCACCCCACACCCCCAATTTCTTGCCTCCCCCCTCTCCCGAATTTACTCCCCTGACCTTCTTCTTTTCCACCTACACGACATACCCCTACCCACCACCCGCCACCACCTCCCTCTCCCCCTCCTTCTCCCACCTTTCTTCCCCATCCCCCCCGCGCCGTCCCACCCAACCCCCCGCCACCCCTCCCGCCCCTCTTTTCCTCTTCTCTCAACAACCCTTCATTGCGCCTCCTTGATTTCCCCCCCTCCATCCTTTCCCTGTCCTCCCCTCTTACGCCTCCATCTTCCTTTTCTCGACTCTTCTTCCATTCTATTATTTTTCTATTCTTCCCCCTCGCTCCCCTGGCCATCTATATTCGTTTACTTATTTCTTCCCCTTCTCCCCTTCTCCCATTCTACCCCCTCCCTCGCTTCTCTTTCCTACCCCTCGCGTTTTTCATGCTCAGTTCTATACTACCTCCTCCCCTCCTTTCTTAAGCTTTCCCAAACCCCCTTCTTCCCCTTATTCCCCCTTTCCACTAATTCTACCACCCTCCTGCTTTAACCTCCCCCTTCCCTTTCCCCTCCACATTCCTATTCCACTCCTCTCACCCGCTCTCCGCTCCCCTCCGCGCGCCATACTCACGCACTCTTTCTTCCCCCCTCTTTCCTTTCTACCAACCCCTCATCCTCTCCGACCTTAGCCCCCCCCTTGGCCTTTTCTCTTTTTAAGCCCCTCCCCCCCCCCACACTTTCACTAACCGCACCCTCATCTCCTACTCGCCTCTTCCCCCCCCTTTCTCTCTTTTTTTATTTCATAAAATTACTTCTCAAGTTGGAAAACTTTTTAAAAGGGACTGAATCCGACCCCCGCGGGCCCTGCCCCTTCCTCCGTTCAAGTTTTTCCCCCGGCTCCCCCCTTCCCCTTGATTTGTTTTATTGGGGTGGGGATTTATTCACTTGACTAACAAGGCTTTGATCTTTCTCTGCCCTGACTTCCCCAGGCCAGAGTTAACTTTTTCCTCCTCGAGGGAACTTTCTGCGCTTCCTTAAGACCTACCCATACCTACACCGGGGGTTAATTTTCCTCACACCTCTCCCAAATATTCAGCCCCCTCTTCTCCCTCCCTTCAGAACCTCCTTTCCCTATTCCCCTGTACTCGTGACCCTTTCAAGTCAAGTCTTAAAGACCATTTTCCCCACCCCTCAGTAATAGTTACACCTCACGGCCCAACATTGCGAGAGATTTTAACACATGTCTCCCTTCTCTCCTAGACTAGGTCGACTAGGCAATTTCTTCCTTTCACTATTTCTCCTTCCCTATTATTCCCGTAAATTCTTTCCCCCAATACCTTTCTTGTCTCCCTCTTCTCTTTTCCCTTTTCCGGCCCTTCTCATCCATCTTGGCCTACCACCCCATAGTTTCCAATAAATTCGTCCGATCTCCCTCCTTCTCAATGCGATAGTGTTTTCCTTCCATTAGTTATTACAGCATGCGTCTTTTAAGGGAGAACCGTTGTCATCCACCTTTCTAGGGAAACCATCACATTTATTGTTCCTCGTGTATTACCCCTCTGTTTCTCGAAGCTTTTGCCCTTCTGTTTTCCAGGCACCTTAGGTCGTCTCCCCAAATATTTTTTTTGAGAGATATGATGTCTTTTCCTGTCGGGGTAGGTGTTGTACGGCTGCCTTTTTGTTTCTTGGAGTCACACCATTCCCATTAATCCTACCGTGCGTTCTTCTTGGTCCTTAGGGGCCTTGAGCCTTGATTGACTAGTTGGTCCCCTCGTCGCCTGATACTTTCCTAAACTGACTTTGTTTCATTTGCCCTTCTTCGGATAAGAGTCCTTTTTTGCCTTTCCTCCGAAAAACACCCCCTCCAAGTTAATCTCCTCCTTTCTTTCCTCCTCCCTTCCCGGTGTGTTTTTTTATCGTTGCAGGCCTCCCCTTTCCTTTTGTGAATTTCTTTTTGGGGCTCCCTGGAAAAGGGACGCATTCTTCCTGGCCCCCCCGGGCCAAGGGCAAAGCCTCTTAATTTTCCGTAATATGTGCACTGAAGAGTTTCGTCAATCCTTTCAGGAGGCGCCTCATAATTCCAAGTATTGCCCGGTCTTCTTCCTGGGCATATGCAGTCACAAATTGCCATTAACCAGACACCCACAGTACATACAGGACTCTCCACATTGTTTGGAGCCCCCCTTTTGCGTGACTTGTTTGGGGTCATCTAATACCTTAGAGTCAGAAAAGGTTCCCTCTTTCCTCGTGACATAACCTTCGGTTTTCCCCCTAGAATTTTATCATCAAATTTATAACTAAGCCATCTTGCCTGTACTTTAATTTACTTGGTCCCCCTACATTTCAAGCCCTCTCCGCCCCTGAGAGCAACTGCGGTCTCTCGTATTTCTGTTAATCCCCTGATTTTGAGATCTCTAATTCATGCTCTGTAAAGCCCCCCTATAGCTTGGTACCGACTAGTATTTTTCGTTTTTACTGGAAAGTTCCCTCCGAGTTGCCGTTCCCCTCTTACGTTCTCCAAAAGAACCCCTCTTGGTCCTCTCTGGCTTACCTTTTGTCACCCTTTGTTTTAAAAATCTTTCTTAGCCAGTTCGTTTATCAACTATTAACTTTCTTCGATTTTCATCCTTTTTTCATTGACACGGTCCAACTTTAACAGAAGATGGGACTCCGCTTCTCTAGTCTTCTAGATTGTCCCGTGAAGATTTCTAGTTGTTTTCAACTTTTTTCCAGTCCCCCCTGTATTGTCCCATGCTATCTATTTTCCTCCTTCTTGATAAAAGGTTCCTCCCCTACTTTACATTCAGTTTTCTTTCCCAATGCATCTACCTCCTTTTTCCGACCATTGCTTCATTTTTGAAGTTCACTTCACCCCATCCCAACTACTCAATTGTCTTGCCAAGTTGAATATTGTGAGCCCCTCAGTCTCACTCGTCCTCCACCCCCCCAAAGCTGTTTTTTTTTCCTACCATTTTCCCCCCCTTTTTATGCTTGTCATTCGACTTTTCTCTAACCAACCGAGTCTCTCAACGTCCCCCCTTCCTTGCTATCATCTTTCCTCTCCCTTTATGATGAACTCGCTGGTCCCTTTCCTCTACCACTCTACCCATCCAATTTCCTTGGTGTAATTTTCCATTTTAAGATTGACACTTAAGTTTCCTCCAGTTGCTTTTGGAATGCCCCCCAAACCCCGGAGAATGCTTCCCCAAGTTTTGTTTTCCTTCAACCAACTCTGTTTACAATAATTCGGTATGTATTCTGCTTTTCACACACCTCCCCCTTTGTGGATACCCCTCCCTTATTACTCCAACCCTCCCCTAACCTAATATTGTCTCCCCCCAGTGATATAGTTCGATTTATCCCTTTTCTTTTATTCCCCCACTTTCTACAGATGAAAGTAAATTCTTTTTCTTTTTTATTAATTCGGATTCATGTACAAAGTCTCTCCCCCATTGATTCCTTTCTTTCAACTTTGTAGATATGTTGCCTTTAAGCACTATTGTATTTTATGGATTTTTCCTCGTTTTTTCCCCCAACCCTCCCCCACACATTCTTTTTTGAATGGCTCCAGCCTCTGGAAGATACCCTTTGGCCTGGGATCAATTCTTTCTTTTCTCCCTTTGTTTTTTTTTCTAGAGAGTTGCTCGGCCTTTCTTCCTCATTTCTACAGGGGGAGATCAACTCCCCCCACTCCCCTTTAAGATGTATCCCCATTCCTCTTTGAGCCTATCATTTTAATAACCAAGGCTTCCCTTTGCCCCTTTTATGCTTACCCAACTTATTCCTCAATCCTGATGGACTTGGTAACTTCTCGACATGTCTATCCCCCGTCCCAGCATTTAATTCTCCGGGTGTTGACCGTTTTAATAAAGACCCCCCCTCATAAATTCTTAGCACTTCCAATTATTCTCTTGGCGCATTTTTTTGTACTAATGAATGGTAATTACACAATAGTGTTTTTGCCGAATTTCCCACCTAACGCCTTATTTAGCTCTTTTGTTTTTCCAAAGAAAAACCCCAACCCTTTTCTTCCACTCTGGTCTGGTTGTTTCATATTTTACCCGGCAACTGTCCCCAGGTGTCATTTTTCTCATTTAATTACCACACTTTGGATTTAATTAGAGTCGGAGGTAGATACCCCAGCTTTCTCCTCTATGCTTTCCCCCCATTAAAACCCTTCTCTTCTCTGGAGATCCCAATGACGTGGAGATGGAGTTTTTCTTTCTTACCTTTATTCATCCTGGACAAATTTTTCAACCTCCTAATCAGAACCCTCCCTTTTTTCCCCTGGGTCCACATTCCCCCCAAGGGTAAGACTTTTCCCAACCGACTTTTTTCACCCTTTCCCAACGGGAAGCAACTTTTCACTTGTTGGTTGGGTTTGGCTCACTTCAATTAATACCATGATTTAGGTCTTTTGCATTTTCCCAATGTTACCACTGCCTATTTAAAGTCTTTTGCAGCTATTACTTATCCGACCTTTCTGGAAGGAATGTTCTTTCCAATACACAGACCTGTGTTGCGCGTTGCTTTCAGTCCCCCTAGCCCCAAATATTCCCCCTTTTCCTGCCCTTATAATAAATCATTTTAAGTTATTTTCCCACTCCTGATTTGTCGGACCTTTTTCCCCCAGGCAGGATGACTACATCACTCGCAACGTTAACTTTTCGACCGGTTTCCATTTATTATACTTCACCCACAAAGTTACCGTCCCCTACCCTCCTTCCTACTACTGACTGTTTCTTTTTTTAAAATTTCCCTCAGCATTGTATTCCCCGGCACTTTATTTTACGTCCGTACCATTACTATTCGTATACCTATGTCTAGCTCCTTTTCATACCCTCGATGCTCCACCCAGTTTTTCTTTCTTAAACTTAACCTCCCTCCCGATATATCGAATTGTTCGTTTATTATGCTTTTCCTTTTTTTACTGCCAGCATTCATTACAGGCATGCTCTTTGTTTTCTCCCTTTTCTCCCACCACGAGTTTCAACCTCAAATTTTGCTCCTATGTACTTATATGCACTATTGGAAAACCTCTGTCTAATCTACTTTTCTTGCAGTCTTTTTAAAAATCACCAAGTCCCCGATCAAACACAGTTGTTTCATTTTCCCAGGTATTCCTGTATGTTATTTTTAAATGAGGGACCAATTCTTGTTTTTATTATTCCCCCACCCATTAATAATACCTGGCACCCTGCTTCTTTCCTTTTTTTGAATGAAGGAGGCGCCAGAGCCCTTGATTGACAGATCATGCAGTGGCCCCCTAGCCTTCCCCCCCTCCCCCTTTTTCCTTTGGCATTGCCCACTTTATCTTACCCTTCTTTCCTTCTTCCATTTCCTCACTTTAACCTTAAAGTATCTGAGTAAGGAAGCTTATCTTTTTTCCCAGTGCGTGTTTGTCTGATATCTTCCGGTCATCCCTGGAATTTCTATTTTTCCTTTTTGCTCCGAGACTACATAAATGTAAAAGTTGACCATTTTTTTTTTCATCTAATTGGCAATGGACTTGGCCCCCCCCAATGTTTTTTTATATAAATTTTTCTAATCTTTGCTTCTCAGATTGAGTCAATCTTAATGCTTTTCATTTTTTCATTAATCCAGGAAGAAACTGCCCATCCGTTTGTGAATACAACCGTTCCTCACTTTTCCATTACCATAACCTATTTTTTTTTTCAATCACCCCCAATATATCCCTCCTCATATGTTGGTACGTTCTTTTTTTTTTATTTTTTTAAAACCGACATTGCCCTTCATAAAGTTTAATACGAGTGATTTTTTCAAATATTCTATACTACATACTGAGACCCTAACCCTTTGATGTTTTCCCTCTAATTTTCCCAATATACCTACCCCCCTCGCCATTGCTTTTTTTACCTGGTTCCTCCAAGGAAAAGCACTATCCTTTCACTGAGGCTTGTCTCTTATGTTCTTATGACTCCCGCTTCCCTGGGGGCCTTCTTCTCTTCATAAGGCCCCTGTGACTGCCCGCCAGAGCTTTGGTCCTACTTTTTTGATAATTTCTTAGAAAATACGAGGGGGTTTCACACCCCTTTCCCCCCCCCCCCACATTTGGACTATCAAATCCACCTCCTTTTTTTCTTTCGTTGCTATTATATTTAGGTAAGTCCTTTTTCATTGTAAAATTTTCATAGCAAGTTTTCCGTTTACCCTTTTAATTTCCCCAGGTCCTTTTGAATGACCCGGTCAGCGTCCACCCACTCCCCCCCCAATCATCTGGGAGAAAATATAGGTTTCTTTATACTTATTTCCCTTTTTTCTAGTTTTTTCCCCCACTCAGTACCAAACACATGTACCTTACCTATTGCAGTACATGATACTATTTCCCTATTGATTACAAAGTTTAATATGATGCCAACCTTCTTGGTTTTACCCAAAATTTCCTTTGACTTTGACCTCCCTTTTTCCTAACGCCATTTATTTTTATGCCCCCATCCCCCCCCCTCCAAAACCTCACCCCCCCGTCACTTTTGGAAAGGTCCTCCCTTTTGTTTACCCAAATTATTCTCCCACTTGACTTTCCATCAAAAGTCTTTTTTTGACTACCATTTTTTTCCCCCAACGTTGTGTCTGTCTTTGCTCTCCATTTTTACATCTCCAGCTTAAAAGTTTAATGATATCCCCACCTCCCTGCCATTTTAATTGGAGAATCACTTTTCTCTGGCTTCCCCTTCTTTTTCTACCCCTCTTTGAAATCAAATATAAACCCTTCTTTCTACTACCTTTCCAGTTTCCCTACAGTTTCACTTTGGGAAAGACCCCATTTCTCGCGCATTTTGAAAAAGTTCCACAAATCTGTGAAAATAATCGGTCTTATTCTGAAATTTGCCCCACAAAATGGTTCTCCCCGACTGAAGAACAATTCCTAATAAGAATACGAGTTTCGACTTCCCACTTTTTCTTAGTCCTTCTTTATTTTAACCCTCTCCCTCTCGACTCAATTTTCTTCATTTCCTCTCCTATTTTACCCCCAAGTTCTCAAGATTTTTGTTAAGGTTGAGCATTTTTACTCGGCCACTTCTTGGACCTCCCTCTTTTTTATTATTCTTTGATCCATCTGTTTTCTCCCACCACTTGTAATGAAAGGTCTTTTGATTTTGATCGCACCCTTTAGCATGAGGAAGAATACTTTTCATCCTTCGGGATCACCTCTTTCCCCTCGTTTGTTGTTTTTTTCTCTATCCTTTCCTCCCTGGCCCCTACTCCTCATTTATACCCTTGCCCGCCCCCCCCCCCTTCCCCCCCACACTATACATTCCAAATACTTTTTTGTGATAAAAACCCCCATCTGATTCAATCCTAACAATCGGGCTTCCCTCTGCCCTCTCCACCCTTCATCTCGAAATCCCATCTTGTGGCTTATTTGTGCCCATATGCTCCGCACCCAGTAGAACACAGACTTTAGAAGGGCGATCGTTTTTTTGCTCCCTTTTTTTTTTTATAAAAATTTTTAAATGTACTACCACTTCGCCGATCCTTTCATAGTGTTGATTATTTAGATTTTTGTCTCTCTCCGTTGTTAACCAATGTTATTGTGTGAGACCCCACCCCTTCTGAATTATTCCATCATTTTTTGTTTTCCCCTAACAACACCAAACCTTTTCATTTGGCTGCTTGTTTCCTTATGGACCCAGTTCAACCGTCTGGAAAACGGTTTTTCTTCTTCCCTAATGTCCTTAATGTACCACCCCTTCAGTCCGGTTTAATTCGCTTTTTGGAGGTAGCTTACCCCGAGTTGGAGCCATTTCGACTGCACAATTACCCCTTTTTTTCCTTTGGATCCATCAAATTCCACTGTAGCTTTCGACCTTTTTTTAGTCCCATTCGTCATGCCTCAGCCCCGTTTGGCCCCTGGTCCCGTCCTACTTCAGAACAAGACTTTTGCTTGCCCCCCCGTGCCGACTTATCTTTTTCCACCCCCAACCAGGCCCCCTGAAAGCCTCCATGATTTTTGCGGTGGGCTTTCACTTCAAATGAACTTCTTTAGTCCTTCTTTCTCTGCATTTTAACAATGCCCTGCCAGCTACCCTCTTTTTTCATCAGCCAGGGACACCTGAAGTCCGTCGATTAATTCCCTACCCTCCCCCCTTTGCTCGTGGTTCCAGCCCAAAAGAAAAATATATAACATTGTCCCATTTTCCTTTAAATACCCCCATTACTATGAAATACTTCCCGCCAATGGACGCCGATCCATTCTCTGAACCGCCCCACTGCAGAAATTTCCTTATTTTTTAAGAAACGGCCCCTTCATTTACCCAAATGTCTTAACTTTCTCATTAAGCCCTACTTATCTTCCGGTTGTATCCCGTCCCTGGGAATTTTATCCTGCACTCTTTTTCGTCAAAATTATCACCCCCCCCCCTACTAGGTTGCCCTCTGCTCCTTAGCTTCCTTTCCCTCCATGCGCTTCTCCCCACCGCATCTGGAGTAACATGAGGGAACCAATCCAGAGCAGCCTCTTTCTCTCCTTTCCTGAATGTCTTCTTTTTTTCTTACTTGCCCCCTTTTATCCTTACCTTTTCGCGATTGATTATTTTCTCCCTTTCTCTAACCTCCGCGTGCCCCCCCTAATTTTGTTTTCTAAGAGTCGGAGATTTTGACTTTTTTTTCCCCACCTCTTTTTCTCCTTTCCCTCCTCTTAGGCCTTTTTGTTTTACCCCTCACCCCGCCCCAATCGGGTTCCCCCCCCCACACCCTCTTTGGGCGATCTAAGAGGGAGGATTTCCTTTCGGTTCTTTTAAGTTCTGTCGGACCTTCTGTGTTTTTCTCCCCCTCCACTTCCCCATCCCCTCTGTTCCCAAAATGTTTTCTTGGGCATTTCTTATAGTCTCCTTGGCCATTCCGATTGACTAGAGGGTATCAGTGGCCATATTCATTACTCTTTTTACTACAGCTTTTTCCCTTTGTTCCCCAGTTTTCTGCATAGATCTTTTTATAGACTCACATTATTTCCTTTCTTCATTTTCTTTCCCCAAAGACATTCAATCGTGACCTTCTATAGGAACTCTCCTCCTTTTCCTCCCTCCGGTGGTTGTGTCTTCTCTTCGAATTACACTATTTCTAGTTTCCTTTGAGGTCCTTTCCCTATTAATTTCCATGTCCCGGTCCCTCGAACTCTCTCATGGGCCCCTGGGCAAAGTCTAGTTAATTAGTTGACCTTTGCCTATATGTTCCCCTTTGTATCCGAGTAGTCCCCCCCTCTTTCCTGCTCCAAGGCCGCAGCTTACTCCCCCAAGCCCCGAACCAACCAGGTGGAACTTCTTCGCCTTTTCCTGGTTGATGCCGACTTCCCCTGACTTGGTCCTCATTTCACACATCCCCAGAACTATACTCTCCCAAAGAGTTGGTATTTCCCTCGGGTGTTCTGTGACGGTTTTTCCACCCCTAGTTGCCAAATTTAATCACTTCTGTTAGACCGCTTTTCCCCCTTCCGGCTCTTCGGACAAGTCAAAGCTGGTTTTTATCGTTTTTTATATTCCCCCCCAACAGGTCAATCCCTCCTCTCATGCCTGCTACCGTCGGTTGCCGTCCCCGGCACTATGACATTCGCGCGACTCTTCTTTCTATTTCCATCAAACGAGTCTGTTCTCAGCTCCTTTTTATTCTCCTTGACTCTGAAAGTCCCTCACTCTCCCTTTGGCCCATACCCCCCTTAAATATCTTTGTGATTTTTACTTCTCTCCCCCTAAGAGGGATACAAGAAAAATAGTTTTTTTCTACCCGTAACCCTTTCCTCTTCTAAGTATTATTCTATTTCGGGAAGCTCAAGTTGACATTGTCACCTTCTTCTGCACGTTTTCCGTTCCTTCCCCCCATATCCCTTTCGGATTGCATTCAAGCTGAATTGCCAAGTGTCGCGGCCCCGTCCCATCCGCTGGTTTTGACAGAATTTCCATAGGACGGAACGTTCTTGCTCCTGGTCACGTTTCTTTACTCTTTAGGGGTTTCTTCCCCCCCCGTGCTCCCCACATTGCTGTACCCTTCTATCTCTTTCCGACGTATCCCAGTTTCCCGCGATGAAAATACTTTAATCCTGTCCCCCGTTGAGGCGGGAACAAGCAGCTCACTCCGTTTCTCCCTCTCGTCTTTGTCCCCTTCCCTCCCCAACCCTTCCCCCCCAAACATCCCTTTCCAGGCGGCCAGTTGCCTAAGGGGTGGTCCAAACCAAGAGGGGACGTGAGTCTTTGACGTTCCCCATGAAAGTGCTGTTATTTGCTTCTTGCGTCCCCTTTTCCAACTTTTTGGGCCGTTACGATTCTCTCCAAAAACGCGCAAGTTCCAGCTCCGTGCCTTACTTTTCTCAAGAGAGTCCTCCCACGCCCTGGGTGTTGACTCCCCAGTCGTCTTGGCAGACAAGTGGCCTCTATCCCCCCCGCTTAATTAAATCCCCAGTGCAAGTTTGTCCGTCGACAAAATTGCTTCTCCCCCACTGAAAGTTCCCTATTGTCCCTTGGTTAAAAATAATTCCCTTCCTTCCAGAGAGCAACAAGTTTTTTCGGCCCCAGTTCTTCCCCTACGGCGGGAGGTAGTCTGACCTTTTCTCCCCACCCTCACAATTGGTGTCTCTTCTTTTATTATCTCTCAAAACTTTCTCCTAATCCTCATATAACGTGTAGAGCCCTTTCTCCTCGCTTTCGGTCACTGTTGATAGCCCCCTTATAAGTGCACTGATTTCTTCCTCCCCTTTAATTTCCCAATAATTCCCCCCTATTTCTAATTGTCGGATAATTTGCGATAATCAGTCCTCTTTTCCATCATATTTATTATTATATTTCCTATGCGTTTTCCCCACCCCCAATTTCTTTGGCCTTGAGTATGTTTGTTTTTGATTCACCACTGGAGCCTTAGGTCTAATACCTTTAATAATGGGACAGGGACA
>Ga0179593_1485705_pt1 | contig 13257 bp, 13 predicted proteins | sample CZODoug2_1_08_16_FD_185931 | JGI IMG/M metagenome (GOLD analysis project Ga0179593, IMG submission 185931) | Vadose zone soil fungal communities from Angelo Coast Range Reserve, California, USA - CZODoug2_1_08_16fungal (PacBio error correction) | ecosystem: Environmental > Terrestrial > Soil >... | reverse complement strand
TCAAAGCGGTCTTAGGTCCGTTCAACTTGATACTCGCCGGGAGTCAAGTTCTGCCTTCGGCTGAAGATGCCACTATGACGACGGCACTAAAGTTTTCCTCATCGTTGACACGTTCTTCTCATCGTTCACGCTTCTTCGAACTTAATCTTTCTCCAAACCCCCAACCCGTCGTGTTATTGTAATCCAAGAGTCCAAGGAATTTTGGTGGCGGACTCGATGCCACCCCTTTCCTTTCTCTCTTTTGGTTGTCGTTTGCCAGAGAAACAATTTGCCTACACATTGTGTTTCAGTTTTTGAGCCAAGGCCCCGGACGTCGCATATTCTTGCCCTCTGTTACGTTACACTCGGTAAACCGTTATACTTAGGGACACAAGTTCCTGCGACGCCGGTGGCGATAAGGCGATTTACCCTCCTGTGGTGGTGGATCTCTTTGCCAGAGTCGCAACTTTTGGGCCAAGCTTAACGCGCGTTGTGCATGGCATTTGTTCCCCCACCCGGCTGTTCCCCCCTTCCCCTGAATAATGGCGTCGAGTGCGAATTGGAAACCAAGACAATAGATAGGCAGAGATCCTTCCTCCTCCGTGTTGGCGGAGAGCTGTTTTGACTCCTTTTGCTCCGTCGTCCAGTCGCACTCGCAGTGTCCCTTTTCCAGTTTCGACTTTTTGTCTCTAAATCGCTTAGCTGCGCCTTGTGTGTTTTGTGGGAAACCCCTCCTCGGATTTTCCCCTGCTGCAACTACCCAACTCACCTAGGACACAGCTTTTTTGCGCTCTGCAGGTAGCCTTTATTTCAGGCTGCTGGCGTTTTTTTTGTTCTTTCTTGGTACGCCGTTTTTTTTCCGCAAATTCTGTACAACGCTTTGGCGACCTTTTTCCCCCCTCCTGTGGTCTCCATCGACGCTGATTTTTTACAGTCGGCCCGGTTTCTGGCCACCCTGACAACCGACGCCACGAACCTCTTCCCTCCCTGTGCACTTTCGTCGCCCTTTCACGTGATTTCAGGTCCGATGGTTGTGAAAAGACAGGGCTCCCGACTTTTTCGTTTTCTCCTGTGAATTGCGGGCCGCGAACAAGATTCCTGTTGTAAATCCTTTAGTAACGAGACGGTAGAGCCCTTGGGTCCCTGACGACGGATCGGACTCCCGGGCGAGGATAGGTCCTTTCCCCCCTTTTTACATAACGCCACTGTAAAAGCTCTGTCTTTTCTTCCCCCCTAACGGACGTCTTCCCTTGCATTTTTTAGTCTCGTTCCTCTTTGATGCTGTAGGCTCTTCCCCCCCCTTTCCAGCTTTTATTGCTTTTTTTTTTTTTGTTTTGCAGCTTTTAAGACTGGTTTGCGGGTCGGCAAAATACGGTGTTGCCTGAAGCACTTCTTTCCTTGGTTTCCTTCTTTTAGGTACCTTTTGAATTATTCTACCTCTCCTCCCCCCCGCCCCCTCTTAACTTCCCCCTCTTTTGGTTGATGAAAAAACGACGGTGATTATGAACCCCCGTTTTTTCTATGGAACGGGGGCGTTCGGCTCACCGGACTCGTGTCTTTGGTTTTAATCCCTTTTAGAGCTTTTTTTCCCTACTAGATTGTTTTTCTTAGCTGCAGTGGATGGTTTTTAGACGTTCTTTGACAGTTTCCCCTTACTCCCGACCCTTCGATTGCCAGTATTTGCGGGGACAGAAATTTCCTTTCACGTCCGGCTTGAGGACGTTTCCTTTTTGGCTTAACAACCTTGACGCTGCGTCACGCCTCGGTATTCAAGCCTCCCTTTTTTCCCAATAGCGGCTCTTATCATGCTCCTTTGGTCCTCCCTGGCGCTTATTATTGTCCCGGTGTGTGACCCTCCCTCACGACCGTTTAAAGGCTTTGTTTTCACTCCTATTTTCTTCCTCCATCCAGATATGAAGTCTTCTTTCGTTACGGGCTTGCGACGGCCCTGACGCTTAGTGACCCCGTTCTTTCTCCCTCCATTTTCCCTATTTTTCCCCTTCACATAGCGGTGTTCTGTCTGGGCCCCCGAAGTCAGGCTTCTTCCAAAGTGGAGTATACGGCTTTCCCTGTTGACCAGTACTCAACTCGATTTTCTTCCTCTTTTTTTTTCCCCTTCCCCGTGTTGATTGAGGTGACTCTTCCCAGTGTTTTGAGTCGATCCGTCGTTCCAGTCACACGTTGTTCTTGTCCAGCCACCATCTTACCTGTCCCCCCCTCCCCCGGTATTTTTCCTTTTTCCCCCCCCCCGTTCCAAGGCAGTATCACTCCATTTGTTCGAGTCAGGTCGCCCCTCCCTTCCCCGAACGCAATGACTCACAGGCGTCATGAATTTCGGTTTGTCTTTCCCTCCCTTTACAGTCTTCCGAACCCAGTCGTTGCCCCCCCCCTTTAAAGCAACCGTTTTCAAGATTTCGTCGTTTTTTACTGTACCCTGTTCTCCCCCTCCGGAGTCCACCTGAGTCCGAGTTTTTCTTCTTCGCTCCCCCCTCTATTCCCTCTCCCTTCAACATTGGGGGTTTTTCCCCCGAGGCTTTTTTCCTTCCAGTTGTTCTTTAAGAACACCCCCCCCTGTAGGATTTTCACGTCACTGTGCTCAACAGTCGTGTTTGTCCAGATTAATTTTCTCCCTTCCTTTTCTTTTGTTCTTCCTTTCCACCTCCCTTTTTTAGTACTCGCCGTCCCCACTGGAGACCCACTCTTCCCCCTCCAAGTCCCTTTCGTCTGACCGAGTTCTTCGCTTTGTTCGCGTTAACCCCCCCTTCCCCCCCTTTTTCTTCCCCGCTTCCTCTTGCTCAAACCGCCGCCACAATTTTTCCAAACCTAAAGGCGGTTTTGCCGTGTCCTCAAGGTGCCGTCGCTCCTTTCTGTCCCCCCTAGACTCCCTTTTTTTCCCTTTCCATAACAAGATATTGCGCCCTATAAACATAAACCCCTTCTTTCTCATGTCTTGTTTATACCCGTTCACCTTCTCCTTTTCGAAAGTAACTTTCAGCAAAGTAGATTTCCTTCTCAGAACCGTCCCCCTCTTCCCTCCCAGTAATTGTGGCGTTCATGTTCACTACCTCTCCTTGGCTCCCTTAGACACTTTCTTTTTTCCTTTTGTAGAAAACACTTTTCTTGCCCTCCCTTCCCACTGTTTCTTCTTAATGATGGTTCCACCTGAAGACCTTGTAGCGTTTCCCCCTTTCACTGAAACAGTCGTGCCAGCAACGTTCTTTTTTCACCACCCATCTTTAATCTTTCCCCCCCCCCCTACGGCTTTGTTCTCCCCTTTCTTTTCCACACGTTAGCCTTCTTTAAGTAGATGGTGTCCTTTTGTTTCCCTAGTTCCCATGTCCATCCACATTTTAGACCATAGGCATTGCCGACCACCCTGCTGCCCCCCCCCCTTTCTCTTCTTCAACTCTTCTTCTCCTTTATTTTGTTTCAACTGCTCCTCCGTACGTTTCTCTCCTTTTGCATAGATGATCCTGCACGTGATAATCTGCTCCGTATATAATTGAGGTTCCACTTCTCTTTCTTCCCCCTTTGCGTTCCCCAATAGTTTCTTCCTTTTGCCCCACTCCAAACCCCACACGCCCCCGTGACGCTCATTGGACTCGATTGTGATATTCCAACCAGCTGATATGGTGATTCCCTCCCCCTTTTACCTTGGACACTGTTGTTCTCTTTGACCTCTCAAAAATCGCACAATACTATCCTAATTTTTGTCTTCTGACTTATTCCTCGAGTTTTTCTTTTTTTTTCCCATTTCCCTCGACGTGTCCTCATTAGGTTGTGGTCCTTTCCCCCTCTTCTACTGGTTTTTTTTTACAATCATCTCCCATTGAGTAAAAATTTTTGTTTGATTTTATGGGCCCCCCCTTCTGTGTTCAAATCACCCTTTGCATTCTACGGATCACTTCCCCCCCTCCCTCCTCCCATCTCTTCTATTACTCAGCCAGTGAGATATTCTTAAAATGTCTTTGAGTGTACCTTCCCTGGACCCTCACTTCTACCTTCCTGTGTGGGTGGTGTGGTGTTGTGTCCCTGTTTTGTGGTTTGTTTTTTTTTTTTTTTTTTTTTTTTTCTTACGGTTTTTCCGACCTTTGTCTTTCCCCTTCCCTCTTTCTAACGAATAAGGCCGTGTGGCCCCCCTTGCTTTCCACTGACACGACCTACACCTCCTTCCCCCTTCCCCCCTTCTTGCCCCTTTTAGCGCCAAGCGCGTCTTCACGGTTTTTAGAAAAGCACACTCCTTTTGGAATTGACCGACTGGACCGTTTCGCTCTCCTCGTTGTCTGTGAACGGGATTTCGAAGCAAAATCACTATTGCGGTCTTCAATCCGGGAGTCTACATTTGACGGCCCTTTCCCTCGTTTTTTCCTAGCTTCGAAGTCTTTCTCAGGGGATCCGAGTCTCTTGACTTGTGCAATTACGTGCCTTTCGATCTTTGTAGGACGATGTCTACTGAACCCACGACGGGGCCCCTTTCACTCCCTGAAGTAGCTCCTCTGGTTTGAGGTGACTTTCTCCCAACTGACCGATTAGTCAGAACTGTTATTCCACTCCCCCTTTTCGACTTTTGAGGTCAGTACTCCCTCTGTTTCACTTACTCCTGAAAGTCTTATGCTCAGTTTTCCGGTCTCTTCCCTTTTTTGTGTCCTTCAAACGACCTTTTCTCTTCCCCTTCATCTGTGTGTGTTTCGGTCCCGATCCCCCCCCCTCTTTTTTTCTGTTCCCCCGCCCCGTTTCACTTCTTTTTCCCGGTTTTTCTTTTTGGTGACTGCGTCCACAACTGGACAGACAGGTGAACGCTCAGAACGACCTGTTTCCTTTCCTTTATTTTCTCCCCCTTTCTTTGTAATCTGCCTCCTTTCATTTTCTCCCAGGTGAGATCTCTTTTGACACTTTTTCGTTTGTTGTGAACCCGGCCTTGACCTAACTTCGGTGGGTTCCCCTCCCGGAATTGAATGTCCTCCCTTTGTCTTAGACTACGTTGAACTGCGTTCATTACGGAGAACCCCTCCTCTCCTGTCCCTCTCTTCGGACGCCAATTGAAGGTGCGGCCCCTCTGTTTTTTCTCCCTTTCATTAGGATTGGTAATCCCTTTTGGCGCGTCTTTTCAATCTCCCTTTTTTGTGCTTTTTTTTGACCCCCCTTCCCCTTTTTTTCCAAGGGACGATTTTGATGTCCCCCACCCTCACCGCGGGACTGGCACCTCCTTATTCTCCTTTCCCGTTTCTGTTATTCCTCACTTCAGATCGGTGAACGCCTTGGATGCACATCGGTCAACCTTTTTTTTCCTCCTGAATCTGGATTCTTTTTTCCCTTGTACTTCTCCCGGCCTTGACTTGCCTTTAACCTCCCGAACGTCGCTTCAAGCAGCGGTTTTTTTCCCCCTACCCCCCTCCTTTTACTGCCGACGGCACTATCCTTTCCCCCTTCCCCCCTTCAGTGTGTTGTTTCTCTCTCACCCCTTCTCGTTCTTCACCGTCGTTTCCACTCACACATCTTGTTCTTCCCCCTCACTTTTTGGTCTTCATTTCCCCCTTTCCGGAAGGCCCAGGGGAGACTCTAGGCCTGCTTGATCACTAACCCCATGCCTTTCTTCCCCCTCCTCCCCTGTCAAGGTTTTCCTAGGAGTTCACATCCAGCGTCGGTTTTCTTTCTTTTCTTCCCTTTCCCCTTCTCTGCCCAAGTCAAGGAACTCCTTTATGGACATCCCCCCCTTCATCCTCCTGTCTGTTGAGTAATTTTCCCCCCGGTCCCACTGTTTATTTTTCCCCTCCCCAGGGCGTCCAACTTGCCTGCTTTAGTCCTTTTTTTTCCCCGCGCTTCCTCCGTCCCTGGAAACTTTAAGTTTTTCAAATTCGACTCTCCTCCTGGTCTTTTTGAACCTTCCCCTTTTATTTTGCCAGCCCTTCTTTTTTTTTTCACCAACCCTCCCCAAAATCCCATTTTCAACAGACTGTCGTGGCGTCCGGTTTCCCCCCCCAAGTGTTAACTTCCCGCCCTTCATTTGACAGGAGCCTCTGCTTCTAGTCTTCTACCCTCCAGCCTTTTTCCTCCCCCGTACAACTTCCTCTTCCTCCAGGAGTTAAACTTCACTTTCTTTTCTTTCGCTCAGACGACCCGTCCGTTTTTTTTCCTGAATTAACCGTCTTTCCCCCTTCCCCTTGAGTTTTAGTGTAATCCAACTTAAGCATCCCATTTTCTTTTCATGGCCAACCCTTTCACTTCCTTATTCCTCCTCTTCAACTTGCATCGTGTCCTCTATCCTCCCCCGCCTCTGCGCTACCCCTTCCAACCCCTTTCGTGAATCCCCCCCTGAGGCGTTCACTGCATTTCGGTTATCTTCTCTTCCGTTAACCTATTATAGAACTTCCCCCTTTTTTGACATTTGAAGGTACGAACGACGCTCCCTCCTGTTTTTTTCTGTCACACCTTCTCCCCCACTTTGATCCTCGGGAGTCCCACCCTCTTCCTTTCGGACGGCGTCGTCCCCCTTTTCCTTCTAACGCCGTAAAGTGTGTGGCTCCTGCCGGTCTGCTTGCCTGCTTATCTCCCCCTGTCCCTTTTCGAAAGTACCCTTTGCATCACCTTCCTTGTCTATCCCCAATTTTTAAATAGAAGGGTGGCGAAGTTAATTTAGTCTTTCCCCCTTTTCCCCCGGTTTTCCCCCTTTTTTCCCCCCCTCCTTTGAAACAAATTTGATCCCGGTCTCACCTTTTAGCCCAGATGCATCTTCCCACCCAACGGAATCTCTCAGTTTTTTTCCTCATTCTTCCCATTTCTTCCAACTGAATAATCTCCCCGTCCTGACCGCATCCTTTGTACTTTAGTGCAGATAATACGGCGTTTTTTCCTTCGATAAGTTCTTTTTCCTCCTCTCAGTTCCCCCCCTGTATTCTCCCCTTCGAGGCGGTCATCCCCGCGCAAATGTCTTTCCTCCTCTTGTCCTCCCCTCTTTATATTCCCCCACAGAGACTGGCCTCACTGAAATATGGCTTTTCTGTCCGATTTTTGAACGTGGTCCCCTGTTCGCCCGATTCTATCTCATATCCGTTTTTTTTTTTCTGAGATATTCTATCCCTTCCCCCGTTTTTTTTTTCGGTCTGTATTTTAACCCTCCCTCTATCCAGTTCATCCTACCTTTTTGTACCCCGCTCCGTTTTTTTGAATAAACTTTCCAATGCTTTTCTTGCGCCTCTTTTCTTGTCTGTTGATTTTGTTGCCACCCCCAAAGTTCCCGTTGTTTTATCATTCGTTGTGCCCCAGTCTACATTCCCCCTTTCGAACCAATTTCTCAGTCTTTCTTCGCCACCTCTCTTTCCATCTTCGACTTCCTGATTGGTAGAGATGTTTCTCACGTTACTCCCATGCGCACCCTTCAACTCGACAACTTTCCCTTGATTTATCGTCAGTGGCCTCCCCCTGTTTCTTTTTTCTTTTTGATTTCCGCTCTTTCCTTCCACCCCAACTTCCCCCACCTCCGACCTTTCAACGCTTAACCGGTTTTGATTTCCCCGTCCGTCTCCCCCTCCCTTTATCAGGAACTGTGGTGAGCATCTTCAAAAATTTTCCTCCTTGTGGTTCCGAGAAGACTTCCATTTGTCTCTCCTTCCTTCCCACCACCTTCCCCCCGTTTCTGGTGAAAGTCCGGGAGTCCCGCCTTTTTGGATTTCTTCAATAGACGTGTTTTGGCCGGCTTTATTGCTCAGGGTTTACCTTTCTCGTTCCCGCCTTTTCCTTTTCAAACTCTCCATACCCTTATTTTTCTTCCTCTTAGTTTCTCCCTCTTCCCCCCCCCTTGGACGAATTTTGATTCGTCTCGCCGGTACCGGTTTTCCCTCACCGAATTAGAGAACAGTTTAACACTCTTTCTCACCCCCCATTACTTTTTTTTCGGAACGTTTGTTCTCTCACGCTTACCTCTTATGATCGGTTTTACCACTTTAGAAAGGAAGAAGGTATGTCTCTGACTTGTCTTTTTGTAACGCCACTCTATCAAGGACGCTTCTGGTGCATGGATTTAAAAGTTTAGCTGCACGGTCTTTTCGCAGAAAGACGGTGTGAACGTGGTGATTTCTGATTGGCGTCCCCCACGTCTGAGTGCGTGGAACGCGAAGTGCTTGGGACGTGGCTAACCAGGTGTGCAGCATGGACGGGATGTGGGGCGGGACTCCCTTTCAGCCCTTATTGACCGGCCATATACCCAAGCTACTACTTTCATGGTTTGCTAACGGGACTGGTCCCGGTTATCGAGAAGGGTCCGCTCGAACCGGACGCTTTAAGTCAACTCGGGGTCACAATTTGGACCTGGGCGTCAATCGCTTGTGGCCTCAGTTGTCCTCCTTATCTTTTTTTAATCCTTTCTGTTATCCTTCTTTGTGACAATTTAACTCGTTGTAGGGACGATTTTTGTTACACAGAACGCAGCCTGGAGCCGGTTGAGCGACGTTACTGTTATTTTTTTGCGTCCCCAACCGGCCTCTGTTTCCCCTTTGATTCCAGTTTTGCGGTCTTGGAAGCTTGCTCGAAGGACCCTTGATCGTGGAATAACTAGTACTTTCACCGTTAAAATTAACGCAACTACCCTTCTATCAAGACTCATGTTCTCCCCCTCCCCTCTTTGAAGAAAGACTTTCCATCTCTCTTCATCCTAATGTTTGGTTGAATATGGCACTCGTGCGTCAACAGTCTTTTTTTCCCTTTACACATTCTGTCCGTACCCCCCTCCATTAGTGGGTTATGTCACATGAGGACCAGTGCAGTCCAAAATGAATCCGTGCCACCTGCTATTCGACCGTCACCTTCCACTTCGCTACCTCTTCTTCCACTTGGTTAGCACGTTCGCATCCTTTTCCCTTCCTTATCTCACGTCACTTAGTAAGTCGTTTTCAAGCACCCATGTCCTTTCGACGTCGTGGCGTTAATTTCAATCCTTATCTCGTTTGGTACACCATGTCTGAGGAGAAACCACCCGAACTCAAATCGTGATAGGAGTTCACTGACTATTTTTTGCCCAGTCGGCATCGTCCCCGTCTTCTCGAACCGTCTTAGTCACCGTCGTTTTCTGAGAACCAAATTGTTCCTTTAATCGTTACTGTACACGTTAGTCCCCCGCGAGTAACGATCCGGATCAGGCTGACCCTAACCACCGCCATTGCCTCCACCGTCACAGTGGAATCACTCTTCACCTGAGTCCCTTTTCCCGTTCCCCCGTCTATCGAAGTCACTTACCATTCATTCTTTGTCTGAGACCACACTCCCCCTCATCGGTCGTTTTGGTACAACGTTCCGTAACATCTTTTTCGGGCGTACACCATGATCGTGTCATGTTTAAAGAAACAAATTCGAAGAAACCTTCCAAACTTCCTTCTGAGTTAATGCTTTGTAGTTGCACTAAACGCGAACGTCACGTCGTCCAGTCAACCTTTAAGGTGTACTCGGAACTCCATTCAATAGCGGGCGTTAATGGTCCCCCCCTTGGCTACTCGCCAGGTTCCCCTGAGCATACGTCGTCCAGGTGATGTCCCTCACCTCCTGGAACCACGTAAAAGTATGACTTTGTTCCAGAGAAGGTTTTGTCGAAGCTACATCACCGTCAGTCTCGAACGTCACTGGCAAATTCACAGCTCTTGAAGAAAAAATCGTCTGATTGGCTCCGCGTTCCTTCCTTCTAGTTCGAGTCGGTTGTCAAAAAACAACAACCCCAAAAAAAAAATTTGGACAAGAAATTCTTTCGAAGTGCTTCACGTCGTTTAGTCCCTAGTCCTTGACGACCCTTTCCCACGGACAACGACTTATGTCGAGTGTGCCATGCGTTCCTTCTCACCCCCGTCAGCTCGCAGCAGCATTGTTTAGCGACTTGCCGGCGACTGCCCGTAATCGTTCCTGGTCGGTACGTAGACTTTTCCTCCATTTTTCTGTCGGCCCATAGTTCGGCGTGGATTGCCATCCACCCACCAGACGAGTCGGCGCAGCCTTTGGATATTGTGATATTACGAAGATTGCAGGACCGAGGACATGTTTTTCTTTTTCCTGATGTGGAAAATCCCCGATCCAAACATCGAGAAAATATTATCTCTTTCTAACACGAGAATAGTTCTCAGAGTTTGGAGACTTTCTTCTTTCCCACTTCCGCCTCGGACAGTGTCTTCTTTCCAGGGCAGTAACCGCGGTAGTAACAAGCTTCCTGAGTGCTTGCGCCGACGGTGCTCCCCTTTCGTGATTTTAGGGAACCTTCCATCGCATGGCACCCCTTCTGTAAAGTTTTTCTGCTGCACATAAGTAAAAACCGCCTTTGCCGCTGCTTCCCCCCGCTGTCGAATCAATTTTCGTCGAGCTGGGGGGAGGATTTTCAGTTTAACGCCAGGGAATAAGTCTGTCCCCCCATTTGCTGGAACGTTTTACGGTGAAGGCGGGCCACTTGGTCTCCCAGACCCGTTGACTGGACCTTTGCGGCCTCCGGTTTTCTATGGCCAATCACCGATGCGAAAGGAACCCTACGTGTGCCCTCGTCGACCTCCACTTCGATGTCCCTAACCGATGGGTGATGGGACACCCGCCCCCCTGTTTGATGAAAGTCGTAAGACTGTCAGTGTCTCTCCTCTGCGAACAACCCTGGACGCCGGTCCCAAGCCTCGGACATTCCCGTTCGGGTGTCTGCCCAATTAGCGTTTGTTTTTCAGCTGCTTAGATCAGGTGGATCCCGTGCGAGTATGGCCTTGAAACGGTTTCCATTAACGAAACGACTCCTTGAAGGACCTTCGTCTCCCCCAAAAGACGGGTTTGTTGGTACTGGCACTCGGGTGTTACTCTCCTGACCCCTGACCCTTTTGTCTTGCTGCCCGGCACCCCAAACGGACGGTGAACGCCTCTAGTTTTCCAGGACAGAGCGGTTTCTGCTCAGCCTGATTTCCTAGTTAAGGTTGTCCTCCCGGCGAGTATCCTTTGACGGTGTGTCATTAACGCCAGGCGGTTTCAACGTGGTAAACGACTCTGACTGGTCCCCCTTTTCTTTCTAGAAGATGTGGAACGGGGATTGCGGCGCAAGGGACCCGCTATTTGACGCCTCCCTTTCTTCCCGCCCTTTGCCTTTTCTTTCTCCCGGACAATCTCTTGTGTTCTTGCTCTCCTGAAGAAGTATGTTTAAGGGTGCAAGGCTATAAGGCCTGACCCCCCCTTTTTGACCCATTAACGCCTCTTTTGTTTATGTAAAGGACGCCTGTTTGCTGTGAAAAGAACACGCGGTGGCGACGGGGACTTGAAGAGGTGACGGCTCGCAACCCCCGGACCTGCCTTGCCCGCCTCTTTATCCCCCATTTTGAACGGTTTGAGGTCGGCAATCTTGTTCTGTCAGCCTCCGGCTTCAGGTGTCCCCGAGGTCTCGCGGGCACGTGTGCACCTCACGGACCCGTCGATTTTCAAGGTTCTTTTGTGTTTCTGACCCAGAACACGACTTTGCTTGCCCGGTGAGGTCTTCAGGACGGTGAACGAGGTTTTGTCCGTGGCCCAACTGACGATGCAGACGCATCGGGAGTCCTTTGACTCCGGTCGGATAGCTGTTTTCTGCCTCAGCCTTCACGCCGGTCTTCTCTTTTGACTCCAACGGTTATACGGCTTCCCCGGATCCCGCCCCGCTTTACCTGTGTCTGACAGAACACGGACGGGACTGGCACGACGTCCATTCTCTTCTTTTTCCTCGTTTGTTGTGGCTCACCGTTCGTGAAAGTGAAAGTAGTTTCCTCAGTCCGTGAATAGACTTCGTTGGCGTTAATGGTCCTTTCAAGTCTATATACTCTGCCTTTTCGTACCCTGAGAATTTTCGGAGATGCAGACCCACCTCCTTGCGCCGCACGTCAAATGCTGCCCCGCCGTCACCGCAACGTAAGGTCTCCGTCACCCCTTTCCGTCTTCTCGAACTTCCTTTTCGTTCCGTTCTGTACTTTCCCTCCACACCGTCCTAAATCGACGGTCGTTTCTTCACCGTTCACCGAATCGAAGGGAGCCTTCGCATCAGTCTTTCAGGTGATTGCATCACACCCCGCTATTTGCGCGCCCCTGTCGTTGATCACGAGGCTGTTTAGTCCGGTGTTCGCCCGTCGCATCCACGTTCACCGCTTCGACTCTCACCGTTTTGCCAACAGTCGTGTCAAGAAAAAAGCCTGAATCCTGTTCTTGGCGTAATGGTCAAACCGTTCCCTTTCCTCTCCCGGGAGTCCTTTCCTTCTTCAGGATAGAGCACAACGCATTGCGAACCGTCAAATTTTGACTCGGGAGTTCCCTTCATTTCTTTCCTTTTTCGCGTCATCCTTTCACGATCTCTCGAAGTCACCTCTTTCCAGTCCCCCGGCGTCTTTGTAACGCACCGCGTCTTTGAAATAGCGTTTGGCTTACTGGTCACACCGTTCAGGTGCTTTTGTCCAACTTTTTTTTCAGTCTGCTCTACCACCGCATTGTTTCACCGTCAAATGTGACTCCCTAGGCTCCCGGCGAGTCCGAGTTGTTCTTCGCATCCCCTTTCAACCGTTCAAGTCCCCTTGTGCTACTTTCGTGTTTTCCCTAAGAAACGACAATCTTATTCACTCTGCCGGTTGTTTCATGCCACACCGTTCAGGCCTATTTACTAGCAGGGAGTTCCACCTTATTTGCAGGGCTTGAGAAGAAACAAGAATTTGCCTGACCCCCTTAAAATTCTCACCCTCGCTGCCCTTTCCGCGTCCTTTGTCGCCGTCGCCTCCACGTCGGGTCTCTCCCTGTAAACTGACCCGCCTGTCGTGGTGTCCCCGCACTCGAAGGTCCTAGAAGTCTTTTTGAAATTTAGTTACACCGCCGGTTTCCTTCCTTTTTCCTTTCGTCGGTTGTCAGTTTGGCAGATGGACAATGTTTGCTCCGTTTCCCTTACCCTTCCTATTTACAGAGTCTTGACGGTTCCCCCACTTCTGGCAAATGACGTAGCTCCCCCCCCCCGTCCTCTTTTTAATTTGCCGTTGCCCTGGTCCTGGTAAAACGGATCCAATTTTCACTCGAGCATCCTTGCATTGCCTCTATCGAATTGGTCCTCTCCTCCTTCGATGTACTTCTCCTTAATGTGGTATCCTTGACTTTGCTTCCCTCTTTTTCTTCGCACCATCTTAGATTGGCATTTCAAATACAAAAAATTCCCCTCCTCCCACCGTCCCGCATTTCCATTTTTACCCTGATTCCGGCCTTGTGAAGGTTCTTATGGTTACTCTACTAAATATGATTCCACTGCGGTCCGTTGGAAAACTACCCACCCCGTCACAT
>Ga0179593_1680507_pt1 | contig 13258 bp, 18 predicted proteins | sample CZODoug2_1_08_16_FD_185931 | JGI IMG/M metagenome (GOLD analysis project Ga0179593, IMG submission 185931) | Vadose zone soil fungal communities from Angelo Coast Range Reserve, California, USA - CZODoug2_1_08_16fungal (PacBio error correction) | ecosystem: Environmental > Terrestrial > Soil >... | reverse complement strand
GCCCCTCCTTTTTTTTTTCTTTTCCCTCCCCCCGGGAGAGCGAGGCTCCTCCCTGCCGCATCCCGCCTTAGTGGAGAATTGCGCTCTTTTTTTCTTTCCTCGGTGATCGAAATAGACCACGGCGAGGAACCCCCCTCTTTTTTCCCCAGCAGCGCGTCCTTCCGGTATGGCGGATGGCATCTCCCCTCCCTTTTTTTTTTCGAGATTCGCGAACCGGCGCGGTGCCCCTATTTTTTCCCTCATCTACAGGCAAAGGAGAATAAGTCCCCTGATTGTTTCTTCCCTCTTTTTTCCTAGTCTGCGCATGATGAAGTTGCGGCGATATCGCGTCCGTCTCCCTCTTCCTCCCCGCGGCTCCCTATTTGTGCGAGCAGCATGACGATATAGAAGGCAATGAAGAACGCCGCCCCCTTTCTTTTTCTCTTCCTTTTTTCTTCGCTGCGGTCTGGACCTTTCTTGTAAGGGTGGGCTTTCCTTCTTTTTTCCTCACCTTTTCTGAGGGATCAACAGTAAAGGTGCGAGCGTCAGCCCTCCTTGTTCTCTCGGAGCTGGACCTTTTTTTCGATGAGACAGCGGACGTCTCCTCTTCTTTCCCTCCAACAGGGAATGCAGAGGACTTGCCATTTTTTTTACTCTTTTCCTTTCCTGCAGAACACGAGTCTCTTCAGAGGAACGTTACCGCCTCCTTCTTGTAGGAGTGAAGGATCAGGAGGGTCGAGCTTGTCTTTTCTTTTTTTTTTTATGCCTTCCGGAGGATCCTTTTGTTCAACTTGAGAGCCAGACCCATTTAATTTTTTTTTCTTCTTTTTTTGAGGCGCCCCTTGGCGGCAGGGGTAGGCGCAGGCTTCCACCCACCGAGCCTTTTTTTTTTTTTCCCCCTCTTCCCGCTGGGAGACTTTACGCGCGGGGGGTCGGGTTTTTTTTTTTTTTTCTTTTTCATGCCTAGAAACGAGCACAAAGAAAGCATTCGCCGGGGTCCGTTTCTTTTTTTTTTTCCCCTTCCTTTTGGCCGTCCGCAGGACCGCCCCCTTTCCTTTTCTCCCCCCGCCGTTAGCTGGAGCGTAGCAAGAGCTGGTGCGCTCTTTTTCCTGTTTTTCTCTCCCCTCCTTTTTCTCCTTTTCGTGGTTCAGTCCGCCACAGGTAGAATCGGTTTCCCGCGCCCCGCCTTTCTTCTTCCTTCCCTCTTCTTCCGAGCCCTATGGTCGTCCGCAAGGGCGAAAGTTGCAAGGTGAGGCCGTTTTTTTTTCTTTTCTTGCTTCCTCGCGTACGAGAGAGGAGCTTTTCGCACAGCCCTTTTCTCCTCTCTTTCACAGTGCCGAGGCCCTCCCCTCTTTTTTTTCTCTAGGAAGCCAGGTCGTAGGTTTCTCCACGCGATTCTTTTCTTCTCTTTTTTTTTCCTGATCGCACTCGTGCATCACGATGCTCGTTTCCCCCTTTCTTCTTCTTCAGAAGAAGCAGCGGAAGCATCTTTTTTTTCTTTCTGGACGAACCCTTTTCATCGAGGGTTTCTTTCCCCCCCCCGTCCCCACCGCTAGGCACAGAAGTCCGTCCTGGCGGTTTTTTCCCTTTTTTTTCTCCCCAGCACATCAGATCTCTCGGTCTATGTACATTTTTTTTTTTTTGCTCTGCCAGCGCTAGAGCCGCAGTATCGACCGTCGCTTTTTTTCTTCCCTCTTCGCTCTTTGTCCTTTCCCCCAGAGAAGGACGGCGCCCCACCCCCTATTTTTTTCTTTTTCCCCCTTTTTTCCCGCTCGTTCGTAAAACGGAAAAGTTGGTGAGTCTGCTCCTGCTTTTTTCTTTTTCTCTTCCCTCCTCTGCCTCTTTTTCTTTCCTCTCTTCGTAAGTCGTGGACTAATAGTCAGGAAGCCGAGCGTTTTGTAGAGCCCCCATATTTTTTTTTTCCTTCACTGCTCCCGGTAGTCCCAATTGCTATCTCCCCCTCTTTTTTTCCTTCCCTTTTTTCTTTCTTAACGTCAACAATTGAGAGTTAAGCGCGCTGTCGATGAAGATTGCCCTCCCCCCTTCTTCCGTAGGCGGTAGCCACTCTCTCTTTTCCCCTTAAGTTGTTTTTTTTTTTTTTTTTTTTTTTTTCTTTTTCCTTTCGGAGCACACGTGACGTATAATATTGCAGCGCAGCGCGCTGACGCTCACGGTTTTTTTTTTTTTTTTTCCCCCCTTCCCCTCGCGGATCTCCGGTCCCCCTCCAATTGGGTACCGGACAAGATGGTCGCTTTTCCTTTTTTCCTTCTCCCCTCGTTCTGGCAAAAGAATCTTCTAATTCATAGAGGAAATAGCAGGGCCGAGGAGGGTCCCTTTTTTTTTTCTTCTCCCTTTCGGCTCCGGCGCTCGGTGATTGCAGGCGAAAACCGTCTTTCCTTTTTCTCACTCCGAAGTGGGGGAAAGTCAGAGAATCGATCTACCTTAAAACGCTCTTTTTCTTTTTTCTCTTTCTCAAGCGACCTTCTCCCTGACTTTCTCGAGAGCTGGCGCCTCTTTTTTTTCTTTTTTCTTTCCCTCCCTTAACGAGTCGAGCGGAGGATGGGGTAGACGACGAACGCGGGGCGTCGTCCTTTCCTTTTCTTCTCCTCTCGGTTGTATTCCGGACGTCGAGAATCCACGCCTGCCCCTTTTTTTCTTTTTTTTTCCAGCAATAACGACACACAAAAACCCCCCCCCCTTTTCTTTTCTCCTTTGTGACGCTCTTTCTGATGAGGAATTCCCCCCCCCCCCCTTTTCACGAGATCGAGGAAGAGCTCACGAGCTGGGCCGGTGCTTTTTTTTTCCTTTTTTTTTTTCTTTCGAGGCAAAGCGATCTGCTCGTTATTTGTCTTTTTTTTTTTTTTCGAGCGTGACCGGGGGATGTGCGAAAAGTTTTCCTTCTCTCCGCGGTATTTCTCCCCCGATCGAACCCCGTTTTCCCCCTTTTTCTAGGGAGTTTACACGATATGGCGTCATCAATTGCTGTGCTCCCCTCGGTCTCGTTGCGGTTAGTGAACGATGAGAGGGGTTTTTTCCCCTTTTTCTCTTCGGGGGGGAGATGAAAAAGAGCAGGGAAACCCAGAGGCCCCCCCTCCTTCCCCCCTTTTCTTAGGTCCTGCTTTTTTTTTCCTCGCCGTTGACGGTGATCGGGGTTCTTTTTCCCCCACCCCAGCATCGCGCGGATACGGACGGACAAAGAGAATGCTGATTTGGGGGCTAGTTCCTACTTCCTTTTTTTTTTTTTCTCTTCATTCGCCCTGTCCTCGGGACTTCGTGAGCTAGCAACCCCCGCGGCTTTTTTTTTTTTTTTTCCCTTTCCTCCTCCGCCCCGGCTGACAGGGAAGGTAAAATGCGTGAGCGGTCTTTTTTTTTTTTTTCCCCCCCCCTACTGCCTATTCTGCTAGTGCGGAAACGCGAGATCTTTTTTTTTACTTTCCCTTTAGATCGCCTACACGCGAGCTAGATCGGCCCCCCCCCCCATTTTTTCTTTCTTCCCGTTTCTTCTTCTCCATTTTGCTGGATGGTGTGACCCCTTTTTCCCTTCTTTTTCTATTCGCTAACCCAGAGACCGGGGCGCGTGATGGAGGGACGTCCGCCTTTTCCTTCTTTTTTCTTTTTTTCTTCAGTCCATAGTTGATCCCGCTCGACAGGTCCTTTTCTTCCGGCCAAGCCCACCCTGAAAAAAGCCCTCGGGCTTTCGCCCTTCCTTTTCTCCTCTTTACCTCGCTTCCCTCCGAACGACGTCTCGTGGCTCTGTTTCCTTCATTGCCGTCGCGATAGTCATGGCTGCTCGCGCGGATGTCTGCCTCCCTTTTTTTTTTTCTTCTGTCGTTCTCCTTCCCATTTTGTAAGAGGTGCTTTTTTTCCTCCCCTTTCCCTGGCTAAGATATTAAAGGAGGGAAATCAGCCGCGTTCGTTTCCCCTCTTTTTTTTTTTTTCTCCCTGTTCCTGTTCCTTTTGGGTGGACCACATGCCCCTTTTTTCTATATCGAAAAAGAGGAGGGGCGATGACGTGGTTCTTTTTTTTCTCCTCCTTACTCCCCCCCCTCTTTTCTGATCCACTCTAAGTTGAGGATTTCGCCTCTCCCTTTTCCTATCACCGCGTTTCCAGGTGTGTGAGCGCGCATTCTTTTTTTTTTCTTTTTTCCCCCTTCTGTCGCTTTCGATCCGGTGCCTTTTCTTTTTTTTTCATCGCGCAGACTATAGTATGTTACTCCTACTCGTTGTTGTTGTTTTTTTTTTTTCTCCTTCCTTCTGACGCTTCCCGATGTTCAGCGTGAGCTTTTTTTTACTCCCGCCGCTCGGCGAGACATGAGAGCCAAAACGAAACTCTTTTTCTCTTCTTTTTCTTTGCGAAACTGCCGTATTATTTGGGGAGTGGAGCTTTTTTTTTCTTGTGCAATGCAAAGAAGCTCGGCTCGCCCTTTTTTTTTTCTTTGGGCTGCTTTTTACTTTCTGGATGTGGTCACCCTCTTTCTCCTTCCTCGGGTGGCAGACGATGTAAGGAAGCGGGCAGGATGTCCGCCGGGCCCTTCCTTCCTCTTTTGGCTCTTGCTTTGCGCAACGCTCTGACCCTCCTTTTTTCCCCCCCCTCCCTCGAACATAACAGAGGGATCTGCACGATGCGCTGCGCTTTCTTTTTCTTTTCCCTTGCCTCTCGCTACAATGAGGAAGCCGCAACGATACTTTTCCTTTTTTTTCGCCGTGACTTCTAGCAGACGGGAGAAGGGCACGAGGGGCTTTTTTTTTCTCCTTCGCGGGGTCGGGTCGAGCGGTGCTTTTTTCCTTTTTCCCTCCCTCTTGTCTCTGGAACTGGCCAGCCTTTGAGAAAGCGGACGTAGCCAGGCAAGCGCCCATTTCTTTCTTTTCTTTTTTTTCTTTTTTCCCCCCCCCTCCAGATGAGCGCCGAAGCACCCTTTTTTCCCCCCTGTCGGCTACGGAGGGTAGGGATAGGTCTTTTTTTTCCCCTCCCCCCCCGATCTTCGCTCCCCGAATCATGCAGGAGATCGCGTCTTTTTTTCTTTTTTCTCTTCCCTCAGGTGAACGTACCCTGTAAGACGGGGAGGATCTTTTTCTCCCTCTCCTCCCGGTGTTGTCTTCTTTTCGATGGCCGGGATTTTTCCTTTTTTTCTTTTTCTTCTTTTTCTGCTTCGCGCCGGGGAAGAAGTTAGAACGAGCACCAAAGCCCCTTCTCCTCTCTTTATGCTTTTTTTGTCTCCCTTCCTAGAGGCCGCTTTTTTTTTTTCTCTCTTTTTCCCGTCACGGCGATCAGCGAAAACGTACATAAAGATAGGATTCTTCTTTTTTCTTTTTTCCCCTTCTCGTTTCCCCTTAGGAACATACGGGTGCCCATTTTTTTTTCCTCTCCCCGCACGACGCGAAACTTGATGATCGGCTCGGGATTGACGTTCCCCCCCCTTTTTCCTTTACGCTTGCTGCGGGAAGTTGCACCATTTCTTGTTAGGATTTCGATCGCCTCGCGTCTTTTCTTTCTTTTTTCCTCTTTCTGATCTTCTCTTAAACTCCCCCGGGAACGCTCGCCCTCCCCCCCCCTTTTCCTCTGCCAGACAGGACAAGAGCAGATCGTGACGGTCCCTCCTCTCTTTCCTCTCCCCCCTATATTCAGCACCAGGCCCATTTTCTTTCTTTTTTTCCCCCCCCCTTTTGCTCACGATGAGAGGGTTTCCGAAGCCGGCATCCTTTTCCCTCCCCTGCAGCGTCCCTCCCCCGTGAGGAGCACTTTTTTTTTCTTCCCCCCCCTTTTTTCCTCGAGGGGCGGTCAAAGATGTAGGGGGCGTGGTGGCGCCTTTTTTTTTTCCATCCCTTCTCCTTTTGGATGCGGGGCTCTTTTTTTTTTTCCTCCCCCAGGCACATAAGCTTAGAAGAGGTGAAGTGCTGGGCTCCCCTCCTTTTTTTCCCGTCTGGCTGAGTACCTTGACTTTCTTTCTTTTTTCTTATTCCTCGGCCACAGGCAGGTCAGGAAGTTCTTCTTTTTTTTTCTTGGTGGTAGATCGAGTCCAGGCTTTTTTTCCCCCTCTTCTCCCTTTTGCCGATACGAACCGGTTCACGCATGCTCGTAACGGACAAGTGTCGTTCCCTTTCTCTTTCCCTGATATGTGCTTTTTGCCGGCGATGTACTGTCTTTCCTCTTTTTTTTTTTTTTTCTTTAGAGGCATGAACTGCGAATCGAGTTTTTTTTTTACCCCCCCTTTGCCCTGCTCTCCGCCTTCGAGTGAGGTTCGTCGCTTTTTTTTCTTTTTTTTTTCATCTCTCTGCCGTGAAGATGGAACGCAAAAGGGTGACCGCGAAACGAGCCGTGCTCAGCCTTTTTTTTTTTTCTTTTTTTTGATCCTTTCGATAGCAATGGAAGGAGTGAGGAAGTCCCTCTTTTTCTTTTCTTTCTACTCGAGGGGTTGACGTCCTCCTTTCCTTCCCTCCCCCCTTTCTCCCTTTGTGGCGTCTTTCTCCCTTTTCCGGTTCCCCTTTTTTTTTTTTTTTTCCTCCCTGAGGAGGCCAACGACTTCTTCTACTCATAGAAGAAATCGACCGAGGCCGAGGCTTGGTTTTCTTTCCTTTTTTTTCTCCCCCCCCCCCCCCTGGCGGAGAATTCTCTCCTCTTGTGTTTTTCCCCCCCTTTCTTTTATCGGGCAAAACGGGGAATATAGGCAGCAACAGCACGACGTTTTTTTTTTCCCCCTTTCTCTCGTACCGTCTTCTGCTGTGGCCGATATCCTCTTTTTATTCCGAGCCCACGACAAATGGATGGAGGTGAGGGGCGCTTTTTTTTTTTTTTTTCCCGCTACTCTTTCATCGCCAGATCCGCCATGACTTCTTTTTTCTTTTCTCCCTCTTTCCCTGTGGGGGGGGCGAGATACAAGAAGACATCTGTGATCACGCCTCTCTCTTTCCTCCCCCTTTGCCTCTTTCTGATTCTTTCTCTTTTTCTGGCTATGACGCGCGTCTTTGGCCTTTTTTTTCTTCCCCTCTCATTTTCCACGAGCTGGGCCTGGTGCTTCGCTATAGCGTGGAGGAAACCGAAGACTTTTTTTTTTCTCCCCCTTGTCTGTGTCTTTCCTTCTGGTGATCGATCGGGGAGGCGAGTTTCCCTTTTTTTTCTTTTTCTTTTCCCTCTGGATGGAGATCGATACGAACACCGGAAGTAACTTGGAAACTTCCCGCATTTTTTTTCCCCTCTCGTTCCTCCTTTTGCCTGCGTTGATCGGGACCCCACTCTCTCTTTTTTTCTCTTTTTTTTTCTTATTTTTTAAGAGATGAACGAGAAGGGAAACCCGAGGCGCAATTTTTTTTTCTTTCCTTGTCTTGGCTCTTCTTCCTCTTTTGCTTGGCAGGTACTGTGATCAACCTCTTTCCTTTCTTCTTTTTTTCCTACGACCTGAACCAGGAGAATGCTTGGTTTGGGGCTCTTTCTACTTTTTTCTCCTCCCTCCTCCCCCTCCCTTTTGCGTACTTCTACCTTTTTTTTTTCCCCTCCCCCCCCCCGGATCGGGGGTGGAAGCCTGCGCCTCCACCTTTTTTTTTTTTTTCCTTTTTCCCCCCCTTTTTCCCCCCCATTGCGGCGGCAAGCCAGGGCCCTTTTTTTTTTTCTCTTCTTTTTTTTCTCCTTGGAGCGAAGATCTTGCGGTCCTCAAGCGCGACCGCCGGATCCTTTTCCCTTTTTTTTCCTTCCCGCTTTTCCCTAATTTTCTTTTTTTTTCCGTGCTGAGGGTGGGGAAAAAAAATACCGGTCAAGGCGTCGGCCTTCCCTTCCTCCCTTTTCGCTTTGCTTACCCCCAGTCCGCTGTCTCAAGGCGTTAGCGACCGCTGAAGGGGCTGTTTCCCTTTTCTTCCCCCCCTCTCCTTTTTTAGTAAAAGCCCACCCTTAACCCCGGTTTTTCCCTTTCCCTCTCGCGCGACGCGAACGAATTAGAAAGTCTCGGCGGAGTTCTTCATTCCTCCTTTTTTTTCTTATTCCTCCTCGCCTCTCCCTCTGCCGCGGGTGATTTTCCCTTTTTTTTCCCCCTTTGGTCCGAGCGTGCTCGGAGACGATATGTCGCAGCCAACTTCAGTCTCCTCGTTTTTCCTCGCGTCCCCACCCCCTTGGGCTTTCGCTTCTACCTTTTTTTTTCCCTTCCCGGAGAAAGGGACGATCGCCCGCTATTCTTTTTTTTTCTTTTTGTGATGGGAATTGCCATCTTCCTCCCTTTTTTTTTACCTTTTTTCGATACCGGGGAGGATTGCACTACCAAGAAGCAGTTTTTCTTTTTTTCCCCTCTTTTTTTTCCTCCTTTTCCCCCCTTGTTTTTCGCCGAGAGGCGGCTGATTTTTCCCCCTCTCTCCAGTGTGATCGAGAGACGATTTTTTCTTTCCCTTCTTTTTTTTTTCCTCCCTTTGTTTGTGAGAGAGCTTCTTTCTCCCCCCCTTTTTTCTCGATCGATGCAAACGTGAGCGCGATTTTTCCCTTTTCTTTTCCTCCTGCTCCGTCTCTCCTGAGCGCCAAACCGTACCCGCCTTTTCCTTCCTTTTTCACGCCGGAAATTCTTCTGGGGAGCAAGCAGGCCGAGTACAGACGGCTTTCCTTTAATGACACCCAGTTCATCGGCAGCGCCCCCTCTTTTTTTTTTTCCTTTTGGCGACGGATGCGTCCCCTTCAGGCTGGCTTCCGCCCCTCAACATGTAGAAGATCTTCCCTCTTTCTCCTTTCATTTGTCGCGGGAAGAGATGAGCCTGAAGTTGCTTCTCCCTTTTTTCCCCTTTCCCCCCCCCGCCCGACCTTCTTTACATCACCCGCTATTTTTTTTTTTTTCGAAAGCCGCGAGAAGGCATTTTTCCTTTTTCCCCCTTCCCGTCGACTTTTTTAATGCGTCGCGGAAGCGCGTCTCCTCCTTTTTTTTTTTTTTTTTTTTCTTTTGGGGCTTGGCCGGATAGAAGACCGAGAGCGTTTTCTCCTTTCTCGCTTCCGTCGGACCAGCTTTTTTGTCCCTTTTAGACAGCGGACGTCGAAGCAAGCGCCCCCTTTCTTTTTTTTTTTTTTTCTCCCTGGCCTTTACCTTTTCTTGTCAACCCCAATACAGCAAGAAATGAGCGCCTCCTTTTCTTTCTTTTTTTACCGCCGATCAGAGCTTCGGAGGGTAGGCGATCGGATTTCTTTTTTTTTCCTTTCTTTCTCTAGCCTTTCCTGTATTTTTTTTTTTACTTTCGAGCAGACCCATGAATTCTGTTCTTCCTTTTTTTGCCTGGAGCAGGCCCTTGGAGCGGAACGGTGAGGGAGCAGGCTTCCCTCTTTCTTTTTTCTTTCACCTCCCTTCCTGATGGTAGAAGGAAGCTCCTTTCTTTTTTTTTGGGAGGGACGGGAGCAGTGCTGGGCAGCTTTCTCTTTTTTTTTTCCTTCATTCTCCCGAGCAAAGAAAGCATTGCCTTTTCCTTTTTTTTCGACGACCTCGCGTGGAACAGAGGTGTTGATCAGCAGGACCTTTTCCTCCCCCCTCTTATCTCGTCTTTCTCCACCTTGTGTGCTTGGGTTTCCCTGCTAGTCTCTTTCCCCCCTTTTTTCCCTTCTCCCTAGAAGGCGTCCGAGAAAAGAAAGCGCGACCTGCTGATCGGCTCGTCTTTTCTTTTTTCTTTTCCCGCTTTTCTTTTCCGGGGAGAAGGTGTTCGGATTCTCCTCTTTTTTTTTTCTCTCTTAGCTTTCGCACAGCCCAAGGGAACGCTCGACATCCCCGATCTCGACCTTCTTTTCTTCCTTTTTTTTTCTTCCCCTTTTTTCTCCCTTTCTTTTCCTTCCCTGTATTTGGTTTCATACACGCTCCCCCTTTTCCCTTTTCTCCTTTTGCTAGTCAGAGATAAGTTCAAGGTGCTCACCCCTTTCCCCTTCTTTTCCTCTTCATCTGCAATCCTCTTTCCCCCCCCTCTCGCGCACCGGGTTTGTCATAGGATTCCTCCATTTTTTTTCTCCTGATGCAGGCGTGGATCTCGGCGGCTTTTTTTTCCATCCTTTCCTTTTCGGATGCGGGGCGAGTCGCGCCCCCTCCTTTTTTTCCCTCGTTCCATTTTTTTCAACCTCCAAGATCCCATTTGGTTTTTCCCCTCAAGTGCTAGACCTGGAGAGTGATATAGGCTTTTTTCGCTGTGGGAAGGTAGATTCTTTTGTTTCTTTTTTTTTTCTCCTTCCCCTTTTCGATACGAAACCGGTTTAGACATGCTCGTAACCGGACAAGTGCGTGCGGTTCTTCTTTTTCTTGCCGGCGATGTCTCTATTCCTTTTTTTTCTCTTTTTTTCTCCCCCCGAGCATGAAAAGTGGAATAGCGATCAAGAGGTACGGTATTCCCCAATTTTTTTTTTTTTTTTTTTTTTTCTGTGCTTTTTTTGATCTCCTTTTTTTTTCCGTCACCCTTGAGAGTCAGCTCCTTTTTTTTTCTTTTTCCCCCCGAGCCTGCTCAGCCAATCTGACAGTGCGAGCGGTACGCATCTCTCTCTTTCTCTTTTTTTTTTTTTTTTCTGATCCCTTCTATACCAGTGAGTTCTCAACTCCTCTCCTCCCTTTTTTCTTTTTTTTTTTTCCTCCGCGACGACATCAATCCCGGAGAATCAGGGCGGAGAGAGCAATTGGATATTTCACACACAAAACCACACAAACCCCACACAAAACAACCCCAACAGCCCCACGCCATACGAGTATCTCTTTTTTTTCCACGTTCTGCCTTTTTTTCTTTTTCCTTTTTCCTTCATTCCTTCCTAGCGGAGGAGGGGCAGCTCCCTCCCTCTTCTTTTCATTGCTAAAGAACGTGTCCGTTACGAGCAGGCGAAACAGGTTCGCTTTTTTTTCCCCCCATCACTCCTGTTTTTCCATGTCAGATCTACGTCCCACGCGCCCGGAGATAAGCGGAATGACCGGCTGTGGCAGATTATCCTTTCTTTTTTCTTTTTTTCTTTTCGCCCGACAATGTCTTTTTTTTTTTTCTCTTTTTCGAAGCTGATGTGGCTGGGTCGCCGCCGACCGCGGTGTTTTTCGCCTTCCTTTTTTCCGGATGTTTTTCAGGGCAGCGAGACCCCTTTCCTTTTTCCTTAGTGTTCGTCCAGCAATAAGAAACCGTGTGCGCTCGATTTTTTTTTATGAACGAGCTTCTTTGTCTCCTTTTCCTTTTAAACGCGATGCGGAACGAGCCTCACAGAAGATGGGCTGGGGTTTTTTCTTTTTTCTTTTTTTTTCCTTCGCTTCTTTCCCGATTATCGTTTGCTTTTTTTTGGGGGAGAGAGGGGAGGTAGAGAGGCCCGGTGTTTTTCCCTCCTCTCGTACTCTTTTTTCTTTTCTTTCCCCCGTCACCTTGGGCAAATTCAGCAGGAGTTTCCACGCAATCTGGAGCTCACAATCTTTCTTCCCCTTTTTTTTTTTTCCTTTTCTCGGGTCTCTCCCAGATTGGGCCAACCACGTAGGTATTCCCTCTTTTTTTTCTTTCCCCTCTCGCACCAGCTCATTGCGACGCGGCGTCTTTTCTTTTCCTTTCTTTTTTCTGTGATCCTTTTCCTTGCTGATCCCGCGGCCAACGCGAGTTCCTTTTCTTTTTTTCCCCCCAGGCGGAATGCTTGATTTGGGGATAGTTCTAGGCTTCCACATGTCTTTCTTTTTTCTTTCCCCTCTTTGAGTCCTTCGACCGCAGGCATCTTTTCTTTTTTTTTTTTCTTTTTTTCCTGCCTGCGCCTACACCGGGACGACAAGGGAGGCTCCGCCCCGGCTTTCCTTTTTTTTTCCTTTCCTGGTTTTTTTGGGAAACCCGACGCCTTTCTTTTTTTTTTCCAGCGCGACCGCAGGATCGGCAATCGATGCTACACGCCTCTTTCCTCCTTCTCCCTCCGCTTCCCCCCCCCTTTTTTTTGTTTGAGTAGACGGATCATTCGTTTGTTTTTTTTTTCCCCTGCCCGGTTGGCGAGGTCGCATACGCCAAAGAAGACGGGTGGCTTTTTTTTTTTTTTTTTTTTCTTTCCTTCCTTTTTGACGGGCTGAAGCACTCCTCTCTCCCCCTTTAGACCAGGCGACAAAAGCGCCGTAGTAGAATCTTTCCCCTTCCCCCCCCCTTCTGGTCCCCCTTTTTCCCGGCTTTAGAGTTAACGGCGCCTCTTTTTTTCTCCCTTTTTTTTTTCTTCAGTGCCGTACGCGAGAGGTTAATGATGATAGAGATTTTCCCTTCTTTTTGGTTTCTTTTGGTCGTAGAGGTGTTTTTTCTTTTTCCCCCGATATCGAAGAAACGTCAGGAAACTCAGCTCTTCTTTTTTTTTTTCTGTCCCCTTCCCCCACTCCCTGCTTGATTGTCTACATTTTTTTTTTTTTTTTTTTTTTTTTCTCCCTCGCCCGCGGCCGTCGCGATCGCGAAAACGAGCTTTCCCTCTTTTTTCCTTTCCATTCTTCCCACCCCATAAACGCTGTCTTTTTTTTTTCTTCGCACTGTTCTCGGAGTGGCGATGTCGATCACCGCGTTTCGGTGTTGTTTTTTCTTTTTTTATGCGTCCTCCTCCATAGGACGATGTCGTCGCCTTTTTTTTTTGTTTTGTGAAGAGAGATGCGAGATAAGGGAAACCAGGCGTTTTCCTCTTTTTTCTGCTCTTCCCTCTTTAGCAGCATACCGCCGCTCCTTTTTTCCCTTTTCCCTCTGTGATCGAAATAGCAAAGACGAGGCCCTTTTTTTTTTTCCCCTAGATGTACAGACGGTACTTTTGAGGGCATGAACTCTTTTCTTCCCTCCTCTTTTCCTATACGGCGGGGCTCTTTTCCCCTTTTACAGACAAGGAAACATGTAGAAGATCAGCCCTCTTTTTTTCTTTCTGCTTTCCTCCTCTAGGTGAAGACTGAAGTTGCGGCTCTCCTTCCTTTTTCCCCCGTGGCAACCCGCTCACGACCTCGACCATCAACCGGGTTTTTTTTATTGACCAGAAAGCCGCCTTTTTCCTCCCGGAAATGAAGAAACTCTTTCTCCTCTTTTAAGCGAGTCGCCGTTGCCCCTTTTTTTTTCTTCTTTTTCTTCTTTGGGATTGGCCGGATTCAGACGAAGGAAGGCGCGGTTTTTTTTTTCTTTTTTCCCCTCTTTCTTTGAGCTCCTCCCGTCGAGAGGAGCGGCCCTGTTCCCCTCCTTTTTCTTCCTTTTCCCTTCCCCCCCTTTTTGCGTAGGCGCATAGCCAAACGACTTGACGACGCCTTGTACCGTTTTCTCTTCCTCCACATGCCCTCCCCCTCCCCTCGCCGGAGCAAGCTTGTATATTTTTTTTTTTTCCTCTTGAGTGCCCGGCTGG
>Ga0179593_1664677_pt1 | contig 13258 bp, 22 predicted proteins | sample CZODoug2_1_08_16_FD_185931 | JGI IMG/M metagenome (GOLD analysis project Ga0179593, IMG submission 185931) | Vadose zone soil fungal communities from Angelo Coast Range Reserve, California, USA - CZODoug2_1_08_16fungal (PacBio error correction) | ecosystem: Environmental > Terrestrial > Soil >... | reverse complement strand
TTTACGAACCGCTTAAAGTGACTTTCGAAGCGGCCTTTTTTTTTTCTCCATGGATAGTGGCCGGTCCCCTTTCCCCTTTTCCCCGACACTATCGATAAACGGCGTCCGCACTCTTTTTTTCTTCCCTTTTTTTCTTTTCGGCGCGCCGGGCGGGAGCACGGGCTTCTTTTTTTTTTTTTCCCCCTTTTTTTTTGGATCCTTGACGAATTCGCGTCGAGCAGACCCCCCCCTTTTCCTTTCCCCTTCAGCGGGTGGAGTTACTGTTTTTCCTTTTTCTCGGCAACCGCCACGTCGGCTCCTTTTTTTTTTCTTCCCCTCGTTTCGAAGGGCGGAAGAGAGGGTCCCCCTCTCGGGTGCCCTGTTTTCTTTTTCCTTGCAGGACAGAAACCCCCCCCCCTTTTTTCTCCACAGAAGTCTAATTTTCCTTGAGGGTTTCTTTTTTTTTTCTTCCATGTGGACCCTGCAAGCACGTCCCCCTTCCCTTTTCCTTTTTTTTTCCATTTCGGGGCCAAACATTCGGGCGTTTTCCCTTTTTTTTTCTTCCCTGCACCGCGGCAGCGAACCACCCCCCTTTTTCTTCTTCTCAAATTGGTGGGCAAACTTTTCCTTTTTCCCCCCAACCTGGAAGGGTAGTCGGCTTTCTCCTCTTTTTTTTCAAAACGTCGCCGAATGCCCCTTTTCTTTTTTCCCCAAGCCCGCATCCGTACGCCCTTATCCCTCCCTTTCCCACCAAGAGAAAACGTGCCACCAGTCTCTTCTTTTCCCTCCCCCCGGCCCTCGATTGCGGCCCCTCTTTTCCTTCTTTCCTTCGGCAGGCGGCGATATTGGGTCGGCTCCCCCCCCCTCCCCCCCCCCGGGGGGCCTCGGCGTCACCGACTTTTCCCTGCCCACATGGGGCGCACTGTGGAAACATTTCCCTTTTTCCCCCCCAACGCTCGTAGTCGTAGGGGGTAGGTCCTTCTTTTTTCCTGCCCGCTCGGCCCCCTTTTTTTTTTTTTTTTCTCCGAAAACAGGCCCTTAAACACGCTCCCGTTTTTTTTTCCTGGGCCGAGGCGTACCGCTTGCTCCGCCGCCTTCCTTTTCCTTTCGCATGAGTCAGGACACTTTATTCGGCATCTGCTTCTCCCCCCCCCTTTTTTCCAAACACGCGAGTCGGCAGGATTTTTCCCCCGCTTGGTGGCAGGCTCGAAAGTGTTTCTTCTCGGTCTTTTTCTTCTTTTTTTTAGGCGCGGGCAGTGGAAGGGGCTTTTTTTCCTTTTTCCCCCCTTTTTCAATGGTCCAAGGAGGCGTCCCTCCCCCTCTTGGCCGAGGCGGTCGCCCCTTTCCCCCCCCCCCCCCCGTCGCTGGGGTAGCCGTTACTTTTTGTCACGCCGAACTGGTCGGGACTCCCCCCTTTCCCTCCCCTAAGTCGGCCCGGCAAGTTGTTTCCCCGCTTTCCCCCTTTTCTTCCTGCGTTGCGCGATCGCACGGGCATTCATAGAGCCCTTCTTTTTTTTTTTTCCCCCCTCGGAGGCCATCTCTCTATTTTATAATCCTCCGTTGGTTTCCTTTTGCCTTTTTTCTTTTTTTTTTTTGCACCGTCACGCCCCTCCACGCTTTGTTTCTCCGATCTGCGCAAAGCTTGGGCGCGGTTCTCTTTCTTCCTTCCTTCTCAAACGGGCGGGCGGATATTTTTTTTTTCCCCCGGTGAGGTAGACCCTTCTCTTTTTTTTTGGGCGAGAAGTGCCTTCCCTTTTTTTCCCTTTGGGTGGCTCCCTTTCCCTTCGCGGCCAAAACGTCTCCTTGCCTGCCTCCTTCCTTTTCCCCGCCTCACGCAAAGGGAGTAAGGCCAAGACGACCTTCCTCCCCCCCCCTCTTTTTTTTTTTTTCTTGGGAGACAGAAAGTAAGGCGTCCCCCCCCGCCGAAGCGTTTCACCGTTTTTTCCCTCACTCGACGTTTGAGCTCTCCCCCTTTTTTTTTCTTTTCCCTCTTGGCTTGACTCATTGCGACGGAAGCTTCCTCTTTTTTTTTCCCGCGGTACGCCTAGTTGATCCCCCTCTCTTCTTTACAGGGTTGCCTGTTTTTTTTTTTTTTTTCCATTCACCGCAAAGGGCCCTTCTTTTTTGCGCTACTGGACACCTTCCCCTTCCTTTTTCCTCGTGTTTTGACATTTTCCACAGTGCGGAACATGTAGGGCGCCCCCCCCCCCTTTTTCTTTTTGCGCCGTCGGGTCGAGGATTGAGATCGTCCCCTTCCTTTTTTTTTTTCATCTCGCGATTTTTTGTATGTGCCGCCCTTCCTCTTTTTTTTCCTCGCTGGTGGCAAGGTTGTCGTGGTTTTGTTTTGCCTCCTTTTTTTTTTTTTCTAGATGGCCGGGCGTTGTCTCGTTTTTTTTTTTTGATGCGATTCGGTTTTCTTGGTCGTTTTTCTCCTCGCTTGGAATGAAGGCGCCAACGCCCTTCTTTTTTTTTTGGACACTCAAACTGTTTGGGAAAAAAAAATTTTCCCCTCTTTCATTTTTTCGGAGGAGATGATGAGTTTTTTCTTCCCTTTTTCTTTTCACGCAAGAGGCTCTGTTCGAGGCCAGAATGGCCTCCTTTTTTTTTCTTCCTGTTCCACATGGAAAGGAGGGCTCCCCCCCCCCCCCCTTTCTTCCCCGTGGAGAATAGATGTCTCCTTCTTTCCTTCTCGGAGTAACGAGGGTTGCTGGCCTGCTTTCCTTTCCCCCCCTCCCGGGCCTTCTCGGGGCCCGCTCGAGACTAGAACGCATTTCCCCCCCCTTTCCCCCCCCCCCCCGGGGGGGGGGGGGGAAGTGGCTGCCGCTTTCCTTTTTTTCACGGAAATCCACCCGCTGATCCGTTGCCTATCCCCCTTCTCCCCCAGGATTCCCGGAGACGTCTCCCTTCCTCTTCAGTATCCACGTTGCTGCCCCCTTTCCCCTTTTTTTTTTTTCCTCTGATGCTGGACCAGGACCTTTTTTGGCTTTTTCTTTTCGTGATCGATGGGTGTCGTTTTTCCCCCCCCTTTCTTGTTCCTTTTTTGCCATTGGACCGCGAGTATACGAGTTTCCCTTTTTTTTTAGTCACGGGAGCAGGTTAAGTAGGACTCACCTTCCCTCCCTTTTTTTCCCCCGCGGCATTTCCGGTGGTATTCGTCGTTCTCTTTTCCTTCTTGTCTTGTACCTCGCGCCATCCCTCAACTTTTCCTCTTCTCCTTTCCCCCCGGGGGGGACAACTTTTTTCCCCCTCGCGTTCATTGCGCTATGCGCGGTTTCCGGCCCGACCGTGGGCGCAACTCCTCTTTTTTTCCCGTAACCCAAAACAAGGACCACGGTTTTCCCGGGTCTTCCTTTTCTTTTTTCCCCCCTGTCCTCGGACGGCGACGCGCTGCTTTTTTTTTCCCCCCTCTGTGATCACACGACGCCGCCGGTTTCTTTTTTTTTTTTTTTCTCTATTCATGGCACCGGGTTTCCTCCTTTCCGAGGGCCAGGAACGGTGCCAGCTCCTCTTTCTGAGGGAAAAAAGGGGAAGCTTTCCCTTCTGAGCGGGGCGGGTTGGAGTCGGTATCTCCCCCTTCTTTTTTTCAGGAATCAGGAATACACCCCCCCCTCCTTTCCGGGATTTTCCGAGGACCATCACCCAAAGGTGTTTTTTTCCTTTCCTTTCCTCCGCTCCCCAGGGCGTTAAACGCTTTTTCCCTTTCCTTTGGCGCACCGTTCGTTTCCCCCCCTTTCGGCCACGAAAAGGGGCTCTTCTTTCCCTCTTTCTTGTTGTGGGGAGAGGTTTTTTTTCTTCTTTTTCCCCCCAACATGATGGGTCCGCACTTTTTTGGTTTTTCTTCCCGACGGTGCTTTTTCTTTTTTTTTTTCCGCGCGACTCTTCTCTTGCGTGGCTTCTTTTTGCCCTGGAGAGATCCCCTGCCCTCTTTCCCCCCTTTCTGATTACCCTTTTTTTTGAATGGCGGACGCGTTGGCCTTTTCTTTTTTTCTCCCTTGCTGGCGATACCTTCTCCCCCCCCTCCCTTTTGCGTCACGCAACCGGCGTGGCTTTCTCATTTCTGGAACCGCGGATCTTTCGCTTCCCCTCCCGACGGAGAAGGGCCCTGTGCCCCGGCAAAAAACGAAAAAGAAAACCCCTTCTTTCTCATTTATCACCTATATTAGACAACGACCCTTTCCCCTTTTTTTCCCTTTCGAGTCCGGAACCCTTTGGTCCCTCGGTCCCCGCCTTTTTTTTTTCCCCCTTCTGGCGGGACGTGGTAGTGTTTGGGGGTTCCCTTTAGGGCGAAAAGGGAGAAGTGGCTCTCCCTCCCCTCTGGAGCGGGGGATCACACCGGTTTCCCCCCTTCCCCCCCTCCTCGGGTAGTGTTGCGCCTCCCCTTCTTCTCTTTTTTTTCACCCCGTCGAGGGAATAGAGGGATTTTTTCCTTGCCTCTTTTCGGTACAAGACATCGTCTGAGCCCTTTCCCTTTTCCTTCCCCCCTTTTTCCCCCCCTCCCGCGGTGGTATACTGAAACTTTTCCCTTCTTTTTTTTCCTCCGGAAAACGGAACCTTCTCTCCCCTCGTAGTACTCGCGTCAAATGGATTGTTCTCCCCCTCCACCTCCTAGATATCAAGGAGTCCTCTCTCTTTTCCCGCGCGGGCGGGAGAAGGAAAGGGGAATCCTACCTTCCTTTTCCCCTTCCGTCCTGGGAATCTTGAGATTATCGTTCGAGGGCCCTTTCCCCCTTTTGATAGGCACGGATAAGAGGGTTGGGTCTCGTTTTTCCCCCCCCTTTTTTTCCCCACGGCAATCGGCAAAAGGACAAGTCGACGTCCTTCTCTCCTCTTCCCGAAGCGGGCGAGGAGGAGCAAGTTTGGTTTTTTTTTTTTGTCAGGATTCTCCCCCTTTTCTTCCCCTTTCCCCCCCCCGGTAACTCGAGCGCCAAAGCCGTCGCTCGCTTCTTTTTGTTGTCCGAGAGGGCAATGTTGGACCCCTCCCTTTTTTTTCTGAGATGGCGCCCATTCGGGGGCCCGCTTTTTTTTCCCCCCTCTTTTCTTCCCCCGCGCGGCGAACACGGTCCGCGCCCGCGTTTCTCCCTTTTTTTCCTCCCGAAGCCACACCTGGACCCATTTCTTTGCTTCCCCTTTTTTTTTGACGTCTCCCCCCCCCCTTTCATTCGCCATCCAACACGTTCTTCTCCCCCCCCCTTTTTCCCCCCGCCCGGACATTTTTTTTTTTTTTTTTTTTTCTTTTTTTATCGCCTCGGCACAAAACCCCGTAGCCCCCCCCCCTTTTTTTTTCGAGTCCATGGAGGCAAGGCCGGCCATCGCTTTCTTTCCCCTTTTTTTTTTTTTTCCCCCCCCGAGGGCAGGCGCCGATATTGTGGTTCTATCTCCCCCTCCCCCCCTTCGTTCTGCCTCGGAGTCACCGCTTTCTTTGGCGGCCCCCCCATTTTTCCTCCCAGCTGTCCCACACACGCTTCAGTATCGTCTTTTTCCTTTTTCTTTTCCCCTCCCGGTGTTTAGGACACCTGCCCCCCCTTTTCTTCTCGTCTCTGCGCCAAAACAGGGCCCTTTTTCCCCCCTTTTCCGAGAAGAGACGATAGCAGAGGCCCTCTCCTTTTCCCCCCTCTTTATTCCATTTGAGTCAGCCAATCTTCGGCCCTTTCTTTTCTTTTACTTCCGGGAGAAAAACGTCGAGTCCTTTCTCTGTTCGCCGGTGAATGAAACGCTCTTCTTCCCTTTTTGTTCGAGAGGATGTAGTTTTCTCCCCCCCCTCCCTTTTCTTTCTTGTCCCTTGAGGGGCGTTCGTGAAGGAAGGCCCCCCCTTTTTTTCTTTTTGTCCACGGCGGGGGCTTCCCCCCCTTTTTCGAGGGAGTTTCCTCACCCCCCACGTCGGCTGGTGGAGCCCTTTTTTTTCCTTTCCCTGCACGACCGCAAGGGGTTCTCTCCCCTTTTTGGTATAGCGTTCCTCCCCCCTTTCCCCTCCTTTTGTCGACGACGGTACCGGCTCCCCTCCCCTCTTTTTTTTTTTGGCGCGATAGAACGTTATCACTCTCCTTTTCTAAGTGAGAAGAGGAGGCATCTTTTTTTTTTTTTTTCTTTGTTGTTGAGGAGGCATGCCCTCGGGCGTCAAGTAAAGAAATCTAAACCTCCTTCCCTTAGTCGATTGATTCCCGCCCTCCCTTTCTTCTTTGGGGAGCTCCACTTCTGAGGAGCTGTCTTTTCTTCTCCCTCCCGTCGGGGGACAAAGGAGGCCCTCCCTTTTATTAGGTGGGGGAGGCGGTTTTTTCTTCCTTCCTTTCCTGACCACGTGGATGTTTTCTTTTTCGAGCTTTTCCTGCGAATCTTTGTCGGTCGTAGACACCCTCCCCCCTTTCCCCTTTTTTTTCCCAACTAATAGAGGGTCCCCCCCCCCCCTTTTTCAACAAAGTTCCCCTTTTCCTTTCCTTCCGTTCACGAAGAACTTCCCTCCCTCCTTTTTTTTTCTTTCGGGGGGGGGGAACTAACCTCCTTTCTTTCCTTTCTTCCCTGCCACCGAAGCGTTTAACACGCTTTATCTCCTTCCCCTTTCCCTTTCGCCTCAGCATGCCGAAGGCCTTTTTTTCTTCAAAAGCGAAGCGTGGCTTATTCTGTTCCCTCGGTACGCCTCGGTTCTCCTCCCCACGACCGGGCAGCTTTTTTTCGTTTTTTCTGACCGCGGGGGCGACGCCCCCTTTTTCTTTTCTTTTTTTTTCGCTCTGGACACCTACCCCCGACACGACCCTTCCTTCCCCCAGGGGTGGCAGATGTGATCCTCCTCTTGCTGCCACATGTCGGGTCCCCTCCCTCCCGAAGAACTCAGCCTTTTCTTTTTTGCGATAGAACCCCCCTCGGCGCCTGAAATTAGTGCTTATCTCCTCCAAAAAGAGAGAGGACCCTTTTTTCTCCCTCAAATGGATAGGCTTTTTCCCTTTTTCTTCGTGGTTGTTTTTCCTCCTTTTTTCTTTCGTACGAGATGAGGAGTTTCCCTCTCCTTGGGGGGTTTTTTTTTTCGGATTTCGCATTTTCTTTTTTTTCCCCGTTTGAGACGATAGTTTTCTTTTCCGTCGCCCACGAAGACTACTGGAAGGGTGTGGCTTCTTCCTCTTTTCTTTTTTTTCCTTTTCCAAGAAAAAGGGGGGTGCCCACCCCTTCTCTTCAGGAGGAGCTCCGAATCTGAGGGAAGGGCGCTTCGGGGAGGGAGCGGAGAAGGGCTGATGTCGTTGTCGGATTCTTTTTCCTCATGGGCGCAATGCTCTCTTTTTTCCCCAGGGTCCACATGGCCGGCGGCTTTTCACCCTTCACGTAGTTGGCACAAGAGAGGCACTCTACTTTTTTTGGAGATAAGAGGCTTTTCCCCCTTTTCTTCCTGCTTAAGTAAAGTTGCGTTTTTTTATTTGACACCTTCGGGTTCCGCTTCGGGAGCCTACCCTCCTTTGGTTGGTTGGAAAAAGAAGCGTTCTTCGCCCTCCCAGTGGCTTCTGTGCCGGAATTGAAGTGGTTTTTTCCCCCTCCTATCCAACCGGGGCTGATTTTTCCTTTCCTCTCCTTTCGACGCTCATCTCAAGGATTTACAGGCGTGTCCTCCCCCCTCCCCCTTTCCCCTTGAGAAGTATCCCACTGCCCTTCTCCCGGGCGCGATCATCTTCTTTTCTTTCACTTCGCGGGGGACGCTCCCTCTTTTCCCGGTGTTTTTCTTTTTGAAGGGAACCCATGTTTCCTCCCCCTCTCCCCTGGGACGGCAGCGTGAATAAGAGTTTTTCCTTTTTCCTTTTCCGTTTCCGTTCGAGGAATTGACGGTCCCCCTTTTTTTTTTCTCCCCTTCCAAATTAGATTCCGGCGGGGTGAAGGATTACGTCTTTCTCTTTTCGTTTCGAGAAAATAAAAGGGTTTTTAGGGGCCAGACTCTTTGGGGGTCCTTGGCTTTTTGGGTTTTTGTGTTGGTTTTTTGTCTTTTCCCCTTTTCCCCATAGAAAATAGAGGCTCTTTTTTCTTGGTGACAAAGAGATTGGAGGTTTTGAACCCACTACTTCCTTTTAGGGCTCTTTTTCCCTTTTCCCGAAAAGTGGTCTTTTTCCTTTCCCCTTTTTTTCCACTATATGGGAGAGGACCCCCCCCCCTCCCCCCACCCCTACCAACAAGGTCCGCCACTTGTCCAGTCGGGTAGAGGGTAATGGTCCCCCCCTTTCCCTTTTTTTTCGGACGCGTCCTTTTTCGTGTGGGGGCGATATTAGGTGATCACGTCCCCCCCCTCCTTTTTTTCCGGTTGTGGCCCCGCGCCCCCTCTCCTGTGGCACGGGTTACCGGCTTCATCCCCCCGGCACGGTTTTTTCCCCCCCCCCCCCTTTTTTGGTCAGAATGGGAGACCCCAGCTTCTCCTTTTTTTTACGGCACCGAGATGAGCTTTTTTTCTTCTTCTTGTTTTTCTTTTTTCTTCCGGGGTGGGGGGGGGGGGGGGAATCAGTCCCCCCCCCCCCCCGCTTTCCGCGTGTGTGCGAGGTCATCACCCCGCCTGTTTTTCCTTCTCCCCTTCCCTCTCCACCGCCACCGTAAGGGGCGTTCGCTCCTTCCCCTCCTTTTTTTGTCGCATTTCGTCCACCTTTTTCCCCCCCCCCCCCCGGTCCCACGACCAGCATGTTCATGGTTGCTCTTTTTTCTTTCTTTTTTTGTTGTTGTTTGAGAGAGACCTGTGTTTTCCTTTGTCCCCTCTTTTTTTTCCCTCCACATTCGGCCGCTCGACGCCTTACGTTTTTTCCTTTTTTTTTTTTTTTTTCTCCACACGGCTCGGCCCACCCCTTTCCGGTATTCCTCGCACACCACGCGCCCCTTCTTTTCTCTGATTCCGGAAAGATTTCCTCTTTGGCTGCCCTCCCTTTTTTCCCTGTCCCGGGCGTCAAAAGCAAAACGCGGGAGGGTCTTCACTTTCTCTTTTTTTTTTTTTTTCCCCCCCCCCACCGTCATGGGAAATAGAAGCTCGTCCCTTTTCCCCCCCTACCAGGCCAAAGGGAGGAGGGAGTGATTCCCCCCCCCCCTCTCTTCTTCCTTTTCAGGCGCGTCGAAGTAGCTCCCAAGGCCTTTCCCCCTTCCTTTCTTGCCCACCGCAAGGCAGATCGGCTTCCCCTTTTTTTTTTTTTTTTGGGCCGACCCAGCTCGTGCTTCGGGCCCCTGCCACCTTTCTTCGTCGGGGGCGGGATCACCCCCTCTTCTGCAACGCCGCCGCCTTCTTTTTTTTTTTTGCTTTGGTCACCCCTCGATCCCTCTCTTTTTTGGCGCTCGATGGGACGTTTTTTTCTCCCCTTTTTCTTCCCATCGTCTGAGGCAACGTTTTTTTTTTTCCTTATCCCACCGTCCTTTCTCCCTCCTCTTCGCGGAGTGGAATGTTCCTCCCCAAAAAGCTCTTAATTGAACTTCCTCTTTCCAATCGTAGTAATCGGGGCCGTTTTTTCCCCCTTTCCTTTCTTTTCCCACCTGCAAAAAGAAACCTCCCTCTCACTTTTCTCCCCCCCCCCCCCAGCATAAGAGATTAGCCTCTCTCTTCTTTCTTTACTTCTCGCCATCAGGGGAGGCTTCTGACTGTCTTTCTCTCCATCCCCCGGAGATAAGGCAACACCTTTTCCCTTTGGGGCGCTAACCCTTCCCCTTTTTTCCTTTCGGTGAGTAGAAGAGGAGTTCCCTTCCCTCGGGCCGGGCGCGAGAGTTTTCTTTTGTAGGCTTTTTCTTTGGTCGGGAAATCCAGTGTTCCTCTTTCCTTCGAGCGGACCAAGCCTTCCTCCCTCCCTTTTTTCAGGGCAAAGGACTTTTTTCGGTATGTGTCCTCCCTCCTTTCCCCCTCAGCAACGTCAAAGCCCCTTTTCCAGCCTTTTTTTTCTCCCCTTTCCCATGGGAGTAAGAGACTTCTCCTCTGCGCGAACACGGTCCGTTCCTTTGGTGCAAAAAGGTTGAGTGTAAACCCCCCCCTCTCTTTCGTCCGGGGCGTGGTAGGCTTCCTCCCCTTCCTCCTCAATCGTCCATCAAAAAAGGGCTCTCCCTCTTTCTCGTACGACCGATGAACTCGGTCCCCCCCCTGTCCCCCACAGGAGAGTTACCCCCCCTCCCTTGGCGGCACCCCCTTCCGCTTCTTTCCCCTTTTTCTCTGCCCGAGGGAGGCGCCTCTTCTTTTTTTTTTTTCCCTAGCACGCGACGACCCACTTTTTCCGTCACCCGACTTGGACATGTGGGGGTCCTTTCCCTTCAAAAGCCTCTTCCTTCCCCCTCTTCGTAGGTTAGTAGGTTTTTATGTGTTCCCCCTTTTTCGACCCCCGCTTTCGGACCCCTTGGCCCTCCTCCTTCGCTGTCGCAAAACCTTTCCTTTCGTTGCAGAGAGAGGTCCCTCTCCCCTGCTGCCCGCCCTCCCCTCCCCCCCTTTTCGCAGTGAGTCAAGGCCCCTTTTTTCCCCCCTTCCCTTTTTTTTCCCGGTAGGGCTCTGTTTCCGTCCCACAACGTCGAGTCGTCCTCCCTCTTCCTCCCTTTTTTTTTTCCCTTTTGGCCGGGCTAGAACCCTTTTTCGGGCGAGGAGAGTGGTTTTTTTTTTCCCCCTTTCCCTCGATACGGCCTTGAGGAGCGGTCTTTCTTTTTTTTCCTTTTGGCGTATGGGGAGGGGAACTGGGTCCCTGCCGGCGTTGTCCCCTCTCTTTATTCTTGGTTCGACGAAAGAAAAAAAAAGTAGCTGGTGTTTCCTCCCCCTTTTCCCCCCCCCCTTCCCCGGACCGCAAATGTCGAAGACACCTTTCCTCCCCCTCCCTCCCCCCCCCCCCCCCCCCCTTCCCCTTCCCCGTTTGGGGAAAGAAAGGTACCTCTTCCCTCCCCCTTTTTTTTTCCGCAGATCGCAAGCACTCACCTGCCGAGGCGTTTGTCTTTTTTTCCGGAGAGAGAGAGAGGGGAAGAAGAATCCGTTTTTTTGTTTATTCTTTCCCCTCCGCGGCGCAAGTCAAAGAACCCTTCACTGATTTTTTTCCTTTTTTCTTGTCAGATTATTTTCCCCCCTTAGAGAAAAAAGCTTTTTTTCTCCTTTTTTGTTACCGTAGTAATTCCCCCCTCCTTTTTTCCGCGTTTTTTCCCCCCTTTCTACGACGTTGCGTCGACAAAGTGATTTCTGCGTTTTTTTTTTTGCCCCGGCGACAAAGCGGGGAAGGTGTTTGGCCGTCGACCGCCTCCGGCGGCCACAACTCCTGAGTCCCCCCCGTCCTCTTTTTTTTCCCTTCCCGCCAAAATTGATGAAGTAAAGAAGAACACTTTCAACTTTCCCTTTTTCCGTATCTAGAGTGGGGAGGGGGAATTTTTCCCTTCCTCGAGAAAAATGTTCTTAATTTCCCCTCCCAATCGTTTACAAGAGTCATTCCCCTCGACGTTTGGATCCTCTCCCCCCCCCTCCTTTCCGAAGAAGATTTGGATTCCTTCCCTCCCCCTTCCCCCTCTTGCGGCGAGCAAAAGCTTTCCGATCGGTTTCTCTCTGTTTCTGTCAGGGCGGGGGAAAGGGGAAGGTTTTTTTCCTGTTCCCTTTTCACCCCGACGCCAACCCCGTTTTTGTGTGGGGGAGTCTTCCGGGGTCTCCCTGTACACACACTAAAAAGACGCCTTAAGGTTCCACCTTTTCTTTTTCTTTCTTGTTCCCCCCCCCCCCTGCCCAGTTCGGCCGCAAAAGCGGGTTCGCCGCGTTCCTTCCTTGTTGAGCGCTAGGACCCCCTCTGCGGAAATCGTTTCTTTTCGCTCTTCTCTAAGAGATGGGACTTTCTCCTTTGACTCGAGTTGGGCCCTCTTCTTTGTTCCCCGACGGGTTGGACGATCGTGTTCGATTCGGTTTGTTGACTTTCCCTCTTTTGGATGGAGATTCTTCTCCTTTTTTCTTTTTGATGAAGAGCCCCCAGCTCACGGCCTTTCCCTTTTTTTTCTTCTGGGGTGGACCCTCTTTTGCCCAAAATTCCCCTCTGGGGCGTGTCGGTTCCCTCAGGCTCGGTTCTTTTTTTTTCGACGACAGATTGTTCTTGGCCCTCCTTTTTCTTTCTTTTTTCTTTTCCCTTCGGGGGATGGGGAAACTTTTCTTCCTTCCACAAGAGGCTGGCACCACATCAACTTTTTTTTAGGGGCCTCTTGCGCTCTTTCTACGGGAGGGTTACGGATAGAGTCCCTCTCTTTTCTTTCCGTCCCGTGAGGATCGACACCTCCGTAGGCTTCCCGATTAAGGCTCTTCTTTTTCCCACTTCCGCGGCAGACGGGTCCCGACGCGTGGAGTTTTTTTCCCGTTGTTTCTTCCCCAACGGACTAAGAAACCCCCGCTGAGCCCGTTCTTGTTCTAAACAGGGAATCCTTTTCGAAAGAATTTTCAGTGCTTTCTCAGTGATAAAACTTTCGCGCGCGCCTCTTGATGCATTTCCCCCCTTCTTTACGCCCGTGATAGATTGAGGTTCGTGGGGAAGGTTTTTGCATCACCCTTTTCCACCGATTAAATGGGACCTCTTCTTCCCTTTCTATGGCTCGAATTCTAACCACAGTAAAGGTGTATCTTTTTCTTTTCACTCTCGGGAAGGCGTTTTGATTTCGGTGGTTATTAGTAGTGAGAATAAACTTTTTTCCCCACCTTCGCTTCAAATTTAGAAAAACTCCGCCGCCCGCACTCTCTTTTTTCCATTTACCCCCCAAGCGATTGAGTTCTCACCCCCGCGGTGTAAATTCGCTTTTTTTTGTTGTGGGGATTCCCCCCTTTTTTTTCCCCCCCTGACCGTGGAGAAAGACTCTCCCTTTCCCCATAAAAACGGATACCCCCCCTGTTTTCGCCGAGGCGGCTTTGCTGGCGGTGCTTCTGCGTTTTTCCCATCATGCCGGACGAGACTGTCTACCCCCTCTTCTTCTGGTCGGTGGGAGGAATAAAGATATAGCTTTCCTCCGCGGTGGGATGGTTCGGCCGGAGAGTGAGTCTTTTTCCACCCTGGTCGGCGGGCTTCGTCCCCTGGTCCTTTTTTTTCCCCCTTAAGGAGGGGCCCTCCCCTCCTTGGGTTGCCGCCCGGCGATTCTCCCGGGGCGTTTTTTTTTTTAGGGAGAGCCATGTCTTTTTTTTTTTTTGGATCGTTCGGAATAAGCCTTCCCCGTTTTTTTTCCCCTCCCTTGGTGAGAGGATAATAAAAACGTACTTTTTTTTTTGTGAGAGACCTTAGTTTTTCCTCGGTCACTCCCTCTTTCTTATTTTTTTTTTGTCGCAAGAGTAGTTACCCCCCATTCCAACGGGAACAAGAATGTGAATTTT
>Ga0179593_1570267_pt1 | contig 13258 bp, 17 predicted proteins | sample CZODoug2_1_08_16_FD_185931 | JGI IMG/M metagenome (GOLD analysis project Ga0179593, IMG submission 185931) | Vadose zone soil fungal communities from Angelo Coast Range Reserve, California, USA - CZODoug2_1_08_16fungal (PacBio error correction) | ecosystem: Environmental > Terrestrial > Soil >... | reverse complement strand
TTCATTTCACTCCCCCTCAACACTGACCACATGCAGCACCTTGCAGTTGCAAATTCGTTTGAGCCGTTTGTTTTGAAGCTTGATATACTCGGCCTCTCTTGAGAATGTCTATTCTCAGGGGAAATTCGAGCTTGAGCCGTGGAAGAGACCGACTTTCTACAGTCACTATATCCAACCCCCCACCCCCCCGCTTGCACACTCCCGTTGATGGTTGAAGTTCTTTTCAACCCCCCGTTCGGTTTTCTTCATTATGAAATCGTAGAGCTATATGACTGAGCCATTTGGTTTCATCCCCGGACTTCGTAGCCGGCCTAATTCAAAAGGACTTTTAGTCTGATCCCTTTTTTTTCCCACCCAAACTTCGTAGTAATGAGAATGGATGTGACCAAGTCCACAATCTCGGGTTTAAGACCCTTTTAGAGACTCTTCCCCTCCCGCAGGGAAAGGACACGACTCGGCGTGATTAGAATACTTCTCTCCTTACGAGCCCCCCTTAACTTTGAGAGCCGGACCTATCTGAAGAATTCTTCTGATCAGGAGTTTTTTGTCTTTTAAGATTCCCTTTTGACTCTTGCTGGGCGATGTGGACCCCTGCGACATCATTGACAACAAACACTTTTCCTCCCTTTTTTGACGTTAAAAAAGTTTGTCTCTTGCTTATAACTTCCTGACCGTCCACCGGAGACATGGCGGCCCCGTTCAGTTAGTTTTATCCAAACTTTTTCAGTATCCTATTTCGTAATTTTGTCGGTAACGTATTCCTATTGGTTCACCTCCCCGGTAAGTTTTGGGCTACATGATAATTCCCTCTCTCCCTGGCCTTCTAAGGGGAACGTTTTGCTCTCTTTTTGCGATGCCAACCGCAGGCGATCTGTTAGCTAGTACTCTTGTTTACCACACGCTCCTAACCCTCCCTTTTTTTCATCAATCTTTCTAGAAGGTGCCCTAATGTCTTTGACCACCATGGTACTCCTATTTCTACTTTTTGGCGAAGGCACGCGGATCTTTTTCCCCGAATTAACCAAACCAAAATTGAGGCCTACGTGGCGGTACTCAGAGCTCCTGAAGAGCAGGACTTCTGGTTATAAACGAGCACTTTTTTTTCCCTGTCCCTTCGTTGTGGAAGAAGCGGAGGCCTTTGAAGTCGGTCTGGTTGGCTAGCCGACGTCCTGATAAAGGAGACCCCAACTCTCCCGTCCAAACACTCTGTCACCGGAGGAAGAACCGTCGTTCACCGCGGAGTATTTCGACCCCAGACTTGATTGCCTCGTTTTGCAGGCAGCGTTTCTGATGAAGCCTGGTGGCGTGCCCAGTTTGCCCCGGCAGCCGACTCCCCACTTCGGCCGGTGGGAGCTGGCAGTGTGGCATATGACGTTGGCGGCCCGTTACGTCAGAACAGGTTAGGTAGCGAGGATGAATTCTAAGTGACGATCCGGTCGCCCCCCCTTTCCGAGACCTTCCTCCTTCTCAGACCCCCACTGGCGGCGTGAGATTGTTTTCTTTTTACGACAGGCGGCGTATTTTTTACTCTTCTTCTTTTTTTCTCCGTCACCTCTCTTGCGGCTCGTGGAATTGGGTCTCGCGCTGCTGTCAGAGCCTCCCCTTAAGTTTTTTCTTGAGCCGTTTCCGCCAAGTAGATCCATTTTTCCCTCTCGACTCACACCTTACATCGAAAGTATAGGTTCTCCCGGTTTTTTCCCTTATTGGCGGGAATGCTCCACAGAATCGTTTGCTTTCCCCGAGGGGGACATCTCTTGCCAAATTTTTTTTTTTTTCTGCGTAGAGCTCTGGTCTCTGTTTTTTCTATCGACCTGCGTCGATGGTGCAGGCAATCCCTCTAGTTTTTCCCTCGTTCCTCTGCTTATTCACCAATGTCTTCTTTTTTTGGTGGGCCGGAGGCCTCCCTCCTTTTCGTTTCCCCACCCCTGCGCCCTCGTATCCCTGCCGCCTAAACTCATCCGTGTGGGCGTTCACTTTTCTTGTTTTGAGCCACATCGAGCATGCCTCCACTTTTCTCCTGATCACTGTGAGATTTTTCCACCCCCTCTTTTCTGTCGATCAGATCATGAATCTTCTCAGCGCCTGGAAAGGTTCTCGTTTTTTTATTTCAGTTTGCTTTCGGCACGAGATTCTTTTTTCCCCGCGATTGCTCTTTTTTTTCCCTCTGTTTGAAACAAGCTAATTCCAGTTGTTTTTTTCCAATTGGATCTTCAGTCATTCTTCCTTTCTTAGATATATTGCTGGATACATTCGGGGCTCCTCTCCACTCAACAGATTAGTTCTCGAGCACACGGTTCTCGCCATTCCTTCAGCTCGTGCGCGTGCCGCTCCTTTTCAGCCTGATATTGCGGTTTCCCGCCTTCGCTCGAGACTCTGTCTTTTGCATTCCGTGGTTGTTGTGAGCGACCTCTCGCGCTCGGAACCCCCATTCCCCTTCCTCCTCGGAATCTCGCGGATTGTACCCTTCCTCTCGCTCCCTTCTTCTCTTCACTGGCGCGAATGCATCGTCTGACAACTCCTGAGTTTTTTTTGATCTCATCTGCTTGGGATTACTCCCCTCCTACCGAGCCCCCCTTCCTTTCCTTTCCCTAGAGATTTCTATGGCCGAGCGTGGCCGGCTGGAAAGGCAAGAGGCAACAAAACCTTTTTTCGATTCCTTGAAGACCCCTCCGCCAATCCATCCCCTGACGTATGCCCAACTGTACCCTCTTCTTCCTTATTTTTCACCGTGGTGCGGGAGCCGTCGTTTAGACCAGGAGGAGACTCCCCTACATTGCCCAAAATCCACCCCCTGATCAAGTTGTACATTTGTTCATAATGCGAGATGCGCGCGCTCCTCCCTCTTACCCACGCTATTTGGTCTATGTAGTGTTCCTTGTGAGGGTTGTTGTAAGGTTTTTCCCCCCATTCCTCCCCCGTGCCCCCTATATCATTTTTTTCTTGATCCTGCTCAACCCGACGATTACAAAATGGCTTCAATAACGACTTAGTTAGTTTTTCCCCCCCCCACACTGACATGCTCGACCGCTCTTCCGTCAAGCCATCTTTTTTCCCATCCGACGTCATATTTAAACTTGCGCCGATGTTTTTTTTTCTTCATGTCATAAGCCCCCCTCTTCTTTTCCGTGCTCAATTGTATAAAATGGGACATTAGATTTTTCTTTTCCCCTTGCCTGAGTATATATTTTTTGAAACTTCCTTCTTTCGGAACAACTCTACCCATGCTAACTCGGTCTTCTACATTTTAAAGTTAACTTCAACCTTTCCCTCCTCCCGATTTCCTTCTTTCTCCCCACTGACTTCTTAAAAGACGCCGAGTCTCTTTCCCTACAGGACGCGCCCTTGTCCCGCTCCCTTTTCGTGGTCTCCTGATGAGGGGTCGGTATCTCTCCACTCACTTCTGATCGCCAGCTCCTTTCAAGGCATCAACGTCATTCAGGTTAAAGCACTTCCTGGATTCGGGCCCCCCCCAATCTTCGTCGGTTGAGAGGGGAAAGCACCTACTGTGTTCTTCATAAATGCCTCCCGAGCAAGGGCTTTTGTCGGCCACACTTCAATCCCAGATCTCCCTCGTTTTTCTCGGGAGTCTTTAATGCCTCTCTACGGGTGCCTTAGGTCACTGACCTCGCAGTACCGTTAACCTCCCCCTGAAACCAGGATCTCTTAGGTCCCTTTTAGCATCGTCGCGTAGTAAAGATGCCACTGATCGTTACCATTATCCTTTCGGATTCAGCAGATCGAGCCTTACCAGTTCCCCCCCAAAGGCTAGACGCATTTTTCCTCTAGGCAACGATCACCTGGGCCTCCTTCGAGCGGCAGCATCTTCGGAACGGTGGTCCCTTAACCTCCCCTTTCCTACTTCTTGCTCCTCTTCCCGATCTCTCGGTTCTGGATGTGGGGGTACGTACAACGACTCGTAAGACCGGCGTGCTGCGACTTCTTTCTGCTCGCAGAGCAGAGTGGCCAAATCCCACGGGTCTTGTTTCCTTCCTCGAACGCTAGACCCAGGTCCGGACCTAGTTCTTTTTTCCTCTCCCTACGACGACAATCGGCACGAGACCTTCTTCCCGTTCCTTTTCCATCCTTCGTATTCTATCCTCCGTCCTCCTTTACGGCTCTGTCTTTCTCAAAGGGCGCCCCAAACTGTGTTTCCTTAAATCATTTCGTCATGTTGTTGGAAAGGTCGCAGGGCAAATCCTCAGCGTCTTTCGATCGCCTCTCTTCCCCCAGCCGGTCCGCATACTCTAGTTTCTGGTCCGCTAGCCAAGTGCCGGTTGGCCCTTTACGTTAGTCCCCGATGACCCGAAGTCATGAGCCCCAGCCTTGCGTTTGTATTCTTCCCATTTCCCTGACACTGAAAACCCCTGAGATTGTGATCCTGGTTCTGCTGCTGTTCTTCTCAGTTCCCTACGTGGTTACCCCACCTCCCTTGCTGACGGCTTGGATTTCCAGATTTTTTCCGATGCCCTATCGACGTCCTGTGCTGCGGCCCCCCATGCGTTACGAGCTCGTTAGCCTTTCCCGTCGTGCTCCAAAAAAAACCAGCGCCCAGCGTGAAGAGAAATGCCACTCCGTCTCTCCGCAGCCAAGTTTTTTTGCCACAGGTTGTTTCTATATGAAGGTTCTCTCGGCTATTACCGTGCCTCCCGCTATTCCAATTGACACAATCTTATGCAAGTTCTCAGTCCCGCCTTCTTCTTCACGCTCCCCACTGAGTTTTCGATCCCTCGAGACCTTGCACTCGGGCTCCACGCTCCCCCCCCTTTTGATTGTGGTCGGCTGTTCATCGATTGATAGCTTTTTTTTTCATATTCTCTTTATCACCGTTGTTGTCTTAGATTCATCAAAGGTTATCGCTCGATTACAGATACCCCCATCCCCCCTCCCTCTTCAGCTTGCAGGCAATCGCTATTTCTGGTTTTTTCCCCCCTTGGAATGTTTCCCTGGCCTTCTCGATTTTCCGCTTCAGTTACCATTGCATCGCGAGGGACTTTTCCCCTCTCAGTCATATTCGCCCCCTTCCCCGGCTCTTGACTTTTTCCGCTGCTTCGGCCGGCGTTTTTGGATCCCCCTCTTAGTGACCGTAGACGATTTCAGTTTCCCCTCGTCGTTTTCCTCTTCCGTCTCCTTTACCTCACTCCTCGCTCTATGCTAAGGCCTTCAGTTTATGTTTTTTTCCAAATTAGTCACGAGTCACGCGATTTCCCCCCTTTCTCTGTTTTGGTGTGCCGATTTCCGAATTTAGCTTCGCTTTTACTGTATGCTCATGCTGTATATCCTTTTTTTTCCCCGGAAGCACACCTTTTTTCCGGCAGAAACTACTCTGAATTCCTTCTTTTCTTCTCCTGATTTTCTTCTGATCTTTCGGAGACTTGTGCGGCATGTCCCCGCTTTTCCTTTTTCCCAGTTTACAACTTACGTTCGGAAGACTTGTCTCAGTTTTATTCAGGCCAATCGTAACCGGACCTCTACCCTTTTTTCAGCCAAATGGATCGCAGATCATTTAGCAGTTCAGCCTCTTTCCGTATGCGATTATGGATACCCGATTACCTTTTTCGTTTTCCTAGGCCTTTTTCTGGGCTACATGTCGCTTTAAGCCGCGGCTCACAGTGGTTTTTTCCATTGAACTTGGAACGACGCTGCCCCTGACTTCCTTCCCCCTCGTTTCTGCTTTTTTGAAACCTACCACGACCCCTCTCCTTTCCTTCAGCCTTCTTGACTTCTGCCTTGGGGCCTGTCCTTGAACACCTTGCCGAGTGCCGGTTCTCCTTTGCGTAGAAGTTCCGCCCCTCTTTCTCCCTTTTCCCCCGCTCCCTACGTCGTCCTTGTGGGCTGAGTTTCCTCGAGCTGCCGAAGTAGGGTTGCCGCTTCTCTGAACGTCGTGGTCATATTTAGACTACGAGCTTCCTCAGTAATCCCTTTGTTTGAATCGGGGTTGGACGGCTTTCGGCTTCCCCCCCTGAGGTTCCTTCCCCCCACGATGTCAACTTTCTCCGATAGGCATACTCCCGAAGCGTCACCTTCTTGTAATTTTCTTTTTTCCCCAAACTAAAGATTGATATTTGAATTACTGTTGCTTAATCCCTTCCCAATTCGGTTGTGTTTTTCCCGCGCTCACCTGGGTGCGAAAATTCGTGCCGGTCGTGGCACCCCGTTGAGTAAGTCCCTAATTAGTGTACGAATTCATTTTCTTCTTCTTCTTTTTTCAGGCTCGTCCTGTCCCCCGTCCTGGTAGCACGGCTCTAGACCATTTTCCTTTTAATAATCCCCCCCCTTTCTTGCGTGAGAGGCGACAGATTTTCGGTTTCTCTCTCCTTTATAGATCTCCCTGCCTCGGCGTCGGTCCTGCGGGCAGCGGGTCGCTTTTGCACCAATGTAAACAACACCAGAGATGCTCTTTTTTCCCCTCCTGAATCCATTTCACACCCCCCCCTTTCTTATTTCGACTCTTGCCGTCCCCCATCCCCCGCCCTGTCTCGTTTCTCCAGGTAGCTGAAACTCCCGATGTTTCTAAATTCCCGCATTGTGAGAAGATTTCATCCCCCCTCTTTTTTCATATCTGGAGCCTATGGACTAGGCCGTATCTCGGTAGATGTTTTGTCTATTCGCCCCCTCTTTCTGGTGCATGCACTCCCATTCTTCCTTCTTCGCAAAGAGGATGCCGGTTTCACTATTTTCAGAGGCGTCGTACGCAATCCGTCGAGGCTACCCCTTTTCTCCTCTCCTCCCCCTTTTGACGTGCGGTCGATCTGACAGCAACCTCGACTTTCCCCACCCTCTTGCTCGGGGGAGATCAAACAAGAGTGTGACAGATTCCCCCATTTGAATAGTTTAATGAAGGGCTCTCTCCGAAAGTTTGACCTCCCTGAACCTTTCTCCTTTATTCCCCTTTTCTCATAGGCGGTGCCTTAGTCCGATTTGCTTTTTTTCACCTCGCTTGCGGATTTGGTTTAATCTTGCTTTGCACCCCTTCTTCCCCTAGGTCGGAATCATTCAAATCGATTCCCTTGCGGAGGGTATCTTTTGAGATATGGGCTTTTTCAGTCCCCCCCCCCCCTTTCCTTTTCTACACCTCCACGATCTTAGAGGCTCGCATGCACATTTCGCCCTAACTAATCGGCGGAGCTTGTTTCTCGAACCGCGGGTTACATTATATTTTTTTCTCTTCGCTGTCTGTTTAAGCTACAGACTTTGCATATCTTCTTTCTCTACCGACGTTGTCTTCTCCATTCGAGCTTCGCGACTTTTGCGCGAAAGTAAATACAGGAAGCTTGAGCTCGGCACACGCTCTCGCGTGATATCTTCTTTCCGGCGAGCTGTTCATCACCTCACTCTCCCTAGAGGTTTGAGGGAAGATACGAGCCTTCTCGCCTTTATCGGCCCCCCCTCCACTTGACTTCGACCATTCATTTAGTCTTGCCTCTGGGAGGAATATGCCGACCGCGTGGTCTGATGCTTGCAACTCGCTTTGCACCCCCACACCCCCTGATCATCTGCGGGTTTCCTCACCTACAGTCCCAACTTCCTCCCTTCTTCAGCCGTATGCCTCCCACTGACTTTACGATCTTTCCTTCCCACGTGCCTTGACTATCTCCTTTTTTCCCCCCCCCCCCCCCCAAAAATTGAATCGGATAGACTCCACCATCTTTGTTTTTCTCCCCTCTAAACCCTGATCAAGTACTTCCTGCTTGTTCGGCCTAGATTTGAGGCGTCAGACGGGCACACCCCCTGTATTTCTGTTTTTTCTACAGCATCTCCCTTTTACTGTGGTCCCTTGTCTTCTCACATTTCCTCCGTCCCCCCCCCCCCCAGCTACTAATTGTCAATAATGACTCCCTCGTTCCCGTTCGGACCAAAACCGCTTTTCTTTCCCCCCCGCCCCCCCTTTGGGCCACTCTAGACAAACCCTAGATCGACGCCCATTTGCAGTCACACCACCTTCATTTGCTATCTCTCCCCTTTGGAGTATCCATGAAATATTGCACCCCCCTATTTTCCGTCCCAGAAATCGTTGATCCTTTTGAGTCGTTCCCCCCCCCTTGCGAATTTATTTGAGTGACCCCTGATTCTATGAGGGGTTGAAATTTTTTTTTCTTTTTCTAGGACCTTCCAATCGGTACTTGCTCATCTTTAGGTTTTTTCCTAACGTTGGCACCTAGTGTGAAAGGTAAGTTCGATGAGGTGACGATTTATACTAATGAGTTCAGAAGCCCCTGTGCGTCTCGCATCCTTCACTCTTGGCACTTGTACTCCGGAGGTCTTTTTCTGAGGCCTATTTGTAAGTTCCCCAGTTGCTGACCGTTACCCCCTTCCTTCTTCCCCGAACTTTTCCTGTTCACGGAATCAACGATGATGGCGACGCTACCTCCCGTCTCTTTGCTGACCGTCTGAGTGCCCTCAATGAAGGGCTTTCACCCTTCTTAAGGTGAGCAAGTTTTTGTTTTTGTGTTTCCCCCTCACCGGCAGAATGACGGTGACGGCGGCTAATGCCTTTCTGTCTGATGGATGACCGGACTTGACATCTCCCCCCTTTTCAAGTAATGTCCAGAAGAACCCACCACCCTTTAAAACATGACTCGCTGCAATCGTCGTTTCCCCCTTTCCCTTTCCGTATGACCCACGCTTCCTTTTTAAGGGCATAGGCCGATGCTCGGCAACATGTCCCCAAGGTCCTCTTGAAGATTCGTGCCCCCGTGGCAACCGAGTCTTCTCCCTTCTCTCCGCTACTCTGCACGAGCATGTGGTAAAGGCAATTGCCATCTTCATCCGTAGGAACGTACTGAGCTGCTAGTTTAGTTAGAACAACAATTTCTTACGAACGGTTTTCTCTGGGCGAGTCGTGTTGACTCTTTTTTTATATCCCCGCTGGCCCCGGAGAACGGGGCCCCCTTGACCTTCCTGACAGCTAACCAGAAACTTTATTTATTGCCTCTCTCCCCAACCGAAGATCTGAAGCTGGCCATGATCTTCGTCCAGTCAGACTTTTGCCCTTCTCTCGTCGGACCAGGTCGGAGCTTAAGGGTAAGAGGACGTCATCCCCAGGGAGCACTTTCCCTTTTTCGCCTGGATTCTTGGTTTTTTTTTAAATTTTTAGCAGGTCGTTCAGCCCAGAATTGTTCCTTTCTCCAGATCCCCGAGATACACGGAGCAGAACAGGAGCGTTTTCTTGTGGCTTCAGCTAATTGTCGGCCCGTTCAGTCCGATTTTCTACATCCCGATTCCGGAATGGAGCTGCCGTGAGGGGATTACTTCTCCCGGCCTCCTTGGCACACGCTTTCTCTGTCCCCGATGCGTCGCAGGAGACCGTGGTTTTTTCCCCCCCCTCCGCCCTGACGGAAGGTTTCCAACTTCAATAGCGCTCCGACGTGCTCTTGCAAATGACGACGGCATCTTTGATTTGGGGGGAACTCCGTCTACCCGTCGCGTAGCAGACCCACCACCAAGAGCGTTAATCACTTCCCCTTTCCCTGCGCCGACGTTTCGGCAATACTTGTGGTTTTGTCTCTATTCTTTTTTTCCTCTTCTATTCCACTCTCCCGGATCATAACAGAGCGTAGAAGTTCTCCTCCTGCCCGTTACCAGATTCCCCCCCACAAAATGGTTGGCCGAAGATCCGCCCTGTCGTGGATGCCAACCCTACGTGCTTGTGGTCTGCCTTCATTCCCTCTTCTTTGCTAATCTCTCTTTCCACTCCAGTTGTTGTTGTTAGCCGCAACCTGCTTTTCAATTCATGCCCTGAACAGCCGTCCCCACCCCTCAATGTAACTCTTTTTTTATCACCTCCTGTTGATTCGCTAAGGACTTCACCCACTTCCTTTGCTGAATTTGATCGCTAGAAGTTCTTCTTTATGTTCACTTGCACTATTGCCATATCTATGTGTGATCCCTTTCGACCCCACCCTTTGCCGGAAACTTATTTTTCCTTTCTTCTTCCGGACCCGCGCTTGTTTTTTTTTGCTCATAGTTGAAATTTAGACTCTCTCTTTTTTTCGCAGCACGTGGCCCGTTCTTCACGTACCAGGTCTATTTTGCATCGTAAATATCCTTGGTACTACCGGCTTCAGCGGACCCGTTGTGGACCACATCCTTGTGAGAAAATTTCGCGCGTCACAGGATCAACCGCTATATCAGGGTTGTTTCTTCATGGAGTAAGAGATACACACGAGCAAGTTCCTGTCTCTTTCCTTCTTGTATATAAATCGGCTTCCCTTTCGAAAACGGCTTTGAGAGCCGAACCTACTCGCCCCGCTCTGCCCTTTTTTTTCACCTCGGGATCCTCGGAGACGTGCGGTGGACATTAGAAAAGCCTTTGAAATCCCCCCCCCAGTTGACGCAGCTTTGCCCCGGTCGCCACCTTTTTGGCTCCTTGTTCTTCACGCTTAACCGTCGACACTTGTCCGAATGCACCTGACGATAGATACCTTGCCCCCCCTCCCAGTAAGAGGGCTTCCGTTTAGGCCCTTTAGTTTTTTTTTTTCCCCTTTTTGAAGAAAGTACTATTTCAAGTTTGCCCTCCCCCTCGTAGTTATGAAAAGGGTTTTTCTACGTTGGACCCCCCCCTCCCTTCTATATTTGCATCACGCGTCAGCCAGGAGCGCCTTGTTCACAATTCCCTAACGACAACCATCTCTTTCCTTCACCTCTTTCTCTTGAATGGGCAAGACCTTCTCGTGCCTCGCCTTCTCACTTCTCGTTGACACGACATTCCCGTCTCCTGACGGCATGTTTGCGATGGGGTCGCTTTCGATCCCAGGAAGTCTTCTCCTGTTAACGCTAAATGTTTATCATTGGCCACGACCTGATTGTCACGACGCGCTCCACTGCTGCGGAGTTTTTTCGTTTTTTTCCACCCCCCCCCTCCGCCCCTCCCCCCACACACCGGCCTTTACGTGACCCAACCTCCAGCACACTTGAGGAAGAGGAAGCCTCACCGATGATGCCTTGATGGTGCCTCCACTCCGGCTGCTCCAGCTGTTGAAGTTCCTATTTTTTCTCCCCCCTGACCCCCTTTGGTTCGCGACTCAAGCGATGCTGCTCGTCCTTTTCTCTCGTGCCGGACCCGTTCGTCAGCCATATTTGATTTAGTTTAACAGTCGGCGACGCTGTGGATCTCAGTCGAGTTCCGTGACGGCGCCTTTCATTTATTTTTTTTTCCCTCCCTGAATTGCCTCCTTTGGACCAACAGTAGCGGGCCCGCTCGGGCTTTTCTCACATTCCCCTTGTGGAACGCTTAGGCGTATCGCCCTCCGCTTCTTTCCCTTCCCCCTTAGGGCAGAGGGCGTCCCTGCCCCCTGTCTTACACCCTTGCTGGTTTCTTACAGTTTAGCCGGCCCGATAGAAATTTCACCCCCCTTCATAGCCCCCGCCCTCGGCCACAGTTCCCTAACCTCGAAGTCTCGTTATTCCATTTTCAAACTCCCCCTTGGGGATTCCGCTCCCAGCAAGTTCAGTATTTATCCCCCTCGACCTCTGCGCCAATGTTCTTTTTTTTCCTTCCTCGCTCTTTTCAGCTCTAGTCTTGTTTTTGTTACGACCTGCCCTGTTCCTGATTTTTCACCAAGCTTTTTTTGTCCCTCGTAGCCCCATCGACCTCACCCACTGTGATCCCTGTGGGGCCGGAGTTTTCCAGGTGGAGTGCTCTACGTCCACGAACGCGTAACCTCTTTCCGCCCCCAGAAGAGCAAATCGTTTTTTTTCCTCTCTCCCTCGAGTCCTTTTTTCTGCGACACAGATGAAATCCGGTTTTTTCTCTGTTTTTCACCCCCCCCTTTTTTATCTTCATCCCTCTTCCCCCAATTGCCTGGATCTCTAGCGCGGCTCGCCCCTAACTTTTTTTCCCTACAGGTCTCTCTTATTCAGTTGATGGCAGGTTGCCTTGATTGATTTTCAGTTTGTCCCTCATACTTTTTTTCTTTTTTTGAAATCTTGCCTTGGCCAGCCGTACGGCAAACTTTCGGCTCTTCCCATCGATCGCATGCGTTTTTTCGTTTTGAGATCTTTTTAGTCCGATCCCAAGCCTCTCTTGGCATATACACACTCCCCCTTTGAGCGGTATCTGCAACGGTCTCGCGCTTCCTCCCACCCGATATCTGAGAGGGTAAGCGAGAGCGCCTGATTTCTAGCATCATTGTTTCCCTCCTTTTTTAGATTTGCATCTCTCTTTTCCTCCTTTTTATTCTATGCAAAATACATCGACCCGATTCCGTCCACTTTTTCTTCCCCCCCTTCCTATCATGAAACTTTCCCGCGGATGTTTTCCTCCGCGCTAGATCGATATCGTGAGCGTCTGCTTTCCCTTTCAGAGTGCTCGCCTCACGCGAATCTGATTTAGATAGAACGAGAATTTTTGGGGCCGCTCATATATGAACGATACCCTGAACTTTCTTTCCCTCCTCTTGCAGTTCATATGCCGACCTGTTTTTTTCCGTGACCCCAGGCAAGGATTGCCACCACCTCCTCTTGGCCCGTGACACCCAAGAAGTCCCCAAGATCCATGCATAGTCCCTCCCTGAATCATCTATGAACTTTCTCCCTTGTTTTTCTCGTCCTCCCGATCAATTATTCTTTTTTTCCTCTTGGTTGCTTTAAATCTCTAAACCCCTGATCCTTGACCATTGAGTGAACTAATCTCTTGCCCGGTCAGCCGTTTTTTACCTTCCACACCACACCTGATTGCGTATCTTATGGGTCTTTACTTTCCGTTTTTTCAACGGAGCGCCTCCCCTTTTCATTTCCTTCCTGACCCCCCCCCACCCGTAATATTTTCCCTCCGTGAAGACGTCTATCCAAAACGCTTGATTGCCTTTTTGTTTCCTCCCGATTGAGGTTAGATATCCCACCCCCCCCCGTCCATCCGCCGGACGCTATGCGTCCCGTCATATTGCCCAGGAGCTTTAGATCGCGTGGACGTTTCCCCTTTCTGGCACTCTGGGAGCATGTCATCAGCAATCCTATTTTCCCCTTTTTCGATTTTTTGCCAAACTTTTCTTCTTTAGCGAGCATAAGATGTTCGTTTTTCCTTCTATCTTGCCGGCACCCCACTTTGCACAGAATAGGTCTAATTTCCCATTCCTTTGACATTGCAGCGCCCTCCGAAGCTTGCCGATCCCGACGCTTTTTTAGATCGTCAAGACGCCTCCTTTTTCGCCCCCCCCCCCCCTCGCAAGCGGGGCCGCTCCAGTGTCTATGCCGGATTGCCTGTCTTGCGAGCCCCCCCCTCTTCGTCGCGCGTAACGTAATTCCTTTCCTCTTTGGCCCG
>Ga0179593_1303850_pt1 | contig 13258 bp, 30 predicted proteins | sample CZODoug2_1_08_16_FD_185931 | JGI IMG/M metagenome (GOLD analysis project Ga0179593, IMG submission 185931) | Vadose zone soil fungal communities from Angelo Coast Range Reserve, California, USA - CZODoug2_1_08_16fungal (PacBio error correction) | ecosystem: Environmental > Terrestrial > Soil >... | reverse complement strand
CTGGCTAGAGGTTGGATGGCAGCGCGTTGATAACCTCTTCTCCTGTCAGGACTTGTTAGTAGGAGTCAGTGTGTTTCGTGGTCGTCTCGTTATTTGGTTTTTCTCCCTGTTTCTTCTCTCCTCCCGGTGCTACCCCACAGCTGAGTTCTTGTTTCTTTCCTTTTTCTCCATGATTTATGTGCAGCTTATTCGGAACCCTCCCCTTCCTTTTCGTGTGTCTCTTTTCGTCGCTTGTTCCCCCTCCCACATGCGGAGATCTCATCAAATCACGATGTCATAACGCGTCCGATCTATACTTCCTTTCCCTTCCCACCTTTGACTTCACTGGTCCCCCTTTCTCCGCTACCCCTTCTTTTTCAACCCACTCTCCATCGGATCATTTTTTCCGCAGTCCTCCTGGTTTTTTGTCTCCATGAAATATGGGTTTTTGATTGGACGTCGCTGGTCTCTTTCCTTTTTTCCCGTCCTTCCTCGTGTGGCATTTTTCCTTTTCCCTATTTTTCCCCCCCCCCCCTTCACCTGGTCGATCCTGTTTCCTTATCCCTGTAGCAAAAGAGCATCTGTTCGTCAAGACGACCGCCGTGCCCCGAGGGCCACTATGTTTGAGAAGACACTACTCCCCCTTTTCCCGCTTGACACGCCTCGCTCGGTTTCTCCTGCGTTTGCCCCTTGTTTACTTCTTCTTTCTTCGTGATTGTTCTTCATACTAATCCCCCGAGTTCCCATCAATACACCCAACCCCCCCTTTTCTCATCCTTATTTCCTTTTCTCAAACTCAGCTACTTCCCTTTTCCTCTAGTATTGGATTTCACTCCCCCTCTCCCCCAAACTCCTGTCGGATTTTCTCCAGTCCCACTTGCCGTGGTCAATCACTTCCTAGGGCCACTAGTTTCCCGCCTAGTTCCTCCTTTCTTCATCCCGCGATTTAAGATGAATCCTTCCACCCTCTTTTGCTAATAAAATAATTTGCACTTTAGTCCCTTTTTTTGCTGTTGTTACTCTGGTCCTCTGCTCCCCACTAGAAATGATCACGAATGTGCGTGTCCCCTGCCATGACTTATTTCTTTCCCCTTCCACACAAAATACCCTCCTTTGACGCTTTCTGCTCCCCCCTTTCCCTTTCTTCGGTACCATTTTCCCGCTGTCGATCTTTTACCCGATCTCTCCATTGTGTTAGCTTAATTCCCCCTCCACCTGTTTCTACCCCTTTCCCCTTAAGCCCCTTTCCCTGCAAGTGTTCATTTTCCCCTACCTCGGTATAGTGTCTCCTTTTCCCTGGCTTGTGAATTTTCTCCTTTCTCGGGCATACCACCCCCCATCTTCTTCGCGTTTGTCTTTTTTTTCAGTTTCACGATTTTTCGTCTGATTCGAAATCGTGCCAGCGACGCCCCTTTGTGTTTTATGCTGCGGCGTCGTCTGTAACCTTCTTCCTCCATCCGTCGGGTGTCCCCCCCGCCCAAGTAGACCTCCCCCCTGTGCTTCCCATCCAACCCCTTTTCCTTTCTTTCGCCTTTTGAGTCCCTTTTTTTTTGTAAGTTCCCGATGCTTAGTTTGACACGTTTGTGTTGGAAGTAGGAAAATCATATGATTGATTGATTCTCTCCTACCTTTCCCCTAGTTCCATGATTCTTTTCCCCTTTAGTGTGAATTCAAACCCTTCAACGCAATCCCCCCTAGTGTCCAGCACGCGATGCCGATTCACATGCAGTCAGATGGGCCTAACACGCGACCCACAGATTCCCAGCCCCCCCTCGAAGTTAGCATTATTAATTCTTTCTCGATCCTTTGTTTATGCCACGCATTCTGGTTGTTAAGAACCCGCCTTTTCCTCTTCATCGGTCTCTTCCTGAACTTCCTTATTCCATCCTTCATGTCCCCCCCTTTTCACATTGACAACCTCTGCCCGGCCGCGTCGAAAACAAGCCTGGCCAACGGGGATGTCTTTCTCCGAACGTACGACCCCCTCCTCATGGTTTCGTGTATTTTCCCTTCTCATATTTGGGCTCTTTTTCAACCCACCCTCTCTGGTATCCTACTCAGTGTCGTTTTTCTGGATTTTCTCCACCGACCCTTCCCCCTCCTGGGTGAATCTCCCTGCTTTCAGCACTCTCCGTTGTTTAGAGCCTGCAGGTCACCTGGACATCCCCGTTTTCCCTTCTGTGGTTCTATACCGCCTTGCCTCAGGTAATTTCATGTGGTGACCAGTATTGTCTTCCATTTAGATCGTGTTACCTTCCCCTTCCTCATTCGACAACTAACCCCTGAGCAGGGTCCGCTAAACCCCCCCCTTCCCCTTGTCGAGTAAAAATCATTGCGGTTTTCTGTACCCTTTTTTCCCCCATTTCTTCCCTTTTCTGGAATTCTTTTTTTTCAAAATTCTGTTTTTCTTTCCGTTTCCGGATGTGGTTAAGTCTTTTTCTCTGAAGCATGGACCTGCCCATTCTCTTCTCTGGCCCCCAACATCATTTCTCCTACTTAACAAACAACCTTTTTTCCACCCGTCAGTTGCGCTCCCTCTTCCCTCCAAGGCTTAACCCTCTAACCCTTAATTGGGGTTTCGGTTTTAGACTCTGGTGAAGACGGGTCTTCAGGATTTTCCCATCCCTCCTTCTGGTACTTCGTTTCTATCCCAGCATTCACCAACTCATTCTTCTTCGATTGCTCTCCTCTTCCAATCGTCCCCATCGTACTTTTCCTTCCAAACGTGGTCCTTCCACCACATGAAGCACTTGTTCTTGGTCCCAGCACCTCCGGAACTTCCCTGCACCACTGTCTCACCAGTTGGCTTCCCCTCGTACAATCATTTCCGCTATGGCGCCCTTTTCCCCTTTTTCTCCGCCTTTTCGTTTGAGTCTCTACCCCTGGTCAGAGTCCGTGGTACGCAGGCTCGAAGGATTCTGTGAAAGGACCGTTCTCCCTATCCTTTAAGCATGCCCCCCCAGAGTCCCCTGCACCTCCCTTTCTCACCAAGCGTCGGAATTGCACTCTGATCCCTTCCTGCCTAAATTTCGAGCTTTGGCTGCTTCTGCCTAAGGTTTGACACCCCCCCTTTATCTTATGACCCATTGCACCCTATTTCTTTTCTTCCTCAATCGTTCTCGCTGCTGCCGTTCCCCACGATAGCTTCGACGGGCGGTTAAGCCCTCTGGTCTTTCCTTTTCCGACTTTACCGTGGGATGTTGCTTTCTTCTTGTGGTTGCCTAAGAAACAGTAGGTTGACTTGAGATCCACAGCGATTTTCAATTCCTTCTTCGTTTTCCCTTTCAGGTCGGCTCTCTCCTTTTTTCTTCCTTGTGACCGATTTCCCTTGAGAGAACACATAGTTTAGCCACAAAGAGTTCATCCGTATCCTCGGACCCCAGGCCCCCCGCTTTTATTCAAAGCGCTGCTTTTCTTCCCTTCTTCCCCTTTTTTTTTTGTCCTTGCCCGTCTTGACCGAGTTTTGAGATTTTTCCCTCCCCTCCTTCTTTGCTCCAGTTAACTGATCTCCTAACGCATAGGACAACCCGGTTTTACCGAAAATACGCTTCCTTCCCCTCTTCCGTACTTTACGTTTTCGCCAGCCCCTGTCCCTTTCCATTGACGACTCTATGGCAGTTGTAGAAAGTCCCCATGAGTTTTTCCCCCCCAAACTTGGAGTTCCTCTCGTGTAAACTACACGTTACCCTAGCCGTTCACCTGTGATGGACCGTTTTCGGCTCCAACCATCATGTTTACTGTCAAGAAGGAATATATCATTTTCCCTCGGTATACGATTGAGTTTTTATTCTGTGCAGTTTTTTTGCTCAACTGTTCCTCACCTCCCCCCCAAAGCCCCAATCTTCTGCGTTCCCCAAGCCTTGCACCTTTACCTCATTTTATGGTAAACTTCCCCCCCCTTCCCACTACTCAGTATTCACACTTCCGTTTCACCTTCTTTCCAAAATGGTTTTTTCCCTATTTCCAGAACCACTGAGAGAGACCGGCTAAGCGCCCTTTTCACAAATAGGAAGAACTCACGTCCTTGCCATGTCTCCTTCCCCTTTCCCCTTGCCATTCCAAAACCCTTGATTCTCATCCTACTCCTGCTGTTTTTTCTCTACGACAGTTGCTCGGTTTGCTTCGCTTGTGATACCCCGATTTTATTTTCGGAATCGGGAAGAGGGGTCTCCTTTCCTATTTTAGAGATCAGGTGGGTGCTGGGTCTTCACCATGGTCTGTGACCGGGTACCTTTTTTTTCCCCTTCCCGATGTTTTTTCCTCGTTTTCTTTCCCCCCAAACGTCGTTTTTTTCCTCTTTTCTCCCTTTTTCACTCTATTGGTGGTGTATCTCCCCCCTTTTGAACTGCACTGAATACCTCGGGAGTCTCCTCCTCTCATTCTTAAAGCGGTTCCCTGTATCTATTCTTTTTCTGTAAACCCTTTTTTTACTCCATCCCCTTTCCCCCTTTCTTCAAAGTTGTGTCAATTAATCGGCCCCCTTTCCATTTTATTTTTTTTCCGCTGCCTGGTTATTGTATCCCCCCTGCATATTTTCTTCTAAAGTTCCGTGGGACAAGAGTTCGAGGAGACTGGATTCAATTTTTCTCTGCTCTTCATTTCGCCTTTCCGGTCCCCCAATGTGCCGTTGTCCGTTCATGTACCTGCCTTCCATTTCTCAAAGTTATCATTTGGGCGTCAGAATGCTAGTTCCCTTCTGCCACGAGAAACTTTTTCCAACTCCAACTTGCAAAGACAGATGCTCAATCCTCTCCGTTCCCCGGTTTTTCCATGGTCCTAGATGGACGGAGGGCGCCCTTGTTCCCCTTTACTTCAAGAGTTCTTCTCCTCCCCTATTCCGGGTCCTAACCCTTCTTAGAATCTCTGCCTTTGTAGGGCCCCCAGCCATGCCCAGCTTGATGTGGATATTAACTTTTTCCATGCACTTGTTTCTGACCTCCCATCCCTCCCCACTGGCTTTTGACCTCCCCGTGTCTTCCCCTCCTTCATATAGTGTTCTTCCTTCTTTTCCTTCTCTCTTTCTCTATAGAGTCGCTACACGAGGGAGACCTAATAAATACTTTGTGTTCCAAGTAGAATATTTTTTTGTCGTTTCCTAATATGTCTATTTTCCCCCCAGAATCAACTCATCTGGAGTGAGATTTCCCCTGTGCAAGATTTCTTTCCCCCTCACATCACAACCGCTGTGGGCGTGTCTCTGATTTCGCTAACCTGTTTTCCCCCTTCTTCTTCCCAAGTCGCCAGACTCGTCGAGCTTTAAACACCTACTTCTTTTCTTCCTTCCGTAACGTCTTCCCCCCTCCCCCCCCCCCCCCCCCCTCACCCCCCCCCCCCCCCCCCCCCCCCCCCCCCCCCCCCCCCCCCCCCCCCCCCCCCCCCCCCTAAATCCCACTGGCCTCATTCGCTTCCCTTCTTTCCCTCCTTTCCCCAATACTTATACGTGTCGACTGAGTCTTGTTCTTTAAGGTCTAGATGCCTTTGCCTTCCCCTTTTTTTCTCCGCTTTGCTTTTCTTCTTCCATTCTTGCCTTAGTGGAACGCATTTTTTTCCCCTCTCGTTTAGGCCAGAGCCAAGCCAATCTGAGGTTTTGTAGCTTTCGTTCTGCACCTTTTCACACTCCTTTGCTTTCCATGCTGCTCACCATTCAGTGTCCCCCTCCCCCCCTTCTATCTGGACTTTTTTGGCCCCTAGGTAATTTCCTTCCCTTTCCCCAGATGCTTTGTACGTTGTGTGGGCTCAGGCAAAATCCACTTCTGTAGTGGAAAAGTGTAAGATCAGCTCCCTTCAAGATTCCTGCTAGACTGCACTGTCACCGTCCCACCCCATTTCCTTCCCCCTGCAATTTCCCCAGATTTTTTGAATTCCGATCCCTTTTCCTTTTCTCCAAACTGTCTAACACAAGGGTACCCCTCCCCAAAACTCCTCTTTAGAATTGTAAGTAATTCTCTACACTGGCACTGGGAGTCCATTCCATATCCGTCGTTGCCATAAATTCCTTCTAGTGAATTTCTTCCCGCTTCCTCGTAAATTTCTCTTTTGGATTTTCACTTTATGGTCCCACCCATTCTCCCACTCTAACTGATTCCGTTTTTTGCAACGGGGCTGAAGTCTTCCCTTTCTTTCCTGACCCCTCCTCCTCTTCTTCCGGCCGGATCTCCCCTTCTTCTTTTCTGTGAGTATTTTTCCCCAATCTTCCCCCCACCTTCCCTTGTGTTTAGAGAGGCTTGTTTTCCCCTCTCCAGCACTTCCCCTGGTCGGAATAGCCGTAGCTTGCCTCCCGCTATTTTTGACGATGCCTTCAGGCGACCATCGGACCGCCCCTGCCCCTTTTTTCCCTTATCCGCGGCTTTCATATGTTATTACCCATTTTGGTTTTCCAAGTATTGTCCTGCCTCGCCGTCCATCTTGCTACGGACCCCCCCCCTCCCTTCGGGGCTCTGACAAACAAACCGTCCCTTTCCCGGTGTTACCCACCTGCCACGGTCATCCCTCTTCCTTTACAATCTAACTCTCTTTTCTACTCGTGTTTGTTCTCCCCCATGCTGTGATTTGAATCCTGTTTTTTCTTTTTTTTTAATTTTTTTTTCAAAATTTTTTTTTTTTTGGATTTATTTGGTTTTTCCCTTTTTTCACGGTTTGACTCTGGTGATTGCTTTGCCCGCCGGTTCTTTTGTTGATTATCGCAGTCTCTCCCCATTTCTTTCCTCACCCTGTTCTTGAGTTCAAGGTCAATCACATTTGATTTCAACTTCCAACAAACACGTCCCCCCTCGATTTCCCTCTCCCTCTGCCCTCCAGGGTCCTCCCTGTCGTCTCTTTTAGTGGCAGTCGTCCCTCTGTTTCTCTGCGTCCAGTTCCGGACTTAAAACGACTGATTTTCAATCTTTTCAGCTGAATCCACAAGATTCTGGCTTCGAGGCGCCCTAATTATTGGCAAACTGCGTTCCCCCCCCCATTGAACCCCCCGATCCCCCCAACATGAAGCAGCTTCTCTCCCCCCCTGATTTAAGTCCGAATTTTTCTTTCCAATGGCACCCGCTCCTCCCCCATCGTTCTCTTTTGTCACTGTTGACACCTTTTTGTCCCTCTCTTTGGAGGCAAAGTTTCATTTTTCGACTCAGGTTGTTAAGTGTTCTTACTCGACCCCCTTTAGTTAGTCCTCTTTCTTTTGCCTACGATTTCCCTTTTTCCAATTAAGTTTTTCTCCGCATAACATGGTTCCCTCCTTCGAGACAGTCAACAGAAAAGTCCAGCGAAACAGATTTGGTTCTGCTTTGCTTTTACCTTTTTCTTTCAATTTTTCTAAGTCTAGTTTTGGGTCTGCTCTGAACCGAGTCTTGCACGCGACCAGCGATATATGCCCTTTTTTTCCCCCCCGTCTTTTTCTTGTTTTCAATCGTTGTAGCTTGAAATAGTTTATGCTTCTCTAGCTGAACAGAGCGGTTCATCCCATTTGTGGTCCCTGATGATCGTTACCTTTTCTTCCCCTCTTTGATTTTGTGTGCATTACAGTTTGCCGTCTTTGAGTCCCCCATTCTGATAAACTCTCTGCTGAGGTGCCCTTCCAAGGAACCCTCTTTTCTTCCTCTTTCGTGATGTGTGAATATGATGGCGTGGAAGAACTTCGGGCCTTCTTTCTTAAGAACACCTTCCTCCCGTCTCCTATCGGCCCAATCCCACGCCTTCTTCCCCTCTCCTTTGCTCTGTTGCCCCCGCTTTTTTTTTTTCCCCTTCGATCAGTTCGTCTTTTTTTCTCGGTGCGGACCCTTTTCCCTTCTCCTCCAAGTTTCCTTTCATGCGATTTTCCCCCCTTCCCTTTACTGTAGTTACTTCACGCATATCTGACCCCTTGTTTCCTCCAATCCTCCCCTTTTTCACCGCTCCCGTGACCTTACGGCACCTTTTTTTTCCCGCCCGCTACGGCCAACCCCCTTCCCTTCCCCTCCTCCATATTCTTTTGTTCTGGCGCTGCGGACCCCCCCCATCTGAGGAGACGTACTTGAAACACTCCCGTCAAAATTAACCCCCCCCTTCGACCCCTTTTATTTTTCCTTCATTATGTTCCGTCACCCTCCTCATCTTCTTTAAACGCGTTTTTTCCTCTCCTTGTTGATGAGTTCCTGGGCAGGTTTTGGGGCCAGCCTTGCTCCGCCAGTATTCCCACGACAAATAATTTCCAGTAAGCCTTCCCATTAAAAACCTCATTTTTCTCCATATTTACCCCCACGCCTCACTCGTAAGTCTACCCTTCCCCGGTAAACCCTCTTTCCCCCCCCACATGTGGTTTTGCCCCCCCTCTTCCCCTCCCAACCCCTCCGCGACGGATACGCCCCGGCCCACCCACCCTCTTCCTCCACTAGCCTTCTCTCATCTTATCACACCACGGATCCCAGTCCAGAGAGACTGACTTCTCTCTTTTTCCCCCCCCTTTTTTCGATACTCTTTATCTCGTCTTTTCCTGGCAGCGGTGTTTGATACCCCACCTCTTTCTTCCTTAGTAGGTCGTAGGTGGAGAATTGCCGCTCTGCTTTTTCTTCAGTTTTTTTTTTTCCTCCAACCATTGGTCTTTTCTTCAAATGTCAATCCTTACCGCTGGATTTTTTTTGTTTATATTTCCCCCCCCCCTATTTTTATGTTCAGGCTTCTTCTTCCCTGAAATTCTCTTTTGTCGTCAGCTGCACGTGTCTCAGTCCCCCCCTGACCTTTACCCAATCTGGGGTTAGTTCTTCCCTCCATCTAAGCTGGTTACCTTCGATTTCTTTCTTCCTTTCTTCAATAATTTTTGACGGAACTGTCCCTCCCCCCCTCCCCGTTAGTCGGACGTCTTTGGGTTTTTCATTACTCGCAAGATTCCCTTTTCCCTCCTGCCATTTTTATTTTGTCTCACCCATTATGGAGTACGTCAATTTTGGGGTCCTTCTTTGAAAGAGGAGGAACTTTCGTTCCCGTTCTGGTTTTTCCTGACTTCGATTTTCCCCTTCCACCTCCCTTTTTTTGATGACCTTTCAGGAAGCACCTTGTCCGACCCAATGATCCCCTTTTTTCTGTCAGCCTAGAATATTTTCCTCCGCTTTGACCCCCTATGAACTACTCCCTCCCTTCTACGGGAAATCGAGGCCCTCAGCCTCTTTCTTTTACCTCTTTTTTTTTTTTTTGGTCTTCTTTATAGTCATGCTGGCTGTTAGTCCTATACATCTTCTTTCTCCTCCCTCCCAGTCTTTATTTTTTTTCAACAAAAATTCTGCTACTCTCAAGTTTTGTACCCACTCTCTAGACTTTTTCCCTTTTTGTTTGGCTTTCACTCCCCCCTATGGTTAGGAGGCTGAACAATGCCTCAAGTCCGTTGCCATCCGTTACTTCCCCTCTTAACTCCACGTGTGATCCCAACGACGTGTTCTCTATAAATGAGCTTTTCCCTTGCTCCGATCCCCTCTTCCCATAAAATACTTTTTTCCCTCCTCATCGCTGTTTGTTCTTTCCCATCTCTTGGTATGACTCCCCCCCCTACCATGCTCACGAATTGAGCGATAGATTACGCCTCGGGCGCCAAATTCCTATCCCCCTTTCTTGCTTTGTTCTTTGTCTTTATTTGTTCCCCCCCGCCGTTAGCCGTTCCCCGTCCTTTCAAAGTCCTAGTAGAGTCTGTCCACAACATCTCTCCAGTCTTGTAATTCCATGTCTCTGACCCTTTCTTCTCAAAAATTTTAAATGTCATCGTCCGTCCATTTCTTTGAAGTTCCGCCCCTTGTGGCTCTTTCCCTCTATTGTCTTTGTACTTCCTTTCCGTTTGGTATAACACCCTTTTCTACCAGATGATCCTGTTTTCATCGTTGTCCGCAGTTTGACCTCCTTTTTTTTTTCAGTCTGTCTGAGATCGCGGCACTATGAAGAACATCTGTATTTTTGATTTCGCTTTTTCTGTAACCTCCCTCCAATTCTTTATGGGGAATCCCCTCTTGTTCCTGCTACCCCTGTGCCCCCTCCCATGATATCGGACATATTACCCCTCTCTTTCTTCCCTCTTTCGTACGTTCCCCTGAGGACGTGTGGCTTGGACACTGTTGGGGGTCAAAGTATTTCACCTCCGATTGCGACTTGTTGCCGCTCAGCTCCCCTTTTCCCTGGTTTCTTTATCCTTCGACTCTACCCCTCTGCCTTTCAAACCCTCTCTTAACCCGGCACATTCCCAAGTTTCCATTTCACCCGTTACTGTCGATTCACCGGTCAGCATTTGAGAACATAGAACCCTCTAAATTTCACAACCGCCCCTCTTCGGCTTATTAATGCGCTCCCCCCTTTCCGTTGTGAGCACTTCATTTCTGTTCTTTTGTTCAATTCCTTCAGTTAATGTTGTATCCGGTAGAGCTCTCCATGAGGACGGACCATTTTCTTTCCCCCTTTCAAGACAAAGATTCTTGCCGCTTATGCCGGCTCCCACAGTCTTTGTCAACTTTTCTCCGCTTCCCCCCTCCGGTCCTCTCCCCTTTTCTGTCTGCCGGCGCGTCTCCCTCAAAGTGCAGTTTCTGTTTTTCCATCTCCTCTTTTTCTTACCCCCTTTTTTTTGTCTTCTCGGGAGTGTGATCAGATCCAGACCTGAAACTCATTCTTTCTTGCTTGATTGATAAGACCCATGATCGTCGTTTTTTCTTCCCTTTCCTGAGAATTGACAGCCCGTTGCCCCTCGGTTTTTTCCTTTATAGCGCCCGTCCCCCTGGTCACTCCCTTTGTCCATTATTCTACTCCTTTCCTGCTGACGCGAGGTTCCCCTTCCTCTGGAAGGGGTTGTCCTTAAAAGACATGTATCCTGCCCGTTTCACAAATGAGTTTGCGCCCCCCTCTTTAATTCCCCCGCTAACCTTTTCCCCTTTGTTGTTTTGATTAACCTTTGTTCGGTCGCACCTCTGTTTGTCCTTCTGCCCCACGTTGTTCTTTACCTCTGGGGTCTCTTCCCTTTTCCGTGCTGTTGCGTCCCTCTTGAGATAGAGTCATTACCCGTCTGCGAAAAGTTGCTTCAAATTTCTCCATCATCTATTTTTCCTTCTCCCCCCCCCCCCCCCCCCACGTTCACAATTCTCCTCGGCCCACTACGAACGCGTTCTCCCTGCATGGAATAGAACAGATGGATATCAGGGGTGGGTTCCTCACTTCTTGTTGAGCGCAGCACATCTCTTGAGCCAACTACCTGTCTTGTTTATGACGATTTTCATCTTTCGCTTGTCATCCCCCACCCTCTGATTGGCGTCTTTTTCTCAATTCTTTTCTATCCCCGGACAACAAAAAAGGATGGACCTTTTGAAATTTCCTTTCTCCCCAACCACTGAAGTCTCTGATTTTCGACGTGTAAGTCCCCCCCCCCCTCTTTCCGTGACCTTACAATTTTCCCCCAGGAGTATGTCCAATCCACATGAAAGATTCCTTTTATTCACTTTGACACATCCCCTTGTCTCCGCGCTTTCCCTTTGCTCCCTGTCCCTCCTACTGGGTAGTGCCACTAACACTTACGCGTCCCTTTCTCTCATTTTTTTCCGCAGCTCGCCTTAGGATTTTGAATACTTGTTAGTCCGCTCCCCCTGGTCCCTTTTTTTCTTGAGTCGAAAGACCAGCGGCCCCCCTTTTTTTTTGGTATAGACATTGATAATCTGGTGATCTTATCTCCCTTTTTGTTCTTTTCTATTTGTTTTCCGCAAGATTTGCCTCCCCCCGCTGAGATTCGGCCCTTTCCCCACCCCGTCACCACTCCCGTCCCCCCCCCCCCCCCCCTCCCCTCCCCCCCCCATCCCACCCCCAGCCCACTTGTGCTCCCTCTTTTGAGATTCCTATCATCTGCCGCCCTCTTTTTAGGCCACCCGATTCTTTCAGCCACTGGTTCTCTTCCCTATTTCGTTTTTGCTTTCAATCCGTTGATTTCTTGTGCTTTCCCCCATCTCCTCCAACCAGCGTACAGTTTGTCTCTAGTTCTGCTCCCGCCTCGTCTTCCCCCTCTTTTCGTTTCTTTCTTTAACGGCTTATCGGATTCAGACTTGTGTTTCTTTAGTGTCTGTTGTCTCCTCCCTGTTTCCCTTCCTTTATTAGCGTGAAACCAAGCGCCCTCCGTACCGCTTAGGAACACCTTTACAACCTGCTGTGCTTAACCCTCTTTTCTGTCGTTCCCTGCGTTTTCCGTCTGACTTTTTTTTTCAGATCTCTTTTTCCGAGCTCAGGCTGACTTTAACTGCCTTCTGTTGTCAAGTACTATCCAGGTTTTTTTCATAGTCTCGGCCACGTCTTCTCCGACCTCGAAATGCGCTTCCCGCTGCCGTTCACTGTCTCGATTCTACGATCCCGTTTCCCTGAACACTCCCCAATATTTGCCTTTAGACAAGAACAGGCGCTGCGGCCCCAACCCATTCATCTGGGAGTGAAGTAACCATTGAACACCTCACGGTCACTCCCCCTTCGTCTTCACTGTTCCGTTCCCCCTTTCAACTCAAGGCATATATCAGGTTAACGCTTCGTCAGGCTCTTTATAGTTCTGAGTTTTTTCTTCTTTGGCAAAGGTCTTTGAAGTCAACCCCGTTTCTCCTGACTATGATCACAACTCCCATATCGGGACCTTTTCGTCCCTTAATAATTCCACCCTATTTTCTGAAACCCCCCCTCACACCAAGATCACATCTGTACAGTATTCAATTTTTCCCCCAACCCGCTATTCGATCACAACATTTTGCAAGATTTCCCCCCCCCCCCAAATTGAGAGCTCCCTTCTAACTGGTCCCCTCTCCAACCTTCCTCCAAGTCCGACGCAAGCATCGGTCACAACCCGCTTTTGAAATCCCCCCTCCGTATCCGATCATCCTTCCTCTTTTTGTTTTGGGAGAGATCCGATGAGTGTTTGGTCCCCTTTTTCTTCCCCCCCCGATGCTTGTCCCTACGTATTTTCCTTAGTTTGGGAGATTTGCGAGTAGTCTTCTCATCTTTTGTTGCTGTTCTTTTTCGAACCCATTTTGGATTCTACTGGTCTTGTGGTCCATTCACTGTTCAATACTTCCTCTTCTTTTGTGAATTTTTTTATAGTTCTCAAAATGAGTGTTAGTTTTCCTTCTTATTTTCCCCCTTCCCCTGGTTTTTGAGATCTTCCGTCTTTCCGTTTTCCTTCCGACTTCCCCCCCTTCGCTGATCCCTTCTTCATTCTAAAGAGGACCTCATATTTTTCTTGTTGCCCCATATTTTTGACTTCCCTCCCCTAAACTTTGTCCGGCGATGGTTAAAGTTTAGGTTACCCCCCTATTCATAACCTAGA
>Ga0179593_1376581_pt1 | contig 13259 bp, 13 predicted proteins | sample CZODoug2_1_08_16_FD_185931 | JGI IMG/M metagenome (GOLD analysis project Ga0179593, IMG submission 185931) | Vadose zone soil fungal communities from Angelo Coast Range Reserve, California, USA - CZODoug2_1_08_16fungal (PacBio error correction) | ecosystem: Environmental > Terrestrial > Soil >... | reverse complement strand
CGGTCGCGACGGGGCCTCTAGACGGTATGTTGGACTTTTCTCGGGTTTTTTCCGCACCCCCAAACCGTTTTTCTATGTACCGTTTGGGGGTGTGGTCGTGTTCACCTTCGGTCCCGAAGTTCACGCCCCCTTTACAAGCCCTCGGCGCCTTCGTTGAGCCCCGTTCGACTTTCCTCCTTTTTTGAGGGCAGTCTCGCCTCGTTTTTCGCTCTCGACTTCTGTCTTTGGCCCCGGGACGGCGTATTTTTCATTGGCAGCGTGAAGGTTCACTTCGGCGGGTCAGCCGTCCCCAAATTTTGGCAATAGGCTGGTGGGCCGGTTTCCCTCTTTGGTGACTCTCCACTTTCTTTCTGCGGCGTTTTCTTTTGTGGACCCGTCGCAAGTGACTGGAGCTGCGCTAGGCTGACCACAATCGTCTGATCTGCTGGTCGAGGCCCGTCACACGACCACCCCTTAAGTTTCCCGGCGGACACTCTTTTTTTGTAATCGGGTTTGAGTTATACCTCAAACTGACTTTTTCCGATAGAGAAACTCTCCCAGCCGCCTGCTCGAAGCCGGTTTATAGCGGCATCCTCCAGTAGCAGCAGCTCCTTTCCTCCTCCTTCTTAATTCTGGCACATTCCAGCGATTTCGACAAGGGGTTGTTGCAACTGACAGTCTGATTTTTTGGTCTAGCCTCACTCCTGGATCGAGGACACGCATCTCCAACGTGTCGCCGTTGTTCGCTTTCCCCCTCTTTTTTTTGAATAGGCGTGTAAGGCAAACGTCTCCGATGCGACTGTTTAATCTCACAGTGGTTAACAGCATACGAGGGATCATGACCTCGAAAACGAAGAATCCCTGCATGTCGAGCTGACTTCCCTTTGTCCCCCCCGACGCTGCCGTTTTCCTAGTTTTTTGACCACGACCGTCGATCGCATTTGTGTTGTGTAGGTCAATTTACGCCACGGTATCTGCTCTTTCTCAAGGTTTCTCACCGCCTTCCCCCTTTCCCGAGTGTCTCCGAACTTGAGACCCCTAGTGCGGCCTCCTTGGAAGAAAGGCGATCAATCCTCTTGCGAAACCGCCTCCAGTTGTGCCCACAGTCCCGCCTATACGTGGAGTTTTCTTTTTCTTCCCAGAAACTTCCGACGCTCTGTGGAGACTTGCTTCCCTTTTTCCATTGGGAGATGTCCCGCCCGCCTAGGTAGTGTTTTTCTTGATGCGTAGCGCCTATATGCGTCCGCTCGATGTTTTTTTTGCTCAGCTTGGCCTTTCCCTTGCTATCGGTTGGTTGGTAGGAAACTTGGTCTCTACGCTTATCGAGTCTTTTCTTACCTTATGTTCTTTCTTCGATTTAAAGAGTAAGACTTTCTTACGGGACGAACTTATCTGATGCGACCTACCCCCCTACGGAGAGAGGCTGAATGTCGGCCCCATTTTTTATTTAACAGCGATCTAGTAGAGACCCTCCTGATGACGTTGAGGTCCCTTGCCGTGGTAGTCTTCTGCAAGTTGTACCAATTAGCCTTCGGGGTATCGACGGCACGTACACGGACCCAGTTCGTAAGCGATGGCGGGCCCCCCTATCTCCGCGTACGCGTTGTCTGAGTGTAGCTCGGCCTCATTGTCTTGTTACGTCTTTTGTCGGGTACCTCAGTCCCCTACCTTCGGTTTCAAGAGTTCACACTCTACCCCTTTCTATATTTATCTCCACTGATCTGCTTTAGGAGAAGCGGAAGTGCACCTTTCCCCCGCGGTTTTCTCTGATATCGATTGTCCGCGTTTTCGTTTGAAGATAGTTGTCCCCCTGATTTTTCAGAAACTTGGATTACCTGCGAGGGGTGTGCCTTGCGCCGCAAGCCCTTTTTTCCATCCCCTTGAACCCGTAGCCGATAGTATTTTTTTTTTTCATAAGACCTTTCGCAGAGAGGACCGCCGAGTCTCCATGGTTCCTCGCCTTCGTTTCCATTTTCCGACCACCTGTTGGTTCCAATGCGCAAGCCGAGGAATGTTTAATGGCTGCCATGCGGCGGACCGCGACGTCTCCACTTTATTCGGCTTAGGAGAGTGCTGTCGACTTGGAATAGTCAATCCACTCTGCCCCGAAGCACCCAATGGGCCTCTCTGTTTTGAGTAGATTGACCCCGCTTCCCCGCCCTCTTTGGTCACGTCATTTCACCCCGGTTCGTTCTCACGCTTATGTAGGTGAAGCCGAGTTGGCGAGCGGTAACCTCACTGTCGGCGAGTAATTGTTTCATTAAGTCACGAATAGGGGCCCGTCATGTCTATGGGAAGCACAACCCCCCTTCCCCCTCGTTCCCGTACACTTTCAAAAGTCTAACTTGACACAGTCGTAGAGAAAATTCGAAGTCTGGGCCGTTTCGTAGCCGAGGCGTTCGTTCGCACGCCCCTGACTCGGGGTCGTTTTCGTCTTTCCCAAGTTTTTTAGTCCATCAAGTCTCGCGGCAGTTCGCGGAGTTCTAATTGGCCATGACGCGAATCTTCACTTTCCTTCTGCTTTTTTTTGTCTAACTTCTGGGAGTCGGAGAGGTTCGCCCCTTTCATTGTTGGTGTAACGGAGATGTCTTCCCCTTTCGGGCGACTCCTCCATAGAGTTCATTGCAATGTTTGGTTCCCGATTTACAGAACGATGTAGTTCCCCATTTCATTGTATATATAATTCACTAATAATAAGTTGTGTTGTTTGATTGAGCGATCCCTCCCCGGACAATTCTTCCTGTGTCCGAAGCCCAAAAAGGGCAAAGTCCTAGGAGCTAGTTATTCCGGTCGGACGCCTGGAAAGTTCCCGGTAAGACCCCCACACGCTTTCAACCACCCTGCTCATCCGGAAAAAAGCGTCGAGCCCTCTACCCGGCTTAAAGTGGAAATTTGGGTTTCTTTAGGCTTTCATGGCCCCAAATTGCTAACTTCCCTAAATGATATGAAATGGAAGTCGACTCCCCCTTTTTCCCGCTAGCAACGCCGTGCTAATGCCCTGCCCGAACCCCGCTTAGTCAATCCCCTTCCTTTTTGTATTCCTCAAGACTACTCGTGAGTTAGACGGTCCACATCGGCCCACGCTCATGTAATGCTGTGACCCTCCCGGGTCATAGGCCATGTTGGGGCTCAGTAGGTCCCGCTTTGCTCCGCCATTGACTTGGTACGCTCCACACTCTTTTAACCTCACTCCGTTGACACCGGGTGAAATCGGATCCAGGCGGATTGAGAGTTAAGCCTCCAGCAGAATCCTGACCAAATGCTTTTTGGATTTACTTCGCCCCAGTAGCGAACGCTCGAAGACCCATCCTCTACGCGGTACGAACTCTTTAATGGAGTTGAAGACATTTCAAGGCGGTCGGATGGTGAATTGACGACGATTGGTGTCCGAGTTGCACTACGGATTCCCTCCCCAAAGAAGAGATTCCGTAAGCTCTTGCCCCCTTGGTTTGCTGATGCGCACCCTAAATTTCGGAATCCCTAATACCAGGGGCGACCGATAGACGCTTGTGCGTTATTCAAGTACACCACACAAGTCCCCCCCTCCCGGCCCCTTGCCTCTCATGTACCCACCTGATAGTAAGAAGACACTCGCTTCCAATAGATACCATATCGGTCCCACGTATTGAAAAGAGAACTCAACAGTCCGAGTAGACTTCCCTTTTTTGGAGAAGTGATATATTTATACCCTTTAGTCGTTCCCCCCCCCTTCTAAACGAAGTTCCCAAAGGACGGTCCCTCAACGATAGGGAACATTCCGCCGATTTCAGCGATCCAAAGAAGAGAATGGCCCTCATTTCCGACTAGGTGGCGGTCAATAGGAATGTAACCTCAAAACCGTGAAGGGAGGCCTTTGCAAAATAACTCAATTTGCCCAGTTGTCCCCACTGGCCATTTCCCAGACCAGGAAAAAGGGACGACCCTACTAGAAAGCCCAGTCGAGGTTTCTCATTTTCCGACGGTTGAATGAAAGCGGTGACCCTGCCAATGTAAGTTCCCTAGAGCTTATAAGTCTATTACATTTTAGTAATCCCAGGGTCTTCGGATATAATTCAATAACATACTCATAATCTCGCCCTCAATGGACCCAGGACGGTTCTGCCTGAAACTTTCACCCCCCCCCCTTTTTACGCGGCACATATGATGAACCCAGAACAACACCTTCCGCTCGGTTATGCGATGCTCATACTTAAACCACTTTGCGGAGCTCCCTCTCCACAAAAGGATCCTAGCCATATTCCCTTCTTTTTTAAGCGCACCGGGCCCTTCGTTGGCCGTTCCTTTTGCCAGATTGGCAAATTTATCATGGGTCGCCGGTACGATATGAGGGCAATGCGGAGACCGACCCTTTCCCCCATTGGGTCTTAGGTGCTCGGCTGGAAGTTCTCGTATATGCAGAGGCCTTTTATCAATGGACGAATGGATTATGGAAATGGCACCCCTTCCCCCGCTATAGGCCCCCGGTTTGCTTGGTACCCGCGTTCCTTTTTTCCCCGATCGTGAAAAACTGCTCCCATTGCGGAATTCTTGGTTTTCGACCTCGTCAGTATAAAGAGTCTGGTACGGCTCGCTCCCTTCACTGTTTCTCTCGGCGGCTTTTCTGATCCGACACGCCCGATATCGTCCATCTCCGCTTTTGCAACAAAGACGTGCACCTACGGTGTGCGGCCTGCGCTACCCTTAATTTCCTGGGTCGGGCCGTCGTTCCCACCCCACTTCCGTCACGTCCTTCCTTTTCCCGTGAATTCATTTCCTTGTAGAAATCTCGCTTAAATGGGCACGCCTTTTTGCGCGGCCCCCTCGCCTTTTGACGACCATGTAAGCTTCCCTTCCTAATTCGAGGCGAGTTTCTGTGGTATACTTTTTCCCTGTTTGTCGCTTCAGTTGTCTGACGAGGGACCCTCTTAGCTCGCGTTCCTTGAAATGGACAAGTCGTTGGTGGTCCGAGTCGGCGACCTGCTGGGCGCCCCTTCTGTTTGTTTCGGCCAGCCGCCAGTCATATAAACATTGCTGTTATTCGTCGAGGTCTAACCCTTCCGCGCCCGTGGCGATGGGAACGAGGCGAGATCAACTGCCTCCTCAGCCTGCGTTGATGTCCCCTTGACCACCGCGACATGCGGACCGAATGTGTCCGCTGGACTCAGCAGACCGTTTGAAACGTCACGCTGCCAAAGCTCGCGAAGTACCGCCTACCACTCTTTTAGAGAAGGCTCTGTTGAAAGTCCCGGGAGCGTTTAAAGCCCCTCAACGGCAAATAGTCCAACTCCCCGTCATGCCCAGTAGGTCTTTTTTTTTAAGTTTTACCTCGGGTCCCGAACGGTGACGCGACCCCCAACAAACGGCGAACGAACGGTTACAGGCCGGGGCACAGATCATTGGGCCATGTGGAAACCCGACCCCCTCCCCCCCTCGGGACAGGTCTAGGATCATCCCCTCGCGCCGCCTTTTTCTCTTACCCCTCCGCACTTTGTTGTTTATCTCTCTGTCGAGCGCCACTTTTTCTCTCCCTAGTCCTTTTCCTTCCTTTCGTTGGGACATCCCGCTGGGCAATCTGGATGCAGTGAGGACCTGCTCCGTGTTGGGCGTGTCAATTTCGTCCCGAAGTTCTGCGCCTGCATGAAAACGTCCCCCGGTTTCCCTCTCGACTTCTTTTTCTTTAATTTTCAATGAGATCCGTCCGCGGACTTAGGGACCCCCCTAGTACGCCAACTGCGTTGTTTGCCTTCTCCTGAATTGCGAGGTGCATTTCCCCTCCCCTTAGTGTCTCTTTTCCAAATTTCGGGCCCCAGTGCGGGGCCTTTTTCCCTACGCGCTTTTGTAGCTTCATTTCTCCTCCTTACTCGTTCCACAGGAAAGGATTTTCGACCATTCCTACTGGGGTTTAATCGTTTTCCCAGGTGTAGACGCTCCGTTCCTCCCCTCTCCAAGTCGTGCTGCCGTCCCGATCCTATGTTTCTCCCCCCGGCCCGCCAACGCCCACGAAGATTCCGGAGAAACAGCGGCGCCTCCTTTTTTTCCTCCCCAAGTTCCGAAATAAGACTCCGCTCGCCCCAGCCTACAAGCCTCTCCCCTCGCCTTTTCTAGAGTTACCCTAATCCTCAGAGAGACCTCCCTCCTCCCAGGGGATTTACCAACCATCCGTTAGCAAAAGGTGACCTTCGTCCTGAAGTAATTTTGTGCCTTCGCTCGTGTTGGTAGGTTCAAGGGCCCTCCCCAATCCCCTTTTTTCCCTTCTTCCGCCTAAGCACCCGTAAGGAGCGTGCTTGTGAGTGTACGATGGCACTCTGAGTGTTTTTCTTTTTTCCCCACGCCCCCGCACGCGCAGGTTCGCTTCCGCTGACTTTCCCCCTCTATTTCGGCTCTACATGAAAATCTTCCAACTGAAGAGCTCCGTTCGAGCAGTTCGGTCCGTCTGTCCACTGTTATTTCTTGTTTTTTCCAACGTGGAAACTCCGCCACTTTTTCCCCCTTTTGGCCTTTTGTGTTTTCTCCAGTTTGCTTCCTCCATCGGGGGGATAGAAAGAGATCTTAAGAACGGCTGTTCCGAGCACCGCCGCACCCACAAGTTCAGCCTTTCTTTCCTCCGAGGATTTTGACTTCCCTACCGGAGATTATTCCGTTCTGGACCCGAGGCCTAATTGGACATCTACGCCGCCACATAAGTCATGTTTTCTCTTACCATTCCTCGGACGAGATTGGGAGAAGCGATTCCTTCTCCCCATGGTATGGAGACGACGTCTCATGCTTGATTCAACTCTCTCGTTAGCCTTTTTTTTATCCCCCCAACAAGACGAGACTGGGTGTTGAGGCTTGACTATTGTCTCTGGGTGGTACCTTCCCCTTTTTTCTCTTCCGAAGTTCTGCAAGAGATTCTGAGCACCGTATTCCTTTGCCTGACGTCCTCCCCCCGCCTTTTCTTTAGACCCCCCTTGATATAGCCAGAATAGCTTTTCGCCGATACTTTAGCGTATTTGCCGCGTTCATATTTTTCAAACACGCGTAGCCTTACTATTTTCCCTTTCTTAGTACGTGACTGAGTCGATGGGGCAGTTTGTCTTTCTTCCGGGTTCCATTTTTTACCCATGTTAGACCTTCGCAGGACCCCAGGTAGTCACTCCCCCAAGGCCCCGTTGGTCTTAATTAAAGCTTGTAAGGGAACACCGCGTCGGTCGTTCTTTTTTGTGTGAAGGGATTAGCTTTCTCCCTTCTCCCTTTAGCTTATTCCCTCTTTAGTGGAACGAAGTGATGAACTTCTTTTCGACAGTATACCCGGACATGTAGATACCGAGGCACTGGTCCTCCCACGATCGTTGGAAGGTTAGTGGACTGAATTTCCTTGGCCCGCCGCACCTCAACTACGTAATCTATGGCAGCAGGGACGATCTTCATCCATTTAGATCCGCTATTGCCTTCGAGTTCCTCCGGAGTGTGTGTACTTCATCCTCAACCTAGTATCCGATTCCCCTTGCCTCTTCCCTATTTCGACGTTTTTTTTGCCCCCCCCCCCCCCCCCTATAGAGAGTGATCCGAGTTCGTACATAGAGTATTTGCTTTTTCCCTGCCCCCGGTGTCAACGCACACTTTTCCTCTTTATCCCCTTTTGAGAGCCTTCGGCGGGAATTTCCATTCTATTTCTGAAGGATACGTAACGCTTTGCTGTTCGAGAGTTTTGCTAAAAGAACCCCCATAGAACGATCCGGTTCCGTTATGTAGCGGTTCGTAGCTTTTTAACTATGAAGCACGCGTAAGGATCACGGATATTCAAAGGTTCGCTCTATTTTCTTATGTACTTTGTTTTTTCCTGGTTGGAGAGACGTTGTTAAAATCTCATGGAGGCGCGAGGATTTTCCCTTCCTTTTTTCTCCACTTTCCATTAGGGCAGAACCCTTCGGGTCTTCCCTCCATTTGACCCCCCCTGTCCCTCCCATCGCGTTTGGAAACTATGTAATGTGCCCGTCGTCATTGCAAGTTTCAGCGGGCCAACTTCCCCTTTTCCTTTCCGTGCTTTTTGTTTTGGAGTTCGTGCGTGAGGAATCAGACATCGGTCTGTATGTCGTCCAAAGGGTCGAGGCGAGGCTATTCTCTTCATTTAGCTTGAAGTTCAGGCCATTTAACGCCACGGACGTCCGAACATCCTTTCAGACTCGTGCCGTGCCCTCCCTTTGCGTAGGTCCGTATGTTTGCGCATGGTCTACGTGCCTGGCCGATCCAGCAGGATGTTAAGCCCTCTCCCCTCTGCATTTCCTTGGTGGTTGAGCTTGACCAATAAGAAAAGTGCCGATTTCTACTCTCTCTCCTTCCTTCAATAAGGTGTTCGAGCGATACACAGCAGGTCCTCTTCTTGTTAAGTCCCCCCCCCTTCATTTAAGACTAGATATGTCGTAGGAAGCGGATCCTCGTCATGCATCAAATGACGGTTCCCTCAGAACGCTCCTCGCCCCCTCCCTTCCGTTTTCTTACCCGGCTGCAAGTGCAAGTGGTTGCTTCTGTTTCTTTGAAACTGTTTTATCCTTACGCCGGAATTAACTCTCTATCTTTTCCCTTCCACTTGGCCCGGACAAAGACCCCGAAGTGTGATGGTATCCCGGAGACTCCAAATCCGAGCTCGACCCTCCCCCTCACAAGCTTTTTTGGTTCAGAAGTATATCAAGATCTCTTCATTCGTAAGGGGCTCACCCCCATCGTACCTTACATCGATGGTCGACCCCTTGTGGTGCTGGGAAAAGACTATCCTTCCTATGGGGGTCAGGGAGACCCGGCTTTCTTTTTTCCCTCCGCAAGAAAGGAGAGTGCACAGCTCGCAAACCATAGTGATTCCCAGAACTCCCTCTTTCTAACTTTTCCTTCTTCTTGTCCCTTTCCAGCCAGTGCGTTTTTTTTTTTTTTTTTTTTAAGATCCCCGCACAGCGGACTCAGGCCCATCTCTTCTTTGTCTATTTTCCAACGTCGCCAAACCAAGTTACATAAGAGTTCTTTTCAGCAACTCGGAATGGACAAAGCAATTACCTAGGGTTTGGTGCAGCTGGACGACGCCAGGTGTCCCTTTCCCCTTCCCCCCCCTGCCCTTCCTTTTTCCTCTCTGGCGTACGAAGACCTTGCTTCTCTTCCTTCCTCGGGTGCGAAACCCCCGAAATAGGCCGGAAGTTCATCAGGGGGAATCGGCTCCCTGGTGCGTCAAGTACCCACACCCAATCTGCCCGATTACTCGAAGGCAAGATTTTCTTGCTGTTCATTATTTTCCCCCGTTTTCACCAGCACGAGCTGCAATAGATTAAGCCCCCTTTGGTCCCCGGAGGGGCCAAGTAAATTAAATTCTGAGTTTCTCCATGCCAGCTTTCTACGTCTGCGCTTCCCCCCTGTTCGAGTAAAGGCGAGACTTGCACCCTGAACTCTTCACCCCAGACTTCGTTAATGCAACGGTAGGTCTACCTAGAGGTCCCAGGACGAGTCCTCCTCAGCTACCCTCCCAATCCTGGCGATACTGCCGCACCCAAACATTGACTCGGGTGGTCCCCCAGTCTTGGTTCTAGACAAAACTTTGCCGGTCCTTTCACACAGAAATTAACAGTCTCCCTTTTAGGAAAAGTTCCAAACGGAAAAACGAGACCCTTTCCAAGGTAGTTCAAGCAAGCCAGTAAGATTCAACATTCCGGGAGTCCCCGTTCGGGTACGCTAAATGTTGCAGTTAGCGGGTTATGAACCGACATTAACTTTATGACTTACCTGATCTCCTAGACTTATAACGGATCCCTTTGGAGATCCCGGGCTTATAGGAATTAAGAGGTTTTAATCTGGTACTCCCGAAGCTACCTTTTTCCCCCCCCCTTAAGCATACCTCGGCTTCGCTAAAAATTCCGTAACGACCGCTATAACGCGAAGATGCAGCCTCCCCCCCCCCCCCCCTTCCCGCTGTGTGGAGTAATTTCGGATCGGCAATTAATACTTTACAAACCCCTCCGATAAGGGGAGGACCCCCTCCTCCCCCCACAGGAGAAGTGGAAGCCGTCCCCAAATAGCGAGGATTTTAGAGTTTAAGAGATAAGGCGGCCCCCAAGGATTTTTTCTGTCGGGAAGAGCGGAAAAATTAGCTCGCCACTTACTTTCCCCTCCCCCCCCCCTGGGGTCAAGCACGCACCACCGCCATCTCCACACCCCCCCACCCAGCCAGCCGACCCCCAACAACAACCTCCCCACACCCCCCCACCCCCCCCCCCCCCCCACCCCCCCCCACAATTTTCTCACGTCCGACGGGCCGTTCCACCCCTCCCGGAGGATGATCTTGCACCCCCTTTCTTCCCCCAGCCGTGCGCCCCACCTTTGATTTTTTTGGCCGGTTCTTTGTTTGATAATGACTGCCCAGATTTCTTTTTCAAATCCCCGCCCCCCTATCCATGCAGCGTATTTCCCAGCCCCCCGGCCCAACGCATCACTTTACTCGTATTTATACGCTCAACATTTTCCTTTTTTCAATGACCCCCGCGGATGTAGTCTTTTTTCCCTCCTTTTTTTCCTTGTTTGGTAAACTTTGACCCTCTCGACCTCCACGATCATTTTTGCCTGAAAACTCAGTGATCCCTTTTGGTTCAGCGGTTCTTCCTCCCGTTCAGGATGTCTGCTTGAGCCTTGCATCTCAAGGGACTCCTGCGTCCTGTTTGTTCTGAAAGCTCATTTCGCTTTTCGTCATTTTCCTCCCCGACGGCGCGGCTTCGCGCTTCCATTCGAACCTCTCACCCTGCTGGGTTATGTTTTTTACCATCCCAGAGGAAACCCCGTTCCCTACCGCCAGATGATCAGAGCATCTCCCGTCCTTTATTTGGTCTGTCATTTCTTTTCTCTTTGATCTCTTCCGTTGTTGTTTGTGTCTCGATAACTCCGAGCATTTCCTGACCCAAAATAAACTTGTATTGACCCTCCCCTTTTGTTTAGCGGGTTCTAGCCCTTTCCCCTCTGGCCGTGCCCCCCAGGTGCCCTGCTTTGGCCAAAGATTCCCGAAGACAGACCTAGGGCTTTTCCATAAAGCTACTTTCCTTCCTTCCCATTTCGACAGACGACCCCACCCCCCTTCCTCTCCTAGTTGTTTTTTTTTCCCGCCGGAATACGGACACCGGTACTGTCTTTCCATTTCGCCCCTTATGATCCACTTCTTTTCTTTTCGAATAGACATGATCGTTAAGTGGTCTGTTCCCGGTACCCTTGAACCAATCGTTTTCCCCTTCCGCGTGCTGTCACCCCTTTGCTTCTTCCTCCCCTGACAGAGTTCCCTTTTTTTTATGCGATAACCGGTTTTCTAGCCAGCTTATTTGTAGGGTTAACGCACTCCCTCTTATGATCGTTCCTTCAACTTTGGACCCAAGACCGGCTTCATTTTCGTCCCCCTCCTCCCCCCCCCCTTTCATATTCCCCCAATGATGCACTCTTTCCGCTCTTGAACCCAAAGCTGTTACGATTTCCTGCCTGTATTTTTCCAGCTCGGAAAGGAACTCTTTGCCCTCTTCTTTTTCCCAGCTGATCGTCCCGGATCCACCCCCCCTACATCTCCCCATCCTCTTCTTTACGAGGGGCTCTACGGTCATTTCCGTCTCCCTCACCTTTAGATTCCTTTTCCCTCTCACGCCTTTTTTGAACGCACCCACCCCCTATAACTTTCTACAGCCCTCCTCCCCCCCCTTTTGGCGTTTCCTTTCCTCCTTGATACCGATCCGCCCCTTAGTTTTCCTCCGTCGAGCCCTCCGTCTCTATCGTGCTTTTTTCCCCCCTAACAAACATGTGATTCGAGTGTTTCGGCTCTCGATGCGGTCGTTTCCCCCCCCTCGTCCCTGACTCACTAAAGGTAATTCTCTCTCCCTTCTCCGCAAGATTTTTCCTGTTTCGAATTTTCCCTTTGAAACTTGGAGCCTGGGGTCTTGACATTTGTGTTACCACTTACTGGCTTTCCCCTCTCCGGACTGTCATTTGAAGTTTCTTCCCAGTCCTTTCCACTCTTTGTGCGTCCTCTCCGATCCTCCGGAACTACAACCCTTTCACGAGCCTTGCCTTTTGAAGACTGACAGGGCCCCCTTCTGGCGGATTTCAATTTACACAACGCGGTATTATCCTTTTTTTGCAAGCAGCGCACCAGCAACTTCTTATTCGAGATAGATATTCCCCTTTTACTTCCCTTTACTCCCGATGCGTGGTAACCATTCCCCCCAAAAGGATCCTTCGTTCCGGAGATCTCCCCTCCGTCCACCGCCCCTTTGATTAACAGCTTGCCTTCGCCATTGGACTGATCGAAATCTTTTTTCTGAGCAAATCTGCTTTTGAACAAAGCCTCGCCGCAGATTTTTCCGCCTGTTCCCCATCTCCCCCCGTTACTAACTTTCCCTCACCGCTCCATAGGATACGCTCATTCTCTAGCAGCAAGGCGGCAGAGGCCTCTCCGCGCCACCAGATTCTTACGATTGTGAACCCCTTCAAACTCTCCGTGCCCCATTCTATTCGCTTTCATCTCGCGTTCTGGCTTCATTGGACTCAGGGCTACCTACGTCGTCGACTAAACCCCACTCCCTCCCTGACGGAGCCCCCCCTTCTTTTTTCACAAAAGGATGATAGTGCCCCTTTTTCAGTCGCCACCCTCTCCGGGGTGTCTCCCTCGCACCCCCGCCAGCGAAAACATGGCTGGCACACGAATCCCTTCCCTTTTTGGACAAAACCTGACCCCTCCCTCGGCGACGCTTTTTGACAGCAGGCCCTTGGAGACGCTCGTACTCGTGCGGCGTTTTCGGCAGCAACTGACCCCTTCTTCTTTGCACCCCCTTTTTTCTGTATTCATGACTCTTTCATCCCCTATTGGTGACGCCCCCCCCCTCTCCCCTGACGCCAAGATCATCTCCCGGTGATTCGAGACCCTTGTTTAGTAGCCGATTGTCACTGTCGTTTTCCGTGGACGCGGAAATAATCTCCCCCCCGATTTCCCCTTCCTGCCCAAGCTTCACAATGGTCTTGTGTTTCTTTTGGACTTTGCACTTATGTCCCTCGTTTTCCGACACGTTCACTTTCGTTCACCCCCACGTCAGACCGCGCCGCTGCTTCGGGACAACGCTGTGCCCCTCTTTTTCTTCTGTTCGAGTTGATCCGTCTTTCCTCCGATGTCGTGTAACGCCCTTTTTCCCCCACAGAGACCGTAGTTTTTTTTTTTTCCTCCGGCGAGACACTTTAGTCGTCATTTTCCTTTCTGTATCGTGACCCGGCAGCACGGCACGATGGTCAACCACAATTTCACCCCTGTGACGTCGCGCTCC
>Ga0179593_1496703_pt1 | contig 13260 bp, 16 predicted proteins | sample CZODoug2_1_08_16_FD_185931 | JGI IMG/M metagenome (GOLD analysis project Ga0179593, IMG submission 185931) | Vadose zone soil fungal communities from Angelo Coast Range Reserve, California, USA - CZODoug2_1_08_16fungal (PacBio error correction) | ecosystem: Environmental > Terrestrial > Soil >... | reverse complement strand
TTTTTTGTCATTGACTGTCATGCAACTCGTCAACGGAGGTTCGTCCCTCCCACTATGGCGATCCTTTTCACGCCGTTTCCCTTCCCCTGATTTACAGGGGTCTGATCCTCGGTCCAAGAATCACGAGCTTCTCCTTGAATTAACTTGGCGTCCTCGCTCTTTCGCATTCCCAGTCTGATTTTTTTCAGTCCGTCAACTCATGCTAGCCCCCCCGTGCTACCTCTCGATGTTTTTATCTTCTTTTCATAATCTCGTCGGTGCTCTGGTCCCTCTTCCTTTTTCCCGGCGCTCCAAGGCCGGCCCCTCGCGATTCCTGCTGCAAATTGTTATTAGCTTTTTTGGGGGACTCTCACGCTTTCACCCCGGTCTTTCTCCTCTCCCCTTTTTAGGTCGCATGCTTCTCAGATACCGATCGGTGGACGACTTTTTTCTCGTTGATTTTCCGTTGGTCAGTCGTCTCTGTGGCGCCCGCTCTACTTTTGGTTTTTAGTCCCCCCCTATTTTTCTTTCCTTTCCGAAGACGACGGAAGTTGCTCCCGTCAGGGCCATCGCGTTCAGGTGAGCATTTTGCGCTTTCGACGTGCCACTTTGATATTTTAAGTCTGCCCACTTATCAGGGCCTCGTCAGCAACCGTTTCATTACCTGAGGACTTCCAGGTAAATTTTCCACCCGCGCGCCGGCGGCGGCTCATCGAGAAGCCCTGAGCCACCCCTCTGCTTTTCCCCTGCCGCGTGTGTACCAGAAAATCTTTCATTTGAGTCCTCGGAAGAGTTTTACGCTCGCGATCGCCGGTCTTTCGGCATACGAAATCTCCCCTGCTGCAGGCCCTTGATGGCGTCATTCAAAGCGACTACCGACAACACGATGTTTTTTTACCCTTTACGACCTCGCACCCCCAACGGTTACGGGTCAACGTGCTCTCTCTATTCTTGGCCCTTGTTTCCCCCCCCCGTTCTCCCTCGGCACCGTCGCGCGTTGACCCCGTGCGCGTGGGGACATCTCGCGTGGGCATCTCGTGGTTCCCCCGCTCGTTTTCCCCCCATTCTTGATTGGCGGGGCGTAGAAAGTGCCCAGACCGATCGCGCCACTATCCTAGACCTAGGCTTTGCTTTTTCTCCAATTCTCCCGCGTGGCCTCAAACCCTTCCTTTTGTCGACACGCTGGTGCCTCCTTTTTCTTTCCCCCTTAGGACACGGCGGCGTCTTCTCATGGCTCCTTTGTGAATTGTTTTTCACGCTGCCTTGTCTTTTTCTTTCCCTGCGCAAGTTTCCTTCAGGCTGCGCGCAGATCACGCTGGAAATCAGCGTCTGTCCCCCACGATGGACGATCCTAGTCGTCCGACGATGCATTTACTCCGATTTTTCATTCATCCTTCCACCCCATCGTAAGGATCCCTGGTTTTTTTTCAATCGCGAGTGCCGCAATCTCGAACTGCAGGTCGTACCCCTTTTTTCTCTCTCCCCCGCTTGCCCCTGGATACCTTGGAGAAGACGACTGCGCTCCACTTGTTCATGACCAAGAGAGATAGCTTGGAATTCTCGGTTCAGGTAACTCCTCTTGCACACCCCCTTCACCCTCGCCCACCGAACCTTGAGCGAAGCTCTTGGGCCGACCGTCCGCGGACAAGCTTTTCAATCCTTTGCTTTTTCCCCGTGCGGGTCAGTACTTTTCGTGGGGCGATACCTGGGTCATGGATATCGTTTGGCCTGTTCTTTTTTTCTTTGAAGACTTCCTTCTCTTGACGGCAGCCAACGACACTCCTGCCGGAGAGGAGGGTCACTAAGTTCTTCAGATGATCCGAAGATGAGGGCGCCAAGCCTTGCCCTCCGCGGTCAGTTTAACCTCCCTACCCAATCCCGCCGGCTGCCCCCCAAATTTCCGTGCGGCACTCCCAAAAACTTGGCCATAGGCTCAGACGAGTCTCCCCTTCCTTTTATTCCTACCCCGTTGCCTCCCCCCTCACTGCTCCGTAGAACGTCGGTAGTTGGATGTGTCCTACCCCCCTCCTCTTGTTCTGTCCTCCCCGTTTGCTCAACCACCATCGACTTGGGGGCGGAGAACCGTTTCAACGAAAGTGCTTTATTCCCGGCGGTCAGGGTAAATACGACTTTCGGATCCCAATGGTTGTTCGTACCGGCTTTTTTTGACCGGTTTCGAAGGCTTGTTGTCCTTGCGTCTGGTTTGCATCACGGCGTTACCATAGGACGACAAATTAATTTAGCGTTGACCCCACACACCCTCTGACTTGAGGGACCCCAACTCTCATTGGTCTGGCATTGTGACCACCCGCCGTCCTCCCCCAACGCCTTCCGCAGTCGCGGGCTGCCTAACAGAGCGTTCGGCCCATGGCCAAACAGGTCGGTTACCCTGTTTCCGCTTCCTCCTCCCCGGTGGAGCACCGTATTCATATTATTCTTTGTTGTTGTTGTTAGAGAGTCTTTGCCCTTCCCTTTCCCCCTCCGCACTGTGCTCGTCCGGCCTTTCCATTTCCTATGATTTTTTTTTTTTTTACCTTTTCACCACGAATCGCGCCTAAAAAGGAGTGTTTCAATGCTGTCGATACATGTTGCTGCAAGCTCTTAAAACCGTTTTGGTCGTTGAACGAAACCGCTAGTGATTCCCAGTGACCTTGTTCTCTCATCTTTTTTTCCCTGCCATGTGCCCACCCCAAAACCCGCCTAAAGACCTATTTGCAGAGAAGATATCTGCCCGCGAGCCACCCATGTCATCCCGTCATTCCGTCCGGTGCCACCCTGACCCCTCCTGGCCCAACTTCATGACGGTCGCCCCCTTTTCGAGCGACCACGCCTTTTTTGGTCGAGGAGTTTTTTCCTCCGTTTACCTCCACGACTCCGTCGGAATCCTACTGAAAGTAATGCGCGTCGCGGAGATCCCTAGTTTCCTTTTCTTCCTTTGACGATATTTGCTAAAGCAGCAGTTTTTGGGAGTCAGGATTTGGTTACGGCCTCTTGATTGTCCAGTTGAGCGTTTTTCCCCCGCTTGAGCAGGTTTCCTCATCGGGTGCATCCTCGACGCCAACCCCGAGCAGTAATTTTTTCTCCTCTCCCGGACAGCATTTTGCTTCCGTCCGCTGGCTGATCTTTCCCCCCCCGATCCAAAATCAACTCCTGCCCTTGCACCCGATAACTCGTGACACTATTTGGATATGCAAGCCTTTTTTCTTGCTCCCCCCCACCATTTTGGAAGAAGTCACCCGCAGCTTTTCTCCTTTTACGTATGGTTAACCCTGTTAGATCTAGTGCGCTTTCCCTTTGCTTTTCCCCTCCCAGCTTGACCCCTCCAGCGAGATATTCATTGAAAATCGAGCGTACAATCCGGCAGTACAACGTTCAGTTTTGAGCATTTCTGTCGCCTTCTAGCCCCCTTTTTCCCCTCGTTTATCCCTTTCTCAGTGGGACCCCGTCTTGCCGCGATCACCCGCAGAGTCCCGACGGCATCGAAGCGGTTTTCCCACTTTCTGATTCAAAGCGCGTGGCTTTGCCATGTAGGATCCCTCCACGCGGACCTTACATTTTTAATGGACCGGATGGCCCCCGCTGACTTCTCCTCCCCCCAAGCCGCGATTTAAAACTGTCCTTTCCTTGCCAGGACTCTCCCCCGCGAGAACTCAGAGTGAAACCTTCACGCGAACTTTTTTAGTCGCCGTTCAGCTATTTCACGCTCCCCAAGCTCCCTCCCCCCCAGTTTTTTCCGTCCCCCCCAAAGGCAGAACTTCGAGATTGGTTGTTTTGGACACCTCAGCCCGAAAGTTTCCTCGCTTCGCGGGATATTTTCGCAAGCTTCTTTTTGGAACTCCTCTTCTGGCCACGCTCATCAAGATTCCCCCACGGCCTGATAGGAAAAGGCGGGGCGATGGGCCCCCCGCCAAGGATTGGTACCAATATGACGCTATACCGTCTGGGAGCAGCTCCGGTTTTTTATCTTGCGCTTACCCCCTTTTCCCGTTTTGGCCAGAATTATGAGAATGTGGGAAAGTCTTTGTAAGCCCCCGCTGTAACTGCTTTCCAGCACCCTCCATCTTTCTAGTTATTTGTTCCTTCGCTTCGACATCCTTGCACGCGGTTTCTCTCTCTCTGTCGTCGAGTCAGTGCAGATTTTAGATGACCGCTTAGGCGTTAGACCCTCAGTATACTTTGGACCCCCAGACGTCTTCTTGAGGTTTGCTCCCTTATGCTCCTTTTTCCCTGATCGCCTCGAGCTTGTTGATGACCCCGGACGCCCAGGTAACTCACGTTTCCCCCCTGAATTTGCTCTTTCTCTTTCCATGGTAACGTGTTACAGATGATACAGCACGATAGACCTTTGAGTCAATCGGAACTATCCGGGCACAGTTGTTTACTCAAGTGGCGATAGAGCCATGACTGTAGTCCCTTAAGTTGAGAGTCTCCCTCTCCAGTTTGTTTGACGCAGGAGAACTTTGCCTTTACAGCCCCATTTTGGTCCCTATCCTCCCCCCCCAACGCATATCTCCCCCCCCGATAATGCCCCCACTTACCCGCTTTTACTTGCTCCCGCATTCTCAGGATACGTTGCCCCGTTGCTTTGATGGACCGTTTTCAACGTCCGAGAGACCGCGATTCAGCGCTCCCTATTGCTTGTGCAATTTTCTCGTCTTCCCGGCCGCCGCGGCCAGAGTTCCCCGACCGAACTTTCCAGATTGAGGACGTAGGACCTGACGACCCCAAACCCTACCGAGTCGCCCAGTGGCGTTGACCATCGTAAATGCTCAGGTTTTTTTGTCAGGCGGTGACCTTTTTTTTTTCCCCAAAAAGGACGTTGTATCCGCAGTTCTTCCCGACTCTCCCCCCCTCTTCGTGGACCCCTTTTCCCGAAGGATCAGACAAATGGAAGGCATGGTTTCGCCCCCCTTTCCATCGTGCACAGCCTGGATTTCAGTCGGTCCGCCGACTTGAAGAGTTTATGAACGGTCCCTTCCCCTCTTCCCCTCTCTTCTTTTCCTTAAGATACGTTTTTTGTTTTAAGAGGAGGCCTTTCGTGCCCTACAAGGCTGTATTCCCGGACGAGGTCGATCTGTCTGTGCCCTCCCAGTACGTTTCCCCCCCTGTCCGTACCTGGGTCTCCTTATCCGGTAAACCTTCACGAATAGCCTCTTCCAGACCCGTTTGGGCCGCAGTCGGTAGGATTCTTTCCCAATGACCTCCCTTTTGATAATTACTCCGATGACCAAAGTGGAGACGATGGGGTCTGCACGAGTTTTTCTTCGTTCTCCCCTCTGCCTTCTCGTAGGTGGCGAAGACTTTTTACGAATGTTCCGAGCAACTTTGCCTTCGGCCCCTTTTCTCTCCCCTCGGCCTTTTGAAATCAACTGTCGACTGTGCCCCCGTCCCCCTCTTTCCCAGCTACGGCAGAAATGTCCCCCTCCGTGAATGCCTTCTCAGCATGATCAGTTGGACTTTCTGATGCTCAATTAGTTTGGCGTCTGCCAAGCTTTCACTATAGTTGGCACTGCTGAATCCTTCGATCCCCCCCCCTCCTTCATCGGGCGCAGATCATTCAGACATGTTACAAAGTGGTTGCGTAGGGCTATCGGTCCACTTGGCTCCCCTTCCATCGGGATGATTAGTTTTGCCTTCCCCCTTCACGTCGTTTTTAAGTATTTCACGTATTCAGGGCTCTCTCCCACGAACCTTAGTCTCCTTCACTGCTCCGTTCTTTCATCACCGCGCGCAGGCGTCCGAATTCGCAGTGCGCTTCAACATTCCGAGTTTTTTCCTGTGCACCGGATTGATTTTTCCTTCTCCCTAGGACGGCGGTTCCTCTAATCGCCCTGGGCTTTCGCTCCCTTCACCTCGACACGCGCAGGCCATGATTGGTTCGATAACGCGAAGCCCCCTCAGACCCCCAGTGTGCTTTTTTTTGTAATCGGACGACCTCGCGTAAACCGAGTTTCCCTTGCTCTCTCGGCAGCTTTCCACAGGGTTTCCCTAACCTTTTCGGCCCTCGGCACCTTGGCGCCCCTGCCTGCACAGACGGGCGAGAAGATAGTGGGAATCTCGTTTTTTCCCATAGCGCTTGGGAATCGCGCGCGGGACCCACTCGTGAGCCATCCTTTTTCCCTGTCTTTATTTTCCCCCCTCACCCCACGAATTTTTCGTACTATTAAAGAAACGTCTCGGCGGTGTGCCTTTCTCCAACCTTCTAAGGCACCTCGGTTTCTTTTGTGTGTCCCTTCGTTTATGCGAACCTTCCTTTCGTCCTGTGAACTGGTCCGGTCGCTGTACTGGGTCACTCTGCCCGATCTCTGGGCTCGTCCGCCAGGCATTGACCTTTCCCGTGTTTGGCAGCATCTTCCGATCCTTTCATGTTCCCACACGCTTGACTGCTCCCCGAATGACCCCCTCCCTCCCCCCCCTCTCTGCCCCCCACTCCTTGCCCCTATTTCCCTCCCTATCCGTTTTTTCCCTTCCACATCTCCTTTCTCTCCCCCCGCAGCCCTACACCGCCGCCCTTCCCATCCCCACCGTACCCCTTATCTCCCCCTCCCAACTCTCATTCCACACACCTAACCCCCCCCTCATCCCCTCCCCTGCTCACCTCGCGCCCCACACGCACATGTTCCCCTCCCCTTTCTCGTCTCTCCCCACCTTAATATCCCCATCGACGCCCCCTCCCTGTTCCCTTTCCCGGCCCCACCCCTCCCCTCGTCGTCCCCCCCAGGTCTCTCCCCTATACTCCTACCTCTCCCAAACCCTTCCCCCGCACCCGCTCAAGCTCCAACCACCCCCCTCAACCCCCTCCCTCCACTCCTCGGCTTCCCCGCTCTCCCCCTCCTTCCATTCCCACTCCCCCCACCCCATTCGGACCTATTTCCGTCCCCCTCCCCTTCTACCCCCAGCGACCCAGCCCCACATACCCCCCCTCTCCACGCCTCCAACTTTCACACTGCAAACCCCTATCCCCGTGCCAACCCCCTAGCACCTACCCCCGCCACTTGTTCCCACCCCATCACGTCCTTCCCCCCCCCCCCATTCGCACCTCACAAACTCTACCACCTTCCCACCAAAGCACCCCCCCTCCTAGATGCCGATTCCCCGACTCCCCTTTACCGCCCACACCTACGCACACTCTCCGAAATACCTTACACATATCTATGATTCTTTTCCTCAGCTGCCGTCACCACTCCCGTTATCCCCACCCCCCCCCCTGTCACAGAAGTTTGCTCCTACGACCTTTTTCCTCGCCTCATGCACTGCAATTCTTCTTTTATTATATCTAAGTAAGAGCTTCATGTTCCCCAGTAACAAGTGACACGAGACCAAGCGAGCCTCCCCTGTTCGACAAGTTACGTACGTACCCAGATGTCGTGAACAGCTTCACCTCGTGAGGACCCTCCCCCCTCCCCTTTGATTGTAGACTAATGGGCTCTTATAGTTTAAGCGGTCCTATGGTGCTTTTCGTGCGTGTCTTTGGATAGTTCTTCAGGTCCGCTTCGGCCGCAAGAACTAGGAGTCGATCTCGTCCCCGGCTTGATCCCCTGCTGCGCTTCCTGATTTTTTACCGCCTGATTCGCGTTCCTTAATTAGCCCGCCTCCCGACCTCTTCGCTTCCCCCACCAAGACCGGACCCCCCACCCCCCCGCTTCCTCGCGTGTGGATTTTTTTTTTCGATGCTATCTCCGCCCGAACGCGCTGTAACCCCTTTCTTTTCTCCGTTCGGACCATGTAGGTTAGGATTTCCTGTGGTTCGTCTACTTCTCTCCAACCCTCTTCCGCCGGCTTTCTAGAGACCTTTTTTTTTTCAATTCCAGATGTTAGGTCCCAGTTTGGCAGGTTTCCTTGAAGCGGGGCCGTGATGAAAAGGTTTTTTTCGAGGCTGTTCCCCCCCCCCTTTTCCGAGGTTCGTTGGGCTGCGATGTTTGCGCCCTTCGTCACCCAATCTCGGCTGCCCCCACGGGTTCCGGCTGCTCCCTCCGCTTCTTAGTCCTGACTTTTCGTTTCCCTGCAGGTCCCTATGACAACTACGTAGCTCAGGTTTTTGCAAGACTCTTGCTAACGGCTTTCAAACATTTTTTTTTGGCGTGCCATTCCCGCTTTCGTGACTATCCCCTGGCGCCGTCCCCATTTTAGAGCCCTCCTTTTTAATCATTCGTTTGTTTTTTGTTTTATTATCTTTCTCTTGTGTCCCCCCCGCGCCACCGTGTTATAGTCATCTCCTCTTGTTAAAAGCTTCCTTCCAGGAGATGGGTAAAACGACCGATCTCGTCGCCCCCCATCCCCGCAGATGTGGTCTGTGTTCTCTTCCATGAAAATATCTCCCCCTCGTCTTTTCTTACTGTTGTTGACAACTCCCCCGGCGTATCGGACATTCTATTTACGGGCTCCTATCTCTTTGACCTCCCACCCCCCCCTGAGCCCCCCCCCAAAAGTCCTCCCCCTGACGAAAGACCTCATACGACACGTTGCCGATCTACCCCCTAACCCAATGTCCTTTTTCACGCCCTAGCTTTTCCCCTTTGAAAGCCTGGCCATTACGACAGGCAATTTGCCCCAGGCCCTAGCGACCAGCCGCGTCGAGTCGTTTTTCTCGAAGACTCACCAACTTCTCCCCGTGAGCACCCCCGGATGACCCTTTCTCAGTCGCAGGCGTTTTTTTCGTCAACGCTTGGACTTTTCTTCTGTCCTCTTCGCTCCCCTCTTGCTTTCTGGTTTGGGCCCTGCCGCTTGTTTCCGCGGATTTGCTCTTTTGGCTCCCCCGGGCCGTGCCTGCCTTCGCATTGTTCTCCTATGTTCCTTCCTCCTCTGAAAATTAAAAGACGCTCCCCGTCTTCTTCTTTTCGACTCATTGTTTGTTAGCCTTTTTTTTTTGCCCCCTTGAAGATCCCGATACCCCCCCCCCCCCCAGCACTCAAAGGAAAAGAGTATCCCCTCTTACCTCCTTGCACCGAACTTATAGCCCCTCCACATACTTTTGAAGACGGAACCGCTTCTTTCCTCTTTAATTTAATCATAAGTACGTTTTCCCATATCTTTTCTTCGTCCTTTTAGGTGTTCGCGTCCGTTTTTCCCCGACTCTTTTTGACCTCCCCAGCGTCATCCTGAACCCACGCTGATGAGATTTGTCTTAGGTGCTCCCCACTGATTTGTAGTAGCGCATCTTCTTGTTCTGCAATTCAGCCCTGCCTCTTCATTTTGCATGTTGGCGTGCGCGCTGGCGCACGCCGTCCGGCGCCCTATCTGCGCATTTGTTAACAGCCTCCGAATTCCCTCCTTTTCTGCCCCGGATTTTTCTATACCGATTGCTGCAGGCCGTCAAGCGTGTTAACCGGCTTGATTCCATTCTAAGCCCCCTTTTTTTTTTTTCTCCTCCCCTTCTGTGGGGTTTATTTTTTAGACACAAAGCGCTGACTTGAACTTGTTGACCACTTCCCCGACCTTCGCCACAGCCTCCTTCCTCCCTTTCCCCTTGCGCCTCCAATAACGCCAAATGAGTGTAGCACAGGCCCGAGGTTTCTCCCGCGAGGTCGGATTTTCCTCACTGTCAGCCGCGACTCTCTTAGCTATGTTTCTCCATCTTCTTTTGGAATTTTAATAATTACCCGCCCGACAGATTTGTTCCCCAGAGAGCTTTTACCAAGCGCTACTTTTCCCCCCACTAGATTTTTTTCACCAGCGTTTTTTTCGTGCCCCCTTTTGGTTCCCGCGCTCGTTCCCTTTCCTCGTGTACACCTCCCTTCTGACGTCGAGAAAGTGGTAACCCCTTTGTACGCGACTTTTTCGTACCCTCTTGCAAACCAGCCAAGTGTATTCCTGTGGTTACTTCGCTTTTTTTCGGTCTTTCCATCTGGAATGCAGCGTGTCTTTCTTCTTTCATTCTTCGACCGGCGTTACTCCTTGCGGCTTTCACCCCCTCCATGAAGAGGTTTCTGTTTTTATCGACCATAAAGTTCGTTGACACACGGCCGGCGAGCAGGCTGTGAGCCCTTCTGCGCCGTTCCTTTCCGCCTCCCTTCCGCTTTTATTTTTCTCCGGCACTCCGGCGTCCGCCGTGATGGCGAAGAGGATTGATACTTTACTTACTTAAGCCCCCCTCCCGACGTGATCAATTCTGAGCGGCGCTTTTCCGTTTTTTTTTTTTCCCCGAATGATCTTTCCTTCTTTGTTAGTAGAAAGATTTTGAACTCGGGTGATCCCAGGCCGGATCATCGGGAAGATATACCGAGTGGGGTGTCAGTCCTAACCCCCTATTAGCCACCGAGCCAACGTCCCCCCCCCTTCTTGATTTCTAAGCCTTTAATTACCTTCCTCTTTCGCGCGTGTCTGTGATCTCAGTGGCCTAAGATCCCTTTGGTGAATACTTCCGCGATGCTTCCGTCCAGTTTTCTCAAGTAGGACAGCTTCTTAGAAACCCCTCTCCGGAATTGATTCTTCTCTCAGTTTTACTGCACCACCCCCCCACCCTCCCTCGTCGCACGTTGTCGAGCCGGATTTCCCTTCCAGTTGCGTATTTTTTCTGAAATAAATGAAGAGGAATTTACCGCCCCACGTTCTGACGTGCCATTCTTTCGTTTTCCCTTGGTCCCGTCCCCTCTTGGAGCCATCCTTCCGGGTAGCAAGCGATGCGTGAAATCCTTCGGTGATTCGTTCCCTTCCCCCTTTGAAGTTGAATGAAAGGTAATTTACTTTTTTTTTTTTTCTCCTTTTTTTTTTTCTTTTTTCCCTCCTTTCTGGTTTTTCGCTCGATCTTTCTTCTTTTAATGTCAAGGGTCCTTTCCCCTCCCCCGGAGTCGTTTCTACCCTCGTCAGACAGGATGCCGCCTTTTTTTTCCTGACGGGACCTGTTCTTCTTAGCGTTTACGTCCTAGTTTCCACGCATCTTTCGTCACATGAGAATTTGGGGATGACCGCGTTCTTTTTTTTTAATTTCCCCTTGAAGATGCCGTCCAACCCCGCTTCTTCGCCACGTGGCGATCTTGATCTTTTCGTTTGCTCCTCTACGTTCCTAAATTTTTTGAGTGGCCCTCTGTCCTCCTGCCCGTCGAACTTTTACGAGAACCGGCTTTTCTTTATCTCTTACCCGTTTCCCACTCTTTTTCGGACTGTTGCCACTTCTACCCTGATACCCCATTTGCACTCTCCTTTCTTTCAGCTCCAGATAACGCCGAGTGGACTTTTTGATTTCGTTTTTTTCTTCCATTTTGTCCTCGCCCTATTGTCACTCTTAGCTTCCTAGCAGGAAGTGCCCAATGATTCCTTCCTTTATGCATCGAGTCTCCTTCGGTCGTCTCGTTCCCCCTTTGATTCACCACTAGTGCCCGTCATTTCTACGTTTTACTCGATCGTGTTTATTATTTTTTCTTTTAACCCGATAAGGTCAGCACCCCCGCTCCCCGTTTACGACCTTGCCGTGTCATCTTCAGAAGAATTAGGCGTTCCTACTCCGAAGCAGAGTCATTGCTCGCAGTTTCCCTTTTGTCCCAAATCCGCTTCCGAATAGTCTTCAGGAGGGTTCCCAGCCGCGATCTGAGGGATTCCATCTCCTCTCCTCAAAAGCCTGTCAAAATGATGTCCTCCCCCCCCTTTAGGTCCCCGACTCCCCCGAGATTTCTCATTCCCGGACGATTTCCTCTTACAAATTTTGGTCCACTGTCTCTAGAGGTTTCCGAAATTTTTCCCCCCCACACCGTTTAAAGAACCCATTTTTCGCCTTTCGAGTTCACCCCATTCGGCTTCTTCGCGGTTTGACACTCCAGTCGCTTAAAGTCTTTTTTACCTTCTTCATAGTGGTTACCCGAGGGTCGCTTTCCTTTAGGGCATTCACCCGTCCACCCAAGACGAATTTTTTCTCCCAATAACCTCTAAGCGTTTTTTTCAGTCATTTTTTACCCCAATGCCTGCTTAGAGGCGATCCCCTGTGGACTTTCGCCCGCTTTTTCGATTCGGTTTCCTTCGCGCTGGGGACCAGCCGTCTTCATGGCTCCCCCTTTTTAGGCCTTTGGTTTCCCGATAATAGTCCCTTTTTTGGTTTTTTTTTTTTCTTCAGCCACTGCATATTATTTTTCCGTCCCCGTGGGTCCAGAGATCACGCTCACATCCCCTCTTCATTCCCCCCCCCCCCTGCTTCAAGACCTTTTCTTTTTTCCGTGACCTTGTTGTTCCCCCACCCCTCGCTAAGTTCTGGCGTACTTCGCTGTTTCGAGCTAGGCACTCCCCTCCCCAGTTAGTATCTTCAGCCTTTTTCTATAAATGGACCGATATCCGTCAGAACTCTGTCTCCCCTAATTCAACCCTGGTTCTGGGTTTCCAGAATCATCCTATGAATTTCAGAGTCTTTTCCCCCAGTCGTTAACACGTGAACGACCCCCACTTTACGCTTTTCGGAAGCTTGTGTTTGAGACCCTGTCAGCCTTTTACGACCCTGCTTCCCAGCTTTTTTACAGAGTGGATGCGCAAAGCAGTACTTTATGATCCGTTAAGGTGATCTCTTTTCCGTTTTTGTTTCTTGCTTCGTGATGGCCCCTCGGACGGAAACCCCGCCACCTCTGTCGCGAAGTTTCTCCCGGTGACGTCTGGAGTCCCCCCTCTTTAGAGCCCAAGGCCTGCTGACTTTTGGCCCTCCCCCCAATCCCGCTTCGAGTCCCCCCCCCAACCCCTTCCTTTCTTACGCCAACCCACCCGCCTTCCCTTCCGTGTGTAAGAGAGTCGCGCTTCAAATCCCTTTCTGTCTCCCCCCCCTTCGCAGTCGCCCCCGTAGAACCTACAGGCCTGTGTCTTGCACTTTCTTGGCGCATTTCTCTCACCCAGAATCCCCAAGGTTTCTGGCCCTGGGCAGACCCTTGCGTCTTGTGGTTTTCCGGGGTCCCTTCTAGGGGGCATGTACATTTTTTTGATTCTGGGTTCGATTCCAGGCTTGCAGGTAGGGGCTTTGTTGTGCTAGGCTTTTCCCAACCTCTCCCAATTTCTCTTGCGCCGAGCCTTTTCGGGCAAAAGAGAGACTTACGAGCTTGTTCCCCCTGAAGTACTTCACCCCATGTAGAAATACCCTTTGCTCTTCCTGCTCTTTCGGGCCTAAGCTTACCCCATCCTTTCCGGACCCTTTTGGCCCCACCACCTGGTCCCGTAGTACAAGAGCACCTTTCCCCTTGTCACGCAATCCCCCCACCCTCCCTCTCGTCTCATCACTTCAACTTCCCCCCCCCACCCCCCCCCCCCCCACCCCACCCTCATCCCACCTCCCCAATCCCCCCCCACGGTGCTTGGCGCCGACACCGAAGTTCGATG
>Ga0179593_1454558_pt1 | contig 13260 bp, 9 predicted proteins | sample CZODoug2_1_08_16_FD_185931 | JGI IMG/M metagenome (GOLD analysis project Ga0179593, IMG submission 185931) | Vadose zone soil fungal communities from Angelo Coast Range Reserve, California, USA - CZODoug2_1_08_16fungal (PacBio error correction) | ecosystem: Environmental > Terrestrial > Soil >... | reverse complement strand
GCAGTTCATCTGCGCCTGCTACCTCGATGCCGTGTCTTGATGCTTTTGTTGCAGTCCCTGATCCTCTTGGAGTGCTTTCTTTTTCGTCCTTTTCGCCATTTTTTCGTTTTCCTACTTGAGTGCCCCTCCCTCGACCCGACGCTTTTTTGTCCCCGGTATGTGGTCGGCGCTTGATTCTCGGTCTGGAGTTTTCGTATTATTTCGCGTGCTAGCTTTTGCCGCCACCCCTCCGCGGTCGTGCTCATCGTGTTCTTCAGGACGCGATGACCACCCCCGGTTCTGTTAGGATGTCATTTGAGCCATGCCTCGCCTTCGTGTAGGAGCTTTCTTTTTTCCCGGTTTTCCACTTTCTGACCGTTTCCTCTTTCCGGATCACAGCTCAGGTGGTACTAGTCAGGGCCCCTTGGCCTCTCGGTGACGTCCCGCGCTTGCCTGTCGAAGTCGTCGAGACAGGATACTTAGTGATATCTCGGGAAGACGTCCCTTTTTTCTCTCGCTTTTCCTTATGTTTCGATCTACCTTTCTAGTTCGGGTGAGAGTACTCCTTCGCGTTGATATTACTATGTTCCTGAGCTGCGGCGCATTCCTTGAAGCTTCGAGATCCAACCTCTTAGTGCGCGTTCTCTCTTTTCCAATTCTGGTTCTCCAAAAGTGGTTTTGTGGGCGCGCGTTCCCGGGCTGTCATACTTCAGCGTGTCTTTTGGGCATCAGCGCCCTTTTGTTTTCTACACGGTTTTCAAGACACGATACTTTTTTTGTTTAGTTCCTTCCAGACGTTTCATTTTGTCTTTCCCACCCACGGGCAATTCGGGGCTTACCTATTGATCGGAATCATGTCAGCCCCCTCTTTTCTCTCCAGAGGTGGGGCTTCGTGGTTCTATGAAGATTCTTGCTATGCCGACAAGATTCAGCTTTTCGGTTGGAAGGTAACTTGACGGGAGCCTTCTGATCGATCACCTTCCCCGGGGGGCTCCGTCATATTCCGTCCCTGCCTGTCGGCAACTTGCTTCTCCATGTGGGCATCTAGGTCGGTCTTTTCTTCCCCTCGGCGGCCAGTCGATTTTTGTCTTTAGTGTTCGTACGTCTCTAGATTTGGTTCCATCTGGTGTATGGACCGGTTTGACCCTCCGTCCCCCCAGGGAGAAGCGGGGTTTCTTCCCTTTTTTTTTTTTTTTTGCAGGGAAGATGTCTCACGTTTTCTTTTTTGGAAGGTGGTGCCGCCGTAGGTTTTTGCCTCAGCCTCGGCCCTGACATGCGCTTCTGCCCCTTTATCCAGCCGGCTTACACTTTCAGTTTTTTTTAATTCGGGGTGAGATTGACTCGGGAGGCGCGGGGTACCGAGATCTGCGCTTTTGATTACTTGTACGTCGGCCAGCGTTTTACGTCATGTCTTTTTATTCCCGCGGAGACTTTTTAGCTAGAAGCATTGACGCGGTTTTTTTTCTAAGAGCGGTGGCTGTTCACGATGTTCAAGTTTTTGTTGTTGGACAAGTTCTGGCGATTTTCCTGTTTAGTCTCTTTTCCGCTGGCGCTTGTCTCTTGCTCGCCGTTTCGCTTACGCCGTTTGATCAGCGCCGGCTGCGCGCGCGTTCCCTCTTTTTCTCATGTCGATGGTCATTCTTCTTGACGAGATTCGGCCGTTTTGGCCCCGATCTCCTGAAAGATGCTAGCGACGTCTTTCGCTGCTTGCGCCCGTTGGTGACTGGCCCACGTCTGGTAACATCTTCGCCCCTTCCCAGAGCCCTCTTCTACCAACCTGACCCTTGATCGCCGGTTATCTCACTTTGCTCACCCTTGAGCGCCTCCCTTCCCAAGTTCGGTCGCTTCCCTCACCCTCTCCGGAACCCGGAGACGCATTTATTTCGCGCACGGAGCCCTTCGTCTTTTCCTTTCACGCTTTCCTTCGTCGGCCGTTTTTCTTTCTGCGGATATTCCGCAGACCATTTTCTATCTCCGGCCGTTCATTTTGTTCGAGGGAGGGTGACCTTTTTTGCCGTTTCCTTTCCTTTTTCGTGCTGCTTCTTCCCCTCGCCCCACCTGCCACAACGAAGGTCCGAGGTTTTCCTGGATGGCCCTCTTCGCGACGTTTTTCCGCTTCCGCCGATTCCGTGCGACCGAGTGGCTTTATCCCAGCGTGGGATTTTCCCCTTTGCTCGCAGAGTCGTTGACGGTAGTTTTTTTTTCTTGGCGTTTTTCTTTCCCGCGGAATTCTTTCAAGCCCTATTGGTTGTTTTTTTTTTTTCCCCGACTGCCTGACCCCCACCTGGCCGGCTGATTACTCGTGTGCGAAGACATTTTGAGCGCGTATTGCGCTCTTTTTCCTTTCCCCCTTTCGCGCTTTTCACTGAGCCTGAGTTTTCACTCCAAGAATCTCTTTTTTCTTGCTTGGTTGGCATCCCCGGGCCGTCCAGTCCCTTTTTAAGACCCTTGACTCCCGTTTCTTCGAGTTTTTCCTACTCCCCCTTCACTGAGCTCGATAGGAGACGAGTCTTCCTTGGTGGTTTAACTTGTCGTTCCTCGAAAACCACGAGTTCCTTCTGCAATGTGTTGACCGCCTCTATCAAGGCTTCCGGAGTGCGGGTTTCTCCCCTTTCGGAACTGGGCTTTCTTTGAAGCGCGTGAATTGGGTGCTTTTCCCCCTCCTTTCCCCTTTGGTTCGGGAGGGTTCGTCGTGGTTTGGGCAGCCCTTTTCTTCATGGTCTTTTTTTTTTTCTGCGTTTTTCCCCCTAGTTGGTGTTTTTTTATCCGATCTTTTGCTCGTGTGTCCCTATCAACCCGTGCGCCGAGGTGTCGGCCTCTATTCTTTTCCAGCTTTTTCCTTTTAAACCCGGCGAAGGAGTCCTTCAGAACATTCTCTACGATCGCCCATGTTCCTCCCCTCTACCGAGCGCGTATATGGGCGCCTTTCTCTTTTTTGATAGTTATCTGAAGCTTCCTTTCCTTCTGATTCAACGAGTACGAGCTCTCTTCCTGAGCGCGCCGACGACTTTTTTTCTCCAGCGGCAGCGTGTTTCTTCCTAAGATGGAGCGGACTAAGTACTCTCTCTTTCCTTTTAGAAACCCTACGTTCCCGCGTCCTCGGCTTTATCCCTCTGCCATCGGCTTGCGCGTCATCGTTTCTCTATTAGGACGTCGCCGCGCCGTTTCTGAGATCTCCGTCTTGGCAGTGCATTTCTTGGGACCCCCCCCGCTGAGCCCAACTATCTAAGCCTGGTTTGCCTTTTCATACGTGCTTCCATCCTTTCCCTTCTCTGTAGAGGTTCTCTGGAATTTGTGCTGCACTTCTGACGTGACATCTTGTCAGTTTGTCTTTTTCCGGAGGCTTCCTTTTCCCCTGGACTTTATTAGACAATTTTTACCGGATCGGCTTTCTGACAACGGTCCTCACCAGGACGCTGAGGATGACGTAGTCCATTTCTAAATGCCGCCTTTTACCTCCTTTTTTCCCCGCACTTCGATGCCCTTCTTCATTTGCGAGGACCGTTGCAAATTTATCTTTAGCACTTCCGCCGCCAGGCGTTTTCACTGAATCTCGAGTTTCGCAGGGTACCTTCTCTTTGACGGTTATCTTTTCCCTTCTCTCCTTGCGCCGTCTTCATTTCTTCATCTAGCACCCTCTCCGCCCGTCTCTTTTCTTTCGTACGATGGCCTACGGACTGCGCTTGAAGATTTGAACTTGGAATCGTTCCTTTTAGTCTGGAAGTCCTCCCTTTTAGTGCCGTTCCGTGTTGAGAAGGCCAACTGGTGAGCTGCCAATTAGCGTCTCTTACTCACGTCGGTTTTTGCTCATTTTGTTCTCCGACCACTTCCTGTCCAGTCGCTTTTTCCTCTCATTGGGCATCCGGTTTGTCCCGAGTCGCAGATTCAGGAGGGCAGTGGCCGGCTCGGTTTGACTAGAGTCCTCTCCTGCTTTTCTCCCATCGACTTCCCTTTCCCCCACGAGTCAACGTTTGCCTTAGTAATCAAATTGTGACCTGTTGTCTTTTCTTTCGGATCCCGGTTTCTCTCCAATTTGCTTTGACCGGCGTTTTTTGGTTTTTATCCCCCTTCTCCCCCGCGGGATTTCTCTTCTGAAGCGACGTACTTTGCAGGTTTCGAGTCCGGGACCGACACGATTCCTCGCTTCACATTGATCTTGGCGGCGGCGGTTTCCTTCCCTTTCTATCAGGTCTGCAGTCCCTCTTCCTTTTCTCTTGACCACGATGCTGCTCATTTTTTAAAGACTTTCTGGTGGCTCTTTTTTTTTATTCTCTCGGGCCTTTCCGCTTTTTTCTAGTCCCCCACAGGCGATCATCTCTTGTCCCCACTGACGCCTTTCAGCAGCTTCTCATCCTTAGCTTGATTCGCGATCCTGTCCGCCTTTTCCGCTCAGTGCGTTTCAACACCCACGGCCCCGACTTTGGTTTTTTTGTCATGCTAATTTTTTTTCTTTAATCATACGGCTGGTGAGAGAGCTGGGGCTTTTTTTCTTCACTACTGTATCGATACTCTCTTTTCTGGTTTTGATTTTTCTGAGTTCTGTTGCTTTTCCTGTTCGGCTCGGCCGTATGATGGTGATGTGATGACTCCGATTGCATTTGGTGGGTCCTTTGGGTGTCGGATTTTTTGTGAGCGGTCCTCTGGACGCCCCTTTGCCCAATCTAGAAGAGGATGTCTTTTTTGCTTTTTTCAGTGTTCCGGGTTTTCTAGTTGTCTTTTTTCTCGGGTTCCCATGCGGCGAAGTCATCAGACGTCCGTTTTACCCCCAGCTGGTTTGACCCAGGCACATTTCTGATCATTCCGGTCTTCTTTTCTTCCCCCTTCGAGGACTTCTTTCCTTCTACTGCCATTCTCCTCCTATCGTTTTTATCTTGATGAGCTCGCTCGTATTTTCTTACTCTGACCTCGTTACCGGTGCAGCTTCTTTTTCGGCGTCCGTCATCTCGGTTATTAGTCCTTTTTTTCTCCCCTGGGTTGCGGCCGCGTTATTTTAGGTAGTCGAGACTTTTTTATTCTGCCGACTGCAAGTTTGATGACGTATGCACGTTGTGCATTTCTCCTCCTTCAGGTTCGCGTTCATCGGCGTTTTGCTCGACGGTCATCTAGCGGATTTCATTACCGAGCCCTGGTGCTTCCTGCTATCGGTCCCCTCTCCCAAATTTCTCTCGGGTCTGATCGGTTGAAATTTTTTTGTCCTGAGACAAACGTTTGGCTGTTTGGACCTCCCCTCAGTCCGCTGGGTGGATCATTTTTTTTTGCGCCCACACTTTGTGTAACCGAACAATTTCTCGGCGTTTTTTCCCACGCCCTCTATCCTTCCTTTTTTTTTTTCCTATTTTAACCTTTGATGGAGTCACGGAATCGTCAGCCATCCCTGAAGTCTTTCTGGAGCTGAGAGGTTTTTCTTCTTTGGTTGATTTCCCTCGTTATAACTGGGCGACAATCAAGTCCGTATTTGTTTTCTTTCCCTGGACTGCTAAGGGCGACCTGCGTGCCCCCTTCATTTGCTTCTGATTCGTCAATATTGGCCAGGGCTCGCAGCCTGGATCTGGAATATCAGGTTTTTTCCTTCACCCCCTCCGTCTTTAAGTTGAGATTCTTAGTGGATCCGCTCCTTACGATTTTGAGCACGGTTTTCTTAACCCTTACAGACCCGAAAATTTTTCTTTGGGTCTTTTCTCTTTTCAGCGTTACCCGGTGCTTGAGGAGGGAAATTACCCGCTTCTTTTACGGTGTACGGTTTGCCAATCCCCTTTACCTATCACCCTTCTCACTGGCGTGTCACTTGGACTGAATTCCCGAGGCGGGGGCGGCATCCTGTGGCGTAAGTTCGGTGAGAAGTGCACGCTGTTCATTAGGTATTTCCCACTGCCATTTTTTTTTTTCTTAATACTACCTGGCGTACTTCTTTGTGTCTCGGTCTTGCACGCGCTCCGTGAGTATTTTTGTGTCCATCTTTTCTGTCTTCATTTTGCAGTCTCTCCCCTCTTCGGCTTGTCCTTCGCCACGAGGGCGGAGGCAGATTCATCGAGGTCGTTCGTAAGATGGATGATCTCTGATTAGGACTATTTTCTCATCGTTGCAGCTCTTTTCTCCTTTTTCAGGATCGCACTGGCGCTCCCTCTGACGGAATACTTGTTCTGTTCTTTGGTTGACTCTCCTGCTGCTCGCTCAAGATCATCGCCAGTTTTTTTTTTAACGTGTCCCCCCCCCCTTCATTTTAAAGCATCTTCGCATGCACAATAGGTGTTCTTACACCACTTCCCATGTTCTCCAAGGGCCCCGATCCCGTCCCCTCGATGAGCGCCCGCTTCCCCTTTCCCTTCTTTTTTTCCACCTGACTTCGCATCCTTGCCGTTTCCTCCCACCTCTCTGACTTTGCGGCTCTCGGAGACTCGTCGTTCCTTCGCTGTTTTTTTTTTCTTTTGGGGTTTGTTTTGCACAGCCCAAGCTTGAGAATAATTCGAAGTTCTTTTCCTTTCATTTTATCTCGTCGTTTTCTTTAGAATTTCTGCAAATTTAGGACGGTGGAGGTCGCACGTCATCTGCACCATTTCCCCCTCTTGTATGCGTCGAGGTCGAGCTTGTTTCTGGCAGCGGCTTCGCTTCCTGGCGACCTGAGGCTGCTCATTCCCAAGAGTTTTTTTTTCGAAGTCTCTAGTTGGGTCGCGCGGATCCCCGAGTCCTTTTCCTTATCCCGGTCTTTTCCTTTAAGACAAACGCCAGCGGACCTTTGAACGTAATCACTCCTTTGACTGACGGCCCTACCATTGGGATAGCGCATCGTTGAGAGGTTTGATCTACCGCTTCCTCAATTCCGCGAGTCGACTCTCACTCCTCTTTGTGAATTGAGAGGGCTTCTTCCTACTCGCAAGTCGTCCCTCTACATTGGGCGCTGTTAGGTCCCCGACTAATCCTTGATCCTTATGTTTTCTATCTTGTCGGCGAATCCTGTTCCACCAACCAAGAGGACTACTCCTTCCATCTTCCAAGAGCGACGCTTCTAAGATTAGTTTGGATTTGCCGTTCTAGTCATGGCTTTTCATCCGGTTATGGACGTCCTTTTAGAGCACTGTTCTTGAGGTCTCTCCTTTCCTTCCGCGTAATTTTTTTTGTTTTATGAGTTCCGAGTCTCTTTGTTGTCCTATGGCGAGCTCGTCCTATAGTGGAGTAACTCTTTTTATCCCGTTTTCGGGATGGCTTCACCTCTTTCCTTTAGGCTTTGTTTGATCGGTTCTTCTGTATTCGTCGCCTACCTCCTCTGCCTGAGCGAAGCAGAGAGAAAGGCTTCTGTGCGCTGTATTCTGAGGGATAGAGTCCTCCGCAGTCACCGTTTCTTTCGGAACCCTTTCCTCCCTTGCCCTCATCTGTCGCTTCTTTTCAATCTCCCCGCGTCATTTAGCGAAGTTTTCTTCCATCTTGTCGCACACTGATCTGCTGCCTCCCTTTTCCCGAGTCAGATTCTTTCCTTGCGGTCGGCCCTTTCTTTGAGAGTTCGTCGCCTCTCGGGCCGTGCGAGAGCTTTTCTTTCTCGGTTTTGACGCACCCTGCTTTATATCACGACTCTCTTGATTTTTTAGTGAAGTTTCCTGCGTTCTGGATTCGCGAGAACCTTAGCGCCCTGTTGATGGTCGCGTGGAGCGGTCTTGCAAAGGCCAACCCTTTCACCCTCTGATCATTCTCTGCCCGCCGTTCTTCACTTGCTGCCTTCATTATCTTTCCCTTATTTTCGTGAGTTCTTCCCATGTCCCTCAACCGCGTGCCGACTTTCCTTTATTATGTCGCCCCCCTCCTACGATTTTCTTCGCCGTTTGTCCCGGTCAGCTTCCCCTATTCTTTCTTCGAGCCCCGGCCACTTTCTAGAGAGACTTCCTCTCCCTTGAAGTTGAGATCGCCTTGCTCTTTCAGCCGTTTTAGTCCCCTCTCCATTTTCTTCTTCTTTTTTTCTTTGCGACGTCTTTAGTAACAAACGAATCAGAGCCCTCGTCCGCCTCTTTTGATGCGTCTTTGTTTTTGCCGTTTTTACTCTCCCGGCTGTATATAGGACTGCCCTTCTTTACTTGTTTTAGTTGCTTCTCGCGAAGACCCTGAGTGTTTGGTTCACACCGTGTCTCACCCATGGGTTATCCACCCATCGCAGCGTTGAAAGCACTGATTGAGCACCCCGACCACTGTTCCTTCCTCGCATTTTTATCCCGATACGCGCGATTTTGTTTTTCCCTTTTCCAGATTGCCGTAGTCTCCTCAGGCTCGAATGATCAGATATGCTGCGTCTCTCTAGATCCGACTCAGTCGCAAATACGATGCATCCTCTTCTTGATCTGTAGCATCCGATCCGTGTCTCCGCGAAATGCGACGTCTGAGTGCCGTTTCCCCCCTTGCGCTACTCTCCCCCTATTTCTGCTTTCTTTAAGCCCCTACCTTGCCCGGCCTTTCCCGTCCTTGCCGTACGCTTCATCCCTTCTTTTTTTGATCTAGGTTTTCGACTTGAATTGGTTACAAGAGACAGGTTCTCCCTTCCTGCGCCACATATGTTTTTTTTCGGTACTCCAGATGCTTTTTTGGGCCCGCCGACGGCGTCGGAGTTTCCCGGTGCATCGCGAAGGCAGCCCATATCCCTAATAACTTTCGCGAGAGCCTTTACCACTTAGGATCTTCTTTAGCCTCGTGTCTCCCTTTTCGCTTTCCCCCCCGAGTTGTCAGAGACTTCTAAACCCGGCCATCCCAGTACTCTGGCCTCTCTTACGTTTTTCAGGACTCAGGCCATTCTTTCACCTGCGCTTACGCTGCCCATGACGGGGACCGCGAGTGACCCGTCCCTCATACCCACCTTTGTTCGAGAGTTACTCTCTTTTCTCCCTTTTGCAGGCTTTCTTTTATGCCGTGATTATTGGCCGCTTTCTTGCTCTACTCCCTTCTCTTCGGTTCTGGCATGTCTGTGGTGTTCCGTCCTTGGATCCCGACGCGAGTGTTGAGAGAGGAGACTTGTTTTTACCTCTGGGGTCACGCGTCCTTTTTTTCTGCTCATGGAAGGGGGACGGATTTTTTCTGTGAGTTGTTCGTTGTCCACGTAGAGGGGCATTTCCAGGATACGAGCTAATGAGTTGCAACCAAACTCACGGGGTGTGACTGTGTAATTCGTTTACTAATCTTTATTAAGTCCGTTTCGTCTGTCTCAACTCGGTCATTCTGTCCCCCCTGATCTCTCTTCTTTCTTTATAGCTTTCATCGTGGCGCATTTCCTTGGCGTCTTTTTTTTCCGGAATATCGTTTCTCTCAGGTTTTCTGCGATGGTTACCTCTTCTTCTTTCTTTCGACCCTGCTCCTGTTGCTTTCCTGACTACCTTAGTGATGACGTCAACTCTCACTTATGATGGACCTCTATAGGTACTCTTAGTTTCCTTTTTTCAGGAGCCGTTATTTTCTCTCTTAGTGGGGACCTTGTCCATCGCTCCGAGGAGTTTTTTCCCCCCCCCCTTTTTGCCAAGGTCTAGTCGTTTTTTTTCCTTAGGAGTACGAGAGAACCACTTTTATTGTCCCGCACTTTATGTAAATTAACTTGCGTTGGTTTAGAGACTTTTTCAGTCTTTCAAACGGTGCATACGGCTTTCTTTTCCTACTGCCGTTTGACGTAGTTTCTTGACCGCTCTATACAGCATCCTTCTTTTTTTCCCCATATCCGTGAGTCGGCCCTCGTGCACATCATATCGAACTAAAGTCGTTAAGGCAGCTCGGGGGATTGTGCTATGAAGGCACCCCCCCTTCTCCCCTGGTTGTCCCAAAGGCGTCTTTCTGGGTCTTCTCGACTCGAGCTCTTCGACTCAACGATCCCTTTTTGGCGGCTATCTGTCCATGGATTTTATTTCGCTCCTTTTGAAGATTTCTCTCGGCGTGTTTTTCTTCCTTTTCTCTTTCTGTCAGGATCTTCGTTCGTTTCCAACGTACTATTCTGCGGGGCATCCGTTTTCTTCCGTATCCCGAAAATCCGGTTCTTGGTTTATTAGTCCTTATTTTACGTCCTCCCGTGCTTTTGTCCTTCTCAAGTTGCAGGTTTGATGCGTGTTTCGTATTTGTCTCCCTTGTCCCTCCCCTTTGGGTGGTTTTTTACGACTGTTTTTTCAGCTCCGGCTTGATCCGCGGCACTGCACCTTCATCTTTTGGATATTCTTCTATGCGGCCTAGCTTTCTGAAGCGGCCACGCTGAGTTCCTCTCGTCTTAACTTTTTATCTCCTTTCTCTCCTTCCGATTCGTCTCATTTGCCTCCGTCTCCGGTGGCAAGCGCCAGTGACGCGGCGGCTTTTTTTTCCCTGCGGGGGATCTTGTTTTCTATTCAGCGAATTCTCTTCCTTTTTGTCTTCGTACGGCTCTGCCCTCTTTCCACCGAGTCTCGTGTATCGTTGCGTTCTTTTTTGGGCTAGCCGTTTTCTCGGAATCCCTTCTTATTCTCCCGGCGTTTTTCCAATCGGCCCTTTCCTTCTGCTCTTTTTCTACTTCGGATCAGTTCTTCGATCCTTTCCTTGTTGGAACCGATTCGACTATCTTTTCGACAGGATCATAGAGTTTTTGCCCTGGTCTCCCCTTTTATTTCTTATGCTGGTCCAGCATCTTTGACCTCGCAAACGGTTTTTTCCTAGTCCCGACCTGATCGCCACGGGAGTTTCCCCCTTTTTTTCCGAGGCGGCTTTTGAAACACTCGTGTTCCAGCTTGCGCGAGGATTAAGCCGAAATCTCTTTTTTCCGTGCGAACATCCTTTTTTCACCTTAGTTTCCGGCGCCCATTTTCACCCTGGGTTTTTTCGGTCTTCTTTTTTGTTCGGAGTTCCTTTTTTTTTTACGCCAGACCAAGTCGTTTCGCTCGGTTGTCCAATTTTTCGCTCCTTTTTTTTTACCTTTGGGTTCAGGTCGGAAGGTTCTTCTTCTTTCGTCACCGAGCCCCCCTCGCAAACGCCTCGTCAGCGTTCTTTTTTTTCCTGGAGGCTTTTCTTTCTTCAGTTAGAGTTTTCTCCAGTTCTCCTCGCAAGACGATGCTGCCAGCGACTGTTTTTCCTTTCTTTTTATAGGTGCCGGGGCAAGGTGGGGTCGGCGGTTTTTCTCTTTTCATCTCCTTCGTTGTTGTTGTCTCTCTTTTTTCCTCTGCGTTTTTACCCATTTTCCTTCACGACTCTGTCTCTTCATCATCCGCTGGAGCGCGTTTGCGAATCATGGTCGGAAGCTCCTCGCTCTTGCTCCTGCGAATGCCTTTTTTTTTTCAATACAGGTTTCGTGGTGATCTTGAGTTGTGTTCCCTCTAGCAGCAATTTCCTCCCTTTTCTCTTTCTCCTTTCCCTTTCCCTGCGTTTGAAGGCAATAGCCGTTCCTTCTTCTCTCTTCCTTGTCTTTGAAGAAACTTTTCTTCCACACGAGTTTTCGATTTAGTGACTTCGCTTTTTTTTAGGATCCGATTGTCCCGGTTTTTATTGCTTTCGGCTTTTCGTTTTTGGAAGCGCTCAATTTGTCTTTTTTTCTGCCCTTGTGGCGCGCCGTTTCTTCCTTTTTTTTTCTGAACGATGTTTTCGATGGTTTTGAGTCTGGCCAGTTTTTTTACGTAACACGTGGCTGAGGCTTTTTTCCTCGAGGATCGGTGTGATTTTTAGATGGGTCCAAAGCGAAGGCTTCTTTCCTTTCCTGGCCTCCCTATTCCTGTCCTGCCCTCGCTCACGTGCGCTCCCTGCCGTCAGATGATTAGAGGGCCTCCTCCCGAAGCCGGCGAGCCCGACACAGAACCTCTTATCTTTTATCTCTCTTGTCGTGTTTCTCCCACCTTTCCTCGAGCGTGTATGCCCTTTTAGCTCAAGAGAGCCCAGCTCTGTTTCTGTTTCCCTTCTTTTTACATGCGGTTTTGTCCGTTCTTCGGTCAATCAGTTATCCTTTTGCCGTAAGCCGCGCGCGGCTTTTCTTCGCATGTACTCCTTTCCTTTTCTTGCAGCACCGCTTTTCCCGATACACGATCTCAACAGAAATTCTTTCTTGTTAAGCGTGCTGTATAACGCGCCTCTCTTTCCTTCAGGTCGCGGCTGCGAATTTCTTTTCCTGTTCCTTCACATTACCGTCTTGCGTTTTTTGCCTGAACAGCCAGCCTGACCAGGCAAGTGATTCTTGCAACTGACTCATCTCTTGCCTTCCTTTTTTTAGGGAGGCGCTTAATCTTTCCCGCCATATTTTTGTTGCCGTCGCACTAACTCCCGATCTCCTGGCCGCATATTTTTCCGTGTCACCGAGAGGACGCGTTTCCTCCGTTTCTTGCCACTTCCTCTAGTAAGACGGCCGCCGAATTCCTGTGTCGACGAGGTTCCTAGCCTTGCAAGTCCAGACAGAACCTCTTCCGTCTACCAGTACTTTCATATGCTTTTCCCCTTATCGTCCCCCATGTCGAGCCCTCAGCTTCCCGCTTCGAGAGATTTTTTTTTCGATTGCCGAAGACATAGTTTCTGAAATCGTGCCGCTTCTGCCCTTTTTTTCTCGTCCAGCTTTTTGCTTCCTCGAGCGGCCATGTATTTCAACGTGTTCGTATCACCGGTTGCGATGCTCCCACACACTGAAGAGAGTTGCCATTCTTGCCTTTCACCAACCGCCCCCATTCACCTCCCCTTTGAGTCGCCTCTCTGATTTTTTTTGGCGTGGTGAACAAACAGCTTTTTCGGGACAGGTCGCCGCCCTGGCTCGGTCCTTCTCTTTCCCTGTCTCGCAGAGAACCTGTCTCTCCGATCATATTTGAACCCCTTTTTTTCTCACCTTGCGAGTAAGAGCTGCTTCGTGTCTCCGAACTGCGATCTTTCCCTTTGTCCGTCATTAATGGCACTTTGTTACTCTTTTATGATCTTTTCCATTTGACGATCGTGCCTCTTCTTCTTACGCACGATTGATTCTCCCCTCCTAACCGTAAGTCGACGGTTTTTGTGTATTTGTTCCCAGGTGGTCGAAGCTTTTTTCCGTGGTCAAGGTTCGGACACGTCTTCACCGCTTCCGTAATAATTTCTGTGGTTGGAGGTTGATTTCTTGTGATTTGCTTACGCACTGCAAGCCCTACCATTTCAGGACCGCGATAAGTTCACATGACAGCCTTGAGCTTTTTCCAGTGAAGTCCTGGCGATGTTTTAGCTTCCTCGCAAGTAGTCAAGACTTATCCCCCCGTTCTCTTCGAGCTTTGCACGCCCCCTTCAACTTTACGCAGGACGAGAGGTCGTTAGTCCCTTCACCGCGCGGGACACTACTCTTTAAGCTTGCATTTTTCCAGCGAGTAT
>Ga0179593_1384063_pt1 | contig 13260 bp, 17 predicted proteins | sample CZODoug2_1_08_16_FD_185931 | JGI IMG/M metagenome (GOLD analysis project Ga0179593, IMG submission 185931) | Vadose zone soil fungal communities from Angelo Coast Range Reserve, California, USA - CZODoug2_1_08_16fungal (PacBio error correction) | ecosystem: Environmental > Terrestrial > Soil >... | reverse complement strand
TTTTGACCTCCTTTGTCTTTCGTTTTGGAGCGACTTTCGCCCCCCCCTCTTTCACCCCCCGATCGAATATTCCCCCCTCGCCCCGACCACCCCCCCCCATAACCTTTTACCTATGCTAGTTGTCCTAATTAGTCACCCTTTCCCTCCCTCTGTGTCCATGCGCCCTTTCCTCGCCGCCCTTTTGCGGGAATTTTGTTCGTCTTTCTTTATAATACCCGACCACAATTCAATTTTCAGTATGCCCAGTCCTTTATTCCTCTATACCTTGTCTTTGAATCTTCTTCTTTTCCCCTCATTCTCCTGGTGTAGCACCCCTTTTTTTCAACGACCCCCGAACCCCATTTGAAACAACCTTCCCTTGGATCGTTTTGGCCCGCTGCTAATAGCGCCCCCCCCCATTTTCCCTCTCGTGGGGATGGGAACAGTCCCCCCTTCTATGACGACCCTCACAGATGATTATGGGCTCCATTGGCAGGAGAAGCCTCCTTCGTTTTTATATTGATTTTTAGGGATGCAACGATCCCGGGCTTGTACGCTTTCGTATTTTTTGTTATCCTTCCGCTTTTTTCCCTCAAGGCAGAGAGAGGTTGCAACTTACACCGCCAAATTCCTTTTTCAAAGCTATCATCAATCACAAAAGTCTTTTTTCGCCACCCATGCGTCCCCCCCCTTTTCTACCACTCCCGCATATGGTAGGCCTCCGCCTCCTTTTAATCGTAACTCTGCACCTTGGGTACGTAGAATCCCTCCTGGACACAAGAAGAGTCCCCGTTGCTAGATTTCATTCCCATTGTTTCGTGACGCCTTTGTTTTTTCCCGGACGGCAGGGTATACGGATATTGATTCCAACTTGCGCCGTATTCACAAAGTGGAGAAACACTTGCGTTCCCCCTCCCCCCCCTTATTGGACTCCCTCTGTGTCGGCCAAAAATGTCCTCCATCTTCCTTTCGGTTCGATCCGTCTATGTCCCCCCCCCTTACCCGTTTCATCGTTACCCTATGCTGACATATTGCGTACTTTTTCCCCTGAGATCTGCCTCCCCTCGGTGCATTTGAGATGCATCCAACTCTCTCACGCCCTTCTTGTTTGGTTTTGGAACCCCCCCTGGGAGCTTTAGAACAGGTTTTTCGCCCTTTTTCGCTTTTGTGGTGGCGGATCGTGTAGTCTTGAGAGTCATGTTTCTATGGCCCTTCCATGACAACTCCCATGCTTCTGTGGACGTTGCTTCCCCCGGTACCCCGGTAAGAGTTGTCCACGTTATCGGAGTGCACTCACCCGGCAACAATGGCTCCCCCTCTCAGTATTTCTTTTGAAAGATCTTTAGTCCCCTCTTCCCTTTTTTTTTTTGGGCCGACATCCCCCCATTTTTTCCGTCGCCGGAGCGAACCCTATTTTTAAGCCTCCCGTGTTTTTGAGTAGATTCCCCTTCAGTACGACGTCATTGTTTCTGGTTACGACCGGGCACCAGCCCCCCCCCCAAACCCATCTCCGCTTTCCAAAATCTGATCCCTGAGCTTTTTTCTTGTTCCCTGCCTGTGTTCTTCAACTCCCTGATTTCAAAACTCTGCGTTCCGCCACACCCCAATTCATTTTATGGTGGATTGATTCCTTACCCCATGAGCGGTGGAAACAACCAGAGACTCCCCCACCCCCCTTTCTGAGGGACCCTGTTTGGCTTTGCTTTTCCTTTCTTCCTGATTTTTATGCAGCCCAATTCCCTCTCTTTGAGACCCTCTAGTTCCCCCACCGTATCCTGGAGGAAACACTGCCGGATTCGTCTCACGGGTCCAGGCAGAATAACTTTTCCCCCTTATGCTCCTCATTGAGATTTTCCCGTCCTTGTTTCACCCCTACCCTCGTGCCCGTACTTCATACGCCATGTTAACAATGTTCTTCCTACCTTAGATACATGCAAACTCGCACCCTATACTTAGGCCCTGACGTTCCGAACTAGCAAAGTCGCCAGTTCATACTTCTTAATTACTCGGCATCCCCACTTGTACTGTCTTGGGTCCGCGTTAATGACGCTCCACGTTTGGTCTTTTTGATTTTCCTCCGCTTTCCCCCTTGAGTGTGGTGCATCCCCAAACTTCCGTTTTACCGTTGTGACTCATGCCCCCCAATCCTTTTGCTTCTTTCTGACGCCTTTAACTATTCTGTATTTCCTCCACCCCGCTCGGGCCCTTGATTTACCCCGTTTGCCGGAGTCCCAACCCACCCCCCTGAAATCTTACCACCTGCGCGATCGCCGCATATGCACTCTAATATACTCCAGCTTTCCCTTCCGTCGCGACCATTGGGCTGCCATCTTCCCGGTTTTTGAGAAATATCGGTTACCTCCATCTCCTTCTAACGTAGGCTTGAAAGGCGACCCCTCTTTTTTTGTCTAAGTGTTTGTGGTAAACCACACGGAAACCGTGGCTCGTCGGGACCAGTGTCAGTCGACCAAAGAGCCTAATGGGTGAACCTTCTATCCCCCCTTGCCCAGTAAAAGTTTTCCCACTGGGTCGTTCCTAACCCAATTTGTTTCTTTTGCCTTCTCCGCGAGTTTGAATGGTTTCCCGCATGGTGTATGTCAGGATGAAAGCGTCACCCCCCAGACACCTTTTCGCTCATGTACCTAGAGTTCCCCCTCTTTGGTCGTTGTGCGAAGTCGTGTCCCAACTAGCCCGTACGGTCCGAAACCGCGGAGTTTATATTGTGTCTATCTCTCCCTTTTTTTTTTTCCAAATATTCCGAGATTTTTTCCGGCTCATTTGGGAGCTCTCCCCAACGAACCCAGCGTCCCTTGACTCCACCAAAGTTGCAACCTCTTTACTGCTTTGGCTCCCACATTTTTCCCAGATCCCCACGTTTAGTGTCGTTTGTCCCGACATAACCCGCCGTTCCTCCCCGCACCCGTGCAGTTGATTTTGCAGCGCACTACCCCACAATGTCAAACTCTTTTTCTTGTGCACAGTCTCTCCCATTGCTCCTTCGATCCGGCACATACCTCGCTCCCCTGCCCCCCATTTCCCCCCCCCTGCCTTCTTCTCCTCTCGGTCCAAATCCAAGAACTGCTCAACTTGTTCGACTGTGAGATCGTTGATTCGCGAGGTGATACTCTCGGACCCCAGCCAACCTTTTGAACTTCCAGTTTTACCTCCTCCCCCACCGTTGGAACGATGGACTGCTCACTTCTGGCCTGACTTCTGAATATTCGATGAATGCCTTTATCAAGCCACCCCCCCCCAAGCGAGTGATCGAAATCCACCCTAACGTTCACTATTCGTTTTCACTTTTCCCCCTCTTGTACCTTTTCTGCACTCCCCAGACCTGACCTTTCAGTCTTCTTCCCCCCCGCTCCCGTCAGCCTCCCCACGATGAACTTTGTTTGCATTTTGCCCTCTTTCATTGTTTTGCGAGATGAATTTACCCTCCAGTTCAATCGTGCACGACGTCTTGAGCCTCTGCTCTCGGCTTTTTGCTTTTTCTTCGGATATTTTCACTCCTGTCCGATGTTTTGTTCACGTTCGAAGACCCTTTTCGGCGTGTGTCGAAGAGGAGCGAATCTCATCCGTGTCTTTTTCGATTTGCTGTCTGCCTTATCGAAATCGGCCCGTTCTTTCCTTTCTTCATATCGCCTCCTTTTTTTCATGGCCGTGGATGCTGGGACTTTGCATTATCCCAGTTTTCCGATGTGAATGTCGTCTGATCTTGATTCTCCGTCCCCCGTTCATAGATAGTCAGCTCTTCCCCGCGATTGATTTTATGGCGATGTTCACCTATTCGTTTTCTTGAAGTATTAGTCTTTTTCTTTTCCCTCTCGATCTCATAGACCACCTTCGAGTTCGCTCCCAGCATCATAACACCATGGTCCCCAATCTTGGACCTGTGGGAGAGGCTTAACCCCTGGGTGCTTTGGCCCGTCATCTTTCCTATTCCCCGTGTCCCCGCCAGACCAAAGTAGCTTTTTCACTGGGCCCCGTTAGCTTTGAGGTGGGGTTTTTCTCTCGTCTTTTTTCTTTGGTATGCCATCTCACCCAATGATTTCCTCTCTTCATATTGTACACCACCCGAGATCGACCCCATCCCCATAACAACGGCCGCGTTCCAGTAACATTACTTGCTCTTGGACCCCATCTCCTGTCTGGGCCCCCTACGAGTTTTCCCTGGCGCTTCAAACGCCGCAAGTTGCTTTTCTTAGTGTTTTGCGACAGTTAATAATCCCCACCCCAGAAACCCAACCCACGTCGCTGCCCCCCCAGTCCCATCCACCCCAAATGTTACACTTTTCCCCCTTTTACTTTTGCAGCTAGCGTGCCTCATTATAGGATGGTCGTGTACCATTCCCATCCTAACCCATCCCCCCATGAGTCGTTGTGCCCACCGACTTGCACTCCTTATTGTCGACTGCAATCGCGAGCCCCTAGCTCTACTTAACCGATATCTCGACTCTGGATGGCTCTGTCCGGCTACGGACTCTTCTTGTCCTGCCCGTTGAGGCTCTTCCCCCTCCCTGCAGTTCTTCCGGAGTTTTTTTTTCTCCGGCAGATCCCTTTCCAATCCGAGCGTGTGGCGACCCTTTAACACCTCCTATAAATCAAGCAAAAGGCCCCCTGTTTTTCTCCCAAAGGGGCCCCCCCCTGATACAATTCCCCCCACCGCCCTTCTTTTTGCCTTTTTTCTTTTCCGGTGCACTCTTCCAACTGCGGAGCTCGCATTCCCGCCCCCCCGGAAAGGTAAAAGTTTTTAAGGCCTCTTTCTTCCAGTCTGACGGTGTTGCGCCCGTGTGTATCTGGCCACCGGGGATAAGACTGGTATAGCAATTGGCTTCGGTCCTATTTTCTCAACATTGAAAGTTGCATTCACTCTATGTCCCCCCTCTTTTTTTCTTTTTTAAACTTCCGCAATCTTTCGGCTCAGCCGATGGTCATTGAACGCATGCTCCCCTCCTTCCGCTTTCTTCAGCACGACCGTCCCCGGGTCTTTTTTCCTGAGACTGCCTCAGATTTCCTGATATGCCCCCCCAATCGCCCCATCGCATGGATCCGGCACTTTCCTTTACATTTGGTTGATTTTTTTTTCTTTTCTCGTTTCCCGTCTGTTGCCGCCCCCATCCCCTCCCCCCTGATTGGGTTAACATGTCTGCCCTTTCCGGTACTCGCATAGTTTCCCTTATTGTATTCCCTCACCCTTCCTCCGCTACCTTCGATCCCCCGTCCGACCTCTCTTTTCTCCTCTTGTTGTTTGCTGGTGCCTCCCAGACAAATGCGTTTCTGACGAGGAACATAATCGGATTTTCCTTCAATTGTTTCGTAGGCTTTTCCTCTCCGTACCTCACTTATTGGGTCTGTGCCGGCACCAGCCCCCAACCCCTTCTTTTAACCAGATCCCCGTAGAGATGAGTTTGATCCCATAGCGTGCGGGGATCCCCCTGATAACGTCAAACCCCGTCCCGCCCGCAATCCCCTTTCCCTTCCCCCGGTTTCATGAGTCCTTTCATGTTTACGCTGGAAACCCCCCTACTCACGACGCCCAAACCCCTATCTGACAGGCGTGCTTCTCCATGTCTTCCTCGTTTAGGAAGTCCAACTTGTCTTTTTCCATATCTCAGTTCAACCCTAGCATTATTTCCAGCACTTCGATCAGGCGTCCATGGGACCCATTATCGGTCGAGCCGAATCTTGGTCTTGGTTTGCCCCCTACAACTCGGGGATCCCTTTTTGAGTCCCCCTCAACACATTCCCAAGGTTATCCTCCTCACTTCCCCCTTCATTCACCCAAGTTCTACTCTCTCTTTTTAGCCCCCCCCTTCCTTCGCCACCCCCCTCCACAGTCTCAAGTCCCATCCTGAACTCTGTGTAGTGGGCATCTCTGCCCATGTTCCTATTTTCCCCCCTGGGTCATCGTTACGATCTCAATTCGTTTCCCCACTTGTTTTTATTTGTCCCCGTTTTTTAACTCCAAATCATTTGCTGTGTCGAGTTAAATTTCTTACCTTTCGGGTCCTCACGTCCCTCTCGGCTTTCTTCCATATGGCGGACTTCCACCCCGATCCTGACCCCTTGTCAATGAGTCTTGAGACTCTCCCTCCATCTTCCCCCGAGAGTCAGGCGTAGAGTCTTCGTCCTTTTCCTCTTTTTTTCCTCCCTCTCGTTAACTTGCGCCATCTTTTTCGCCCCCAGTTCGGCTTACAATATGAGCATCTTCTTGGAACCCCACCGCAGCCCCTTTTAATTGGGATTTTTTCTGCGAAAATTTGTTTTTATGACACCATCCCTAGCATGCTTGGCTCCAGCGGCACCGTCCCGGTCTCCGCCCACATTTGTGAGGTTTCAATGCAGCTTCCGTTGCATTTGTCGATCTTGGGCTGTCAGTTTCACGGAATATATTTAACACCATCCCTTCAACTTGCGATTGGTCCTTTTAAACCGCGGTCGCGCTTTTTTCCGTACTTGACAAACCTATTCAGTACCATTCTTAACGCCGCGATGTGATTCGTTTTGTCCTAGCTAGTTCATACCGCTGTGCCTGGTCCCTCTCTCCCCACCCGAAAACAGCGCTTGAATTTCCCAACCCACAGGGCCCACTCTCTTACTCTTTGGCTTTTTTTTAACAGTTGAACTACCGTTTGGACCTCCTTCTTACTTTGATTTTTCCCCGCAACGTGTCATTTGATGTGTCCTACGCCTCACCCCCCCCCTTCCCTTTTCGGGGTGTAGTCAGATAGGCGAGGTACTAAGTGCTCCATCTCTAGTGACCCAGCGCCCTCCGGCCACCAATCACCTCCCCCATGTCACCTGATATTTTTCCACTCCATAAGCTAACTGCTTCCTGCCTCCTGATCGTTTCCAGACCTTCTTAGGGTGTTTTCGTACTCTCTCATCGAGCCGGACAATTTATAATGCCCTTTCCCCTTGACCACCTCCAACAGTGCCTCTTTCTTTCTACTGAGGAATGACTTTCGCGCCCTATTTTTTTGAGTATCTCCTATAACCCCCCCCCGCGGTGAGCTTCCTCCCTCCTTTTTCCACCCCCCCGCCGAAACCATTGACCCCCTTTTTTTCCCTCTTGCGTGAAATATCCCATTCCAGGTACGGGTTGTGTTGGTGTGGGGTTGTGTGGTTTTTTTTTTTTTTTCTTTTTTTGGAGAGAAGTCCGCCAGCGACGGTAGCCCCCCGATTTGAACACCTTGCTTTACTAGTTCACCTCCGTGGTTTTTTTGGATGCGAGATCCCCGCAACTTTCAATCGTGGTTTAAGTGAAGTATGCTAATATTCTCTTGTTTCTTGCGAGGTCTTTTCATCCCATGGTCAGTGTGCACGGAGCCTTCACTGGTTGGCGGGTGAAGGATGTTTTAGCTTCCCTCTCGTTTTTTTGTCTTTTTTATGATCCGCCGATTATAAATAGTCCGAGATTCATGCCATTCCGACTCCCTCTTTTTCACGTTTTGGGTCTGTTTTCCAGACTGTCCTTCCCACCTTTCTATGGGTCATTCTCGCTTTCGATGTACGACAACCCTGAACGCTTTTAAGTAGAGAAGATTTTCTCTTCTGTCCTACTGCGAATGTCTCATTTTATGTCCTTTCTTGCCTGTCTGGTCCTTTCTGCCTATCAAAAGTCTCTGATCCGCCAATGGTTTTTTAGCCCCAACGAGCCCCCGATTTGAACATTGGTTGTCTTGTCTTTTCACCTAAAATGTTTTTAAAGGGTGCTTTTAGGGATTACACCAGTCAGAATGTTTTGAACCCAACTCTCTACTTTTCTTGGCACCTTTTTGACAAAACTGATCCGTAGATTTTACGGTGGTTGTTAGTACTATACATTCGTTTTGGTCTCCTGTCTCAATGATGCTCCCCCAGCTCTCAATATGACCCCCGATATCTCCTCTACCCACCAAGGAATGATGTTTTCCCCAGAAATTCCGATTCTAGGAAGTACTTTTTTGGCCCCAGTAGCCTCGTTTTACTTCGCTGTGAATACCCCCCTCACCTCAAGTTGTTTTTTAACGTGTGTTCTTAGCTTCCGTTCATATGATACCCCACAACACCCTCCACGCTATTCTTCAGTCCACCCCCCCCCCCCCCTGTTTCTAACAGCGTCCTTCCCTTGACGTTTAAGATAGGTTTCCCCCGTGGTCGAACCTTTTCCGTTTCCCGACCCTCCAACGTTTCATTTTTTTTTTTGTTTACAACGAAGAATCTATCCCCATATTGTTCGAATTCCCTAGCTTGGAGAGTAACCCTTCTATTGCACCCACCTTATGGAGTTTCTCCCCGGCCTTCCGCCGTTTTGACCTTCCCTTGATACTTCCCGCCTTGTAGGCTGATAAAGATCCGCGTTTTCCCAGCTTCGGCGCTTTTGTACTCCTTCCATTTAGACCAGGACTTTAGCTCGCGTTTTTGCTTTCGTCCATGCCGGCCAATTTCTTACAACCTCTTATCACTATATTGGCCCCAGGTTATACCCCATCCGCCTCTTTTTTTTTCTCCGCTCTCATCTTCATTGACATCTTAAACGCTTCCCTGGACCGCGCCCTTTTCCGCTACCCCCTCATGTGAGTAAGTCGGATTCTTTGATGAGAACCCCGGTGCTCTTTGCCCTGTGCAGCGTCCCTTGCTTACTTTGTTTCCCCAGTCCCTTCGACCCTTGGGCTTCTTTGAACGGATATCTACATATTGCTCGATTCCCGGATGACTTTCCCTAGTTTTAGGCCCACTCCCCCTATACTTCTTTTCCGGCTCGCTTTTTTCCCTATATGGGTAATACTTGCTGAATAAGATGAATTGCACCCCTCTATCTTCTTTCGTTCTAGATATCCTCATATTCCTTGATTCCAAAATCGCCTCCCGTCCTCCTTCAGATTCTGAGCACAGGTCCGTCGCCTCGTTTTTTTGTGGTGCGTTTCTCGTTGAGTAGGTTTGCTTTCCATTAGAATCTTCCACCGCAATCTTTGGTTTGATGTCGGCGGTACGTTTCAGAGTTTTCGTCAGCGTCAGTGCTTTCGTCTGACAAGATAATTCACCACCTCCCTTTCTCGATCTTCTTTCCAGCATTGACCTTGTTTTGTTATGGTTTTCGAAGCACAGGAGGTCCCCTCTCTCCTTTTCTTCCCCTTCCTCCTCTTTGAGTTTTTTTGTTGAGCTATCTATTTCATATACACGCCTCCTCTGTGTCGGAGTGCCCCCCCCCGCCCAAAACCCCCCTTAGTTTCTGTCTTGAAAAGATCTGTCGCCTTTCCTCTTGAAAACCCAAATGTTAGTGGCCGTTTGGTTTTGAGTGATACACTATTCATGACCCTCACGTAACCCGCCCACACAGTAACACACCCCCCTTTCACCCCTACGGTCTGAGGCCTTAATGTACGTCGTGAAACTCCCTTCAAGACACACGCCCCCCCCCATTCCTGACTCCTGATCTTATTGGACCTTGACCTTAGGGAGGAGATTTTCGTCCTATCCCCCCCCCCCCCCCCCAATTCCCTTTGAGTTCTCTTCTCCCTTTTCCCCATTTACCCCTGAAACTATATCTTTTGCAAGCATCCGATTCTCAGCCGGTCCCCCCCCACATCTATCTATCCGCCTCCTTGATTTTTCGCTCCCCTTTGCGACCATCCGTTATAATCCGGTCTGTACCATAGAATTCACCTTTTGAATGTTTAAAACTTTCCAGTTAGCAACTCCATTAGTCCGCTCCTTTTCCATGTTTACAACAATTTCGCCCCGTCAGCACTTCTCTACCGGCTCATGTTGTCGGTGCGTTTTTCCCTTTGTGTCCCTTTCCTACAGGGTCCCGGCTAGTTGATGGCTTGTTCCTAGACATTTTGCTTCACCCCATAAGGAGGTTTCCTTATCCCTTTGGTCATCCCCCTTTCCGACAATCCCCTTTTTTCCTTATGAGAGAGGTTTTACTCTTAGGAAGTTTTCCACTCCTAGGATGATCTTTTTACCTCCTTCCGGAGAACAAAACCAAATTCTCCTCCCCCGTCAACTGCTTCCTGTGGTCTGAGAAAACGCGGCATAACCACCCTAAAGATTCTGTTTTCGACGCCAGGGATCCCCATACGAATTTTTTTACTGTGAGCAATATGTTGAAGGCATTTGCCCTCAGGATCGCCCCTTGATTGAGTCGACCACTCATCGAGCCACCCCCCCCCCCCCCCCCCCCCCCCCCCCCCCCCCCCCAACCCCCCCCCCCCCCCCCCCCCCCCCCCCCCCCCCCCCCCCCCCCCCCCCCCCCCCCCCCCCCCCCCCCCCCCCCCCCCCCCCCCCCCACCCACCCCCCCCCCCCCCCCCCCCCCCCCCCCCCCACCCCCCCCCCCCCCCCCCCCCTAGGGCTTCGGAACACAAACATCATTGGTTGCTGGTTCTGTCAAGTTAAATTTATTCCCCCACCCCCCCCCCCCCTCGAAGGTTTCATCCTTTTTGCTCCCCCTGTCCCCCCTTAATCCTCGTAATCACCATTTGTGTGTAGGATTCTCCGCAGTTTGCCTGGTGGTTATCATTTTTTGATGCCCCCCGGCATCAGAACCACAACTTCACTCAAATTGCCTTGCGAGCCTCGAAGACCCTCCGGGTCCGGTTTTGGCCGGTCTTGTCCCCCACCTAGAACGGCCCAGGTCTGTTTTTTTCCCGCACCCTCTGCGGGTGATTGTGTGGTTGGGGTCACATTCGAGCTTTCAGACTCATTGGGAGAGCCTGACCCCCCACCTGAAACACTCGTTCTTCTTTGTCTCACCCAAACGTCCATAAGGTCTTTTTTTTGTTCTGCACCCTTTGCCCTCATTTCCTTTTTAGGTAGATTCTTTTTGGGATGCCTCCCGAAGGTTTTTTTTTTTTCTCCCCCGCCCCCCTGGTTGCTTTTTCAGACCTCCTAACCCAAGTACACGAGTTTTTCTTGGTTTGCTGTTACCTTCCCTCTCCCATTGTTCATCTCTGATTCTCATTCCCCTCCGCACGCAGTGCCACCCCCCACTCCCCCCAATCACTGACATTTTGATTCTGCCATTTCTCGCACTTTTCAGCTTCAATCGGTTAACGTCGCTTCGGTTAAGGCGTTCTTACTCCTTTTTCTCTCTACAGAACCCCTTGCCCCCCGTTTTATAAGCACTTTTCTACCAGCCCCAAACCGTGACTTCACGGTTCGTGACTTTCTGTAGGACTCTTCCGTGAACTTTCCTGGAGATTCTCTCTCTCAAAAGTGATTTTTCACCCCCCCCATACAGCGATGATATTCGAAATCCTTTCCCCTACAAACTGAAAAAAATTCCGGATATCTCCACACAGGAGCAATGCCGTGAAACCATAAACCAGTAAGATCTCTATCCCCATCGAGTTCTGTAACGATTTCCCTTTGCCGTTGGCATCCCCTATATATTTTCTATACATATGTTTTGTTTTCAGTCGAGATATAATGTCCAAATAGGTTCACGTCCGTTGCCTCCCTTTCTTCCTTCGCCTTGCTTTTTTATGAGTCATGTCCTTCATGGCTCAGTGTGTCAAATTTCCTGAATCCGCAGTCGACCTCCTTTTGAAATCTCCCCCTTCCGTTTTATGGTTTGTAGCGTTCGAGATGCTCATTCCTCATCTTTCTATTAGGTTCCTTAAAAGCCCGACCCTTAATTCTTCACGTTTTGGAGGGTTCTGATTTGCATTATTCCCCCGTTGGTCCCATGGGTAAGTCTCAGGTTTTGATCGCAACGGCCCCCCTTATCGATAGTCCCCCAATTCGCTTTATTTCGAGTTTACTGGGTTTCCTGAACCTTCGGTTAAGGGCTTTTAGTGCCCCCTGCGGCCCGGTTGTGTAAAGGAGCTCGGACCGTCCAGAGTGCATCCCCCTCTCCCTTTCCCCGGTGAAATCGGGGTCATGGTGGGATTGGATTAACACAACATGCCTTTTGGGGTTTCAAAATCCATCAGCTACATTTTCCAAACGCTTTTCCTCCGATTTGTTTCCCTGGTTTTAATTAACAGAGAAGTAGATTGGAATTGTTGGGTTAGGCAATTCAGATATTGTTCACGGTAGAAATGAGCTAACCCACATTTTCGCATGTGACACTCTGTAGTCCCCCAACCAAGCACCCGCGTCAGGGTCCCTTGCCCTTATTTAGAGTTGGGCACCTCCGTACTTCAACGTCCCCGTGCCTTTTTAATTGGGACCTAGCAGCAAGATCGAGGGACTGGGACTCCGATCGTCATCAACAACCCTCGTACCAACCTTAAAGTTCTCTGACCCCCCCCCCCCCACAATTTCCCATCGTTATCTTGGAATTGCGCTCTTGTATGCCCCCCCCCGCCCCCTTCTAGGCGGCTTTTAACCACCCATTTCAAGTCCCCGAACGCCCCTTGGCCTCGTTTTTGCCCGACGGCCTGCCTTCCAACTTTTTCGAATGACCATATGGAGATCTTCCGATTGTTCCGAAGTAACGTTTGGCGCACAACCGTGTAGGATGGCTCCTCTGACTCCAGAGGGGATCCGCTTGTAGTGTTCTCTTAATCTCCTGGTTTACGATTTCTGTTGTTTTTTTCCTGGTCACGACTAAAGGACCCAGATTAGCCCCTCGTGGAGAAATCAGCTCGTTCTTTTTCTTCTAAAACATCCGTCAGATTGTCGCCCCCTTTGGTCCCACAATGGATCCCAATCCCACCCTCCTCTTGTAGCCTCCGTGCATTTACTTTTTAACGCGTACCAGATATCCCCTTCCTTCACGCTTACCAAAGGCACACATAGTCCCCATTGAGCCGTGCTCCCTCCCCTTGCTGAAGGTAGAAGTATGGATGACTTGTGCCTTTATGTGGTCTCACTTTGTGTGGCATCGGTAAGTTATTTCTTTTTAGCCCCCGTTCTGACCGATGCAGGAACTAGTGACTTCCCCCGTATGTGTTTCCCCCCCTTAAACCCTTCTTCAATGACTTCTTGTGATAAATCTCTTGCTTTAAACGTGATAGACTCTTGCTTGACGACCATCCTCGTTCGTTTTCGTTTGCAGCATGATAAGATTAACTCTGATTCTCCCCCCAACCTGTAAAGAAGCAGGTACGTCCCCAGTTTCAAATAGTCAGAGCTAGTTCTCTTGGTGCTTTGTTTGAGGATTTGGGTTCTACGGATTTGGAACTCCATTCCACCACCGCTTGGTCCTCTTGATGCGGTACCGTCAGAGTGTTCTTTCCTCTTTGATTCAATCAAAGGAGACCCTGCTAAACTCTTTTTTCCGCTCAACCCGTATGACAGCCCACAGTCTCCCGTTTTGGGCGACTCCTTCTCCTGACTATGTGAAA
>Ga0179593_1315781_pt1 | contig 13260 bp, 16 predicted proteins | sample CZODoug2_1_08_16_FD_185931 | JGI IMG/M metagenome (GOLD analysis project Ga0179593, IMG submission 185931) | Vadose zone soil fungal communities from Angelo Coast Range Reserve, California, USA - CZODoug2_1_08_16fungal (PacBio error correction) | ecosystem: Environmental > Terrestrial > Soil >... | reverse complement strand
GTCTCCTGAAAAGTAAGATCGCGCCCCGTCTTTTTCAGTCAGTTATCCCCACTCCTTTATTTAGGGTAGTCCTTTTTCTATGCTCGCGTTGTTCTGTTCTTTCTTCCTCCCCACCACTGTCGCTCCCGCTCCATGATGAAGAACCAATAGGAATGTTCTTTTCCCCAGTACGATCAGCCCCTTCGTTTTGATCCCCTCCCCTCTGCTCACGCACGTTAGCCCCCTTTTTTTTTTTCTGGGTAGAAGTAGTAGATTGATCGGCCCCCCTGCGGTCTCTTGTTAAGTTTTCAGCGACGGTGCTGCTCTTCTTTTTTCCTCGAGCCCCCCCTCTCCCTCGATTTGTCTTCTTTGATTCTTCCCTTCGTTTTTGCCGGTCGATTGGGCCTTGTGTAAGCACGCCGTCTGTCCTTGGTTCCGCTCCTCTCTTTTATTCTGATGTCTCTCACCATGATTGTTTTCCCCTCTGATGTCACAGGTTTTTTTCTTGGTGCTTTCGTACTGAGTCTCCTTTCTTTCTTTGTTCCTTCTTAAACTGCGCCGTAATTGACGAACTTATGACTTTGAAGATTGGGGAAGAGCATGAAGAGGTTCTCTTTTTCCTCCTGCCAGGTGATCTTTTCCCTTCTCCTCATTGAAGTAAGTTTTTCCCTTCCCCCGGGAAGGCAGATGGCGATGTGGGCTTCCCACATTCCTTTGTTTTTTGTGAGAGCGCCCCGACACCCCTTCTTCACGCCGCCCCGGGTTCGCCAGCAGCTCGAATTCCCTTTTCCCCTCTCGCTGCGATCAAGTTTCTCCCCTTCTTTACCTGTTCTCTCTCCCTCTTTCGTCCTGACCCCCAACACCCCCCCCACCCTTTTTAAGGTCGGCATACGTAGAGTGGGTCATCACCTTCCTTTTTCTCTTTCGTACGCCCTTCCTCCCTCCCTGCTATCAGTTCACCACGCTCCTTTGGCTGCTACATCGCCCTCGTTTTTTCCCCCTTCAGCTTTTGTTGCCAGCTCCTGTTGAGAATTCCTCAGGCGTTCCAAAGCTGGAGACATCACTCTGAGCACCCCCTCGAGGTTGTCTATTTTTTCCCTCGACCTGGTCTGCTCCCTAATTGCTGGCTCTCCCGCCTTCACTCAGGCCGTCGGACCCAAGCGACTAACGCCATTTTGAATTCTGCGGGTAGAAGTGACGATTGACGGGGCTTTTTCTTTTCTTTTCTTTTCCCCCCTGGTCCAGCCATTTCCTTCTTTTCCATCAGGGCTCATCTCATTCTTTTTCCCTCAGGCTCTCTCCTCCCACAGTCGATGCCCGCTATCAAACTCATCAGGCTCCTAAACTCACCCGTGGCTCTCTCTGTGAAGACACCTCTTTCCCCCTAGTAACCTTCTTCTCTTTTACTTTCGAGACACTCCTGCCGTCTTCATCCCTGCCACAAAAAGGCTTCGGACCCCATCCCTCCCTGCCCCGTATCCTTACTGCTTTTACTATCCCCCCCCCCATTTCCCGCTCTAATACCCATATTCGTGCTGACGGACCCTTCGTCTTCATGTTTTACTCGTCCGCCGTCCAGTCCCTCTTCCCTCTTTCGCCCTCGCGGGCCCTGCGTGTTCCCTCTATATTGTTATCCCACTATCGATCCCCCCTTTTTCTCATTTCGGTCATCCCCGTTTTTTCGCAAGATATCCGTTGTCAGATGGCGTTTAATGCATTGTTCCCCCCTCTGCGGCGCCAGCAGCTTATTTTTTTTCTTCCCCCTTACACTGATCCTCCCCTTCTTCCCCCCAGGCATCTTCAGCACCTCCTTGCTTCGCTTCGTGAGTATTCCGCCTACGACTGTGCCCCGAACCATTTACACCTCCCCTCTGAGTACTACCCCTACCTCAGCCTAAAGAGAGGCGCCAGCACAGAAGCGTCTTCTTTCCTCTTCCCAGTGCGATTTTTCTCTGGTGCCTTTATCACTCCTTTCCGGTCCGGTTTACGCCAACTATAGGCAGCTATGTTTTTTCCTCGATTCCACACACCTTTTTTCGTACGTACCCCCCTCTTCCCTCTTGGATCACGGAAGCCCGGTTCTTTGACTTTGGCAAATTCCAGTGTCTTCTCAGGCCATACTGCATCTCAGCGACTTCCTTCTTTGGTTCCGCACCCTCTCGAGACGGGCACTTTCCTGGATTTCAGGACCCCCTCTCCTGACCCATTCGTTAACAGTTTCTCCGCAACCGTTAGACCCCAAGGATGATTTACGCGCCCGCCCTCCGACCTCGCAAGTGGCCGTTGTCTGCCTCTTTCCCCACACTTTTTCTGCCTTCCCTCTCCCGAATCTTTTCGACCGAAGTCTTCTTGGACCGCGGTACATCATCCTCTTGGTCTCGGGCCTGCAGTCCGTCGGTCGCCTTCCGCGTTTTGCCGTCGTCCCCCTTTTGTCCGTGTTTTATGCCTGAGAATCAGCGTGCCCTAAATAATTTTTCACCCTCGCATGACTTAGAAGGAACAGTCCCTTTCCTACCGATGTACGATTTTGAGGAGTGTGGCTCTTGACGGTTTTTGTGGCCTCCTGTAACGTCCTCCGTTCTCCCGCCCTTCCATCGCCTCGCGTTTTTATTTTTTACCCAAGCTTAGGTTTCGGGGCTCATCGATTATTTTTTGAAAAGTCTTTACAACCTCCCGCCTCCCCTGCCCTTCCACACGAACGAGACCACGTAAGTTCCCGGCATATTGGAGTTATGAAAAACTATGATTTCGACCCTCTGCGGAAAAGACAGGTCATTGGGTTTCTGCACACGGTATGACAAAAATAAGCTACAAACCCTGGTCCTCCTTCTATTTTCTTTCTGATTGCATCGCCTTTTTTTTTTTTTTCCCCACTCCCATTTTATCTGCACTCAGACGATGTGAAGTTCCGCCCTGTCTCAGGACGGACGAGTTTTCCATCTCGTGGAGATTGACTAAACCCCCCGTCTCTTCAAATCCTCGAACCAACCCCAGGTTCTCCCCTCATCGCTTGACGATGCCTCCCACTGACACCTGTTACGGCGCTTCTTTCTAAGATCCCTCCCCCAGGCCTCGGACAAGTTCTCGATCCGATGATACAGTAAAGCAATTGGTTTCCTCGCTTTCCTCGTCTGCATAGTTTTGTCCCGTTACAAAGAGACGACCACCTGCGATTTTCAGAGAACGCGACCACACTCCCTCCCCTCCGCAGCCTCTCCTTGCGCGCAACCCGGACCTGTCCCACCCAACCAATTTTCAAGCTCTCTCTCCCTCACCTATTATTTTCCCCTACTCCACTACTTTGTTGTTGAGAGATCCTTTCCCTTTATAGCCGCTGTCCCATTTTGAGGTAACCGACCTTGTGCTTTTACTTTCATCTGAAGGCAACGTCTTGCTTATTTTTTCTGGATCGTGTCTTTTTTTTTTTCCGTGTATGACTGTTATTCCGCGTTTTTTTTTAGGCCCGCTTAGCTAAGTAGTAAGCATGTCTTCATTCAGATAATATCGTAAATCTACTGTTTTTTTTCTTCTGCGTTTCCCTGTTGTGTGTTGCACTTCTAATTGAAGGAGAGTGCTTTTTTTCTGAGTTACAATTTGATTTTTCTCTCTTTTTACCCACAGGTGGTTCTTCTCCGGCCCCTTTTTTTTTGAGACCCCCTCCCTCTACCACTCGCGCTGCACGTATAGTAGAAGATCGACTCCGTGTCCGACGCGGCACATGTCTGTCTCTTCCTTTTTGCGTGGTTGCCTTTCCTCGATACTTTGCGATTCTCCTCCCGCCCCCGTGTCTCTTCTTTTTTTTCCTTTTGACCACCGCCTTTCCCTGTTAGTTCTCCCCCGAATATACGTTTTGTCTCCTCTCTCCCTTTTCTGACGTGAACTTCCACTTTTTATGCGTGGTTCGCCTTTTTTTTTTCTTTCCATCTTCTCTTTTTCCCCCGATTCGCAATGTAATGAAATACTGATTTCCCGGATTATATGCTGCTTTTGTCGTTCTTCTAATCGTCATACCTTCCCCGTGACCCACCCTCTCCTCTCTTACCACGTTCTTATTACTTTTTCCTGTCCCTCCTCCGAGATTAGGATGTCTGATTTCGGTTTGTTTTTTCATTTATTTCCCTTCCTTGTCACGTTGTTTCTACCGTCCTAGACTATATTCCTGAGACGGAAATGAGATTACTTTCTTCTCTGTCGACCAAGGAGCAGGCGTTAGAGTGTCCCCCTCCCCCCCCCCTTTTTTACTTCCCGAGTTTCCTCCTCCTCCCCTTGTTCCCGGGCAGACCCCAGTTGATAGATTCTTGGGATGAGTGCACTTTTACTTGGTCTCTACTGTTGAGGCGACTTTTTTCCTAGGTTCTCCTCTTGGTTGTCGTGGCAGCCCCGAATCTTTTTCCCTTGATCCTTTGTGTTCCCCCACAAGTTTCTTCCGCCCCTTTTATGAGTACACCAGACTCGAACTTTTCTTTTCCTTTCCTTGAGCTCCCGCTTGCATCGACCTTGCGGACAAATTTTTTTTCTCTGGCCCTTAGTATGTTTTATTTCTTTAGTGCTGAATACGTTTTTTCCCCGGCCTTGAAAGGCAATATACCCCTCTTAAAACCTTTTTTTTTTTCACCCTCGCCAGCGATGCTGGGGCCCCCTCGTTTAGTTCTAGGGTTCTCCGGTTGCTTTCACGATGTTGTTGTCCGGTTTTGAATCTGTCGTGAATGAGGCATTTACTCGACATCCTTCGCCGGGCCGTCCCTCGATGTTTCTCAAGATGACCGCCCTCCTGTTGTTTTAGTTTTAATTGATTGTGTTACTAATCTTTCTGGCGCAGACATAGGAGGCCCTTAATCAGAGAAAGAATATAAGGAATATTTGTGTCTTTTCGTTGTTGCCCTCCTGTCCCGGCGTCTCTTCCTCCATTTTCCCGGATGAACCCCTCCTTTTCCCAAATCCTTCCAGTCCTCTTTCTCCCTTTTTTTTTAGCCTTGGCTCTCTCTCTTGGAAGAGGGCTATTGGTGAAAGCGTTCCTCTTTGGTTTCTGATCTCTTGGCTGGCCTTGTTTCTTCTCTCCGAGATTCCTTTTTGACATGTGAGATTGATGGTTTTAATCTTAGTTATTTTGGGCTTTCCTTAAGTTCTGGCTTTCATCCGTCCGAGAGACCGTTTTTACGATTTTTTTCCTCGTCGTCGAGCTCTACTGGCAAGCCATCCTCCACCGGCTGGGCAGTTGCGTGACATCTTTGATGGAATATGGTATTTTCGCTTTTTTTTTATTTGAGAGAGTGTTCTGTATCGCTATTTCCCCCTTTTTCCGCGATCGATCGCGCCTTTATTCTCCCCCCCAGGATATGTTTCTGGTGTCCCACGAGACCTCCCCCGTCCCTTTTTTTCTAGTCACGCTGGTCCCTCCTCTTTTAATTTGTGAATTTTTGGTACCGGAGTCTTTGATTTTTCCCTCGGCTCCTGCGGTCTTTGCTTCGCTGCAACTGGCTTTTTCTTTCTTTTTCTCTCACCTCAGTGTCTCATAGGTTGAGGGGCCTCTGTTGAGCCTGCCCTTTATCCTTGACGTGTCCTGAACTTTCACGCCGTATTTTTTGGTCACGGGGCGTAAGTCCTTTCGATTGTAGAAGGTCTGTGTTTTCTAGGATTTCCCTCATTTTCTGTTAGTGGTCCGCACGTCAGTTCTTCTCCCCTCGCTCACGTCGTGTCTCCCCCGTTCCGCCAAGGTCTTTCTTTCAAGCTTGTGGCTGCGTTGACCAGGATCTGTTCGGCTTTTTAGGCGTTTCTCTGCTCTTCTCGCCGTACGTACAGCTATGGGGCCCTCGTGCTTTCTTGGCGCGGTTGGGCCGTGTGCAACCTATAGTACTCCCTTTTTTTCCTCCTGTTTTTCCCGCAAGGGTAGGTTTTTTTTTTTTTTTTTTTTTTTTTTTTTTTTTTTTTTTTTTTTTTTTTTTTTTTTTTGTTTTTTTTTTTTCCCCAAAATCTCCCCCCCTTCCTGATTCGCTTTCACGTGCTCTTACTTTGGCGAGAGAGCTGTTCCCCTACGGGCCCTTCTCATTAGCGATCACACCATACCTGTTTTCTTCTTCTCCCTCCGTTAAAGAGGTGCTCATCTTTCCTTTTAGCGCACAGTTTTTCTTTTCCCGTTCAGCCCCTTCCCCCCCTAAAATCTCTATTCTCCTTGATGGAACCAGGGTGACCCATCCGGCGAAGTTAAGTTTTGGCCTGGTAGTGAGCCGGCACCCTTCTCTGGCCGCCCTCCACCGATTCTACCCTCGAGGTGAGTTGTTGTAGAAACTCCTCCTTCCTTCGGAAAGTGTGGGCGTCTCCCTTAATTTGAGGATTCATTGGCTTTTAGCAAGTGCTTCAGTTTACCGTTCCTGGCTGGGGAGAATGTTCCTCTCCCTCCTTTGTCTGATCGTACTTGTCCAGTTTTTAGGGGGTGAATAAGTCCTCCTCCCCCTCTCGCTTTTTTTCCCCCTAGGCTTTCTCTCTTGACACTCCCTTCAGTTTAGCGCGACTCCCTGCCACAGGAGCTTTATCACTGCCAACAGCAGGTTTCCCCCTCCGTTGGTTGTATTGGTTAAGCCCCCTTTTCCCCCTTCGTCCCACACGGGCTCTCCGGCGGCCTAGAGCAACGTCCTACAGTTTTCTTAATCCCTAACCCCCTTCTTGCTGTTACCGTACGGTCCCAGTCCCTCTCCTGTAGCTCTTTAGCTCACGGCACTCCCCTCTATCCTATGTAGTTTGGATTTTCCCCCCCTTGTATACGGCCAGTCTATGCTCTTCCCTCCTCGACTTGTTCCACCGCGCGCGGTTTTTCGTAGATGCAGTGTCTTTCTACGCCCTTGTTCTTGATATTGCATTTCAGGATTCCAATGACCTAGATCTTCCTTCTATGTCGACATCTCTGTCATCCTGGCCCCCAGAAGAGTACCGCCATACTCTTATTTCCTTTCCCCTTTCAACGCCGTTCTGCCAATTCCTCTCAGTGCTTTTGCGGAGCCGTGCTACTCGGTCTTCGACTTCCCCTCTTCATGGCGAACAATTAACACCATCGATGAACTCACCCCCCGTCGGGCCTCCCCTCCTCGTGGTCTTTCGTTTAAGAAGTTGTGTTTCTTTTCTTTGTTGGCGCGCCCCTCCCCCTTCGCGTCTTCAAGTATAAGGAGCGACCCTGAAATGATACAACAACTTAACCCCTTTTTCTTCCTCTTTGCTCTCAATTCCCGCCTTTTCAAGGTCGGGGGCATGCCTTGGAGATTAGGGACACTTCCCTTTTTTCAGACTATTTTTTGTGGGTCTACAAGAGAGAGTGGAACTAGTAGGTTGGACAAAAGCGATCGACCCGAGTTCGAACCTCTTGCCCGCCAGCCCGTCTCTCTCCCATGGCCCCTCTCTCGCGCCTCGACCTCCCTCTGCTTTCCGGCTGAAGTTTCCCTTATTCTTTTCCTCCTCTCCTGAAATTTTCCTTAACCCTTTTCTCGTCAGTCCTTGTAAACCTCGAGGTGACCCCCTCTACTCTCCTGTTCTCGGGGCCCGGTCCTCGTCTCCTTTCCCTCAGGTTAGGCCGTTCTAGCTTTTTCCCCCGTCCGCACTCCCCCTTTTACTACCCTTCACATCCCTTCCCGGAACCGAGAGAATGTTCCGCCTCTTCTTCCGTTTCGAGGTTCGGTGCGTGTTTCTAGCGTCCTCCCGGCACATCTGTACCGGCCTACCTGTGCGTCCTTTCTTTTCTTTGCAATGGTTCTCTTCTTTACCGCGTTCCCTTCTGAAAGCCAAGGACTTCCCCCACTAACTCAGACTTTGGCAGGGTCGTAAACAGTCTATCGGAGCACGCTGCGGACCGCCCCAGGTCGTTCCAGGTCTTCCCCCCCACCATCCGGTTCTTTCTCTCGGCAGCAATGTCTTTACACAGCCCAAAGGATCCCATACATTCTTCGTGTGCCGTCATTGACCTTTTTTTCCCTCGTATTTTAGTTTTTCCTGACTTCCTAGTTTCCTATAGATTTTTGCTCCCCAAAAGGGCTGCCGCCCATTGAATCCCATGTACCAAAATCGCCTCCCCCCATTTGCGTGCGCCCCCATCCACTTTCCCCCTTAGTTGCTGACGTCTCAGGCCTGCAGTCTCCCCCCCCTTGCAAAAAGGATGACTTCCGGCCCAAGGTGTTGACGTCCTCAGCTGAAGTTGATTTGAACGACCACCATGCCCCGACCGACCCTTGCGCTTCCTCATCACTCCCCTCTCCACGCCACCCCCCATCCATGCCTCTCTCGTCTTCAGACGTCGTTGCCGGTCCTCCCCCTTGCGGCCCCGAGAACTCCCCCCTCTATTTTTCCCCTCCCATCAGGGTGTGAGAGCTATGGTCTCGCTCGCTTATGGGTTGAGTTTTTTCCTTTCCGTACCGGTTGCCGCCTTTTTGACGGAAAGATCTGCGTATTATGTTATGTAGGGTTTTGTTTTGGTTTTTTTCTTTTCTGTCTGGCCCTTCTTCATTTTTCGTGTTGGGTCCTTCTCAGCTGGTTTCCGTCGTCACACAGCCCTTTTCCGTTTAGCCTTCATTCCTTTGTTCCCTTTTTGTTTGGTCCTGTTGCTGTTCTTCTGAACGCGCAGGCGCCGTGGGCCCCCTTTTTGGGCGGCACGCCACAATGGATTTGTGCGATGGGCCGTTTTTTTTCGACTTCTGCTCCCCTCTTTTTTCAAAGCGTCCAGCGCTTTGCCCCTCTTCTTTATCTCTCAGGGATGAGGACACGTTTTTTCTGATGCGTGTTGAAGCGATCCATTCTTCCTCTCTTGATCTTTCTATGATGGTTTTTTTCTGACCCTGCTTTCGACCTATCCTTTTGTCTCATTTGTCTCCTCCCTTTTTGTAGACCTGACGCGACGAAATTTTTTTTGTCGTTCTGTGCTTTTCGCAGTGGCTGGAGTCGCAGTTGTTCATGATTCTCCGCCATTCCCTCCATCATGTCACGGGCCTGTAATCTGTCCCGGGCGGAAGAGGAGTCTGATTCTCCATCTACCGACGGAACTCGATTTTTTTCCCTTCCTTGGTTTTCTTTTTTTTGACGATTAGATCTCTTCTTCTATCGCTCTTTTGCATTCCCTAATGAATACCGCTTCGCAAGCGATATTACGCCGTGCTTCTTCCCCCGGAGTCCCACCTTGGCGATATCGTCGCCTCTTCTTTCTCCCCAAGGAGCATCTTTTTTTTCATTGAGTCTTGTTTTTTTCTTCTGTTCCTCCTCCCCCCTGGTTTCTTCTTCCTCCTGCCGGGCAAGTGTCAGATGTATGGTTCCCGATTTGAATCTCTTTTTTTTTCTTCGAGCGTTGGCGGGTTTTTCTCTATGTTGGATAGCGTTTTTCCTTTCCTCGTTACTCTTCCTTCCCGTTTCGTTCTATGGAGGAAAACCCACGACTGTCTTTTTCTTGACAGAAAGTTTTTGTTGTCCTTGTTATTGTCTTTGCCTCTACCTGCATTTTTTTTTTTTTCTCTGAATTCTCTTACTCCTTTTTTTATAGAGGTCCTCGATTACAGTACCGGGGGCTCTTCTTCCCCTGAACCGTTCCCGTGGTGGCCCCTTAAACTCTCCCCTTGACTTTCCCTCCTCCTGACCCCCAGGGGGTTTCCCTTTTTGGCGGTAGGTTTATTTTGAGGACTCGGGGTCGGTTACCCCTGATGTTTCTTTTTCCGGTTGAATTTAGTTTACCTGCGGCCCTCCCCTCCCCGATTTTCCGTTGTCCCATGAGACCTTTGCGGGTAAGAGGTGCATAATTCAGAACGTGGTTTTAATTGAGGTTGGAGATCATCTTTATGGCTACCCGAGGTATTTCTTTTTTTAAATTCAGCATTTCTCCCCTCTTTACCTTTTTTTGATCTTAGTTTTTCAAGCCATGACAGGACTCCTCCTCTCCCCCCGGTGTTTTTTTCCCCCCTTACCGATATCTTTTTTCACCCCGTTGGCCCTGTGTGCTCCCTCCCCGTTTAATATTTTCTTCCCGTAATCATTTATTCTTCCTGACGATGTTGGACTTCCTCCGCCCTCCTTTCGGCGGTTCCCTGATCGGATATTTTAAGAGCCGGAGGTCGCTTCTGGTTCAGTTAACTTTCCGAACCCTTTGTTTTTATGTTCATCTCTTTTGAATTCTCTCCCTCCCTCGAGCTATATTTTTTTTCAAACCTTCTTTTTTGGTCAGTGCGGGTAGAACTGCGACCCCGGCTTTTTTCCGTGCTCCATGCCCTTCTGGGTTAGGTCAGGGTGTTTTCTCTCGGTTCGTCTCTCTGCTTTTTCCCAAACCCCCCCCTCTTCGATCCTCTAGCCTCCTGATGCTACTACTTGACTGGCTGCCGGTTTCCCCTTACCTTCACTCCCTTCCTGTCGTCCCTGGATTCGTTAGATGGCATGTTTTGCGTCTTATCTCCATTTTTTGACCATGAGGACGGATGTCTTTTTCCGCTTGGACCAGATTCCGAGGTTACTGCAAACAAATCACACCTCGATTGTTGCTTCTCTTCTTCCGACCAGTTGCTTTTTTGTCCAGTGTTTCCTTCCTTCCTTTTTTGGCACTTCTGTAAGAGCGGGAGATTTTTCTAAATTGGAGTTCCTGATTTAAGTTTCGAGGGTTTACGACGCCCTGCTTTTTTAACCGAACTTCGTTTTCCGGTCCCTCTATCCCCCTTGGACGGTGGCCCTCTTTTTCTTAGCGACTTTTCTTCCTGGCGCCGGCCGGTTGATATCGACTCTCTTCCTCTTCTTTTTATGGAGACGGGAGTTTTCTTTTTTTTTTTCGTGCCAACCCCTAGTTCTTTCTTTTTAATAATATAGTTGTTGTTTTGAGATCATTGTCCACTTGATTTTTTTCCAATACGTCACGCCGCCACCTTTTTTTCAATCCTCTTTTTATTCACAGGCGGCTTTTGCTGTTTTTTTTTGACTGTCACCCTTCTATCTTGTCGTCCCTTCCGTCATAGTAAAGGGTCGGTCACCGCCTTCCTCGAGCTTTTGGAAGCCCTCAGGACGTGCGGCCTTCCTGTACCTCTCACTTCTCCGCACGGCTTCCCCGCATCATCGTCACATGTGTTTTTCCGCGCTGGCTGTCCCTTGACCCCCTTGCGTGCCCTTTTTCCCCCCGTCCGACATGCGATGCAACCCCGTTTAACACCGATGTGCATCGGTTTCGGTCTGTTTGCTTCCTCGAACCTAGGAATCGCTTTAATGGATGGTCGCTTCCCCGTCAAGCAGGATCGACGTTTTCTATAACGAGGATTACGCTCCTCTTTTTTTCTTTTGGAGAAAGATCTGAGCTCGACCCTGATGGTCCTTTCTCGTACTTTAAAATTCCCCCCTTTCGTTGGGGGTCACCTTTGCTCCTTAATCGTGGATTTTTTCCCCACGCATCCCTCCCCCCCAGGCGCTAGATCCACTCAGATCTGATCACAAAAGCTTTTTCTCTTGGACTGCCTTGTCTAGCTTGGAGATCTTTCCCCATCGACAAAACACATATCTAGCTTCTTCTTGTCCCTTCTCCCTCCGGAGATTAGCCCCACCAAATGTGCCGTTAAAAGTTCCCCCCGTACCCCGTACGTAACTTCTTGTCTTTTATCCGCTCCATGTACTCTCCCTCCCCCCCTGCTTGGATTCGTAACCGAGTGCAGGTAATGTCCTATGGTAATCTGCGATCTCACTCCTCGACTTTTTTCCCGTTGTGCCAGTTTTTTTTTTCCTATGATGTGTTTTCTCGCTTCCGAGCTTTTTTTTCGCCGTTGAGGACCCCCGACGCTCCAATCTCTTCCCTGTTTACGATTTGCATGCTGAATTTCAGTTCTCGTTTCTTTCTGACCTCAGATGAGTGCTCCCCCGCAAGTAGAACCTAATTTTTCCTGGGACCAACCTTCCCTAATGAGTCCTTCTCCCTTCCGCGTCATTTCTTTCGAGTAGTCTCCCTGCATATCAGACTTTTTCAGACCTCCCCTTTTCCGTTGTCCGAGAGTAACCAGTCAATACGAGCGGTTTTTTTTCCAGAACTGAGACTGCGCCATTACCAGGGTTCTCTTTTTATTTGGGCCGGATCCCCGCCTTGTCCCGATTCAGCCGATACGGCAGACCTCCGGCGCCTCCTCTTTCAACCCCCCCTGTGAGTCGAACTCTGACATTTGAACGATCCCTTGATGTTGTCGAGGGCATTATCCCTCGTTTCCTTCCCGGACACGGCCGGCTTTTTGGAAGACGATTTTTGTTCCTCCCGACTTTTGTCCCTTTCCGGATGCCACCTGGCCCCCCAGGCTTTCCGGTCGAACAAGTTGCCAAGTCTTTTTCGAGCCCTTCCACCAATATATTCGGCCGCCTCTTCAGATAACGTGGCCGTTTTTTTTATGACTTCTCTTTCCTTTCTACCCTCTCCAGTTACCGATTGCCTTCTGCTTGTCAAGCTTTGAGGAGGACAGCATTATGGTTTCGCACGTCGCGTCTCTTTTTTTCTTCCTCGGCGCTCTTGGCATTCCACCAAGCTGACCATTCCTCATTTCCTCTAAATTCCCTTTTTTTTTGTAGAACGGAAACGAGAATCCCGACTGTTTGACTTCCCTTTCGTAGGTCGCCTGAGTGCTTAATTTCCCTGCAGCGTCCGCCCCCCTTCCACTGTGACAGGCTTTGTTGTTTCATGGGTTTTCCCGTCCCCCTTCCTCCTTATGTTTCCTTTTTATTGGGAACAACAGCAAGATTGACACATGCGAATATTTCCAGTTGCGGGCGCGCCTCGACCCCCTTCGCTGAGACACTGATTTTTTTCCCAGGCTGCGGTTCTACATTCCTTGTCTGTTTTGACCCCCCCTCAGAATCCCCTTCCGCCTGCGAGGAGTCAATGTGATATGACAAAAGCAAAACATGGATCGCCAGACGTGTGTGCCGTCCTTCCTTCTCTCTCGGTTTGTTTTCTGTATTGTGCCTCTCGATTTTGAGGTTGCTCCTACATGGATTCCCCCTATAACCAACGTGTCACCAGTCTTGCAGCCCCTCCCATTTGTTTAATCCCCACGCCCCTTTTCCTTGCGTACGTGCTAACGCCGCTAAGCCTCATCTAGTCCCCTCCACCCTTTTTTCTTCTTTACAAGGACCTCCAGTTCGGTTCCGACGGATCAGCTTTCTTATAGTTTTTACGACCCCACCACGCTGAAGCCCCCTTCTCTTCTCCTACGCTAAATGAAACATCCCCTTCCCCCGTTTTTCCCTGACGCCCCGCCGTTTTTAAACCCTGCGAGCACCCTGTACTTTTCTGTACCCCTGCAGCGAGCGTAG
>Ga0179593_1736508_pt1 | contig 13261 bp, 13 predicted proteins | sample CZODoug2_1_08_16_FD_185931 | JGI IMG/M metagenome (GOLD analysis project Ga0179593, IMG submission 185931) | Vadose zone soil fungal communities from Angelo Coast Range Reserve, California, USA - CZODoug2_1_08_16fungal (PacBio error correction) | ecosystem: Environmental > Terrestrial > Soil >... | reverse complement strand
CTTTTTCCGCCGGGAATCTTTTGAGATCCCCTTCCCCATCTCTTTAGTCCTCTATTCCTACCCTCGTTCTCCCCTTTGCTTCTCCCCCTCTCTTCGAAACACAACTCGTTTTCCAAGAACTTTCCGCCCCTTTTCCCCTAACGGATTTCTTTTCTCCCTTCGACCTCTTTCCTTTTCTATCCTCTCTTGGAGTTATTTTCCCGGGACTTCTTTTCTTCCTCCGAAGTACTTTAGAGAGCGCCAGACCTTCGTCCTAGTCCCCCTTCCTTTTTTTTTCCTATGCAACTTTTTCTTATCGTGGCCTCTCATCGGAAGCTCGTTGACTTCTTTGCAGGTGACCCGCGCCTTCAGGAGGTCAGGGACAGACCTGTTTTGAAAGGGTTCTCCTGACTTCCTTAGCGCCCCCCCTCCGTCTCATTCGAGGGCCCCCAAGACGAGCAGGCTAGCGCTCGCAATAGCCCCTTTGCGCGAAGACTTTTTTCCACGGCTCCCCGCCCTCCTTTATGGACCCGGTCATCTTTCAGAAAACAAGTCCCCTCAGTTAAGGTCCACGTGACGCCCCCACGGACAGAATTTTTCTCCTGACTACGAGCTTTGGTGTGGCGTGCGATGCTGTAGAGGCTTCTGTCAGTAGGAAGATCCCCTAGCGCGCTTCTCTTCACTTATTGTCCTTCTCGCCAGTCGTCTCTCCCCCTAGAGTCTCTGCCGCTCAGACTGTCTCGGACTCATCTCTGTCGCCGCTTCCCTTTTTTTTTCCCACCTTGAACTCTCGTACTCGTGCGTACGCATCTGAGCAAAGGATTGCGACCTCGCCTGAATCCTACGAGACCCTTCCTGATTCTTTAGCCGCGTTTCCCCTGGGACTCTCCTCTCTGAGGTTGTCAGCCCTCCCCCCCCCGTGACACACCGCTCCCTTTCTTGAGGAGACAGGGGCCGCCCCTTTTTGAGTTCAAAACGGTCCCCTTTCCCTTGCGTACTGGGTTTCGCGTACCTTTCCTCCTCCTCCTCGACCCCGAACCCGAAGCCCTTCCTTCGTTCCAAATGTCAGTCTTTCCCCCCCTTCACCCTTCCCTCGGGACTTTTTACTAGTCTTTTCCCGCTCGCTCCTCTGTCTGGGCCACTATACGACCCTGCCGAGATTGTGATACCCTCTCTGTGCGCCTCGCCCGCTTGCTTTTTCGAAGAACAAACAATTAGGCCCCCCTACTAGAAAGCTTCCTCCTTTTTCCTAGTCCGGTCGACTTTATTCGAATAGATCCCCTCTGAAACACCCCCCCTTCTATTTTCTCTCACCGCAAGTACCTATCCCCTAATCACAGGGAAACCGATCATGCCTGAACGGCTGTTTCGCCCTAAGCCGCCTTCCTCGAGGCTAGGCGAACTCCTTATGCGAATTACGAACCCTAGCGACCTGAACCGCCTCCTTACCTCCTAGGGGACAGTAAGAGATTTATTCTCCCTGAAACAGAGGGCTGAGCCGCTGCCTCCTCCTTTTTTTTTTTTTTTTTTTTTTTTTTTTTTTTTTTTTTTTTTTTTTCCTTCTTTTTTTTTTCTTTTCTTTTTTTTTTCTTTTTTTTTTTTTTTTTTTTTTTTTTTTTTTTTTTTTTTTTCTTTTTTTTTTTTTCTCTTTTTTCTTTTTCTTCCTTTCTTTTTTTTTTTTTTTTTTTTAAGCCCTCAGACTTCCTCCCTTGCGCTTCCGGCCTCACGTTCCCCTCCCCGCTTTCCCACCCACGCTTTTTTCGAACTGTTTTCTGGAGCTTCCCGCACCTTTTTTTTGAAGACCTTCCCCCCCAGACAAACAACACCCCCCCCCACCTGCCCTCTCCCCCTGCGATGTCTGAGAGTAATTTCATAAGACCTCTCTTCACTCCTCGAGTCCCTTTTCTTTCCCAAGCAGGCCTCCTTTTACGTTCCTTACCGGTTTTTTCGTCTACACCTGGAGAGAAACTTGAAAATGATGATCTCTTTTCCTCATCAATACCTTTTTTTTTTTCGGAGGATTTCCTGTTCTCGACTTGACTGTTTTGGAAGGGAAGCTACAGCGTTTTTTCAACCCCATGATGCGAGCGGACTTCTCCTTTTTCCTTCCTGACCTTTCTTTCCCCCTCCGATCTTCTTGAGGCGCTGGGAGGTCCTTTCTTTTCGAAAGCCCGCTCCCAAGGCTCCTCTTCGAGTTTCCTTGTGTTCTCGTGCTAACGATCTTCGCGCAGGGTACGGTTCTTAGTTTACCGCCAGCTCCCAGTTTTCTGTGACGCCGGCTTTTGAGGCAATTGGCGGTACTCGCTCGCCTGAGTTTCGATCGTCTTTTCAGAGGCTTCGGCTCGACGATCGACCCTTCCTTTTAAGGAGGATTATCTTGGCGGTGGAACCCCCCTCCGCGTTCCGACCTCGCTGACGCCGCATTCTGGAGAGACCGTGCGCGATTTTTTCCCCGTTCGCCTTCTCCTTTCCTTCCAGCCTTACCTTTCTGGTAGTCGCTCTTTAGAAAGGCCCTCCCCCTTTTTCCGAGGGGCGCCCGGGACTCCCTCCCCTCAGGATCTTGTTTTTTCTCAGAAGATGCCTCTTCCTGAGATGTTCCAGAAGGTTTGTTTCCAGCACTTTCCTTCAGATTTTTCGCCTTATTCCCACGGTACTCTCTCTTGTGAATCGATGGGCCGTTGTCGAACCCTTCCCGGTCCTTCTGGGTTCCTCGGAGGGAGTTTTTTTTTTTTTTCTTCATATCTTTCATAGAGACTCTTTGTGCGCGAGATCCTCGCGGACGATGGATTCGAGCGAGTTTTTTCTCCGTCTGGATTGTGACGTTCCCTTGTGCGTGCCTGGATGCGCGGTGGTCTTTCCCCTTGCCCTCGAAAGCGCACCACCTATTTCGGCCCGGGGCATCAATAGACGGCGCTTCCGGTTTGTAACGTCCTCTTTACCCTTGATAAATTCCTTTGGCTTATGATCCCCCCTCTACGTTCTCGAAGTTTCCCCCCTAAGAAGAGTAGGTTCTTCGGGATTTTCCTTTTGTAGACTTTCGTGTCACTCCAAGCTTTTTTCCCTTAATCTACCCCCCTGTTCCCACTTAGTTAGTTTGGAAGAAGGTGTGCTTTCTTTGAGAAGAAAAATCTATTACCGAGTGGACTCTCCCCTTGCTCTCTTCTGATTTCGACCTAGCTCCCTTCCCAGAGGGAAAGCATTTTCCCAGCGTACGGACGAGAGACGGTCGAATCCTTGTACTCCCCCCCCCCAGAGCCCCCCATTCCTCCCCTTTACCTCTTTGCGGGTTCCCTGCTTGAGGAATTGGGGTAGTCCCCGGTACCTGCCGAGGGGAATGGGGTCTTTTTGCTTGCGCATGTCCCTGCGACAGTCCTTCTCTCCCCTCAGTCTATTTTCCTGGTTGAGCAAGGCCATGGCCTTTCCCGATTAGTGCGAGCCCATCCGAGAGGAAGGTTTCCCTCTCTCTTCCTCTCCTCTTAGCCCCCCCCGTGACGGTGCCCAACCCCTTCCCCCGATGTCCTGACCCCTGATCGCGAGGGTAACCTCCCCTTGCCGTCTTAAACGACCCCTCGCCGAGAAACTTGCACCCTCCTCTTTTTTTCCTTCTTCCTCCGGGGACTATTTCCTTTTGGGAGACTCGTTTCGCTTCTTCAGCGACGCAGCCGTCCGGATTTCCCTGTCACGGAAGCTTCTCTGGCGCTCTCTTGGCGTCTGATACCATCTCCTTGTACCCCCTTTTCTACGAAAGTTCTTTCCCCTTTTGTTGTGGGGGCGAAGCCAATCGCCCGGTCTCAAGTTGCGATTAGTCCCTTTTCTTCTCACTCCTCCCCCCTCGAACTCCCTCCACCCCAAGGGAGAGAACATCTTCTTTTCCTCAGAAAAGTTGTTTTTCTATATCTTTTGGCTAGCCGGGGACGTCCTCTCGCTGGATCTCTTTCAAGGTCCTTCCTCGATTCTTCCCCCCCTCGTCCATCACCTTTTGCTCCCTTTGGCTTCGACCACAACCTTGCGACAGAACTCTTTCTTCCCTGTTACCATACTTCCTCCGCCCCCTTCTACCACTCCCTCCTGGAAATTTTTTCATTGAAGGTCCCGGAACTTCCTCGTCCGATGTTCTCCCCGATAGCCTCGTTCCTTTCTTATTTACTAGCAAAGGTGCCCTCTATCGTGGCATCCCCGTACTATTCCCTCCCCCTTAAGCCAGAGAGACCCCCTTTCTTTTTTTAAATAGAGGGTTTTTTAGGGTTGAAGGCAGTCACTAATTGGACTTCTCTCCGGAACCCCCCCCTTATCCCTCGACACTTTCGGGAAGCGGAAGATCGGGAGCCCCCGCTCTCCCCCCCCCCGAAAAGATTCATGTGGCCTTTCTGAAGAATTCGCCATAAGGATTCCCCTGATTTAGCCCCTTTCTCTCCATCAGACCGAACCCCCAATAGGAAAGTTACTTCGACGACCAAACTTTTCCGCACAGCCTCTTCCAATCTTTGATTTTTTGCTTCCGAGAGAGTTCTTTTCTAGGAAATCGACCTTCTAGAGAGTAACTGGTCGATCCCTCTCGCTCTCTTCCAGTCTTCCTCTCTGACGAATGCATCTGAGCTCCCATGAAGGGTGGTAAAAGCGGACCTTTCTCCTATGGAGAGAGACCCCACCGGAGGCCCTCCGTGGAAATTCCTCTGTGACTTTCCTTGAGCCCTCCTCCGAAGTCGATGAATCCCATCCTTCAAGAATATAGGCCTTTTTCGCCTCGAATCCGTCGTACCTCCTCGTGAGCAATCCCTCCCCCCCCCCCCACCCCCCCCCCCCCCCCCCCCCCCCCCCACCCCCCCCCCCCCCCCCCCCCCCCCCCCCCCCCCACCCCCCCCCCCCCCCCCACCCCCCCCCCCCCCCCCTTACCACCTATCCGACGTAGAGGAGAGGGCGAAGCAAATAGTGGTCTCTTCGTGCAAAGGTGCATCAAATCGCCTTCTTTTTCCGATGTTTCTCTTTGATTCCCTTTTCCTTCCTGCCTATCATCTCATCCCTTTCTTTTTTCGTCAAGAGACAAAAACTTTTCCGTTTAGAGACCCTAGACCTCTCGACACGCCGAGGAACCCTTTACTTTTAGCTCCCAGTCACCAGATTAACTCCTCTCTTAGAATTTTCTGATACTGAAGGATTCCTCTCCGACTGACTTTTTTGCTCCCTCTAACCCCTCATGCAGCTCGAACCTTCCCCCGTAGGCTTCGTTCTAAAGACAGAGAGCTCAGACTTCTTCCTCCCACCCCTCTTTTTTCTCTACCCCGAACTTTTTCCCTTATAAAAGGGAACCTAGATCTGAGATTCCCCCCGGCGAACTCCGAAGTCCCCTGTCTCCCGCTCCGCTTATGCAGACCGTCTCAGAAAGAGAGCCTTCCCCCCACAGCAGCTATCCCCTTTCATACCTGCCAGATCCCTTTTCGTCCCCCCATCCTTCTGCTCCTCTCTGTCTAAAGACAGCCTACTTTATCAGGAGGCCTACACGCCAAGTTATCCAGGTCCTCGTTCCCTTCTCCTATGCTGTTAGGACCCCTCCCCTAAAAGCGACCCCTTGCTAATACTGAGCGTGTTTTCATCCAGATCCCCGTTCCCCACGCTCTTCTCCCCTCGGCGCATGGATTGAGCTATTCAGTAATAATAAGAGAGATAAGACTTGAGTCTGCTAGTTCTCTCTTCAGGAGCCCTCCCAGGCTCTTTTCTTGGGTTTCCTTATAAGCCTATACACGGGACCTTCCTGCCAGTTTCTCTTATTTTACCTCTTTTGAGTTCTCTCCCTTTTCTTCTCCTCGTTTCCGTTTCTCCTTTGACGATCAGCGGAAACACCCTTTCCGTTTAGGTCGCGGGTCCCGTTTCCCTTTTCTGCGTTCTCTTGGTCCCTTTGCTTTCGCTGGAGGACTTTCCTATCGCAAGCCAGCGCGATTCAGCCTCTCGAGTTTGTCTTTCATGGGAGGCTGCTGACCCGCTCTGAGTCTTGAGGTTCTCTCCAAAGAATCTTTCCCCGGTTTTCTCTGAGGGTGGAAAGCACGATGGCAAGGGTCTGTCAATTTTTCGCAGTATGCGCGTTATTAGAAGATGCTCATAAAGAGGATTCCCCGAGACGTCGACAAGAATTCTTCGATGGAGGTTTCAACCCAGTATTCGCTCCTTTCCCTTGCATCTCGAAGCAAGAGACAGAGTCCTTATGAGAGAGTTAAGTTCTGCAAGGTTGCCCTCCTATCTCCCCCCTTTTAGGTCCTTTCCGTTAGTTTTATTCGTTCTCTCGCTCCGGTCTCCCTTGAGAGGGGGAGGATCTTCCTCCGGAAGGCTGTTCGCGCCGAAAGCCCGTTCTAGCTTGAGCCTTTTCCCAAGCTCGATCGTCGCTGCCTTTTGCATCAGGAAGTAGAAATGCCCAGTAGATCTCGGCGTGAATCTTTGCACGTTTTCTCTCAGCATCGGCGGTTTTCTTCTTTGCCTCCTTGAGGTAGTATTCTCGAAGAAAGCTTACGTTGTTCGCAGAGCCCTTCCTCTGGCTTCTGGCGCCGTATTTTTTTTCTTCCTCCCCAATCCTCGCGCCCACATAGGGTTGCGCCCTGGAGCGGTGGATTGAAACGTTTTGCCCTCTAAGAGCAAAAAAGAGTTTTCTTTCCAGGGCCCCTTGGAAGCCCGGGTACGTGTTACCCTCTTCCTTTTATCCCCTTTCCGACTTTTTCTCGGAGTCTTCACTTCTGATGTCGAAACGAAGACCTGCTTCATTTTTTTCGTAGGATGCGAGCCCTTTCAACCTTTGCGCTCCGAAGTCCCCTTTCACGCTCGGCCCTCCCCTTTTTTTCGTCTCGGGTTCTTTCGATTTCGCCCAATCGCGAAAGTCTTCTCCCTCTTTCAAAAACGTTAATTTTCTGCGCTCGCGGGAAGGCGCTCGGCTCTCCCCGAGAGGACTCCACCGGTCCCTCCGATGGCCTTCCCGCTTGTCGCGAGAAGGTTATAACCCTCAAAATATGCCTCGAGAGGAGAACTCTTCAAAGTCACATTTTGACTCCTCTCGTGCTCTCCTTTTAGTCTGGCAATGAAGCTCTCTCTTGGAATGGGGGGAGTGTCTCATTACCGGTTGAGAGCCGAACGGTTCGGGCTTCTTCGCTTCCCTTGCCTGCTTTTCTTTTCTTTCGACTCAAGTCTCGTTCGAGTCTCCTCTTCTTTTCCCCCCACTAAGTGAGAAGATCATAGATGGAGAGCCGTGAAGTATTACTTCCTCTGACGCCGTAACACCCGAATCGTAATCTTCCCCTACCACTCCTAGAGTTTCAACTTGCACAGAGGGCCGCCCCCAAATAGACTTTGCGCCCGCTCCAGAGGATGACCCCCTCGGACTTCGTCCCTTCGGGAAATGAGTCAGCTACAGCCCCTCGGGACCCTCACACCAAAAGGGGAAGACGAGTCAATGATAGTGGCGCTGGACGATCCTGCCATCAGGTAGACTTCTGGAAGAGACAGGAGGATTCCCTAGCCCACGCAGAGACGGTCGGTCCTTGCCCTTGGGAACCCGGATAGGAATTTGAGAGGCAGGAATTGGCGACTTTTCCCTCTTTTTTCCTACTAAGTGGTAAACAGGCGACTGAAAGTGGAGTAGACCTCTTTTTTCTTAAGCCAAATTCTTTCTCCATTTTTCCGAGTCCTCCCTTCTTTCCCGTGATTCTTCACGCGCCCCTCTCACTTGTTAGGCGATCACAACCATCTCTTTTTCCCATAAGTTGTTTTTTTTTTCTCTCGGTGGGACTAGACGGTAAGAAGTTGTTCTTCTCTTGAGTCCCTGGTAATAGCCTGAATCTTGCCTCCCCCCTTTTTAGAAACCACCACTCGGGCTTTTAAGTGTAGCCCCTGTCCCCCCCAATTAAGGACCGCCATTTTTCCCCCATTAATCTCATCGAGCGTTTTTCTTTCATCACGGACGCGTTTCTGAGGACTACGACGTCACTCTTTTTGAGTAGAACGACACGCTTTCCTCCTCGTTCAAGAGAACTACTTTCCCCTTCCCTTTTTAATTGGCATCCCCCCTTCGTTCTCCCCCCTTCCGCGTGTGAAATCGACCTCTCAGGTGAAACGCGCTCTCGGTTCCCCCTGTAAGGAAATCTTGTTTTCCTTTTTTTCCGGCTTCACGGATCTGAATCGAGAAATCAGATAAATAGTAGAACCCTTCTCCGAAGAGTCTCGATCGTCACTACTGGTTTTTTTTCTAACTCGACGCGATCAGTTCGATCCCTAATCAGTAGCTCCCCCCCCGGAACAAACTTTTTCCTTCTAAAGCCTCCTCGGAACACACCCTTCCTCATGTTTCGACGCGCTGTTGTTTTTGAGTTGAGACGGCTTTGATCTCCTTAGGTAAGTAGTTCTCTTTCTCAGATCCTTAACTCTATTCGTTTTTTTCCCGCCGATCGCGAGCTCCTCGCGAGAATGACTCTCTCGCGAAATTTTTTTCACAAAGAGCCTTTTCGGATTTCTCCCCTGGAACCCCCCTTCCCGTGCCCCGGAAGTTTGGCGATTTTCTCGTGAAATTGATTAGTCTCTCCCCCTCGACGAAAAGTCTTTTTTCTGACATCCCTAAGAATTCCCTCTTTGCTTCTCCTTCCCCCCCAGCCCAAAGTCTCCCGACGTGGAAGATCTTAAAGTGTAGACCCCCCCTTTTCAAGCCACCCACCCACCCCCACCAACCCCCCCCAAAAAAAACACAACACACACCAACCCCCCCCCCCCCCCCCACCCCCCCCCCTATAAACGTCTTCCTTCCCCATCCCTTACTGAAAACAGGTGGAACCCCTAGAAATACCTTCGTGCTGTGAAGCAAGTACATCTGAAGTGTGCTTCCCTCCCGAACTTCTTTTCCTTCGAATCAAAAAAAAAAGTTCCTTTTATTCCTAACAGTCCGTATGCGATTCAAACTAAGTGGTCTCCCTACCTTGAGGCAAAGTTCCGGTCCCCTCTCAGGTCTCTCTAATTGGCACCAAGATAGATTCCCGCCTTCCTTCCCTGTTGATAATCTTTTCGTCCCCCCCTCTTTCGATCCTCCCCCGTCTCTGCAGCCGCACAAACCTTCTGCGAAAGATCGCCCCCCCTCTTACGTATTGTAGGCTCTAGATCTTCGGCCTCTTCCTACACAACGCGGACCCGCGAGAGGCGTCCTAAACGTTCTCCTTGACATGATCGATGCCCTCAGGGCTTAAACTTTCCTCCTAGTTTTCATCGCGCTGAGGCGGGAACACTCATTTCTGTAGAACTTGAGCGGATCTGGGTAACCTAGATAGAGGCCTCCCGTGATCCCATATTCGCTTTTTCCCCCCCCGGTAGATAGATGACCCACGAGAAGCCTCCATGGAGTCCCAATCACTCTCAATAAGGCCCCTGACACCTCACGCATTTTTGTCGCAATCTCTTCACTCCCCGGCCGAGTTGATCGAGAGCCCGACCCGAATGCCTTCCCAGACTTTTTATCTCAATTTCCTCTAGAGTTTCCAGCCTGCTTTTTCTACCCCGTAGTAGAATCGCTCTCTCCCTAGGTTAAAGCTTTTCTCCAGCCTCCTCTTCCCTGGTCGATGGTCCGATTCGGTGACCTCGCCCTTTTCCTCTATCTATCTACTAATACGTTGTTGTTGTTTCTTATGTCATCATTGGTTCCCAAGTTTTCCGCAGATAGTCCCCCTCTTTAAGGCGTTTCAAAAACCCTTTTGAGACAGGGGGAATGGAGAAGATTTTTCCCGCGACCGGGGAAGAGGGATCGAGAGAAGATTCTTTCCGATCCGGGTCCTCGATTTTTGAGGAAAAAACTGAGAAGGGTCAGAGTCCCTGAGCCTTTTCTGAAGCGTCGGACTCTGCACGCTCAGGTGTTGGGAGGGAGTTCGACGCCTCTTTTTTCCAAAATGGCTAGGTGGCCCTCTAGGTCCCCTTCCCTTGTAGTTTTACATTGAAGGAGACGTAGAGGCGGCTCCTCGTTCTCTCAAGAGGAGGAGTTTGACGCGAAGAGGCGATTCCCTAGTCAATTTCTCAGCTTTCAAATTCAGCGTGCAAGGAGGCCGAAAGTCCTCTACCGAACTGGCCGCTTCGAAAGATTCATCGCGGGAGCCGTTAGAATCCTCAGATCTTCCGGTGATGTCCCCACTCGAAAGTTAGGGTATTGATTATAAGCGCTCGACTTTGTGCTGATTAGAGGCCAGGACTTTGGGAGCGAACCCACGGAAGGGAAGCGGGAGAGCTTTTCCAGAACTCTCAGGTCCCCAGAGGCAACCTAGGAGAGATAGAATAACCTAGACAAGGAGATAGGCGGGCATTCCTTCTGATAGCCCGCCGGAAAGTTGAGGCTTTTTTGACGCCCTGTTTAGTAGGTTCTTTCCTCTCAACAGTGATGCGTTGCGCGACCCTCTGATTCTCCCCCTTCTTCTCCAAGGAACCCCTTCCCCCTGCGCGGAAACAAATCGGTTCCCCGTACGCAACGCTATTTATGCACTTTCCTTTCCCCTTTTCGCAACCCCACCTTCGTAATTTCTCGGGACAGGTGTAAAGTGTCGCGTTACCGGTTGTCACGGGGCTCTGTCCCCTCCCTGGCGGCGCTCTCGCGGTTTTTTTTTCCCGTCGCACGAAGAGTCGTTTTTGGATGAGAAGTCCGAAGGGTCCTTTTCTTCTTAGTAGTTCCCCCCTTTAACTCCCGCCCCCTTTTCCCCCTTTTTTCTTGTGGACGAAGGGGTTCTCTCTCAGAATTTAAAGAGTGGACCTGGGATGAGCTCGAGGAAGGAGCCGCAGAACGGGGCGAGACGCCGCACTCCCCAGTACGGGCTTTCGGCTCTAGTAAGAATCACCCTCCGCTCTCCAACAGCACCCCATATTTCTCCGACCATGAAGCTCTTTGGGTAGTCGATTTTCTTCCTCGGTCGGTGCGATTAGAGCGACCTTCCGGGACTACTACTCCTCTTAGGGGCTTTATTCGCGCAATGCCAAATCGTCCTCGTCGCGCTCTGATTTCCCGAATCTTCCTTATCCCGAGAAGTGAAGTCGTCCCCCCTTACTGAATCAACCCTTCAAACCATCCTTTTCTGTCTCTAGCGTGTCCGGGCCGCTTCCTCTATGTGGCCGTCATAGTCTATCCCTCTAACCCATCCCCCGGACCACAGTTGAATAGTTCTCCATCTTGTCCGCAGGAGATCTCCCTCCTTTCGTACTTCGGATTCCCCGCGACGTCCGTTTTTAGGTCTCTCTTTCAATCCTTTGTCGACTTTTCCCTTCAACCGTCACACGACGAAGAAGGAAGGATTTTTTTTCTCCGGGAAAGTTCGGGAGCCCTCTTTTTTCCCTAAGCCCCAATTTGCTCACTCTTTCTTCTAGTCGACCGCCTTCTCAGCCGCCTCGCCAGTCTCGAACTCGCCTTCTTTCCACGGACCCCTTCTTTACTCCTAATAGTCTTTGATCGAGATGGCTTCCGGTAGCGCTTTTCTTTTCTCCGATCACTGTCCTTCTCCCTCGATGATGCATATTGACATCTTGTCTCCCTTCTTCGATTTTCTCGCAAAAAATCGGGAGACTATTTCCCTTCGCCATGTTCCCATCCTCCGGAGTTAGTCGTCTACATAGACCCCCTGCGTCCGTTATTTACTGTACATCCCGGAGAGGGATTAGCTACTTCTTCTCAGGTATCGACACGATAGACTTCTTCCCTCGCTAGGGGTATCACGGGGGTAACCGGCCTCTTTTCCCCGATAAGGCCGATAGTGTAAAGCGTCCTTTGTCGCGCCTCTCTTTCTTTATATTCGGGTTGTTCTTCTCTTCCTTCACGGGAATTCCTAAGCACCCTCTCTTTTAAGATCCAAGGGAGAGGGCCCTAGTTTTCGCTTACGCCTTAACGCTTACGGAAGTGCTCCTCCCCCTCGCCTAAAGGTGCATTCTTAGCAAGCCTCCACCGTTTCCTTCTCCCTTTCAAATCGGCAATGTCCACTCCAGGAAGAAACGCGTAATGGCCCCGTCTAGGCTTTCGTTGGTGCTGTAGAGAGACGTTCTTTCCCCCTTCCTCTTATCAACTCCCCTTTCACTTCTTCCTCTCCCGAGACCTTTCCCCCCCCCCCAAAAAAACTTCTCATCGATAGAATGACGCGAAGCCTCTTTTGTCCACTAGCCCTCTATGGCCTCGAAACCGCGGCCACCCCCAAAGAAGTGTGGAAAGTTTTCCTCATGTGACTATGCTTAGGCGTACGCACCCCCTCCACATGGATTGAGACGTCAAGCCCCTTAGGTCCCCCTTCTCCTCTCCTTCGCCGCGCGACCCCCCTTCCAGAAGGGACGATCTCTACCACCTACTTAGTAAAAGGAACCAACTCTTCCCCTGGATTTAGTGGTCGTCTTGCCCCCTTCACCAATAGCTCGGGAGTAAGGGCGCACCCCCTCGGACCGTCAAATTCTTCCTTGGCTCCCTCCCCCGAATGCCATTTCCCTCTCGCGCACAGTCCTCCTCGATAAACTACACCGCCTCCTCGTCAGGACCCCCGCAGAGAGTACAAAGTATTCGCGTTTAGAAAAGGACACTTTCCCTAGCTTCTTTTTTGGCTAAGTCCTTCTGTCTTCTATTGAAGCTGTCCTTAATAGAAGAACCCTAGGTCATATTCCTCGGAAGTAGGCTCTTACGGGAGCCCTCAGCTCAACGAGACGGAAGATCTTCTCTGTTTTTTTTTTTCCCTTTTTTTTTTTTTCTTTTTTTTTTTTTTTTTTTTTTTTTTTTTTTTTTTTTTCCCCTCCTTTCTTCTCTCTTTCTTTTTCTTTCTCTTTTTCCCCCTCCCGGTCCGCTCGAAATACAGGGACCCTATAGAGGAACGGCTCACCCGTTTGCGCTGCGGTCTAGGCGAAAACTGCTTATGTACGCTTTTTTTAATCTCGAATAGGGCCCCTAAATTCAACTGACTCCCTGTGCTTCCCCTTATTAGCGTCAACCAAAGACCGGTATGGAGTCCCTTTCCGACTCCCGCATCGACTTTCTCCGTCCGGAAAGTACCTTTCCAGCACCCTTCTTTTCGACTCCCCCGTCTGAAACGTCTGTTAAAAGACCGCCCCGTACAGGAGAGCATTCCAGAGGTGCTCATCGCGCCGAACCCCCCTCCAGTCCCCCCCCCTTAATTCCTCTTTCAGTCCTCCAGCCTCTCAAGACACTAGAGTAGGCTGCGCCCGAGGTCCAGGCGTCCCCCCTCTTCGCGGACTCCTCACGGCGATGGCTGTAAAGGCCCCTCTGAGGGCGACAACCTTTCTTGATGATATCTATTATCTTTCC